>Ga0180429_10001882_pt1 | contig 17597 bp, 14 predicted proteins | sample SS_ome_FD_132428 | JGI IMG/M metagenome (GOLD analysis project Ga0180429, IMG submission 132428) | Hypersaline lake sediment archaeal communities from the Salton Sea, California, USA - SS_1_S_1 metaG | ecosystem: Environmental > Aquatic > Non-marine Saline and Alkaline > Hypersaline > Sediment ...
TCTCACACAAAGCGGCATCGCTGACGCATCATGGAAACCGACTTGAGGGAGGCGAAGACACGTCAGCGTCCTGCTATCAGGAGAAGCGCCACCTTTCAGGGAGCGGCGCGCCGATCGCAGATGACGGTGCCAGGGTATCCGCCGAGTGGGTCGAAGCGATCCGCTTAGAATTTATCCGTAAATAACGTCCGCCTTTCGGTAGCCTTTGATGGCGGCGGCCATATGCAACAGCCCCATACATGTATCCGAGCGCTTTTCATAACGAACCGGAATCTTGCGGAATCCGTTGAACCATGAATGGCTCGCTTCGACAACCCACCTTCTTGCTTTCCAAGCAGGGTTTTTCTTCTTTTCTCGAATTTCCCGCCTGCGTGTTTTCACATGGGGCACGTATCCTTTCAAAACCGCGACCTGCAAAGCGGCCCGGCCGTCGCAGGCTTTGTCCGCGCACAAATGTTGCTCGACGTTCCCGGGGCCATCGATGACGATTTCATCTAGAACAAGTTCCAATTGCGTCGAATCATGCCGATTCGCCCCTGTCGCGACGAGCGACAACGGGACACCACGGCCGTCCACCAACGAATGTCGCTTGGTTCCTTTTTTTTTCCCCGTCGGTCGGGTTTCGACCGACCGCTTCCAGCGCCAGGGGCGCCTTGACCATCTCTCCGTCGATGCTTTGCCAGCCCCAGGCGATGCCCTCCATTTCATCGTATTCGGCAAGTCCGGAACGCCAAAGAGCCACGAAAAAACCCGCGCGCATCCATTTCAGGAAATGGGCGTGAACGGAACTGGCGCTCCCGAAGCGCTCCTTCGGCAAAGCTTTCCATTGGCATCCGGTTCGCAAAACGTAAACGATGGCCTCGAATATTTGTCGCGGCGGCATGGGCTTTCTTCCTCCGCCCGGCTTGCGCTTGTAAACCTTGTCGGGATCGCGTTGCGGTTTCGGCACCATAGGTTCGACTTTTTCCCAAAACGAATCCGATACTTCCCACGACTGAATTTTCGCCATGTCGCCTCCATGCCAAGGGTTTGTTCATGCAGGGTGGTATCATGGTTCGCGGGAAAAGGCCAAACTATTTACGGATAAGTTTGGGGATGCCTATGAAAAGCCCGTCACGCTTCGAAGCCCGTGCCCGCCAGGGCCCGGTCCGCTTCTTCAAGGATCCGCCGAAGCTCCTCCCGCGCGTGAGGAGGCAGTGGAGCGGGGCGATGGGCCTCCATGATCTCCAGTGCCCGCTTCCGGGCGCACTCCCACTTTCCCCAAGACCCCTGCCGGCATTCTTCGACGCTCCCCCCTCGCCGGGGCGACGAAAAGGCTTCCTCCCCGCCGTGCAGCCGAAACGTCCTGTCGGTGCCCAGGAAGCTGCCTCCCGGTCCGACCTCTCCGATTTCCTGAAGATCTCCTTCCACATGGTCGAGCTTCAACCCTTGGGTAAACCGTTTCAGGTAACCAAGCATTTCTACGATGAATACCGTGAAAAGAGGCGAACCGGTGGAACCCTTTCCCATGGAGGCGACGTTCTGGATCAGATCGATACCGTGGGGCGCAAAGGAAAGAAGGGAGAGAACGCCTTGAAAGGCGGCCTCATGGTCGAGCTCATGCTCGTCGGCGAAGCCCCCTGCTCCCCAAGTCGGCAGACCGAGAAGATGAAATAAACGGCCGCTCGCCTCGCGTGCCAAGGTGTATTCAGGGGTGGCGAATAACGGTTCCGCCGTGGCCATGTTCATGGTGCCCACGCCGAACCCGGCTATGACGGGAGCCCCGGGATTTTTGAGCTGGTGAAGAGCCACGGCCCCGAGTACCTCGGCATGAGCCTGGACGACGGCGCCGGAAAGGGGGAGGGGGGCTCCGGCTCCTCGTAGGGGTCCGGATGTCAGGGCTGCGGGAAGGCCCCTCGAAGCGCAGAACAGCAAACGTTTCGTCATGCCGACGGACAGGGTGAGAGGGCTGGTGGCTTCCAGAAAGTGAATCAAAAAGGGCTTGGAGCCTTGAGAGGCGTCGCCTCTCGCCGCCGAAGCCATTTCCTCCATGAATTCCAGCTCTCGCGCGCTTCCCGCCGTGAAAAGCACGGGCTTGGAGGAATGCTCCAAAACGGCCTTGAAAGATTGGACATGGACTAGGTGGGGAGGGAGATTCGCCGGGCAGAGCTGAGTGGAGACGAAGTCCAGTTCCTCCAGCCCGTCGGCGAGGAGAGCGGCTTGAGCCACATCGTCCATGCGGCAGGTCCGCCGGCGAGACGTGTGGAGATCGAGGATGTACGGAAGGTCGGTGCCCGGCCCGAAACAAGCTTGGGGGCCTCCGAGGTGGAGAGCCTCCTTGCCTGTTCGGCTGTAAAGGGTCCACGTGGAAGGGGCCATGGCAAGGTGCTCATCTACCATCTCCTGCGGAAAGCGCACAATGTCGCCGCTTTCCACTCGGCACCCCGCCGACTGCAGAAGCCGCCGGCCGGGCGAATGGGTGATGCGCATCCCCGTGCTTTCCAGTACGCGTAGCGCGGCTTGGTGAAGCTTGAGAATCTCGTGGTCGGCAAGAAGAGGTTTTTTCATGGGATTTCCTGGTGTTGTTGTCTTCTAATGATGAACTTCGCATTTTCTTTGCCGACATTTCTCCAAGAGCGGGAAGCCGCGATTTCGGGGCTGGGTTTTCCGTCCGCATGCAATGCGCGGGTATAAGGATTTCCATCCACAACCCGTTTTGCTATCATGGGAGTTGCGATGGAATATTGACTCCTTTGGAAAAAGGAAGACTTCATGAATGGCTTTATGCGTCGTTGCTTCATTGCCAGGTGGAAATGGCCGTCGGTCCTCTTGGCTTCACTCTTGCTGTGGGGATGCCAGGGAGGCTTGGCGGGCCCTCGGGGAGACTTCGTTCCTTCGGGGAATCGCATCCTCCTTTCCGAGGGCCGCCAGGCGTCGGGGCTGTGGCAAACCAGGGATTTGAGCGTGCGCTACCGCATCGCGCCCGCGGGGGATTCGCTGGAAATTGAAGGGAGCGTGGTTTTCGACGCTCGATTGAGTCGCGGCTACCAGTACCTGGATCGCTTTCATCTGAGGCTCTATTTCGTGGACGGCGACGGCATCGTTCTGGACACCCATGGCTTGATCACGGCGTCTCAAAGGGATGTCGAGCGCGGGCTCTCCTTCCGCAAAGCCCTTGTGCCGCCTCCGGGGACCGCGGCCCTGGCCCTGGGCTATACGGGAACGGCCATGGGCATCGACCGGGGCGGCAGCGAATCGCCTTTCTGGGATTTCCCCACGAAAAAGCTTTGAATTCGCGGTGGAATGTTACATTTCCAGCTCCACCGCCGTCCCCGGCTCCAGGACGACTTCGTCGGCCAGGGTGATGCGCTTGCTTTCGTGCTGATTTTCCCACCAGTCCAGCCGGTAGCGGCCGGGAGGGGCGACAAGAGGGTCCCAGGTGTATTGGGCCGATATTTCAGCCCCCGTGTCCAGGTTCACCAGGAAGACCCCGTAGGGGGCCTTGGCGTCGGGATCGTGAAGGAAGATCAGTCCCGAATTGAGGGGGACTTCGGCGAAGCCGTGCTCGGGGACGGTCACTTCCCCCCAGAGGACTTCGTTGTTGTGATGCTGGGTGGATCTGTAAACCAAAGTGTAATCTCCCGGGGGAGCCAGTTGCGGTTGCAAGGACTGCCACATGCCCAGGAGGTCGCCTTCCCCGTCCTTGAGAGCCCAATAATAGGGGTCCTTCTCGATCCAGGGAGCCGGTTGCAGGGCCACGCCGCTGTCCACCGCCACGTCGTTGAGCTTGCCGGGCTCGATACGGACTTCCCCCAGCACCACCGGCCGGGACTCGTGGTCCACTTGGTGCCAGTACAGCCCGTACACGCCCGCCGGCACCACTTGGGGCTCCAGGGTGCCCCGGCAGCTCCACAACGGCTCCGTCTCTCCCTCCTCCAAGAGCCCCCATCGGTGAGGCGCTTCAACGCCTTCGGGGACCCCGAGCCTCAAGCCCGTGTCCACGGGCGCTTCCACGGTCTTGCCCGCTTGGACCTTCACCACTTGGGAGAGCTGCGCCGGTTGGTGCTCGTGCTCGGTCTGACGCCATAGAAGCTGGTATTCCCCCGCCCTGACCCTCAAGCTTTCTTCGCTGCTGCGGGCCCCTTCCTCGCCCGTTTCCACATCCAGCAGGGCCCAGTAGCGGGGAGGCTTCACCCATGACGCGGGCTTGAGCACCACCTCGCCCGGTCCGGCAATGCGCAGACGCTTGGATCGGGATCGGGCTTCCGGCAACGAGGCCGTCTTCGGCGGCGGGGGCAGAGGCTTGCTTTCCACCACCGTCGCCTTCACCAGGCTCAAGGCTTCCTGAAGCTGATCGACGTTGTCCGCCCGGAAAAACCGGCCCCCACCCCCTTCGGCGATGCACCGAAGCTGATCCGCCGCCGCTTGATCCACGTCGAAGCCCACCACGTGAACGACCAGCCGGATTCCCTTTTCTTTGAGGTCCTTCGCCACTTGACAGGGATCTCCCCCGCAGGTTTCCAATCCGTCGCTGACCAGCACGACGGTGGTGGGCTCCTCCCGGGAGGCGAGGAGCTCGCCGGCCTTCAGCAACGCGCCGCTGATGGGGGTCTTCCCTTTGGGGTTGAGCCTCCCCACGGAGGAGGCGATCTCATCCCCCGCCGTGCCCGGGGGAGCGATCATCTCCAGATCGTCGCAATCCCCCTTCCGGCGGTGACCGTAGGCCATGAGGGCCAATCGGTATTCCCGCGGCGTTTCCCGCAGAAGCTTCTGCAGCACCTCCTTGGCCGTGGAGATCTTGGCTTTCCCTTCCACCCGGCCCCACATGGAGCCCGAGCAGTCCAGAATGAACAGCAACCCTTCCCCCGAGGCGGCTTGGCTCGGGTCCGGAAAGAAGGCCCCCGCCGCCAAGGTCCACAGGAGTGGAAGCGACAGCACGATTTTAAACCAACCTTTTCGACTCATTGCGACCCTCCTTATGATCGAGCTCATGGTTGGAAGAATCTCCCCGACAGGTCCGCGGACCTCGTTTTCCGGAGCTTCCGGGCGGCTCTGTCGTTCCATCGGTTGACGTACCGCTCAGTGGGCCGTCAACATTGTTTCTTCACAATGAAGATCCCCCCCCGGGAGGGAGGGCGTCCTCGCCCTCCTTGCGGATGGATCGCGATCTTGCCACCGAGGGCAGGATGTCCTCGCTCCCGGGAAAGCCCGACGCCCGGCGATGGACGGTATCGAAAAAACGATCCCGATCCCGATAGCGATCCCGATTCGGTAAAAGAACTTCGTTGACAGACCGCTCGGTTTCCCGTCCACCATAGTCCCTCCTTGCGCAAGTCCTTGAACCATCCGTCCCGGGGAAGGATCCGGTGATACAGGGTGCGACAGACCTTGCCGTCGGCCAGGGAGCGCAGGAAGGCTCGGGGCGAGGGCGCGAGCCAGAAGACGGCGACGGCCAGGAGGCAGATCAGCAGAGAAGTCCATGCGTACTGGAAACTGAACAGTTTCAGTCCGCTTCCCAGGGATCTCTTGATTTGGCGGTTCGTCAAATCCACGCTGGAAATTTCGTCCAGGACGAGATGAGTGATGTAGCCGATGAAGAGGAAAAAGCCGTTCATCCAGGAGACTGCGGAGGAAAGATGGAATACGCGATGGCTGATGGCCGCGGCGGCGAAGGCGAACAAAAGACCGGCGGGGATGGAATGGATGACTCCTCGATGAACGGTGAAGCGGGCGAAGATCTTGTAGACGCCGTATCGGACGATCGAATAAACGCCCGTCCACAGGACGAAGAGCTCGGCCAGGGAGTAGGCGGTCATTTTGCCGTAAGTGGCGAAGAAAGCGGAAGTCACGGCCAGAACGTTGAAAAGGACCTGGGTGGGGATGGAATGGTCCGAGTCCACGTCCGGCAGAACCCCTCCCAGGCTGCCAAGGATCGCGTACACGGCCACGTCCCGGGACGTGGCGAGGCCTGCGGCGTGGAAGCCCGCGGCCAGGAAAACGGCGATGGCGGAGCTCGCCAGGAAGTGGGCTTTGAAATCAGCCATGGTGGGTGACCTTGTATCCCGAAGGCGAAACGGTAGGCGAAACGTCTTTTCCCCCCATGGCTTTCATGTTGGAGTGCTTGGGCCAAGCTTTCAGGACGGCTTGAACCAATGTAGCCAGGGGAATGGAAAAGAACAAGCCCCAGAACCCCCACAAGCCTCCGAAGACCAGCACGGCGGAAATGATGGCCAGGGGATGGAGGTTCACCACTTCGGAAAACAAAAGGGTGACCAGGATGTTTCCGTCGATGAATTGAATGATGACGTAGGCGATGACGGTGGACGAGAACTGGGGGCTCCAGCCCCATTGGAAGTAGGCCACCAGGGCCACGGGGAGCCCCATGAAGATGGCCCCGATGTAGGGGATGAGGACGGACAGGCCCACGAACAGGCCCAGGAGCATGGCGAAATCCAGTCCCAGCAAGGCGAAAGTCAGATAGCTGGCCGACCAGACGATGAGAATCTCCCAGACCTTGCCCCGCACGTAGTTGCCGATCTGAAGGTCCACTTCGCGCCACACCTTGGAAGCCAGTCGCCGGTCTTCGGGCATGAATCCCGTTATCCACCGGAGGATGGCGTCCTTGTCCTTGAGACAGAAAAAGACCAGCAGAGGGACGATGAACAGATAGACGAGAAACGTGAAGATGCTGAGCAGAGAAGCCATGGAAAAGGAAAGGACCCGTTGTCCCAAGGTGGTGAGCTCGGACCGGAGGACGTCCAGGATCTGGGTCACTTGCTGCTCCAGTTGCTGCTGGGAGATGAAGTCGGGATAGCGCTCGGGGAGCTTCATGAGCTCCTGCTGGCCCTGGGCGATCATGTAGGGCAGCCGTTGAAACAACTGGCCCAACTGCTGGAAGAGAAGGGGCAGCAAGGCGAACAAGGTGACGAGGGCCAGGACGACGAAGAGGGAGGAAACCACGTACACGGCCACGAGCCGGGGAACCTTCCACTTTTGGAGGGTGCTCACCACCGCCTCGAGAAGATAGGCGACGACGATGGCGGCGAGGACCGGGGCGAGCATCCTGCCGAAAAACAGGATGATCAGAGAGCACACCAGAATCAGCATGGCCAGAACGACCACTTGGGGGTCGGCGAAGTGGCGACGAAACCAACTGCGAATGAGCTCCATGGACGGCTTTCCTTTTCCGATCGTTCCGTTGCTTTATACTATTCATAAAAAGGACAAAGGGGGTCTTGTCAAGGCTAAAGGGGAAAAGGGGGCTGCCGGGGCACCCCGACTCGGGGCGGCGATGGCGAGCCTCGTGGAGGATCGGTTGACATCGGGAATCTTTGACTTTATGAAAAGGTGATTCGAAACGGACCACGAAGGCACTGAACGAGATAGCTTTTCGAGAACACTGCAGGGAGAAGCGGGAGCGGCGAAGATGAAAATCTGTTTTCCAACGGAAGATCTGCAAGGGCTGGACAGCAGGGTGCACGGCCATTTCGGGACCGCGCCGGGGTTTGTCATGGTGGAAACCGATACCATGCGGGTTTCCCGGATCGTCAACGAGGATCTCCATCACGCCCACGGCATGTGCCAGCCTCTGAAGGCCCTCGGAGGGGAAAGGGTGGACGGGATCGTGGTGGGAGGCATCGGCTTGGGGGCCCTCACCAAGCTCCGGAGCGAAGGGATCGAAGTGTACCGGGCGTCCGAAGGCACGGTGAAGGAGAATTTGGAGCTTATCGGAAAGGGGAGGCTGCCGACTTTCGATCCCGCCCGGACCTGCGGCGGACAAGGCGGTGGCTGCGGCCATCACTGATTACTGAACGGCGAAGGAGAAACATCCATGCCCATTTACGAGTTTTTGTGCGCTTCTTGCGGCGCGGTTTCGGAGCGTTTGGTGATGAGCGGCGAGGACCGCGTCGATTGCCCCCGGTGTGGAGGCTCGGACATGCGCAAGCTCCTGTCGGCCACCTCCAGTGCTTCGGGAGCCAGGGAGGGGACGCGGTTGCCGTCGGCGGGGGATACGGGATGCTGCGGCTCCAGTCCGGGGTCCCAAGGATGCGTTCCCGGGAGCTGCTGCGGGAAAGCGGGTTGAGAGAGGAGAGGGGGAAAGCATGCTCGAGAACGTCCGCCTCGGCTTCATCGGGGGAGGCAACATGGGAGAGGCCCTCGTCAAGGGCCTGGTCGCCACGGGGAAGGTCCCGGCGGAGCGCATGGAGGTTTACGACGTCAGCGTCGCCCGCATGGATCATCTCGAAAAGACCTACGGGATTGGGAGGGCCTCGGCCATCGGCCCCTTGTGCGAAAGCTGCGGGGTGATCCTGCTGGCGGTGAAGCCTCAGAACATGGCCGAAGTCCTGGCGGAGCTTCGCTCCCGCGTGGATCATCGTCCCCTGCTCATTTCCATCGCGGCGGGCGTTCCCATCGCCACCCTGGCCAAAGACCTGCCCGGAGACGTTCCCGTGGTGCGGGTCATGCCCAACACTCCGGCCCTGGTGTTGCAAGGGGCCTCGGCCCTGGCGCGGGGGGCTTCGGTTTCCGACGGACACATGGAGCTGGCCCTGGCCCTTTTCGGGGCCGTGGGCAAGGCCGTGGAGGTGGATGAAAAGCTCATGGACGCCGTCACGGGCTTGAGCGGCAGCGGGCCGGCCTACGTCCTTCTTTTCCTGGAGAGCCTTGTGGACGGAGGCGTGCTCATGGGCTTGCCCCGTCCCGTGGCCCGGGACTTGGCGGTCCAAACCCTGCTGGGCACCGCTCGCATGCTGGAGGAAACGGGGCACCATCCGGCGCAGTTGAAAGACATGATCACTTCCCCCGGAGGCACCACCGTTCACGGTCTGCGGGTCCTGGAAAACCGGGGCTTGCGGGGGGCCTGCATGGAAGCGGTGGAGGCCGCCGCCGAGCGCTCCGCCGCGTTGGGCGGCAAGTGATCTCCGGGCCCGTTTTCTCCATCGACGGGACGCCTTCGCTCCGGGGGAAGCTTCGGCGGAGCTTCCCCCGGGCTTCCAACGACCCCATGCTCCGCCCGTAGGGGGCGGTTGAGGAAATCGCCCTTCACCGGCTCGTCGTTCCCGCGAAAACCGGGATCCCGGGAGAACGTCCCGGATTCCGGGTCTTAGCCGCCTTCTCTCGGATCCATCTTGTTCTTGCCCGGCGACAAGGGTTCTGCTATTAATTCCGCGATACAGTGAATCCCGACACCCATCCTTCGAGCTCGTAATAGCAAGCCGGGGCTCCGAACCTGTCGAGCTGGCTTTGAGGGCCCCAAGTCGAAATTCCCAATAATTTTCTCGAATCCTGCCGATGGAAGACTTCCCCCCTCCGGTGGGGAGCGTTTACAGACGGTGGGCCCATGAGGGGGGAAACGCCATGAAGCACCCGGGAATCCGCACGCAAAGCCAAAACCACCTCGTCGCTCCCGTGAGTGAAGAGCTTCCTTCCGGAAGATTTTCCCGGGGCATCCAATGCATGGGCGCGTTTTTTCTGCCGGCCCTCGTGATCTTGCTTTCGGGGATCGGGGCGAAGGCCCTTGCGCGGGACGTTCGGAAGGAAAGGGAAGTCCGGGTGGAGCAATTCGCTCCTCAAGGAGAAGTGCGCCAGGCCACCAACTTCACCCTGGTCTTTTCCCGGAGCCTCGTGGACGAAAGCCGCCTCGGCGAGCCCGTCAAGACTCCCCCCGTGAAGTTCAACCCCTCCATCGCGGGGCGGTTTCAGTGGATCGCCCCCGACAAGCTTCGCTTCTACCCCTCGGTGCTTCTCTCTCCTTCCACGCACTACACGGCGGAAGTCTCTCCGGACCTGGGCTTGGGGCGCGGTCGGGTCCTTTCCGGCCCGAATCGCTTTCTGTTTCACACGGCGACCTTCCACGTGAACAGCGCCTCGCTGGTCGTCAAGCCCGTGGACGAGGAGGGAAAGAAGGACGTCGTTCCGGACGTGCAGGTTCAAGCCACCGTGGAATTCAACTACGCCGTCCATCCCGAGGAAGCGGCTCGATATCTGTCCATCGGGTACGAAGACGGAAGCACCGTCCCCTTTCGCCTCAAAACCCGCTCGGCCTCCCGCGTTCTCACCCTGGAGGCTCGCGGAACGCCCCGGGCCGACGACGAGAAGCTGAGCCTCAAGGTCTCCCAAGGTCTGTTTTGCATCGGGTGCAACGTCGGCTTGGTCCAGGATTACGTCAAAGGCGTCAACCTTCCCCAAACGGGCTTGAAAGTCGAAGACGTCTCCCCCGTTCGGGAAACGCTGGATCACGGCTACGTGCGCATCGCCTTCAATCTGCCCGTCAATCCCAACATCGCCGCCCCGTACGTTTCCGTCAGCCCGGCTTTGAGCTACCGCCTCAGCTCCTCCCACCACTACCTGGACCTCAAAGGGGATTTCAAGGTGGGGGAAACCTATCAAGTCACCCTTCGCCAGGGGCTTCACGCCATCGACGGCACCTCTCTCAAAAAAGATTTTTCCAGTGCCGTGACCTTGGAAAAAACGGACCTGCCCCCGCAGATCGGATTCGTGGGGGACGGATACTACCTCACGCGCAGCGGCAACCTCAACATCGGTCTATCCACCATCAACGTGAGCAAGATCGAGATGGAGGTGGAGCGCATCTTCGAGAACAACCTCGCCTATTTGCTCAACGCTACGGACGAGCTCTCCGACGAGTATCTGGGCTACCGGGAGCAGAAGGCCCTGGGAAAAAAGATCCGGACTTTCGAAAAGGAGATGCCCCAAAGGCCCAACGAAGAAGTGGTGACCCCCCTTTCCGTGAAGGAATACCTGGAAACGAACCGTCCCGGGGTTTTTCGCTTCACGGCCCGGGAAGTGGAGAATCGCTGGAGGCAGTCGTCCCGCTGGGTGCTGGTCACGGACATGGGGATCGTGGCCAAGAAGGCCGGCGAGGACCTGTGGGTCTGGGTCCACTCCCTCACCACCTTGGACGCGGCTTCCAATGCCGAAGTAGGCCTTGTGAGCGAGAACAACCAGTTGCTGGACACCTCCGTCACCGATGAGAGCGGCATGGCGGTTTTCAAGAATTACACGAGGTTCAAGGACGAATTCGTTCCCTATCTCGTCACCGTGGCCAAGGGAGAGGACTTTTCCTTCCTGCAACTGGCTCGCGGGGAGATTCCCGTATCGGATTTCGACGTGGGAGGGATGAGCTATCTGGAGCACGGCTACGAAGCCTTCGTTTACGACGAGCGCGGCGTGTATCGGCCCGGGGAGACCGTCCATCTGGCGTCGGTGGTTCGAGGCCCCGACATGACCGTTGCCGGAGGGTTCCCCGTGCGCCTCAAAGTGACGGGGCCCGACGGAAAGGTCTTCGACGAGCAGAAAGCCGATCTGAATCCTCAAGGGGCCGTGGAGCTCGCCGTCGGCGTCCCCGACTACGCCAAAACGGGCAAATACGTGGCCACGGTGCTCCTGGGAGAAAAGGAGGAGCTGGGTCGCGGGACTTTCAGCGTGGAGGAGTTCGTTCCCGACCGCATGAAGGTGAAGCTGAAAACGGATCGGGAGGAATACGGAGAGGGGGACAACATGACCGTCGGGGTGGAAGGGCTCATGCTCTTCGGGCCTCCCGCCGCCGGTCGTCGCGTGCAGGCCGACGTGGCCATCCAGTCCGCTTCCTTTTCGCCCCCGGGCTGGAAATCCTTCACCTTCGCGGATCACAAGAAGTCGTTTTCCACGGTGCGCACCCAACTGGATGAAGCCACTCTGGACGGGGAGGGCAGGCATTCCTTCGTTTTTCCGGTGCCGCGGGTGGGGGAGCCGCCTTCTTCCCTCAAGGGCGTCGTGTCCGCCACGGTATTGGAGCCCGGAGGCCGCGGGGTCAGCCAGTACGCGGAAGTCGCCGTCCATCCCTACGACGCCTACGTGGGGTTGAAGCGGCCGGAGGAAGGCTACGCCACTCCCGGCCAGGCCGTTCCCGTGGAATTCGTGGTGGTGGACCCCGAAGGCGCTCCCCTGGACGGACGGACGGTGGAGGTGACCTTCCGCCGCGTCTACTGGCATTCCATTCTCAAGCGGGACGAGTCCACGGACACGTACCGCTACGTGTCCGAAAAGGTGGAGGAAAAGATCAAGGAATTCGCCGTCCGCTCGGAGAGGGGCGCCGCCCGCTTCGAGGTCGTTCCCGAGGAATACGGGGCTTTCGTGGTGGTGGCGCGGGACGCCGTTTCGGGGGGATCCGCCTCTCTCGCCTTTTACGCCAGCGGTTGGGGATACGCTCCCTGGGCCATGGATCGTCCGGGGCGCGTGGAGCTGGATCTGGAGCGGGAGACCTACCTTCCGGGCGAGACGGCCCGCGTGCAGGTGCGGGCCCCCTTTCCCGGCAAGCTCATCCTGACGGTGGAAAGGGAGAAGGTCCTTCATTGGCAAACGGTGGATCTCAAGGAGAACACCGCCACCCTGTCCATTCCCGTGCGGGAGGAGTACAAGCCCAACGCCTACGTGTCCGTGCATCTCGTCCGCTCCACGGAATCTTTGGAGCGGGACGCTCCCGTGCGAGCCTTCGGCGTCGCTCCCTTCAAAGTCAACACCGAAAAGCATCGTCTCGAGGTGACGCTGAGCGCGCCCGAGGAGATGCGCCCCAAAACCCCTCTCGCCGTGGACGTCCAGGTCCGCGACTCTTCCGGGGCCCCGCGGGGCGAGGCGCTTCTCACCCTCGCCGCCGTGGACGAAGGCATCTGCCAGCTCACGGATTTCCGGACTCCCGACGCCTACGGCTATTTCTACGGCAAGAAGCGTCTTTCGGTGGAGTCCTACGACACCTACGGGGCCATATTGCCCGAAGTGAAATCCTCCCTTTCCTCGCCTTCGGGAGGAGCGGGGGCCCGGCGGCGCCACCTCAGTCCCGCCATGGCGAGGCGGGTGAAGCCCGTGGCTTTCTGGTCGGGATGGGTTCGAACGGACGCCGAGGGCAAGGCCACGGTCCGCTTCGACATCCCGCAGTTCAACGGGACCGTGAGGCTCATGGCTTGCGTGCTTGCCGGCAGCGAATTCGGAAAGGCCGAGAAACCGGTGCTCGTGAGGGACCCCATCGTCCTCACTCCCACCTTCCCGCGCTTCGTGGGAAGCACCGACCGGTTCGTCGTTCCCGTCAGTTTGTTCAACGGCACTCGCGCCGAGCCCGTCGTCCCGGCTTCGGGCCCGGCTTCCTCCATAGCCGGTCCGGACAACGAGACCGCCCCGGAAAAGCTCGCTCCGGCGCAAGCCGTTCCAGCCGTGGACGACGACCGCTTCGAAGTCCGCCTCTCGGTCCAGGGGCCCGTGCGCCTCGTCGATGAAGGGATTCGGGCCCTCCACGTGCCCAAGGGGGAGGAAAAGGCCGTCTCCTTCGTCTTGGAAGCCCGAAAGGGGGTGGGGAAAGCGAGCTTCACGGTCTCGGCCAAGGGCAACGGAGAGCAAACGGAGGCGACCGTGGAAGCTCCGGTGCGGCCGCCGGTTCCGTTCACCACCCTGTTCGGACGGGGGGCGGTGACGGAAGAGCAGCCGGCGTCCTTCGCTCTGCCCGCCGAGTGGGTGGAGGGGACGGCGGAATTTTCATTGACCCTTTCCTCCTTCCCCGCCGTGCGATTCGCAAGCAGTCTTCAGTATTTGCTGGGCTATCCCCACGGGTGCGTGGAGCAGACCGCGTCCAAGCTGTTTCCCCTGCTGTATTTCGACGATCTGGCCAAGACCGTCGAGCCGGCCCTTTTCCGCCGCACCGCCGCGGATTATTTCATCGAGGAGGGCATCGCCCGCCTCGGCAACATGCAGCAGGATTCGGGGGACTTTTCCTTCTGGCCCGAAGGGGGCGACGTCAATGGGTGGGCCTCCATCTACGCCGCCCACTTTCTGGTGGAAGCCCGCAAGGCGGGGCACGGGGTCCCCGACCGGGTTCACTCGAAGATGTTGGAGGCCCTGGCCCGTTGGACCCGGAGCTACAGCCTGGACGACCGGGCGAGCTGCCAGCGGGCCGTTTACGCCTGCTACGTCCTGGCGCTGGCGGGCCGGCCCGAAAAGTCCACCATGCTCTACTTCAAGAACAACGCCCTGGATCGCTTGCCGGACGATTCCCAATTCCAGCTGGCCGGAGCATTCGCTCATGCGGGAGACCGGGCGACGGCCCTGGAGATGCTGCCCGAGACCGTTCCTCCGCCTCCCGAAGATTCCAAAAGAGAGAGCGGGGGGAACTTCAATTCCCGCACTCGCTCCCGGGCCATCATGCTGGACGTGCTCGCCCACGTGGCCCCCGGGCATCCCCTGGTCCCCGTTCTGGTGCGGCGCTTGATGGACGATGCCGGGGAAAGCGGGAGATGGGGGACCACTCAGGAAAACGCCTACGCCTTTCTGGCCCTGGGCAAGATCCTCCGCCAGAGGGAAAAGGCCGCCTACACGGGGGTCGTTGCCGTGGGGAGCGAGGTGCTCGGGCGCATCCGATCCGGAGAGGATCATCGCTTCCAGGGAGAGAATTGGGGCGGTCGGGACGTTTCCGTTTCCGTTCAGGGACCGGGGACCTGCTATTATCAGTGGCGCGCGGACGGGCTGCCTTCGACTTTGGCGGTGGACGAATTCGACCGGGACCTGGTGGTTCGCCGTCGGTATCTGGACCGCCACGGGGCCCCGGCCGACACGGCGCATTTGCGACAGGGGGATTTGCTGATCGGCGAGATCACCGTTCAAGCCCTGCACGAAGACTTGGAAAACGTGGCCGTGGTGGATTTGCTGCCCACGGGCCTCGAGATCGAGAACCCCAGGCTCCAGTCCCGCAAGGGCATCGACTGGATCGGATCCAACGCCTACAAACCCGCCTACATGGACATTCGCGACGACCGTCTCGTTCTTTACGGGGATTTCGAGTCCAAGCAGGCGGCCAAGTTCTACTACGGCTTGCGGGCGGTGACGGAAGGGACCTTCGTTCTGCCTTCCATTCGCGGGGAAGCCATGTACGCCCCCACGAGGGCTTCCGTGGCGTCCAGCGGCAGGGTGACGGTGGTGCGGCCTGGCGAAGGGGGCCCGGGGGAATGAAAAGCTTGCGGGCGGGAGATTTCTCTTCCGCCGCGGAAGTTTAGTGCCCGATCGCGGATTTCCGAGCCCTTGGCTTTCGGAAAAATCCCGCTGAATCCCCCTTTGCGACTCGAAGGCGGAGGGCGGAAGTGAAAAAGTGGAAAGCTTCCGCATTCATCCTTCCGACTTCGGCCTTGGCTTTCAAGGGGTTACTCCAGCCCCTGCAAGTCGATGTAAAGGGCTACGGGCTGCTCCTCGTCGGTGACGAAGGTCAGCAGGGCTCCTTGGGCCTGCTCGGGCCATCCGGTCCCGGTCTCGGGCAGGCCCAGGGAAAAGGTCTCCTCCCGGGAAACGAGAAGGCTCAAGCAGCGGCCGGCCAGGATGTTGACCATTTCCCCTAGGGCGTCGAAGGTTTGTTGCCGGGTCAAGGAATCTTCCGCGGCGCCGAAAAGGGATGCCGTGGCTTCTTGGGCCAGGGATTGGGGGCAGAGGAGAAGGAACGCTCCGGTGAGGGGCTGATCCACTGCCACGCGGGCCCACATCCAGGGGAGGGATTTTTCTTCGGTGGAGAGATCTTCCTCCCGGGGGACCAATCCCATGAAAGCCATGGTTTCGAAGGTTTCGGAGATGGCTTCGTAAGCGGCTTCGACCAATTTACCGTCGGCGACGTTCATCAAAGGCTCCTTTTGCGGCGTTGGGATGGCTAGGGTTTTTCGATGGCCGAGATCTCGCGGGCCAGGATGGCGGGTGAAATGGGCTTGGCCAGCACCGCCGAAGCGCCCAAAGAAAGAAGCTCGGCTTCCCTGGCGGGGTTTTTGGCGCTTGTGATCACGAGGACCGGCGGTTTTTTCCAATCCTTTCGAGCGCGCACGTGCCAAAGGAGCTCCATGCCGTCCATGCCCGGCATGTTGAGGTCGGTCACGATCAAATCCACTTGAGAGGATTCCAGAAGGGAGAGGGCTTCCGTCCCGTTTCCCGCTTCCAGGAATTCCGCTTCGCGCTCCCCCGCGATCTCCAGACATTTGCGGATGAACATCCGAGCCGTTTCGGAATCGTCCACGATCAAAATGCGTTTCATGAATTCCCCCCGGGTGATGAATCCGTTGCGGCCCTCACTCGGCGAACATGGCCGAGAGAGTTTTCTCGAACTCCTGCTCCGTGTGAAGGAAGACCAACTCGAGCTCCTGCCGCGAAATGCTGATATAGTCTTTGTAGTTTTCGTCGATGCGGTAGAGAAGAGTGTCCGATCCCGTGCCCGCTCCCCCCATCATGGACACGAAATCCCCCAAATGGACCGTGTAAACCAGGGGAAGATGGGGCTCCGAGGACTGGGCCGGCGAGTGGTGGTGCGCCAGGACTTCCACCAGGGCCGGCGGGAGCTTCCAGTGGACAGCCAGGGCGGCCCCTACTTCCGAGTGGTCCGTCCCCAGGGTCTCGCTCTCCGCTCCCAGATAATCCCGCACATTGCCGGATTCGGCCGTTTGAACCAGCTCGTGGGTGCGACCTTCCAAATATTGGGAGATGATGGATTTGCCCAAGTCGTGGAGAATGCCCGCCGTGTAGGCTTCGTCGGGGTTGACGCGGCCGTCGGTGTAGCGGGCGATCTCCTTGGAGGCGATGGCCGTCTTCATGCTGTGCCGCCACAAGGAGCCCTTCTCGCCCTCGTATCCTTCCAGGGAGCGGTTGAACAATTGAGAGGCGCAAAGGTTCAGGGCGATGCCTACCGTCATGCGGTCTCCCAGGAAGGGGATGGCTCTGGCCACCGTGGTCACTTCCACCCGGAGCCCGAAGGCCGGGCTGTTCACCACCCGCAGGATGTTGCCCGTCAACGCCGCGTCCGTCTCCACGATGCGAGCGATGTCTTGAACGGTATGGCTGGGGTCCCGCACGGTTTCCAGCAACCGCATGGCGTTTTGCGGAAGGGGCTTGAGGCTGCGAACGCTTTCGAGGATTCTTTCGGGAAGGGCCATCGCTTTTCTCCGTGGTGTTCAAAGGCAATGTTCTGGGAATGTCGGGCAAACGTCACACTTCCCAATCGGTCCGGCCCGGCGACGAAACATGTACCCGTCCCGTGTCCACATCCACCGTTACCGTTCGGCTGATGCGTCCTCCCACGTCTTCGGCGAGAGGGCCCATGCCGTATTTCCAAAGGATTTTCTTGATGGCCAGCACGTTTCTTTTGCCGATGTTGAAGGTGTTGTTGGGGTCCATCACGTTGGCTCCGCCCACCAGTTTGACGATCATCTTCTGGTGGTTCTTTCCGGCCCCGGTGCGCTTCATGGCTTCCAGGAGGGCCGGGATTCCCGTGTCGGCGAAATAGCCCGGCTTCTGCCGGGCCCGGTCGGGACTGATCTTGCTTTCGGGCAGTGCGACATGGTCCATGGCGATGCAACGGGAGACCGGGTCCAGGATGATCACGGCCACGCAGGACCCCAGTCCCAGGGTTTTCAGTTGTTGGCCCGGAGTGTTCGTCACGTCGTAATCGCCCACGCCCAGAATAATCGTTTTCATTTCACCATCCCGGCCAGCAGGTCCATAACGGTTTGAGCGATTTGATCCAGGGGAACCAGTCGCTCGGCGCCTCCGTTATCAAAGGCTTCCTTGGGCATGCCGAAGACCACGCAGGTGGCTTCGTCCTGGGCGATGCA
>Ga0180429_10001888_pt1 | contig 17551 bp, 18 predicted proteins | sample SS_ome_FD_132428 | JGI IMG/M metagenome (GOLD analysis project Ga0180429, IMG submission 132428) | Hypersaline lake sediment archaeal communities from the Salton Sea, California, USA - SS_1_S_1 metaG | ecosystem: Environmental > Aquatic > Non-marine Saline and Alkaline > Hypersaline > Sediment ...
CCATCTCCATCGAGAACAACCTCCTCTACCGCCAGCGGCAGGAAATGTTCTCCAGCTTCATCGAGACGCTTTCGGGAGCCATCGACGCCCGGGACAAGATAACCTCGAACCACGTCAGGAACGTCACCCGCTTCACCCTGGGCATCGCCGCCGAGATGGGCCTGCCGCCGGAGGAGCGGGAGGTGCTGCGGGTGGCGGCGCTGCTGCACGACTTCGGCAAGATAGGCATCCGCGACCGCATCCTGTGCAAGCCGGGGCGCTTCACCCCCGACGAGTACGACGAGATGAAGACCCACGCCGCCATCACCCGGGAGCTCCTGGACAAGATCACCTTCGAGCGCCGGCTGCGGGAGGTGCCGGCCATCGCCGCCGGGCACCACGAGAAGCTCGACGGCACCGGCTACCCCGAGGCGCTCACCGGGGACGAGATACCCCTGGGGGCGCGAATCATCGCCGTGGCCGACATCTTCGACGCCCTGACCCAGAAGAGGCACTACAAGGAGCCCATGAACACGGAGCGCGCCTTCGCCATCCTGCGCGAGGAGGTGGAGCACAACCACCTGGACGGACGCTGCGTGGAGTCCTTCATCGCCTGGTTCACCCGCGAGGAACCGGCTTAGAGTTCCCGCCGTAGAAGAACGACATCCCCGAGGTTCACCCATGCCCTGGCAGTATCTCATCGCCGCCGTCCCGATTCTGCTGTTCAGCCTCACGTTCCACGAGGCCGCACACGCCTTCGTGGCCTACCGCCGCGGCGACGACACCGCCAAGCTGGCCGGCAGGCTCACCCTGAACCCCATCCCCCACATCGACCCCATCGGCACCATCATCCTGCCGCTGGTGCTGATCCTGACCAACGCGGGGTTCATCATCGGGGCCGCCAAGCCGGTGCCGGTGGACTCCCGCAACCTGCGCAACCCCCGCCGGGACATGCTGACGGTGTCGCTCTCGGGACCGGCGTCCAACTTCCTCCTCGCCGCCGGATTCTTCGTGCTGGTCCAGGTCTCCTACCTGGCCGGCATGGATCCCCTGGCCTTTAACCAGTTCACCTTCGAGCTCGACTTCGGCGTCGCCGGGTTCGTCTCGGCCATCCTCAAGCTGGGGATCCTCTACAACCTCGTCCTCGGGGGGTTCAACCTGCTGCCCATCCCGCCGCTGGACGGGTCGAGCATCCTGTTCCACTTCCTGCCGCCCCGGGCGCGCCAATACGCCGCCCGCATCGCCCCCTACGGGTTCATAATCATCATCGTGCTGCTGATTGCCGGGGTCCTGTCGCCGTACTTCTCGCTCTTCTTCCGGCTGTTCTACGTGCTGGTCTCGCCGCTGTTTTAGGGGGCGGGTGCAGCTATCCCCCCGCCCCTCTGGGGAGAGGGGTGCATGTCCCCTCTCCCTCTCAGGGAGAGGGTTAGGGTGAGGTTCGGGGTCGGGGACGTGAAATGCGGCGGCCCGCAGGGGATGCATCCCACGGGGCCGCCCTACATCAGCGCAATTGCGGGTGTGGACACCCGCCTCTACGTAAATATCCGGCAAACCCCGTAGGGGCGACCGTCCACGGTCGCCCGCGGCCCCCCTCTCCCTGTGGGAGAGGGGATGGGGGTGAGGGCTACCTTATAAAGCGGACCGACCCGAAGGTCGGCCCCTGCAGCATCGCAACCGGATGCGGCGGCCCGTAGAAGGGCCGCCCTACGTCAGCGCAATTGCGGGTGTGGACACCCGCCCCTACGCCAGCGCAAGGGCGGGCCGGGGTGGTGTATAATACACCGCACTGCGCACCCGCCCCCGAACGAGGTAACCGAGGCCCCGTGACCCCCAGGCTCGAAAAATTCCAGCTCCCGGCGGTGGCCGGGCTGTTCCTCGTCTCCGGCGCCGCCGGTCTCGTGTACGAGGTCGTCTGGCTGCGCCAGCTCTCCTTCGTCTTCGGCGTGACGAGCCAGGCGGCGGCGACGGTCCTGGCGGCGTTCATGGGGGGGATGGCGCTGGGGAGCTGGCTCCTGGGCCGCGTGGCCGACCGGATGCGGCGCCCGCTCGCCTTCTACGCCCTCCTCCAGGCCGGGGTGGCCGCCACCGGGCTCCTCGTCCCGCTGCTGCTCCAGCTCGCCCGGCTCGTCTACGTCCCGCTCTACGGATCCACCGGCGGCTCCGGGTTCCTGTTCACCGCGGTGCGGGCCGCCCTGGCGTTCCTGGTCCTGCTCCCCACGACCACGCTCATGGGGGCCACGCTCCCCGCCCTGGCCCGGCACGTCGGCCGCACGCGGGAGTCCATCGGCCGCCGGACCGGGCTCCTCTACGCCCTCAACACCGCGGGGGCCGTCGTCGGGACGCTGGCGACCGGCTTCTTCTTAATCGAGCATCTGGGGCTGTGGGGCTCGACCCTGCTGGCGGCGGGCATCAACCTGGCGGCGGCGGGCGGGGCCTTCGCCCTGTCGCGCTCGGCCTCGGCGGTGCTCAAGCCAAAGAAGGTCGAAAGGGCCAAGCCGTCCGACAAAAGGGGACGGCTCCTGCTCTGGCTCTACGCGATTTCCGGCTTCGCCGCCCTCGGCCTGGAGCTGGTGTGGAACCGGATGCTGATCCTGTGGTTCTCCAACGTCACCTACACCTTCTCGGCCATGCTGGCGGTGTTCCTGGTCGGGCTGGCGCTGGGCGGGGCCTGCGGTTCCTGGCTGGTGAAGCGGCTCAAGAAACCCCAGCGGGCCTTCGTCTGGGGGGAAATCGGCGTGGGCCTCTCCGCGCTGGCGACCACCGGGCTGGCGCTCAACTGGCCCCTGGCGCTGGGCCGCGCGAGCCAGGCCGTCGCCGGGGGGCTCACCGGCTGGGGCTCCCTGGTGGCCAGCTCGCTGGTGTTGACCTTAATCGTCATGCTCCTGCCGACGTTTTTTCTGGGGATGCTCTTCCCCGTGGCGGTCCGGCTCTACGCCCGGGAGACGGGCGGCGTGGGCCGGCGCGTGGGCGAGCTCTGCGCCGCCAACTCGGCGGGGACCATCCTGGGCGCCGCCCTGACCGGCTTCGTGCTCATTCCGTGGCTGGGGTTCCAGGGGAGCCTCCTGTTGTTGACGGGGCTGTCGGTGGCGGTGGCCGCGGCGGCGGCCTGGCGCTGGCTCGAGAAGAAAACCCTCGCCCTCACCTCCTGCGCCGCCACCGTCGCCTTCGGCGCGCTCTGGCTCCCCTTCGACCGCCTGGGCGAGAATTTCCTCCGCGAGGGCGAGACGCTCCTGTTTTACGACGAGAGCGAGTCGGGGACCGTGGAGGTGCGCGAGCACGCCGACGACCCGGCCAACGGCGGCGTGACCACCCGACGGCTGGTCATCGACGGGAACCAGGCCACCTACACCGCCGTGAGCGACATGCGCAAGAACCGGATGCTGGCGCACCTGCCCATGCTGGTCCACCCGGACCCCCGGGACGTGCTGGTCATCTGCTTCGGCTCCGGGTCCACCTTCGGCGCCCTGGCGGTGTACGGCACGGTGGAGCGGGTGGACTGCGTGGAAATCGCCCCGGCGGTGCTGGAGTGCGCCCCGTTCTTCGCGGAGTTCAACCTGGACGTGCTGGACAACCCCCTGGCCCGGGTCATCGTGGACGACGGGCGGAACTACCTCTTGTGCACGGACCGGCGCTACGACGTCATCACCGCCGAGCCGATGCCGCCCGCCGTGGCCGGGGTGGTGAACCTGTACACGGTGGAGTACTACGAGCTGTGCCGGCGGGCGCTCAAGCCCGGCGGAATCGTCGCCCAGTGGATACCGCTGTACCAGCTCGCCGTGCGCGACGTGCGGATGCTGGCCGCCTCCTTCGCCCGGGCCTTCCCCCACGTCCAGCTCTGGCTCACCGGGGACGACATCGTCCTGTTGGGCTCGGACGAGCCGCTGGTCGCGGACCGGGGGCGTTTCGCCGCGGCGGCGGCCGACCCGAAAATCGTGCGCACCCTGGCCGAGGTGGGGGTGCCGGGGCCGGAGGCGCTCCTGGACCGGCTGGCCCTGGACGACGCCGCCTTCCGCTCCTACGTGCGGGGCTTCGAGCCGGTCACCGACGACCGGCCCGTCGTCGAGTACTCCGCCCCGCGCAACTTCCACGCCCCGGCCACCGTCCACGACAACCGCCGCGCCATCGAGGCGTACCGCCGCTGATGCCGGAGGGCACGGAGGGACTTCCCGCGTCGAGGGGGGAAGGATGAAGACGCTCCTGGTTTTCCTGGCCGCCCTCCCGCTGGCCTGCACTTCGCCGACCGGAGACGATGGCGGCCCGGCGCCGGGCTATGTCTATCTAACCGTCATTAACGCAACAGAAGGGTCCAGCATCACCGACATATACTACCGGTGGGCCGATGATACGGATGGGGATGTGCCGGATGGGTATTGGCGCTGGCACTGGGGATACCACGAGGATTCGCTTGAGCCGGGCGACCGCGTATCAATAGAAGTTGAACCCGGCCTCTACGACATCCGCCTGAAGGCGATAACCCCCTATCCCGACTCGGATTTCGACAAAACCCGGTTCGACGCGCTCATCACCGAGGACGGTTATACCTGGGAATTAACGCAAGAGGAAATCAGGAAAGCGCATTAAGAGCCGCCCGCTGCGCCCGCGGCTCGAAGGACCTCCACGACGTGAGCGGTGAGTCCCGATTGCAGGCACTCCGGGACCGGGCCGCCGGGAAACGGTCGTCCCGGGCAAGAGTTGAGACGGCGGTGAGCCTCTTCGGCATTTCCGTGCTATATTTATAGGGTTAGACATTAAAAAAAGCCCCCGCAGGTGACCCCCATGAAACTAGCCGATCTGTTGAACGACTTCGCCGAGGCCACCCGCACGCAGCTCGTCGTCCTCACCAAGGCCGGCATCGAGCGTCTCGGCTCCCCCAAGGACCACTGCCCCTCCTTCTCCACCCGGGCGGACTCACCCTGCCTCGAGAGGCTCACCAAGTCCCACGACCGGGTCATAGACTGCGGCGGGGGGTGCCGGGCGATTAGCATCCACCCCGAGGTCCCGGGGCTGATGCAGGTGATAATCTGCCTGCGGGGGGGCGGCGCGAAGGCCGACCTCGGGATCCTCTCCCGGCTCCTCAGGCTCCAGCTCGCGCCCTACGCGGAACTCGGCGTCACCTCCCCCGACAAGAAGGCGCTCAACACCAACCTGCGCCTGGAGCTGGCCGCCCTCACGGGCCTGCGGGAGATGGAGGGCCGGCTCGGGTCCGCGCTCGACCCCGAGGCCTTCTTCGGTGAGCTGGTCGCCTACCTGGGGGAGCTTTTCGGCACCGACGCCGCGGTCGCCCTTTGGCGCCGGCCCGACGGCGACGTGGGAGCCCGCGCCGAGGGGGTCAACCTCCCCGGACGCGCCGGGCTCGAGGAGGCCTTCGACAAGCTCGGCAAGCTCCCCACCCGCCACACGCCGATCAAGCCCATGCAGAACAAGCACTTCCTGCGCTTCGAGGCCAGCTTCGACCTCAAGCCCGGCTCGGGCGTGGGGATGGCCTTCGGTGACACCCCCTTCGCCTATCACATCTTTTTGGTATGGAAGAGGCCCGAGGCGGCCCCGGAGCTCCTCGAGCGGCTGGAGACCCTCCACGGCCAACTCGCGGTCTTCGTGGAGCGCCTGGCCCGACACTCGACCGTGGAGAGCTCCTACCTGGCCACGGTGCGCACCATGGTCAACGCCCTGGAGGCGCGGGACGCCTATCACCGCGGCCACTCGGACCGGGTGATGCGCTACGCCGTGCGCCTGGGCCGGGCCCGGGGCCTCGGGACCGGGGAGCTGACCTCCCTCTCCTTCGCCGCGGTCCTGCACGACATCGGCAAGGTGGGCCTGGCCGAGGAGATAATCGGCAAGGACACCCCCCTGGACGACGCGGAATGGGTCGTGGTGCGGCGACATCCCATCGTCGGCGAGGCGCTCGTGGGGAGCATCCCCTACCTGGAGGAGGCGGCCCGCATCATCCGCCACCACCACGAGCGCTGGGACGGCGAGGGCTACCCCAACCGGTTGGCCGGGGAGGAGATTCCGCTGCTGGCCCGCATCCTGGCCATCGCCGAGTCCTACGACGCCATGACGTCGGAGCGGCCCTTCCGCCACCCGCTGACCATCGAACGGGCCCTGTTGGAGCTCGAGGGCAACGCCGGGGAGCAGTTCGACCCCGAGCTCGTGCCCCTGTTCATCGAGAAGGGCTGCTACGATGAGCCGTGACGCAGCCCGACCCGCCGGGGAGCGCCGGAATTGGCTTAACGACAACGACATCGGCTCTATTAAGTCTTGACAAACGGCCTACAGAGTCATTTAATTGTAGGCGTTTGCGGTATCGGCCGACCACACCAGGGGGCCCCCAATGGCAAAGAAAGAAAAGCCCGCGGACAAGCCCGAGCAGTGGGAAGAGAACCTCATCTCGAGCCTGTCGCTTTCCCAGTCCAAGGGCGATGACAAACAGTACCTGCAGATACGCGACAAGCTCACCGAGCTTTTCGCCAAGGCCGACGGCGTCCTCAAGGAGCTCACCCAAGAGACCAAGCGGACGGCGGAGAACCTCGACCTCGTCAAGAAGAAGGGCAAGGACATAAAGGAGCTGGCCGACGGCCTGCGCGAGGTCTCCGGGTCCCGGGAGCAGATTTCCACCGACCTGGACGAGATACGCCTCACCTCGAAGGTCATCGAGAAGAGTAAGAAGCGCGTGCGGGACGTGGCGGGCAAGCTGGACACCGTGGTCGCCGACACCGAGGAGAAGCTGCGGGGCTTCGAGAACACCGTGGCCGGTTACCGGCAGGAGCTGGACCGCCTCATGAAGAGCGAGTCGGGGGTGGCCAAGGCCAACCAGGAGCTGGCCAAGGTCTCCAGCCGGCTGGACCAGCTCGACGCCAAGGCCGCCGAGGTCGCCGAAAACCTGGCCGACCTGAAGCGCGAGGGCGAGGAGATAAACAAGCTCCAGGCCCGCCTGGAGGACTCCGCCAAGAAGGTCGAGACCATCTCGGAGAGCATGAGCGTCGTGGACAGCCGGACGGAGGGCTTCGTCGCCAAGCTCAACGAGCTGACGGCGGAGCTCAACGCCACCAAGGACGCCACGAAGAAAATCTCCGAGGACCTGACCGAGATCGGCACCTACCAGCAAAAGGCCGACGAGCTCAAGCAGTCCGTCGAGTTCATCAAGAACAAGTTCAAGAGCCTGGACCGGGAGCGCGAGATAGTCGAGAAGGTGGCCGCGGAGCAGGCCCGGATCAACGTGGTCTTCTGGGACATCGAGGCCCAGGTCAACAAGATCAACCAGCAGATGGCCCAGGTCACGGAGACCCGCCAGGCCATCGACGCGCTCGAACAGCGGATGCAGTCCATCCTGGCCGCCAAGGCCGAGGTGGACGCCGTGCTGGAGGCCACGAAGGCCGCCCAGGCCGAGGGCGTCAAGGCCCGGGAGCTGGCCGGGCAGTTCAAGCTGGCCCTCCAGGAGATGGAACAGGGCCGCCGCGAGCTCGCCAACCAGCACCACCAGCTCGGCTCCCACGCCAAGCAGCTCGAGGAGATGGACGTCCGCGTCAACACCCTGCGGGAGCGGCTGACCGAGGTCGGCCAGCTCGAGGAGAAGCTGAACAAGCTCCGCCTCGAATCCGCCTCCTTCGACGACCGGCTGCAGACCCTCTTCGACAAGCGCTCCGCCCTGGAGGACGCCCTGGCGACCGCGGGGCGGCTGGCCGAGGAGCTCGAGCGGGTCCAGAGCGTGGAGAACCATTTAAGCTCCTTCCGCGACCGCCTCGAGGCGCTGGGAGCCCGCCTGGGTCCCGCCGAGGCCCGCCTGACCGAGGTCGGCGCCCAGGAGGGACGCATCCAGGGCCTGCGCGGGTCGGTGTCGGACCTCGAGGGACGGCTCTCGGCGGTGACCGACGCGTCCAAGGCCGCCCTGGACGGCCTGCAAACCATATCCAACTCCCGCCAGCGCATCGAGCAGCTCGCCTCCAGGCTGGACCGCCTCGACGAGCGAGAGGGCCTCGTCGGAGACCACCTGACAACCATCGAGCAGCGCTTCCAGACGGTCAAGACCCTCGAGGGGAAGATAGCCGACCTGGACCGGATGATCGACGACCTGGACGGCCGGTCCAAGGCCCAGCTCGAGCAGCGGGCCAAGGCGGACGAGCTGGACGCCAAGCTCGCCGACCTCGCCATCTCCCTGGAACGCTGCCGCGTCGCCGGCGACGAGGTGCGCCACACCAAGGGTGAGGTGGACGGCGTGGGGTCCAAGGTGGAGGCCCTGCTGGCCAAGACCACCGAGTTGGAAGGCGCGACCCAGGAGATCGAGGGGCTCGGCGAGCGGCTGGAGAAGAGCCGCAAGGAATCCCTGAAGGGTGTAAAGGAAACCGAGCGTCTCGCCGCCGCCAACGCCGAACGGCTGGAGCAGCTCAAACAGATGGGGGACAAGCTCGGCGAGCGACAGGATGAGATTCGCCGGGCCGCCGAGGCCGCCGAGACCTACGAGGCCCGCCTCGAGGCGTTCAAGACGCGCCTGGCGGACCTGGATTCCAACCTCGACCAGACCGACCGGGGCGTCGTCGAGAAGAGCACCCGCCTGGCCGAGCTGGACTCGAAAATCAAGACGATTTCCAACGCCACCGAGCGCTCCGTCAAACTCGACGCCGACCTCTCGGCGCTGGAGAACCGCGTCGAGGCCTTCAAGAAACTGGAGAAAAAAATCGACGAGGTCGAGGATCGGGCCAAAAACACCACGGAACTCGTCACCACCACCAGCCAGAAGCACAACCCGATCCTGGCGCAGCTCAGGCAGGAATCGACCGACCTCACGAACAGCCTCGGCGTCCTGCAGGGCTCCCTGAGCGGGCTCACCGAGAGCCTCAAGGAGATGGAGGCGAGGGCCAAGATGGCCGACAAGCTGGACAAGAAGATGAAGAACTTCTCGGTCCAGCTCGAGGACTTCACGGTCCGCCAGCAGAACCTGGAGCAGGAGCTGGAGTCCCGGGAGGAGATGGCCAACGAGATAGAAAGGCTCCGCCGGCTGCTGAAGGAGGCGGAGACCAAGCTGAAGAAGCTCAGCTCCTCCTAATAGCACGCCTCGGCTGAATGGACCGGAGGGGGGCCGGAGCGGCTCCCCTCTTCACTATCGTGTCACCGGCGAATCACCGATAATGAAAAAAACCGGCTCCGGTTCCCGGCGCCGGGGGGAGGAAAATCATGCGTTATGGGCGCGCCCTGTTGATACTGATCCCGGTCGCGCTCCTGGCCGGGGCCGCCCTGGCCGAGGAGGATGCGGGGCCGGCGGCGGAGACGCTCCTGGACGAGCGCTGCACCCTCTGCCACGGCCTCGACCGGGTGGACGCGGTCCAGACCGACGCGGAGGGCTGGAACACAATCCTGGACCGGATGGTCACCTACGGGGTCAGGCTGGACGAGGCGGAGCGGGAGACGCTCCTGGGGCACCTGCTCGAATCGGAGGAAGAATAGAGATGAAAAAGACCCCGGTGTTTCTGTTACTGTTGCTCGTGTGCGCGGCCGGGGCCACCCCGTACTACGCCATGCACGACGGCGTGCGCTGCTCGGCCTGCCACCTCAACCCCGAGGGCGGGGGGATGCGCACGCCCTACGCCGCCTACCGCTTCGGCCGGAAGGGCCCCGACATCACCCTGGGGGACTACCTCCGCTTCGACGCCGAGGGGCGCTTCCTCTTCTCCGCCGCCGATTCGGGAAACCGGGTGGACACCACCTTCAACGCCATGGACTACCGCCTGCGGCTCAACCCCCGCCTGGACGGCGTGGTGGACGCCGTGGTGAGCGTGAGCCGCTTCGGCTTCGACGAGGCCGCGGCGCGTGTCTACCTGCCCGAGGGGCTCTACGTAAAGGCGGGGCGCTACCGGCCGCCCTTCGGCCTCACCGACGACGACCACCGCCTGGCCACCCGGGAGATTCTCGGCTTCCACCCGCTCACCTGGTTCGAGACGGGGGCGGAGGTGGGCTGGGTTTCCGAAGGGACGCACCTGGCGGCGGGGGCGTACAACGGCGGCGGGGACGCCTTCGACGTCTCCCGGGGCAAGGCGGCGCTGGGTCGGGCGACCCAGTGGGTCGGGCCGGTCTTCTTCGGCGGCAGCTACCTCTACGAGGAGGCCCAGGACCCGGCCTCGGGGCTCTACGGCACGCGCTGGGCCGCGGCGGGATTCCTGGCGGTGGACCTCCCCCTGGACATCGGCCTGGCCGGGGAGTACGTCTTCCGCGAGGAGCGCCGGGCCGGGGTCCGGGATTTCACCGACGACTCCGGGTTCTGGGTCGGGGCCGACTTCTGGCTCGGGCCGGTGCAGACGCTCCTCGTCTACGATTCCTTTGCGGCCGACGAGGAATCGGGCAGCCTCTACCTCGACCGCGACTACCTGACGGGCCGGGTCATCTGGCACGCCATGAGCTTCTTCGACCTCGAGGCGGGGCTCAAGTACGGCCTCGACGACGGCGCGACGAACTACTACCTCCTCCAGCTCCGGGTCGTGTTCTAGGCGGTCTCTTGGATAAACGCACGCCCCCGACGGTGCTCACCGCGGACGGGGTCCGCTTCGCCGCGGGCCCCCGGACGGTCGAGGTCACGCTCCGCGCCGCGGGGGGCGAGGTGTTACAGGTCGCCGGCCACTCGGGCTCGGGCAAGACCAAGCTGTTGAAAATCCTGGCCCGCCTGCGCGCCCCGGAGGCGGGTGAGCTGCACCTGGACGGGCGGCTGGCGGCGGAGTGCGACCCCCGCGAGTGGCGGCGCGACGTGGCCTACCTCGCCCAGCGGCCCGTCGCCTTCCCCGGCACCGTGGAGGACAACCTGCGCCTGGTCTTCGGGCTCAAGATAGCCGATGACGAGCCCTACGACCCCGAGCGGGCGGCGGGGCTCCTGGACCAGGTCGGGCTGCCCCCCGAACGATTCCTGGGCCAGGACGCCCTCTCCCTCTCCGCGGGCGAGCTCCACCGGGTCGCCCTGGTCCGCACCCTCCTGGCATCACCCCGGGTGCTCCTGGCCGACGAGCCGACCGCCTCGGTGGACCCGAAGACGTCCCGGGGGCTCATCGGGCACCTGGAGGCCTGGGTGGCCGACGGCGCCGCGAGCCTCGAGGCCGCGGTATGAGCGCCATACCCATCAGTGACTGGCAGCTCGTCATCGCCGTCTCCCTGGTGCTGGCGGCCGGGGTGGTCTCGGCGCTCCTGCGGCTGGGGCTCCTGAAGACCCTGGCCTGGGCCACGGTGCGCACATTCCTCCAGCTCTTCCTGATGGGATGGGCGCTGCGATACCTCTTCGCCTGGGACAACCCGTGGCTGGTGCTGGGCCTCCTGGCGTTCATGATCGCCTTCGCCGCCTGGACGGCCCTGCGGCGGGTGAAGACGGCGCCCGAGCGGCACTACGGCCTGACATTCCTCTCCCTCATCCCCGGTACCCTCCTGGTGACCGTCGTCGTCTGCATGCTCGTCATCCGGGGCGACCCGTGGTACTCGGCCCGGGTGGTCGTCCCCATCGCCGGGATGACGCTGGGCAATTCGTTGAACGGCATCTCCCTGGCGCTGGACCGGCTCTACGGCGAGGTCCGGTCGCAGGCGCCCCGCATCGAGGCGCTGCTGGCGCTGGGGGCGGGACGCTGGGAGGCGGTGCGGGAACAGGTCCGCGTCGCCGTCCGCGCCGGGATGACCCCCATCATCAACTCCATGATGGCCGTGGGCCTCGTGTTTTTGCCCGGGATGATGGTGGGGCAGATTCTGGCCGGGGCGGACCCGCTCACCGCCGTGCGCTACCAGATAGCGATAATGCTGATGCTCTCCGCCGCCTCCGCCGTCGGCAGCCTGCTCCTGGTGGGGCTGCACTACCCGAAGCTCTTCACCGCCGACGGCGCGCTCAAGCCCGTGCTCTACCTCTCCCCGACCGAGGGGAAGAGGAACGCCCGACCGTGACGGACGCATTTCCGGGACCGCTCCGAGGAGGCACCGTGGATAAAGACTGGTCCGTACCCGACCCGGCGCTGCCCGAGGGGGGGCGCGTCCGGGCGTACCGCGAGCGCGGCCGCCGCTGCGCCGCGGACCTGCCGAAAAAGTTCGTCGGGGCCCTGGCCGCCTGTTACCGCGACGCCGGGGGCGACACCGGACGCTTCGTCGAGCTGGTCCGCGAACGGGATGCCTGGCCCATCCCCCTGGAGGCCGAGGGCAGACGGGTGGACTTCTCCTTCCCCCGCTGCTTCTGCGAGCACCTGCCCGAAGGGGAGCCGGAGCCGCTCTACTGCGAGTGCTCCGTGGGCTGGATGACCGAGTTCATGGGCCGCGTCAGCGGGGGGCCGGTGGAGGTCGAGCTGCTGGCTTCGGTCCTCCGGGGCGACGAGCGCTGCCGACTGAAGGTGGTTTTTCATGGATAAGCTGAGCCTGGCGCCCGCCACGTACCTCTACCCCGCCCCCGTCGTGGTGGTGAGCTGCGGCGCGGGTGAGCGGGCGAACCTGATAACCCTGGCCTGGGCGGCCAACGTCTGCGCCGAGCCGCCCCAACTGGCGATAGCGGTCAGGCCCACGCGGCACTCCCACGGCCTCATCGCCGAGGCGGGCGGGTTCGTGGTCAACCTCCCCGCCGCCCGGCACGTCGGCGCGGTGGACTTCTGCGGCACCTTCTCCGGCCGGGACGTGGACAAGTGGAAAGAAACCGGCCTGACACCGGTCGCCTCGGAGAGGGTAAAACCGCCGCGCATCGGCGAGTTCCCGGTCAACCTCGAGTGCGTCCTGCGGCACACGCTCCCCCTGGGCTCCCACGACCTCTTCGTGGGGGAGGTGCTGGCGGTTTACGTAGACCGGGGCGTGACCGGGGAGGACGGCCGGGTGGACCCGGACCGGCTGGCCTCGGTGGTCTACGGCCACGGCCGGAGCTACTACGGGCTGGGGGGGACGCTGGGGAAGGCGTATCAGGCCCGCCGGAAGAAGGGGTGAAGATTGGGTCCGCCGCCGCCCTCCCGTCGCACCGGTGACGGCGGCCGTTAAGCGGTGAACATCCGCCCGTACTCCGCCACCGTCTCCCGGCGGATCCTCTTTTCCAGGCCGGTTTCCGCGAAGACGGCGTTCGCCTCGCCGCGGTGCCGCTCCTCCCCCGACTCGTCCCCGAGAGCCAGGGCCAGACGCGCCCGCTCCTGGAGCAGAAGGGCGCGGGCCGGCAACAGCTTCCGGGAGCGCTCCAAGCCCTCGGCGAAGGAACGCCCCGCCCCGTCGGAGTCCCCCGCGAGCCGTCGGTACCGGGCCGTGATCTCCAGGCAGGCCGGGTCGTAATGCTCCAGCTCCCCCAAACCCCGGAGCCCCTCCGCGATCAACCCCCCGGCGCGATCGAGATCCCCCCCGAGGGCGGCGACATCGGCGGTGTAGAAGTTCAGGGTGACCAGCTTCGGGAAAAAGTTCGCCGCCTCGGCCCGGCGGCGGCTCTCCTCCAGGGCAAGCCCCGCCTCGTCCAGCCGGCCCCACTCGGTGAGAATCACCCCCAGGCAGGTGTGGGCGATGGAGAGGTTGAAGGGCAGCTCGAGCCCGGTGAACAGGCGGATCGCCTCACGCTGGGCCGCGACGCTCTCGGTGAAGCGGGCGAAGTCCCGGTACACCATGGAGACGTTCGTCAGGACCCCGGCGTGGTCCCGCGCCGTCTCGAAACTCCCGGCCCGCTCCAGGCACCACTCGTACCCCTCCAGCGCGTCCGTGTGGCGGCCGACCAGGGAGTCCACGGTGGCCATGTTGGCGGCGGCCTTGACCCGGACGGCCTCGTCGCCGATCCGCCCCCCAATCTCGGCGGCCCGCCGCGCCAGCGCGTAGCCCTCATCGTAGCGTTCCTGGCGCCAGGCGGTGATGGAGAGCTGGTTTAACAAACGGCCCAGGCGTCCCGGCGGCAGGTTCGGCTCCAGGGCGGCCCGCAGGACACCCTCGGCCAGCTCCCAGTCGCCCGAGGGGGAGAGGAGCTGCACCAGGTCCCTGTCCAGGGAAAGCTCGGCCGCGTGACGCTGGTCGGCCCGGGTGGCATACGGGGGAGCCGACTCCGGCAGGGTCAGCTCGCCCGGTCGGCAGCCCAGGGCCTCGGCGAGGCGTTCCAGGTTGTGCGCGCTGATCCGCCGAACCTTCCCGGTCAGCCAGCGGCTGACGGTTTTCCGGCTCACCCGGACGAGCCGGGCCAGGGCCCACTGGCGCAGCCCCAATTCCCGCACCTCGCGGACCAGACGGTCCGTATCGAGCCGCACGGTGTCTTCCCTGCGCATCCGTGTCCCCCAGTGTCCCTTGACCGCCCGGCCGAATGCGGTTACCCTAATCGGTAAAGAACGAAAACGATTATATACCAACCGGGTTCCATGAGAGGTGTCCAGATGAAGGCCACGGTCGCGATTCTGTGTACCCTGTTCCTTTTCGGGGCCCCGGCCCAGGACGGGACCGCGCAGACGCCCTTCCCCGAGGGCGAATGGGGGACGCTGAAGGCGCTGATGGAGGACGAGGGGGCCGAGGCGGTGGTGGGGTACATCCTGGGCCTCGCCGACCCGACGGAGCGCCTTGCGCTCTTCTACTTCGCCCGGCCCGCCTTCGCCTACCGCGAATGGAAAGGAAAGAACCTGGACGCCCTGGTGACCGTCGGCGAGGCGGGGATTTCCGAGGCGCTCGCCCAGGCGGAGTTCGCCGCCGACGAGGACGCCCGCCGGGAGCTCGTCGAGTGGGCCAACGTGGAGGCGTACAACCTGGCGGCGGACCTGGCCGAATGCTGGCCCGGCGACGACCTCCCCCGCGAGCGGCGCCACTTCGAAAAGGGCCTCGAGCTGGCCGACCGGTGCCTGGCCTGGCGGGAGGAGCTGGGGAAGGGGCCCTTCGCCTTCGGCCTGGCGTACTGGGCGCGGGGGATGCACAACCTCTCGCTGTGGAACGCGGAGCAGGCGCGGGCCGACTTCGCCGCCGCCCTGGAGCACTCGAAAACCTACGCCGGTCAGGAGGGGCTTTCCGCGGACTGCGTCCCCGGCGGCGATTTCTCCGTGATTCTCAACTCGGGGTACATGGGCCTGGCCCTGTGGGTCCAGCGGGACCCGATGGGGTCGGTGCTCTACTACCAGGCCCTCGGGGCCTTCCGGGGCACGGCGGCGGATTTTCCCGAGATGGCCGACGACGCGCTTTTCGGCGTGGAGCAACTGGAGAAGGTGCGCGGCGCCTTCATCGGCGAGAGGTAACCCGAAGGGGGAACGATGGAAGACAAGGAATTCCCGGAAAACCACTGGGAGGAGATGAAGGGCCTGATGGAACGGGGCGGCCCGCGGGCCGTGATCGATTTCGTCGACGGCTTCACCGACGAGCTGGAGCGCCGCAAGCTCTACGCCTTCTGCAACCAGGCCTTCAGCATGCGGGACTGGAAAAATAAGAACTTCGACGCCCTGGTGGAGGTGGTGGAGGAGGGCGTCGCCGAGGGCCTGCGCCAGACAGAGTCCGCCGCCGACGACGAGACGCGGGAAATGCGCACCGACTACGCCAACATGATGGCCTACAACCTGTCGGCGAACCTGGCCGAGTGCTGGCCCGGTGACGAGGAGCCCCGCGAGCGGCGCCACTTCGAAAAGGGCCTCCAGCTCGCCCGGCGGTGCGTCGCCTGGCGGGAGGAGTTGAAGAAGGGCCCCGGTCCTTTCTCGATGGCCCACTGGGCCTGCGGGATGCACGCCCTGTCCCTGGGGGACCCGGCCGCCGCCCGGGAGGATTTCGAGAAATCCCTGAAATTCGCGGTCGAGAACGCCCGGGCGGAGGGAAGCCACGCCGAGTGCGCCCCGGGAGGGGACTTCTCCGTCGTCCTCGGCCACGGCTACCTGGGCCTGGCCCGCACGGCCGCCGGCGACGCCGGGGGGAAGGAAGTGTTCCAAAAGGCCCTGGACGCCTTCGGGGCCACCGTGAAGGGCTTCCCCGAAAAGAAGGACGACGCGCAGTTCGGCCTGGACCAGCTCCGGTGGGTGGAGCGCCGGGTGCTCGGCCGCCCGAGCGGCTGACCGCCCGCGCGGCTGACCTCCCGCGTATAATTGGGTAATATTACCCGCGGAATGAAACCGCACCGGGGAGGGAAACATGAACCGGCTCATCGCGCTCGCCCTGGGAACGGCCCTGGCCGCCGCGGCCGCCGCCGCCGAGGTCGTCATCGGCGACGCGGGCTTCCCCCTCAACACGCCATTCTGCGGCACCTGAGGCGACGACATGCGGGTCCAGGAGCTGGTGCCCGCCAATGAAATCGGGGGGTCGGGCTGGGTGACCAAAATCGAGTGGCAGGCGGCCACAGCCGCGACCGACGCGCGGTTCTACGAACTCGAGCTCAGGCTCTGCCACACCCCCCTGGACGAGCTCACCGATTACTACGACGACAACTACGGCGGCAACACGCCGGAACTGGTGGCCGTGGCCGACCCCCTCTCGGTCACCGCCGGGACGGACGAGTGGTTCGCCGTGCCGGACATGACGCCCTACCACTACGACGGGGCGGACAACCTCCTGGTCGAGGTCCGCTGGCGCGTGGACAATGAGAGGGAGGTGGACTGCTGGAGCTGGGCGTCGGACCGCGACCGCTACCTGTCGAACTACGGCTACGACGCCGAATCGGGGACGGCCTCCGTCAAGGCCAACCGCCTGCGGCTGACCCTGGAGGATGGCCCGGCGGTGCTTCCGGTCAGTTGGGGTGTGATCAAGGCGGGGTTCTGATTGGGCTCGCGGCGTTTGCTCCCGAGCTGACGAAACCTCCCCCCGCGGAACGGGGGTCCAGCGCCCCGCGCTGGCTGGGGGGTTATCAAGGCGGGGTTCTAGGCCACCTTGAGTGAATGTAGGGCGGGGATTTTAATCCCCGCCGCTTTTGCCCCTCACCCTAACCCTCTCCCCCGAGGGGAGAGGGAACATGCGGCGGCCCTCACCGAACGGACTCGAGAGTCCGTTCTCCACGTAAAAGGATCATATCGAGTCAATTCCCGTGGAGCGCGGGGTCTCCAACCCGCGGCGGTGCCGATGCTCGTCGAGGGACTGAAGCTGGTGAAGAGGCGCCGGGGGAACCGCCCCGACGAAACGGCCCCGAGGGTGCTATAATGTATTAGAGTTTCGGACGATGTTCTTTCCGGGAAGGAAGGCCCCATGAACCGGACGGTGGCGTTATTACTCCTTATCGCGGCGATGGCCGTCCCCGCGGCGGCCGAAGAGGTAGTCATCGGCGAGATGGACGCACCCTGCGTCCTGCCGTTCTGCGGCGGGTGAGTGAACTTCTACCGCGTCCAGGACCTGGTACGCAACTATCAGATAGGCGCCCCGGGGACCATTACCGCCGTCGCCTACCAGGCGCAGAACGACGCCGCGAACGCCCAGTTCAACGCCTTCGAGATGAGATTCTGCCACACATCGCTGGACGAGCTGACCGACTCGTTCACCGCCAACTACGACGGCAATGAGCCCGAGCTGGTCGCCTCCGCCGACCCCCTCGTCCTCGACGGCGCCGCCGACGCCTGGCTCGACATCCCCGGCTTTGCGTCCTTCCACTACGACGGCGTGGACAACCTCCTCATCGAGGTCCAGTGGTACATGGACAACGGGGTCGACCTCGATACCTGGGTGACGAACACGGACACCGACC
>Ga0180429_10001891_pt1 | contig 17533 bp, 15 predicted proteins | sample SS_ome_FD_132428 | JGI IMG/M metagenome (GOLD analysis project Ga0180429, IMG submission 132428) | Hypersaline lake sediment archaeal communities from the Salton Sea, California, USA - SS_1_S_1 metaG | ecosystem: Environmental > Aquatic > Non-marine Saline and Alkaline > Hypersaline > Sediment ...
CGAGGAAGCCGCTTCAGCGTTGCGGCTTGTCGACGCTCTGTTCAGTCCAGATCCGGCAGCGGCGGTGGTGAAACCTCCTGCTGCTCCCGCATCCGGGTGAGCATGTCGTCGGCTCCGGCCGCTCGAAGCTGTTCGGCCACCCTGCGGCCCAAGTCAGCAGCCGCCTGCTGCGCTTCCTCCGCAGCGGCATCTACAGCGATTGCCGCGGTCGCGTCGATTCTCCTCACTTCCGATGGGGTATTGTCCAGCACGCAGGCGGTGAGTTCCAACTCCCCCTCTTTTTCAGCAGCAAACCCGCCAATGGGAGCCAGACACCCTCCTGCGAGCGAGGAAAGGCATGCCCGCTCGGCGACGATGGCTCGGTGGGATGGAGCATGGTCGATCAGCCTCAACGCCGCCTGCACGGCTGTGTCGTCTGCCCGCACCTGCAACGCCAGGGCCCCTTGGGCGATTGCTGGCCAAAACTTCGGCGGCTGGAGCAGCTCGGCTCCGCGATCCGCCAGGCCGACTCGCTCAAGCCCAGCCGCGGCCAGAATAATTCCGGCGTAGTGACCAGAGGTGACTCGACCGAGCCTGGTGTCGATATTGCCGCGAAGTGGCGCAGTCACCAGATCCGGCCGCAGTTTCTGCAGCTGTGTCACCCGGCGAATGCTCGAGGTGCCGATGACGGCCCTAGCAGGCAGTTCGTCCAGCGGTCGACCATCCGCAGTCACCAGCACATCAAACGGTGTCACCCGCTGCGGCACCGCCACAACCAGCAGCCCGTCGGTATCGGTTGTGGGCAGGTCTTTGCAGCTGTGCACCGCAGCATCAACGCGACCTTCCTGCAGGGCCTTTTCCAGTTCATGCACAAAAACGCCATCGCGGCCCAGGCTGGCGATCGGGGCATCGCGTTTGACATCACCGATTGTCTGGACAATCTCCACCGTCACCTCGCAGCCGACCGCACGGAGCTGGTCGGCCACATGGCCGGTCTGGGTGCGGGCCAGCAGACTGCCGCGGGTGCCGAGGACGATTCGGGGCATGGAGAGCGAATACAGCGAAGCGGAGATCAGAGAGCAAACCGAGGCACAGACGCCACACGTCACAGGCCGTCGGGGTCCACCGAAGTGGTTCGTTCGGCCTTGGCGACCGCAGCAAGATACACATCTTCCGCCCCCGCTGCGAGGAGGGCGTGCGTGCACGCGGTGACCGTGGCGCCGGTGGTGATCACATCGTCGACCAGCAGCACCTTCCGGCCTCGGACCCTGCGATCCGCCCGAAACGCGCCTCGAACATTGGCAGCCCGGTGTTCGGGGGGGAGCGTGTTCTGCATGCCGGTGGCTCGAATCCGCCGCACACCGTGCCGCATCCGCAGATCGAGCGTGCGGGCTGCCGCCGAGGCGAGCACTGCCGCCGAACTCGTGCCCCGCACCGCCCGCCGCCACCAGTGCATGGGCACCGGAATCACCATATCGAGCTGCACGCCCGCCAGGCTGGGCCGCACGAGTTGCCCCAGCCGCCGGCCAAGAGCGATCCCCACGGGCTCTCCGGCTGGTCGCTTGGCACGCACAACCGCTTCTTTGGCGAGATCTCCGTAGGCTGCCAACACCAGCATCTGCTTCCACGGCGGCGGTGCCCGGAGGCAGTTTCGACAGGTTGATTCCCCGTCGAGGGTTGCAGAAGAGCCGCACCGCCGGCACCGCGGCACATCCGCCATGAGTTCGGCAAGGCACACCGCACAGAAGTCTCGGGCCAGAGCCGCCGGCTGGGGGGAGAGAGGCTGGCCCAGCAGGCTTCGCTGGCAGAGCAGGCACTCCGGCGGAAACAAGAGGTCTGCGGCAGCTGCGGCAAGACCGGTGAGAGGTCGCATGTCTGTCCCGTCGCGGTGGTGGGTGACTCTTCTGCCCGCAAACGTTCGGCAAAAACGCGATTGACGCTCCGTTGCGACGGCCTCTATCGTTCGCCCCCTGATCGACCCACCGGCGTCTTGTGGCCCCTCAGCCGGATGCCTTTCCGTTTCGGCCCGCCAGCTCCCCAGGCCCATCCGCCGGCCCTCCGGCGTGCCGCCATGCTCATCGATCGCTACATCACCAAGGCCCAGATCAACTCTTTTCTGATCGTGTTCGTCAGTCTGGCAGGCCTGACCTTCGTTGTCGACGCATTCAACAACATCGAAGAGTTCATTGCCCACGCTGCCGAAGGTGGTGGCCTCTGGCGGGTGCTCGGCCGCTACTACGGCTTCCGTCTGATCTCCTTTTTTGATGCCACCAGCGGCGTGATCGCCCTGGCGAGTGCCATGTTTGCCCTCTCCTGGCTCGAACGGCACAACGAACTCACCGCCCTGCTCGCCGCGGGAATCACTCGGTGGCGGATTGCTCGACCGGCGATCTTCTTCGCCGGCTTTGTGGCCCTGACGGCGGCGGCCAACCGTGAGGTGGTGCTGCCTCAGATCCGGCATGCCTTGGAAGGCAACGCCCAAGACCTTGCCGGCGACGCGTGGCAGCCCTTTGAGGCCCGCTACGATCACCGGACGGAGATTCTCTTTCGCGGAAAACAGTGGCGCCGCAGCGATCGACTGATTGAAGAGCCCAGCCTGCTCCTGCCCCCGTCCATGGCGGGCTTTGCCGCCCAGGTGGATGCCGCAGAGGGCCGTTGGCTGCCGGCCGATGAAACGCATCCCGCGGGTTATCTGCTTGCGGGTGTCAGCGAACCAGCGGCGATCGACAGCATTCCCAGCCTGACGCTCGGGGGCGTGACCGTGATCCAGACCCGGCAGGATGCCGACTGGATGGAACCCGGCAGCTGCTTTGTGGCCAGTGAAGTGAGTTTTGAACAGCTGATTGGCTCGAGCAACTGGAGCCTCTACTCCTCCACGCCCGACCTCATCCGGGCCATCGGCAATCCGGCCATCGGCGTGACAGCCGATGTGCCGCTGCGTGTTCACGCCCGCATGGTGCAGCCGGTTCTTGACCTGGCGCTGACGGTGCTGGGCCTGCCGCTGGTTGTAGGCCCCAGCCGCAAGGGTGTCTTCGTCGCCGTCGGCATGTCGGTGGCGCTGACAGCCCTGTTTTTGCTGACCACCCTGGGCTGCCATGCCCTCGCCACGAGTTATGTGGTCAGCCCATCGCTGGGGGCCTGGCTGCCTGTGATGCTGCTCACACCGCTGGCCGCCTGGCAGGCCCAGCCGATGTGGCAGTAGGCCACGGGCCAACAATCGCCTCCCCGCACCTCGCTCAGCCCCCCGGCACAATCACGCCGCTGGCACCTGAGCCGATCGTGGAAAATCCCTCCTGGGAACCAGAGCCGGCCCCAGAGCCCGTCCCTGAACCGGATGTGGAGCCGCTCCCATACGAGATCGGGCCGTCAGCACTTCCGCTAGGGGCCGCTGCACTGGATGCAGCCGCCCCGCTCTCCGCAGAGGCCGCTGCCCGAGGCGGACCGTTGGTGTAACTCTCCACACTCTGCTGGTAGTCCGTTTCATAGTCGGCACACGACGCCAGCGTCAGGCTGAGCATGACAACCAGCGCCTCGGCCATGCCCGGCTCGCGCAATCGGAAAGCTCGTCGCGACCGACAAGCCTGCTGGACATTCGCTCGATTCACCAATCGTTTTCGCTCCACGAGAACCTCCGAGTGATCCGATCAGGGTATGTGTGGAACGGTCGTTCCACGAGAAAAGATATCTGCCGCAGTTCTTCCGAATACATCGAAAGGACACCCGGTCCTGTGTGGAGAAGACACTCTCCGTCCGCAGGGGCGAGGACGATCCGGCAAAGGAGTGCCACCCATGCGAATCAACACCACGCGGTTCGGACGCATCGACATTGAAACGGACGACCTGCTGCATTTTGCCAGCGGGCTGCCCGGTCTGGAAGACTGCCAACGCTGGGCCCTGCTGGCAGACGCGGGCAACACCGCGCTGGGCTGGCTGCAGTCCACCAGCCGCGGCGATGTCGCACTGGCGGTCGTCAGCCCACGGCGGTTCGTGCCCGACTACCAGGTGCGGATTCCCCGCAGCGAACTGACGCCACTGGCGATGCATGATCTCCGAGAGGCCCAGCTGCTGGTGGTTGTGGCCCGTCATGGCGATGGACTGACCCTCAATCTGAAGGCACCAATCGTTATCAACGTTGAAGCCCGCACAGGCCGGCAAGTCGTTGCGAGCGGCGACCTGCCGATGCGATATGAGCTGGTCAGCCGACGTTCCCACCTAAAAAAGAGTGCATAATACGAGTGTGGCACCCGAACTCAGGCCGGCTCGCCACACACTGGAAAGGTCAGGAAGGAACCACCGATGCTCGTACTCTCCAGACAACGCGACGAAAGCATCATGATCGGCGACAGCATTGTTGTCACGATTGTCGACATCCGGGGAGACAAGGTGCGACTGGGGATCAACGCCCCGGCCGAGGTTCCGGTGCACCGCCAGGAGGTCTACGAGGCGATCCAGCGCGAGAACGTCCGCGCCAGTCGGCTGGAGCCCGGCGAGACGCAGGAGATTGGCAAACTGGCTGGCCGTGGCCCCGTTCCGAAGTCCGGCAAGGCCGGGGAATCGGCCCGCGGCTAAGCGGATGCTTGTTCGCCGCGCCGCCCGTCGCTGGCAACTCTCCTCTCCAGCCGCGGCTCACCCCACCGGGAAGTAGTCGGGCTCGCTTCCTGCACGCCATTTAATATTGCAGCCGATGCTTGGGGTTTGATCGGCAGCCACCGGTGTTCCGGCCAGCACCGCCTCGACCGCCGCCCGAAGATCAGCTCCCGTCACAGGGATGCCGCTGTCTGGACGGCTGGCATCAAGCTGCCCCCGATAGACCAGTTTGGCGTCGCGATCAAACACGTAGAAGTCGGGAGTGCAGGCAGCCCGGTAGGCCTTCGCGACGTCCTGTGTCTCGTCGAAGAGATAGGGAAACGGATAGCCTCGCTGTTCCGCCTCATGCACCATCTGTTCCGGAGAGTCGGCCGGATGGGTCGCCACATCATTGGAACTGATGGCCACCATGCCGATGCCACGCGGCATGTACTCATGCCCGAGCCTGGCGAGTTCATCCGCCACGTGCTTCACAAACGGGCAGTGGTTGCAGATGAACATCACCACGGTGCCCTGCTCACCCGCAACGTCCTTCCAGGTCAGCGTGCGGCCACTCACGTCGAGCAGCGAGAAATCAGCGGCCGTTGTGCCAAGGGGCAGCATTGTGCTGGGTGTTCGTACCATTGCCAAAACCTCTCTCAAGACGGTGCGGGCGGGATTGCACCCGCGTTCGTCGAGGAGCCTACCAGCCACGGCGATCGCTTCCAACGAAGCGACACCAGGGGCCGGCATCTTCTCTCCAAGCTCCCCGCCGCGTCTGTTTTAAGGGGTATGCTTGGGAAGAGTTTGCGGGAGTGGGCAGCGGTGAGATCAGCCCAGGCACGAAGGTTTTTGGCCAGCCACTGGCGTCGGAGCGTGAACGATGGACAACCGCGAGTTTGTTCAAGAGTTCCTGGTGGAATCGAGTGAAAACCTGGACCAGCTCGACCGCGATCTGGTGGCGCTCGAAGACACGCCTGACGACCCTGACCGCCTGGCCAGCATCTTTCGCACGGTGCACACGATGAAGGGCACCAGCGGCTTTTTTGGCTTCTCCAAGCTCGGTGCGCTCGCCCACAGCGGCGAACATCTCCTCGGCCGGCTGCGAGACGGCACGATCCGGCTGAATGAAGAAATCGCCGGCACACTGCTGTCGATGGTTGATGCGGTCAGGGCCATCCTCCGCAACATCGAGGAAACCGGTGTTGAGGGCACCGCCGACTTTCGCGAGCTTGCCGATGCCATTGCAGCGATGTCAGAAGGCCGCGAGCCCGCGCCGCCCTCTGACGGTCGAACACGGCCCAGTGGCCAGCCACGCGGCCTCCCGGCAGGCAAACCTGCCGACGACAGCGGCCGCGTTTCGCCACAGCACTTTGCATCGCCCGCCAGCGAAGTCAAAGTCGAACGGCTCACTCCACCAGCCCTCGCAGAGCAGCCTGCCCCCCCGCCTGCGGCCGCGGAGCCGGCAGCTGACGCCACCACGCCCGCGGCCGAACAGACCGTGGCCGCGGCAGACACGCCACCGACGGTTGCAGAGCCTCCTCCACCGGCCGAAGCACCAGACCCTGGCAACGCACCGGCACGCCCCCAGCCGACCGCGGCGGAATCGAGCGTTCGCGTTGATGTAGGACTGCTTGGCTCGATCCTCGATTTGGTTGGCGAACTCGTACTCGCACGGAATCAGCTGCGGCTCGCGGCTGCTGATGTGCCGCAGGTGCAAGACGCCGTCCGCCGCGTGCACGCGGTCACCTCGTCGCTGCAAGAGACGGCGATGAAAACCCGGATGCAGCCGATCGCCCAGGTCTTCAGTCGGTTTCCGCGAGTGGTCCGCGACCTCTCGGTCTCCTGCGGCAAGGACGTGCGGCTGGAAATCGACGGAGCCGAGACCGAGCTCGACCGCACCCTGATCGAGAGCATCCGCGACCCCCTCACCCACCTTGTCCGCAACGCCGTCGACCATGGCATCGAGCCACCAGCCGAGCGGCTGAAGGTGGGCAAGCCGGAAACCGGCGTGCTCTCGCTGCGGGCTTTTCATGAGAGCGGCCAGGTGACCGTTGAGGTGCGGGATGACGGCCGCGGGATTCCCGTTGACGCCATCCGACGCAAGGCCGTATCGCGTGGCCTGATCGATGCCGCCAACGCCGAGAAGCTCTCCGACGAAGAGATCCTGCAATACATCTTTGAGCCTGGCTTCTCCACCGCCGCCGCCGTCACTGATGTCTCCGGCCGAGGCGTTGGGATGGATGTTGTGAAGACCAACATCGAGGCCATCGGAGGCACGGTCGACGTGCGGAGCCTGCCAGGAGAGGGCACCACTATCCGCGTGCGAATCCCGCTCACACTGGCCATCATCCCGGCGTTGATCGTGCGATGCGGCCCACAGCGGCTGGCGATTCCACAGGCTTCCGTCTGCGAACTGGTGCCACTCGCCCGATCCGCGGCCGACGGTGATGCGGGCGACCGCAGGGGAGCTGTGATCGAGGGGCTCCGCACCGCGCCGGTGATCCGGCTCCGAGGCCAGCTGCTTCCCGTGGTCGCTCTGGCGTCACTGCTCGGGCTCGAAGCTGATGCGGCGGCAGAGCAGCCGCGACAGGGGGGCACGGTCGTCCGTGTGCAGGTCGACGACCACGAGTTTGGCGTGATCGTTGACGACATGCAGTCGGCCGCCGGCACGGCCGAGGCGGCCGGCCTGACCACCATTGTCGTCAAGCCAGCCGGCTCGCTGGTGGCCCCGATTGGGCTCTACGCCGGAGCCACGGTGATGGGTGATGGCGGCGTGACCTTGATTCTCGACCTTCGCGGCGTGGCCCGGGCAGCCGACATCCCTGAGCGGCTGCAGCGAGTCCGTCAGGCCGACGAGCGGCCGTCACCGTTTGCTGACACCGAAGACACCTCCTCGACTTCGCCCACGCACGACCCGCTGGTGATCTGTCGCTCCCGGCATGGTCGGCGAGTCGCCCTGCCCGCGCGGCGTGTCTCCAGGCTGGAGCGGTTTGGCGAGCAGGCCGTCGAGCAGACCACCGACCGTTCCGTCGTTCGGCATGCCGGCAGCTTCCTGCCGCTGGTCGACCTCGACGACTTCCTCAGCGGCACCGCAGGGCCGATCGACTCCCGGAGTGTTCAGGCCGTGGTGGTGCACACGCCTCAAGGGCCGCTGGGCCTGGTCGTGGATGAGATCGTCGACGTGGCCATCCCTGATGCCGCTCCGGTCTCCATCGACGCACTCGACGACGTGGATGAGCGAGCCGACGGGCCACGGCGTTGGCGGCGATCGATGGTTGATGTGGCCGGCCAGGCTGCGGAGCTTCTCGACCTGCTCGACCGCGGCTCAGTCAGCAACGCGGCCACCAGCCCTTCTCTCGCGAGCTAACACCTGCCGCCCCTCGATACGTCCGTCTCCCCCAAAGCCCCTCCGAAACCGCAATCATGTCGCCACAGCCAGCCACTGCCGGCCGCTATGCCGCGTTTCTCGTTGCTGGCCGTCGGTTTGCCGTGTCGGCGACGGATGTGGCAGAGGTGCTGCGGGATGGCCGAGTCAACACCGTGCCGCGGGCTCCTGAATCCTTGGCAGGGCTGCTCAACCTGCGGGGCCGCATCGTGCCCGTCATCGATCTCAAAAAAAGGCTCGGGCTCGCGGCGATGAGCGACGAGAAAGAGCCGGCAACGGTGCACCTGGTGCTCCAGGCGACGGAGGAGTGGTGCAGCCTGCTGGTCGACGAAATCCTGGATGTCGTAGAGATCGCCGACGATGCCTTTGAGCCTGTGGTGGCCCAGCAGCCCACTGACGCAACCGACGCCACCCTCGCCGTGCATGCGAGCGACGATGGCCTGCTGTATCTGCTCGATGTGAAGCAGGTGCTTCGTCCGACAACCCGCAGCCGACCCTCCCCTCAGCCCCCAGCCTGATCCCCCCTTTGGATTCCCATGGAGATACCCAACGTGTTTGACGTCACCACCGACGCCACGCCCAATCCAGCGGCCGTTTCTCGACTGTCTTGGAAAGGCCTGCTGGCCAACCGGCTGCTTCTCTCCCTGCTGGCGGTCTCGCTCATTCCCCTGGCCTTCATGGGCGTGAGCACCTACCGATCCGCATCCACCGCCCTGGAAGCCCAGGCGCTCAATCAGCTGGAGACGGTCCGGTCGATCACTGCAAAATCGGTGGAGCGCTACTTCGGCACTCTCGAAAACCAGCTCCGCGTGCTCTCTGAAGACACGATGACCGTTGCCGCCCTGAAGGAGTTCACCGCCGGCATGAATGCCTTAGGGACGGCGGAAGCTGACAGCAGCGAGGCGATCGGAGAGGCCCGCCGGAGCCTGCTCACCTTCTACGAGGGGGCGGTCGCCGCCGCCTACCGAGAGCGTGACCAGCAGCCACCGCAGGCTCGCGACGTGGTCGACGGGCTCGATGATAGCGCAGCGATCCTGCAAAGCCTCTACCTGGCCAACAATCCCAATCCCATCGGCTCGAAAGACCGCCTCGACACCGTCGATGACGGGTCGGCGTATTCGCAAGCCCACGCCATCTACCATCCCATCCTCAGGAGCATGCAGCAGAAGTTTGGCCTCTACGACCTGTTCCTGGTGGATGCCCAGAGTGGCGACATCGTCTACTCCGTCTTTAAGGAGACCGACTACGCCACCTCGCTGCGGAACGGTGCCTTTGCAGGCAGCAGCATCGGCACGGCGTTCACCGAAGCGGTCAGCCGGGGCCGCAAAGACGCGGTGGCGTTTGCTGATTTTCAGCCCTATCCCCCCAGCTACTTCGCTCCGGCCAGTTTTCTTGCGTCTCCGGTCTACGACGGCCGTGACCTGCTCGGCGTGGTCATTTTCCAGCTGCCGATCGACCGGCTCAACGCCATCGTTTCGGAAACAGTCGGCATGGGTGAAACCGGCGAAACCTACGCGGTCGGCAGCGACGGCCTGTTTCGCACCGACTCGCGGTTTCTCGATCAACTCGGGGTGGAGACCACAATCATCAATCCCGAGGTTCGCGTCGATAGCCGCCCCGTGCAGGAATGCTTTCAGCGCAACTCCGCCGGCACCGCCCGCGGACTCGACTACCGGGGCAACCGAGTGCTGGCGTCGTGGAGCCCGATCACGGTCCACCCCTCCGACCAGGGCGGGGCAGCTGTGCGTTGGGCACTGATATCCGAAATCGAGGAAGACGAGGTGTTTCAGCCCGTCAACAGCCTGTGGACGTTTGCCCTCACGATCTTCGTCGTCACGATGCTCGGCGTCGTGGTGGTGTCGACCGCGATCGCTCAGCGGTTCACCAAAGAAGCCCAGCGACAGGCCACGCTGGTCGATGGCATCGTCGACAACACCCATGCCCTGGCCAGTGCTTCCGAAGAGCTCACCAGTGTCAGCCAACAGATGAGCGCTGCCGCCGAACAGACGACGGCCCAGGCCAACCTGGTCTCCGCGGCTGCCGAACAGGTCAGCGGCAACGCCAAGGGCGTCTCTTCGTCGGTGGAAAACCTCGGCCAGAGTATTCATGAGATCGCTGGCAGTGCGCAGGAGGCTGCCCGCGTTGCCCGTCAGGCCGTGGAGATGGCTGGCTCGACCAGCCAGACGATGAACGCCCTGGGAGCCTCCAGTCAGCAGATCGGCCAGGTCGTCAAGGTGATCACAACGATCGCCGAGCAGACCAACCTGCTCGCACTCAACGCCACGATCGAGGCTGCCCGCGCAGGCGAGGCTGGCAAAGGCTTCGCCGTGGTGGCCAACGAGGTCAAGGATCTCGCCCGCGAAACGGCGAAGGCCACCGAGGATATCGGCAGCAGGATCGAGGCGATGCAAGGAGATGCTGACCGAGCGGTCACGGCCATTTCCGAGATTGGCTCGGTGATTGAGCGGATTGACCACCTGCAGACGACGATTGCGGCCGCTGTTGAGGAGCAGTCCGTGACGACTGCAGAAATCAGCCGTAACATCAGTGAGGCCACGACGGGAACTGCGGAAATCGCCGAAAACATTGTGCAGGTCGCCCAGGCCGCCCAGAGCACGGCCGAAGGTGCGTCCAACACGCAGGTCTCCTCCCAGGAGCTCTCCCGCATGGCCCAAGGACTTCAGAAACTCGTCAACGAGTATCGTTCCTGAGTGGACTGACCAGCAACAGCGTGAGACACGGCTCGGGCCTGTCAGCCAGGGAGAGGTGAGAACGTGCGGGCACTGGTGGTCGACGACTCCAAACCGATTCGCAGCATCGTGACGAGCGTGCTGCGGTCGCTGCAGTTTGACTGCAGTGAGGCGGGCAACGGACAAGAGGCCCTGGAGTCACTGGCCAAGAGCGATCGCCCCGACCTTGTCACGATCAACTGGCACATGCCTGTGATGGATGGCATCGAACTGCTCCGCTCCCTGCGGGCGCAGCCGCGGTATCGCGGCTGCAAACTGCTGATGATCTCGACCGAGCAGGCCCACGAACGGATTGCGTTGGCAATGGAAGCGGGAGCCGATGGGTATGTGGCCAAACCGTTTACGACGGCTGCCCTCACCCGTGAGGTGTCGGCATTGGGTCTTGCCGCCGCAACAGCAGCCCCACAGGCGGCGACTCGCGTGCTCGTGGTGGACGACTCGACGACCGTCCGTTCCCTGCTCTCCAAGATCCTTGCCGAGACACCCGGCATCGAGGTCGTGGCCACTGCTGAGAACGGGCAGGCCGGGGTGGAGGCCGTTCGCCGCCAGCCTCCAGACCTGGTGATTCTCGATGTGGAGATGCCGGTCATGGATGGCATCTCAGCGCTTCGTGAGATTCGCCGGCTGCACCCGCGGCTGCCGGTGATCATGTTTTCGAGTCTGACCGAGAAGGGCGCCCGGGCCACCCTCGACGCGCTGATGGCCGGGGCCAACGACTACGTCACGAAGCCAACGGGCGGGCCCGCCGAAGTCGCCGAGCGGATTCGGCACGACCTCGTTGGCCGCATCACCGCGTTGGCCGGCAAAGCCCCGAGGCCCGCGTCCACATCCGCAGCACCGCGGAGCCCACAGTCTCCGCGGCCGCGAATCACAGCGGCCGTGAAGGGCGTCGTGGTCGGCGTGTCGACCGGGGGGCCGACCGCGCTTGCCGAAATGCTGCCGAGCTTCGCCCCGCAGGCGGGCGTGCCGGTGCTGATCGTGCAACATATGCCCGCCTTTTTCACAACCCAGCTGGCCCAACGGCTGTCCAAGCTGATCGGCTGCGAGGTCCACGAGGCGGTGCACGGCCAGCTCCTTGAGCCAGGGAGCGTCTTGCTTGCGCCCGGAGGCAAACATCTGGAGGTTGCCAAAGATGGTCCCTTCGGTCGCGTGCGGCTCACCGAAGAGGCTCCTGAAAACTCCTGTCGCCCGGCAGCCGACGTTCTCTTCCGCACGGCGGCGGCGGCCTGGGGCAGCGGCACGTTGGGGATTGTGCTCACCGGCATGGGCCGCGACGGCCTGATCGGCGCTCGGTCGATTGTCGACGCTGGCGGGGCGGTGCTCGCTCAGGATGAGTTTACGAGCGTGGTGTGGGGCATGCCTGGAGAAGTGGCGAGGGCGGGGCTCGCCGATGCCGTCCTGCCGCTGGCGCAACTCGGCGCAGAAGTTGGCCTGCGACTGCGTCGTCGCTCCACTCGCTGATCATCACAGGCGCCCAAGGATTCTCCGCATGCAGATCAGCCCTCCGCAGTTCGCCTTCCTGAGGGCCTTTCTCAAGCGGGTTTCCGGCGTTTCGCTCGACGAATCCAAACAGTATCTGGTAGAGGCCCGCCTCCGACCGGTGGTGCGGCAGCGAGGTTTTGAGAGCATCGACGCGCTGGTCGCCGCGCTTCGCAACACCGGCGATGCTCGTCTGATTGACGAAGTCGTCTGCGCGATGATGACCCATGAGACTTCCTTCTTTCGCGACAAGGCGCCCTTTGAAACTCTCGCGCGGTTGCTCCCAGAACTGCTGCCCCGCCGTGGCGTGATGAAGCAGCTGGTGATCTGGTCGGCAGCCTGCTCAACAGGCCAGGAGCCCTACAGCCTGGCGATGCTGTTGCAGGAACGCTTCGCCAGCCTGCTCACCGGATGGCGGGTGCGGATCATCGCTTCCGATCTTTCCCAAATCGCATTGGGACGGGCCCGCGAGGGGCTCTACAGCGAGCTGGAGACAGCCCGAGGCCTCAGTCCGGCGCTGAAAGCGAAGCATTTCCGGCAGCTTCAAGGACGCTGGAGCGTGGCCCAAGCCTGCCGCTCGATGGTTGAGTTTCGCCAGCTGAACCTGACGCAGCCTTGGCCCACCATGCCCGCCTGCGATTTCATCCTGCTCCGCAACGTCCTGCTCTACTTCGACATGCCCACACGCATGGACGTGCTCGAGCGGATGCGCCGCACGATTCGCCCCGACGGGGCCCTCTTCCTTGGCGGCGCCGAGACCATGCTCGGCATGGACGTGGGATACGAACGCAAAACCGGCACCGGCTGCAGCTATTACGTTCCGCTGAAACGTTAGCTGCCGCCGCCCCACTCCAGGCCAAGAATCGACACATCGTCGAGTGGACCGTTCGGAACGCACCAGGTCTCCACCGCCGAGAGCAGAGACGACACAGTCCCTTCAAGACCGTCGCTGCGACCGCCCGCCAGTACCTTTTTCATCGCCTCGTCACCAAACTGCTCGCGTTCGGCGTTCATCGCCTCCGGCACACCGTCTGAGTAGAGGTAGATACGGTCTCCCGGCGAGAGGGTGAGCGACTCCTCGTCAAACTCCACTTCGGGCACAAAGCCGACGGGAAAGCCCGCCATCTCATGCAGCGTGGCCGTGCCGTCGGAGGCCACCTGGGCCAGGGGCGTGTGCCCGGCGGAGCAGTACCGCAGGTTGCCGGTTGGCACATGCAGCACGCCGTAGAGCATCGTGAAGTAGAGCCCAGAAAACTCGTCGGCTTGGAAGAGTTCGTTGAGCTGAAAGGCGACCTCAGAAGGTGTTGCGAGTTTGATCCCACCATTGCCATCCGGCCGGACAAGCAGCGACGAGTCGGACACTTTCGGAGACAGGAATCGGCCCACGGTCACGGCCATCAGAGAAGACGGCACCCCGTGCCCACTGACATCAACGACGTAGAGCCCGAGATGCTCCGCATCGAGCTGAAACACGTTGAGAAAGTCACCAGCCAGGCTCTGGCAAGGCACGTATCGCCAGGCAAGTTCGATCTGGGGCACGCGAACCTCTTCGTCCGGCAGCAGCGACTGCTGCACCCGTGCTGCCGCCTCGAGGTCGCGGGTCATCTGTTTGTTGATCCGGGAAATCCGCTCATTCAGAGCGGTCAACTCCTGGTTGGACCGCTGCAGTTCGTCGCGAGCCAACGAGAGGTCACGGTTGGCGACAACCAGTTCTTTGTTTTTGGTGACCGCGTTTTCAAACGTGGAGACGAGCAGGTTGAGCACCTGCTGTCGGCCGGCCTTCACCTGAAATGTCTGGCCCGCCAGCGTGACATCAAGCGTCGTGCCACCGGAAGTGTCGGTGTCGAGCGGCGTGGCGAGCAGGTCGCCCATGCGTGCCAGGAGATACCCCGGGTCGTAGGGCTTGGTGACATAGTTATCCGCACCCGCATCCAGGCCGCGGATAATGTCGACAGGGTCAGAGAGCGTGGAGAGCAGGATCAGCGGAATGGTCCGCAGGTCGGGATCTGACTTGACGGATTTGCAAAAGGTGTAGCCGTCCATCTCCGGCATCTCGATGTCGGAGATGATCACATCCGGCCGCCGCTCGCGAACGAGTTCCAGTGCTTTGCCGCCATGTTCGGCAAGCCGCACGGAATGGCCGGCATCGACCAGCACCTTCTCGAGCATCCGAGCCTGGATGCGACTGTCCTCGGCGACAACGATGTCGACCGCGTTCATGCCGGCTCCTTCCGAACTGTCTTTCTGGTGACTGCTGATCGCGAAAGCCTGGAGGCCTACTCGAAGGCCTTCATCGCGTCTCCGGCATCCGAGTAGATGCTGAAGAGCTTGTCGAGATTGGTCAGCTTGAAGACGGTGAAGATTTCAGGGCGGATTGAGCACATCTTCAGACGGCCATCTGCCTTCTTCATCTTGCGGTGCACCACGCCGAGCAAGCCGAGCATGGCACTCGACATAAACTCCACGTTGGAGAAGTCGAGCAGCACATCCGGCGCCGGCCGGTTGCCGACAACAGCCAGAAGCTCCGTTCGCAGTTCGTCCAGCAGTTCCTCGTCGAGGATCTTGCTGTCCTTGAAGATCACGACATCAACATCTTTGACACGAGAGACGTTGAGCTTACGAAAAGTCGCCATCGACACCATCCGTCGGAGTGCATGGACCGGCCCACCCCACGGCAGACCACCGCTTGATCGTACCAGATTTTCTCTCAGCGTCATTCCCTGGGGTCTGGGCAGCCCGTCGCCGACCCCTTCGACGCAGCCCGGATCCCGAGCGGTCAGCCGGCGTGAAACAACCGCTTCGCGTTGGCGGTTGTGGCGGCTGCGAGCGATTCGAGCGTTTCCCCCCGGGCAATGGCCAGGCACCGGGCGGTGTGGATCACATGCGACGGTTCGTTGCGACGACCGCGGAGCGGCTCGGGCGAGAGAAATGGGCTGTCGGTTTCGATTAGCAGGCGGTCCGCTGGCACCTCCACCGCCACGTCTCGCACCGCACCACCAGAACGAAACGTCGCCATCCCGGCAAAGCCGATACAACAGCCGATCGCGAGTGCTTCCGCGGCCTGCTCGGCGGTGCCGGTAAACGAGTGCAGGACCGCCGTTAGCGGTCCCCGCTGGACCGCTTCCCTGAGCATCGCCAGCACGTCGTCGGTGCTTTCCCTAGTGTGGATCACCAGCGGGAGGCCTGTTTTTTGGGCGAGCCGAATGTGGCGGTCGAAGAGAGCCCGCTGCAGATCGGGAGGGGCGGTGTCGCGATACCAGTCGAGGCCGGTTTCGCCGACGGCCTGCACCCGCCCAGACTCGACCAGCCGCACCACCTGCTCCCATTCCGCATCATCGGCATCGGCAGCGTCGTTGGGGTGAATCCCTGCGGAGGCTGTCAGTCCCTCTTCCCGCTCGGCCAGGTCTGCGGCCGCCGCGCTGTCGGCAGCCCGCGTGCCGATCACGTGCATGAACCGCACGCCCGCCGCTCGAGCCCGCTGGAGCACCGCCGGAAGATCGTCCCCATATCGCATGGGGTCGAGATGGCAGTGACTGTCAAAAAACTCCATCAGCCCACACTGCCGCTCTACAGGACACCTATCCGTTTGCCACCGCAGGCTTGTCTGCTCCAGCCCGGCTGCTGGCGAGTTTCTGCGAGAGTTGCTGGAGAACATCGACATGCGACTGCAGCGTCGTGCGAGCCTCCTGCAGCAGGTCGCCTGCTGCCCCCCCGGCATCGCCCCAGGCCTCGACCGCAGCAATCTGGCCCCGTGTCTCCTGCTGCAGTTGCGGGAGCAGATATCCAAGCTGGATATCGTGCAGCGCGGTGAAGCGGATCGGATACTCCACCTGCGGCGGCGGGATGTCCTGCTCATCGAGCAGCACGCCGGCTCGATCAAAAAGGCTCCGCAGGTCGGTGCAGAGATCGGCAATGGCGAGTTTCACCTCTTCCGGACCAGGCCTCGACCAGATGCCCGAATCATCGATGAAGAGCGCGAGCGAAGGGCCGATCGCCTCCATGAGACGCCTCAGCAGATCGCTGGAGAGATCGCCGTTGGAAGTTGCTGGCATCAATCAGTCGTCTCCGTCAATGCTGTTTGCCGCGGCCACCAGGGCGTGAGGTGAAACAAAAACCTGGCTGTTCAGGAAACAATGCCACCAGTGAGGTGCGCCAGTGTGTAGAGGCCCGACCAAAACACACCGAAGATCACGATCGGCACGACAAACGCTGTCATCGCAGCACCAGAGAGCGACACCAGGCCAACACTCGGCTGGGGGCGATCCGCTGGGGGCGGATCGAAGGTCATCACCTTCAAAACCCTCAGGTAGTAGAAGAGACTCAGCACAGTGTTGAGGCCGCCGACGATCAGCAAGGCAAACAACACACTGCCATCAGCCGACGTGGAGATCCCCTCGACCAAGGCCGCAAACACCAAAAACTTGCCCACAAACCCTGCCAGTGGTGGAAGCCCAATCAGACTCACCAGCACCACGCCCATCAACACCACAAGCCCAGGGCTGGTCTTCACCAGGCCCGCATAGCTGCTGATCTCCTCGCTCCGCAGTCGGTTCCGCAACACCGCCACGATCAAAAAGGCCGACAGGTTCATGAAGAGATAGGTCGCCAGATAAAACGACACCGCTGCTACGGCCGCCGAGGCGAGTGAAGGTGCGGCGCCAGCGAGTGCCACGACCGCGGCCACCCCCATCATCAGGTAACCGGCATGGGCAATGGTGGAGTAGGCCAGCATCCGCTTGATGTTGGTCTGGCCATACGCCCCGAGATTGCCCAGCGTGCAGGTGATCGCGGCCATCAGGGCAATCAGCGAAACGGTAAACGACCGCACCGGGGCCAAATCAGCCCGTTCGGCCTCACGTTCCGCCGTGGCGGCCGGCGCCAGCACCGAGGCCGGCTCTCCATCCGCAACGATATCTTGCTGCATCGACACGAGCCGCGCCGCGACACGGCCCGTGTCGTCTTCTGACTCCGCATCGGCGCTCATCGACGCTGCGGCTGCCGGGGCAACCGCGTCCACCGACGCCACAGGCATGCCAAAGCCGAGGGCGACCCGTATCAAAAGCGCGACCGCGGCCGTCTTGCTGGCCACCGAGAGAAACCCACCAACTTCCGCCGACGCACCTTCAAAGACGTCTGGAGCCCAGAAGTGGAAGGGGACGGCCGAAAGTTTGAATGCCAGGCCGACCGCCACCATCAGCCCCCCCAGCACCAACACCATCGCCGCCCCGTCAGGAAAACCAGCCGCACTGATCGCCGCCAGCCGCGAGGCTGCTGTCGGCAGGTGAAACGTTCCCAACGATCCCGCCAGCAGGCTGATCCCGTACAGCATCACACCAGCGGCTCCAGCACCATACACCGCGTATTTCAACGC
>Ga0180429_10001892_pt1 | contig 17529 bp, 12 predicted proteins | sample SS_ome_FD_132428 | JGI IMG/M metagenome (GOLD analysis project Ga0180429, IMG submission 132428) | Hypersaline lake sediment archaeal communities from the Salton Sea, California, USA - SS_1_S_1 metaG | ecosystem: Environmental > Aquatic > Non-marine Saline and Alkaline > Hypersaline > Sediment ...
CACGTTACGCAGTGCGGACCAAAGCCCTGCTACCATTGCTGCTGGCGATGGTCCTGCGGGGATTCCCGCGTTACGCAGTGCGGACCAGGGCAGTTTTACCAGTATTGCTGGTGGTGCTCCTGTGTGCATCTCCGGGGAAGCTGAACCTGCTCCGGGGCCAGGCCCTGCTCTCCTCATTGAACACCTCCTGCAGCAACTATATCAGTATCAACGGGGAGACGAACATCAATACATTCAGCCTCGACCAGTTTGTGCCAGAGGACGTGATCTGCGGAACAGATGGCTCACAATGGATCCTGTTGCCCGAAAAAGAAGTCTACCTCATCAGGGTCCCCGCTAGGAATTTTCAATCCTCCAACAAGATGGTTTACAGGGACTTTCTTGAGCTGATCGATGTCAGGAAGCATCCCTACATCAACATATTCATGGAAACATCACAGTTTCAGCTGCTGCTGAGCGAACGGACGTTCTCCACGCCCAGGATCGGCATCTCTGTCGCCGGCAACACCAGGTATTACAACATCCCCTGCACCGTCAGCGATTGCGTGGATGGAAAGATTGCCGTCAGCGGCCATAAGACCCTTAAACTTACTGATTTTAAATTAGCCCCTCCGGAAAAAACGTTGGGTTTGATCAAGGTGCAAAACGAACTTATTATTAATTTTGAGTTTAGTTTACCATCTGAAACAGGGATCAAACTCTCGAAAATTTGAAATTCAGTACACGGACAAGATACGGAATCAGGGCAATGATCGAAATAGCGCGTCATTCGCCGGATGAGGGCATTTTCCAGAAAGATATTTCCATACGACAGGATATCTCCAACAAATACCTCGACCATATCATCCATGGCCTCAAAGTGGCCGGACTCATTGCCACTGTGCGGGGCAAAAAGAGCGGGTATGTCCTCACCAGGCCGGCCGGACAGATCACCGCATACGATATACACAACGCCTTTGAACCCGGTATATGCGTGATCGACTGCCTCAACAATTCCTACCGGTGCGACCGCAGGGAAGGATGCGAAGCACACGGATTCTGGGGTTCACTGAACCAGCAGATCACCGCCTACTTTAAGTCGGTGACGTTGCAGGACCTCGCTGATAACAAGGCAGTGCTGGAAGATTTATGATCAACACGCCGCCACGCTCATTCCGCTGCAACGATCATCCAGCCGCAAGCATCATCCCTCTATAAGCAGTGTTCAGCCCCAAGGACCATTCGGCCACCAAGCTCATTCCGCTGCAACGGTCATCCAGCCGCAAACATCATCCCACCATAAACAGTGTTCAGTCCCAAGGACCATTCGGCCGCCACGCTCATTCCGCTGCAACGATCATCCAGCCGCAAGCATCATCCCGCCATAAACAGTGTTCAGCCCCAAGGACCATTCGGCCGCCACAACGCTCAGTCCACCTCTGCCGGCTCCTTCAGGTACTTGTCCAGCCATCCCCTGAACTCCCGTTGCCACAGGATACTGTTCTGGGGCTTCACCACAAAATGTGACTCCTCCGGAAACACCAGCAACCTGCTCTCGATGCCCAGCAGTTTCGCGGCATTAAAGGCCTGCATGCTCTGCGTATAAGGAATCCTGAAATCGTATTCCCCGCTGATGATCAGAATAGGCGTATCCCACTCCGCCACCTTCAGGTGCGGAGAAAACCCGTAATTCCGCGGTTTCGGCACATCCCAGTACGCCCCGCCATTGTCATGATGCACGAAAAACATCTCCTCGGTCTCCGTATACATGCTCTCCATGTTGAAGATCCCGCAGTGGGAGATAAATGCACTGAACCGTCCCTCGTGGATCCCCGCCAGGTAAAATACAGAATACCCGCCATAGCTGGCCCCCACAGCACCGAGCCGATCCGCATCCACATAGGGCGCTTCGGCAAATGCATCGATGGCCGACAGGTAATCGCGCATGTTCTGACCACCGTAATCGGTCGAGATCTGTTCATTCCACGCCTGTCCGAACGTGGGCAAACCCCTCCGGTTGGGCGCCACCACCACGTATCCGCCCGCGGCCATCATCTGGAAGTTCCAGCGGTAGGAAAAGAACTGGCTCACGGCACTCTGCGGACCTCCCTGGCAATAGAGCAGTGCCGGGTAGGTCTTCGTGGAATCAAACCCCGGGGGCAGGATCTCCCATACGAGCATCTCCTTGCGGTCCGTGGTCTGCACCCAGCGCGACCGCACCTCGCCCATCTCGATATGGTCGTAGATCTGCTTGTTCACGAAGCTGATCTGCCGCATATCCCCGGTCCCGGTATCTATCCTGAATAATTCCACCGCCATCTGCATCGACATCACGGAGGCAGTCATCACATCCCCCTGCAGGTCAAAGGAGGTAATATCATGGATCCCGCCTGTAACCATGTCAATATGCATCGAATCCAGCACGATCCTGCCGACCTGGTAGGTGGCATGGTGACCGGTGATGAACCAGATGGCCGACCCGTCGGCACTCCACGAATGGTGCGCAACATTCTGGTCAAAATCTTCGGTAAGGTAGCTGATCTCTCGCGTCTCCAGGTCCATGAGCATCAGCCGCTCCTTGTCCGCCTCATAGCCCGGGGTCTCCATGCTCTGCCACGCCATGTACCTCCCGTCGGGCGAAAACGCCGGGTACTTGTCATATCCGTTCATATCCCCGGTCATATTCGTTGTCTCACCCGTCTCCACATCGTACAGGTAAATATCGGCGTCGGTACTGACCGCGTATTCGTCCCGGCTCATCTTCTTGCAGGAATAGGCAATCTTGCTGCCGTCAGCATTCCACGTGATCTCCGCATTGTCGAACCACGGCGAAAGCGGCGCCTCGAAGGGTTCCCCCTCCATGATGTCCACATGGCTGACCAGCCGGTTGTCTTCCAGCTCCGCCATAAAAATATGCGATACATATTCATCTTCCCAGTGGCCCCAGTGCCGGTACATCAGCTCCTCGGTGATCATTACATTTGATTCCGGCAGGTCCGGATAGAGCTCTGAGGGGGTCTCCCTGAATTTCACCTCCTTCAGGTACAGCACCCGGCTGCCATCCGGGGAATATTCAAATCCGCTGATCCCGCCTTCCACTTCCGAGATCTGGGTTTTCAAGGCACCGTTGACATCCATCTCCCAGAGCTGCACCTCCCCGGAGGCATCAGAAAGGTAACCGATCTCACTGCTTCCCGGTTTCCACCTGGGATTGAAATGTGCACCATCACTTCCGGTCAGTTTCAGCAGGTCGGTGCCTTCTGAAGTGACCGTAAAAATATCCGTAACACGCTCCTGTGTAACAGCATCGTAGCGGGTCACCGTATACACCACCACCCTGCCATCAGGGGAGAGCTTGTGTTCCCCCACCCTGCCGAATTTCCAGAGAATCTCAGGCGTCATCACCCCGCCGTCAATCTCTTCCTGCGTCAGGCTCCCGCTGAAGTCAGGCTCCGCTTCCTGCGATACCTCGCTGTTACATGAATAAAACACAGGCAACGTGCTGAACAGCATCACGATGATCCGAAATCCAATATTTTTCATAAGTAATCGTTTAATAATTATTGATAAGCCAAAAAACCAGGTTTCTGTTCGCAAAGATTCGCTTCGATTCTGCTGGTTAAAATATATGAAACAAAGCTGCCCCGTCGATGCGCTTATTGAAACAAATAAAATTAATACTTTTTTTCACACCGCCAATGTCACACGGGGCAGGGTGCCTTCCCGACAATATCAACTTATTTCACTACTTTTGTCATACACCGAAAATCCTATGCGTAAAACAACATTCATATTAACAATCCTGGTCCTCGCAATGGGCCTCCAGGCACAATATTCACCTTATGCGAACAAGATCCGGCTCGACTGGGAACTGGAATACAAGCTCCCGGGAAAATCCCGCACCCAGGTAACGGAAGCCACGGTGCCCGGGGCAGTGCAGCTCGATATTGCCCGGGAAGAAAAATACGGACCGTATTATTACGACGACAACTGGAAGGATTACCTCTGGATGGAAGACCAGAATTTCACCTACAGGACTGAATTTGAGAGGCCTTCCACCGGCAGTGATGCACGCATCTTTTTTGTCTCCGGCGGCATCGATTACGAATTCGACATCCTCCTGAATGGCAAAAAACTGCTGCACCAGGAGGGAATGTTCACCCCGGTCAGACTGGAACTCACCGGCGATCTTTCAGAAAACAATGTGCTGGAGGTCCGGATCTACCCGGTACCCAAAATGCACCAGGCGCCTGCCGACCGTTCGCAGGCGGCACAGAGCATGAAACCTGCGGTCAGCTATTCGTGGGACTGGCACCCGCGGCTGATCCCATCCGGCATCTGGCAGGAATCTTTCCTGGAGATCAGGCAGGAATCCTACATCATGGAAGCGCTGATCCATTACACACTTGACAACGACCGGTCGGCTGCGCTGATCGACCTCGACATCACTGGGGTACAATTGCAGGGACAGGAGGTGATCTGGAAGATCCGGGATGCCAACGACCAGGTGGTGGCCAGCAAGATCATCAAACCCGACAGCGACCAGCTGCGCATCAGTACCAGGCTGGAACAGCTGAAGCTCTGGTGGCCGCACGACCACGGAACACCCCACCTCTACAACTCGGCGCTGGAGGTGCGGAATGCAGACAATGAACTGCTGCAGATCAAGGAAGAATATATCGGTTTCCGCGAAGTAAAACTGGTAATGAACGAAGGTGCCTGGAACGAACCGCAGGGATTCCCCAAATCACGCAGCGTTCCTCCGGCACAGGTGGAAATCAACGGGCGCAGGATCTTTGCAAAAGGAACCAACTGGGTCAACCCCGAGATTTTCCCGGGGACCATAACAGATGAACGGTACGACGAACTTACCGACCGCGCCGTGGAGGCAAACTTCAACATGCTGCGCGTCTGGGGAGGCGGCATCGTCAACAAGGAAGCATTCTACAGGCTGTGCGACGAAAAAGGACTCATGGTCTGGCAGGAGTTCCCGCTGGCATGCAACAATTACCGCTCCACGCCGGAATTCATGGAAGTACTGGAGCAGGAGGCCGTTTCCATTATCAAGGCCCTGCGCAACCACCCCTGCATCACCATCTGGTCGGGGGGGAACGAACTGTTCAATTCCTGGAGTGGCATGACCGACCAGTCGCTGGCACTGCGGAAACTGAACAGCCTCTGCCTGGAACTGGATCCCAACACTCCATACATCAACACCTCTCCGCTGATGGGCATGGGCCACGGTCATTACGTATTCCGCGACATGGACACCGGCGAAGAAGTATACAGCATGATGGAACGTGCAAATTTCACAGCATATACCGAATTTGGAATGCCATCCCCATCATCGATCGAAGTGCTGAAGACCATTATTCCTGCCGGCGAACTGTGGCCCCCGCGTCCCAATTCAGCATGGGAAGACCACCACGCCTTCAATGCCTGGGGAGAAAACACCTGGCTGATGCAGGACATGATCGAGGATTATTTTGGCGAAACACGGTCACTCCGGGACCTGGTCGAAAACGGGCAACTGCTGCAGGCGGAAGGCTACAAGGCCATCTATGAAGAGGCCCGCAGACAGAAACCATATGCCAGCATGGCACTGAACTGGTGCTTTAACGAACCATGGCCCACCGCTGCCAACAACAGCCTCATCAACTGGCCCGACATCCCGAAACCTGCATTCCACGCGGTAAGTGATGCGTGTCGTCCCGTGCTCGCAAGTGCAAGGATAAAAAAGCTGAAATGGCACGAGGGAGAAAGCTTTGAAACCGATCTCTACATGCTGAACGACCGGTACAGCGCAATACCCCCGGGACGCGTACGTGTTAAACTGGTTGCCGGGGAGAATAGCGAACTGGTATTGCTGAACTGGGACCACCGTGACCTCAATCCCAACGAAAACCTGGCCGGACCCACCGCAAGGGGAATCCTGCCAAAATGGAATACCGACAGGTTCAGACTTGTACTGGAAGTGGATGGTCATCCTGAATATAATTCAGAATACACCCTGCTCTACCAGCCGAAACAGCAACCGGTAAGCAACCCGGCCACGCTGAACCAATAGAAAAAAGGCATTTTTATATAGGAAGAAAGTAGTTTTTCCGGAAGATAAGAGCGTATCCGGAAGGAAAAAGCGTATCCGGAAGGAACCATCACGTCACGCGCAAGAATTGCCCCTCCCGGACCATTCCGGACCATCCCGGATCATCCCGGATCACTGCAATGACCAACTATTTCCGGAACCGCCGTTTCGTTTCCGACGGACAGGGAACCATGCTGCGGTCATCTCGCTGCGACCTGTTGAACTTCACGGGACATCCAAGCATCAGGTTCATGCCAAACCGCAGATTCACCGTCCGGGTATCCAGGGGCCGGATAAAACCCAGGAAGTTATCTGAAACAGCATAAAACTGCATCCCGCGTCCCGTATACGCCAGTCCTGCACCCACGTTCATGAGGGTGTTGTTCAGCCATGACCAGCTCACGCTTCCCTGGAACCGATCCCTGAATGCAACATTTACCGATGCCGTGACAGAGGAGGATATTCTCCTGTTAACCAACACATTGCGCATCACACCCCCCAATGTAACATGATTGTTGTAGCGGTAAGCACCTCCCAGGATCAGCTGCGTGGGAAGTACCGATGCATAGGGCCTGGTTGTTACATTATAGATGATATCTCTGGCAATGGAATCCGACAGGTCACGAAAATATGCCGCCGCGGAGAAATCCGTCCCCTCGCTCACCCCTTCGTAGGTAAAATCCACCTCTGCATTGATATTGTACAATTCATCGGTCCACAGGATCGTCCCGACGTCGAGCAGACTGGCACTCAGGGTGATGTCATTCGAGTATTCATGGATCACGCCAAAGTCAGCAGCTATCCCCACATTCCTGGGATTCATCAACAGCGCAAGATACCCGGGGTGCTGCACCTCAATGCTGGTGATGGCCCCGGAACTGTTCTGGGTCAGCAACAGCGGAAAGGAACTGTTGAATGTGACATCCCCGGAAATACTGAGGTCGAATGTTTCCACGTCAGTACCGAGACTGATCCTGGATGTGCCCGTATGCAGGCTCCCCTTCCCGAACAGCAGTTTTGCCCTGGCCCCGACGGTGGTGATGCGGTCCAGTTCCCTGGACCAGCCGGCACTGTATTCCCTGAAATAGGCCCCGTTGATCCTGGTATTGCTGAACCTGGCTGTCTGCCCGATAAACTGTGTGTTTCCGTACAGCAGCATCCCTGCAAATTTCTTCGGGAAACTGTTGAATGTGGTGAACCGGTCCGCCACTGAAAAGGTAAAATAATCGGACCCGTCCCGGTACCCAAGCGATAACAGGTACACTGCCGCCTCTGCCGAGACCATGTTCTTACGATTCAAACGGTTATAGACATCATCCAGTGCCAGCTCTGTACCGTTGGCCAGGTCGTTGTATGTGAACGCACTGTTTGAATAATTCACATGCACCGTACTGAGAACGGGCAGTCCTATGAACCAATTGCATTTCAGCTGCACTGCAGGGTTCATCTGGTTGGACTGTGGCACGGAATGCATCAGGAACAGGGTATTGGCCTGCTGCGCCTGAACGGCAAACGCAAGGAAGAGCAAAAACAACCCGGTAAAGAGGGTCTTCAACTTCCTGGTTTTCAACTGATCGCCATATGTGTGCATGCCTCGCGTCACTGTTCGGTTCATTTGATACAAGCAGACAGACCTGGAAAGGGTCAGAGATCCGTTACAATCCCCAGTATAGCTCCCAGTTGCACTTTAAAGGTATATTCAGGAAAGTAGGCCACGCTGTTCAATTCACCCCTGAAGGAGATGTTCTTCGCCCGCAGCAGGATATCCAGCCGTTCCTGGTCGAAAATAATTTCTTCCTGGGTATGTGTGGCAATCACGGTACGCCCGCCGGCCTGCAACTCTCCACGCTGCATGACCATCTTCGGGAAGAACAGGGAATCGAGCACTTCTCCGCCGTCGTCCTCCAAATAGGCCTGGATCTGCACCTCAATCGGAAAACCGTTGTAGGTGTTGACCCGCAGGAGTACCATGTTGATCTCATCGCGATTGCCCAGCACCCGCTCAAAATCAAATCCGATGGATCCGGCCAGGGGAACCTTTTCCAGGTTTGCCCACAGGGGAAACCCCGAGACGGTATCCATCTCGAGCAACAACGTATCAAAACCATGTGGTATCTTCAGTCCGAAATCCGCCTCCCCGATAGGAAAAGCAAGCAATGGCTTCCATTCATATTCTGTGGGCAGTTCATCGGGAAACTCCTTGAGGCAACCCGGCACCACCAGCAAAAGTACGATCATCAACCCCGCACCGCGAACACGCATGTCACGCATCCTTTCTCTCATTATATATGCTTTATCTGAATCTTGTTCACTACAATATATAACGCATATAACAACAGAATCGTTTAATGGTTCCGGAAATGTGGTCCGATAGCAGGCTGGCAGATAAATAAAGCCGGGGTCCGGGGACGGTTGCTATGCCATGCCCCGCTCGCGGAACCACTCGATCGATTCGCGGATTCCTTCTTCGATAGGGGTTTGCGGCATCTTCAGTTCCCGAATCGCTTTCTCAGGGGAGTAGTAACATTCTTCGCAACCAATGCGTGCCATCCTGTAGGATACCGTGGGAGGTCTTCCCGTGATGGAGGCTACCGCAGACTGCAGTGCACCGAAAGAGACAGAAAGGAAGCGCGGCATTTTTATTGCGGGCGCTTTCACATCCAGCGTTTCCGCAATAAGCCTGAATGATTCCCGGTAGGAAAGATTGCGACCCCCGGTAATGTAACACTCCCCTTCCCTCCCGAGGGTGAGTGCATTGGCGGCTGCATGGGCCACATCCCTTACGTGTACGTAGTTTTTTCCTCCCGGACTGAACCCCGGGACCTTTCCCTTGAATATATAGAGGATCATCTTGTTGGAGCTGTTGCCATTGTCGTATTTTCCGATCATAAAAGTCGGATTGAGGATGATCACCGGGAAATTGTTCTCCCGGTATTCCTTCAGCAGGTACTCCTGTGCCCTGAACTTGGTATCCTGGTAATCGAGCCTGAATACGTGGTTTGAATAGGGCCGTTGCTCGTTACCGGGATCATGCATGGGACCGTGTCCGAAGGAGGTGGCTGTGCCGATGTGGATAAAACGTATGATCTGATGCGCTTTCGAAAGCTTCACCAGCAGCTGAACTGCACGGTAATTGATGTTCCAGGCAACCGCCGACCGCGCAGGCCACATGGCCGTCACACCGGCCGTATGGATCACGTAATCATTCTTCCTGAACAACGGTTCCAGGTCGCCGGGCTGACAGATGTCACCCCTGACCACCTCCACGGGAAGTTCCCTGAGGGTATGGCCGTCATGACTTTTCTCAATAAAACAGGACACCTGGCAACCCCTTGACACGAGTTCCCTGACGATATTGTTTCCCAGCATACCGTCTGCACCCGTTACAAGCACTTTCTTTTGTGAGATATCTTCCCAGCTCTCCGTATCAAGTTTGAAACTCATGCAGCATTCATCCAGGTAAACAAGGCGCTAAGATATATATTTTTCCCGGGGGTCCGCCAGCTTTATTTCAGCAGCAGTTCCGGCACCATTAAAAAAAAGCGCTATATTGGGATCGGAAAATCATTGAAATTATGTTTGAATCCCTATCGGCAATTGACGGTATCCGCCTGAATTTCAGTGACGGAGGACTTCTTTACATGAACGTGACCCTCGCCTGCATCATGTTCGGGGTGGCACTGGAAATAAAAGTTTCAAATTTCAAACGACTGCTGCTCAATCCGAAGTCGGCCCTGCTGGGAATCTTTTCACAGTTCCTGCTGCTGCCGGCCCTGACCTTCGCATTGGTGATACTGCTGAATCCGCCGCCATCGGTGGCCATGGGGATGATCCTCATTTCAGCATGTCCGGGCGGCAACATCTCCAATTTCATCTCAGCCCTGGCAAAAGCCAACATCGAGCTGTCGGTGAGCCTCACCGCCTTTGCCACCCTGGCCGCTTCCTTCCTTACACCCCTTAATTTTGCATTCTGGGGCGGACGTTATGTCAATTATTACTCCCACGGGGGAGAACTGAATATCCCGATCCAGATCGATTTCCTGGAAATGGCCAGGGTCGTGTTCATCCTCCTCGGGCTGCCACTGGTTCTGGGAATGCTGTTTGCACATTATTTCCCGAAGATCACGAAACGATACCTCAAAGCAGTTAAGATCGTCTCCATCTTTCTCTATATGACCTTCATTGTCGGGGCCCTGTATGCCAACCTGGAATATATCCCCGGAGTGATCCTTCCTATCGGCTTGCTGGTGCTGTTCCTCAACACGCAAACACTGTTCACCGGGTACCTCGTGGGAACGATCGCCAGGACATCCATCCCCGACCGACGAACACTGAGTATCGAGACCGGCATACAGAATTCAGGTCTTGCCCTGGTGCTGATCTTCAATCCGAAACTCTTCAATGCCAACGGCGGCATGGCCTTCATGGCTGCATGGTGGGGCATCTGGCAGATGATCAGCGGAATCGGTATCGCCGCTATTCTTGGCAGAATCAAGTACAAACCTGCCGCAAAAGCATCCTTTCTTCGGATAAAAAAACGCGCCGCCTAACCCCCCCCCATACCGCTTCGGGGAATATTGCCGCACCTTCAAAACAGCAGCCCATGCTGTGTTCCTGCAAAGGTTCAGCGTCTGCCCATACTGCATTCCTGCAAAGGTTCAGCGTCTGTCCCATGCTGTGTTTCTGCAAAGGTTCAGCGACTGCCCATACTGCATTCCTGCAAAGGTGCAGCGACTGTCCCATGCTGTGTTCCTGCGCATGATGCATTGCTGATTCCTGCAATTCCACGCGTATGTTTCTGGTCAACACCTCCTCCCGCTCCTGCCCTTGTTTTGTAAAATCATTCTAAATATTCATTTTTTTGGTTATGATTTGTTTTATAACTCAAAATAGTTATATATTTACTTCCTATTTTTTTCGCTAATATTTTTTTATATAATATATTTTTTTTAATCGCCCCGTTTATGTCTGATACAACTTATGCGGTGATCTCCGGTGAGATCGCGGAGAGTAAAAAGATCTCACATGCGCACCTCGGTAAGATCCCCGATATCATCCGGGCAGCAATCAGTGAAGTCAACCGCCACATCGACGCAAACCAGCAGCTCGAATATGAAATCATCAGGATGGATGAATTCCTCTGCCTGTCGAAAAACGCCCCCTCCTCCCTGCACGCCATCCTGATGCTGGCCAGCGAGTTTCGCTTCCGTGCCCATACCGAACTGGACACGCGACTGGAACTGCGACTTTCCATCGGCGTTGGTCCTGTGGAACTTTTCCAGGGACAACTGCGCGAATCCGACGGAACCGCCTTCCGGCTGGCCGATGAAGGACTTCGGACCATGAAGCGCAACCAGCGGCTGATGATCTCCACCGGGAACGAACACCTCGATGGCGAAATGCATGTGGCATGCGGTTTCATGGACATACTGATACACGACTGGTCGGACGAGCAGGCCGAAGCCCTTTTCCTGAGCCTTTCCGGAAAGAACCAGATGGAAATCAGCGAACAGCTGCAGATCTCCCAGCCGGCTGTGAACAGGAGACTGAAGGCTGCGCACCTCGAAGCCATAGAGAAGCTGCTGGAACGCTATGCAACAATCATCCCACAATAATAACACCAGGTAAACGATGAAGCCATTTCACTGGATATTGCTGCTCATACTTGTCGCAGGATCGGCACTGCTGATCACACGACAGGGGGATACAGCCGACCGTGTGGATGAACGCATCGACCTGAACTGGAAATTCATGCAGGGAGATGATCCCGCATACAGTACAGTGCAATTTGACGACGCAGCATGGGAATTTGTCTCCCTGCCGCACGACTGGATGATCACCCGGGAGGTCAGCAGGAACCATCCCTCCGGAACGGCAGGAGGCTTCTACCCGGGAGGAGTGGCCTGGTACCGGAAAGACCTGTACCTTGGCGCATACGACGAAAAGGAAAAGTTCTACCTGGTATTCGACGGCGTATATATGAATGCAGATATATGGGTCAACGGCAAGAACCTCGGCGAACACAAATACGGCTATATCGGTTTTCACTTCGACATCACCCCGTTTGTCAGGAAAGATACCATCAACGTGGTCGCCGTCAGGACCGATTGTTCAAACATGCCTGCCGACCGGTGGTATTCAGGAGCAGGCATCTACAGGCACGTAAGACTGCTGGCCACGAATAACCTGCACTTCCCGGTCCACAACACACGCATCACGACAGAAGTACGCGACGGCAATCGATACGTGATCGCGGAAACCGACGTGGTGAACAGCGAAAACCGTTCCATGCGGTACAACATCCGTTCTGACCTGGTCTCCCCCGCCGGCAGCCTGGTCAGCAGCACCATCACCATGGCGACTGCAAAAGAAAACAGCCGGTCGACCCTGCGCACGGAACACCTGGTTTCCGATCCGCAACTGTGGTCCGATAAAGATCCTGCACAATATGAGCTGAACACGTACCTGGTGAACAGGAAAACAGTTACCGACCGCGTTGCCACGAAATTCGGCATCCGCGACATCGCCTTCTCCCCCGATTCGGGATTTATCCTGAATGGTGAAAAAGTCTGGCTCAAAGGGGTCTGCCTGCACCACGATGGCGGTGCGCTTGGCGCAGCGGTTCCGGATGCCACATGGGAATACCGGCTCAAAAAGCTCAAACAACTGGGTGTAAATGCCCTGCGATTGTCCCACAATCCGCACTCTCCCGGATTGCTGGACCTGTGCGACCGCATGGGATTCCTCGTGATCGGGGAAATGTACGACAAGTGGGAGCAGCAACGTGACAAACCTGCCAGTCCGTTCGATTTCAAAAATACCTGGAAGCAGGACCTTGCCTATTTTATCCGCCGCGATTTCAACCATCCTTCGGTCATCGCATGGAGCATGGGAAACGAAACCATTGAACAGCTGGCTGCCCCGGAATCAGGCGCGGAATGGTACAAAACACTCGCAGACCTGACCCGGTCCATCGACAGCAGCAGGATGATTACCTGTGGATTGCACCCTGCTTCACCTGAGCGCGGACAGGAGCTCCCCTCCAGGTACATCCACGTGGAACCGCTGGTGAGTTACAATTACAGGACAGATTCCTTTGCCTCCTGGCACGAACAATATCCTGACCTGATCTGGATGGCTTCAGAAACAAAGGCATACAGCGAACGCCGCATGCCGGATTACGGAGAGATCAGCTACATGGACAATTCATGGATGAAAATGGACACCTTCGTAGTCGGACAGTTCATCTGGGCAGGCATCGACTACTTCGGTGAATCTGCAGCCTGGCCCAACCGGTCCTTCAACAACGGGCTGCTGAAAACCAACGGGGAAGTGAAACCCTATGCCTGGTATACACAAAGCATTTATTCAGAAACCCCCATGGTGAAGATCGCCGTGGTGGACCGGGAACTGGTGGACTCGCTGAACAACAGTACCAGCTGGCAGATTCCGTGGGCAGGCGCCCCGGTGGTGCGTCACTGGAGCTTCAGCGAACGGGGCAGGGAACTGCAGGTGGTGGTGTACAGCAATTGTCCTGAAGTGGAACTGACCCTCAACGACTCGCTCCTGGACCTGTTTGCACGGAAAAACTTCGAAGACGGGGTCATCAAAACACGGGTGGCATTCAAACCGGGCGCCATCACGGCCAGGGCCACCTACCGCGACGCAGACGGATCGGTACTGTATGTTATGGATTCACTGGTCACGGCCGGACCTCCGAACATGATCCTGATGGAACCTGACAGGACAGAGATGATGGCCGACGGTCAGGATGTGGTCCACATCGAAACCCGTGTCACCGACGAAGACGGCGTCACCTCCCCTTCCGCGGACAACACCATCAGCTACCAGCTGAGCGGTCCGGGAAAGATCAGGGTGATCGACAACGGGGATCCCAGCGACCATACGCCGTACCATGCTTCAGCAAAAGGAGTGCGCAACGGCAGACACCTCCTGATCATCCAGTCGGCCATGGAGCCCGGCGACCTGATCATCAGGGCAAAATCCGACGGTCTGAAATCTGCCGAGGTAACAGTAAAATCCATATCTCCTGAACAGGAATAAAAAACCATATGCACATGAAAGTCCTCACGGTAAAAACCATCGAAACACTCTCCCCTGAACTGCAGCGTGACATCCATTATACCTTGCGCATGGAACACCACACCGATCATATATTCAGGGACCGGGAGGCGACGCAGTACTCTGCCACCATCAGTATTGATGATCCCGACAGCGTGATCGGCATCATCACGGAAAAATCAGCTGACATTCCCGAATATACGCTGGTGGTGGACCGGCTCGATATGGAGGAGAATACGATCGAACGCAGGACCATCAAGGCAGGCAGGGTGCTGGAGAAAAAAACCGGGAACCTGGAATGGCACGTATAACGGTGCTGTGATGCCCAGGGCAGGTGGGGCAGGTGGGGCGGCGGGTGCATCGGAAGCTCCCTTTCAGGAATGACCGCGGCACCGTGAATTGAATTTTGCTCAGGGCAGGTGGGGCGGCGGATGCATCGGAAGCACGACCCGGAACAGTGCGCCTTTTCCGGCTTCACTTTGAATCTCCAGCGTCCCATGGTTCAGTGCTGTGAGCTCCCGGCACAATTTCAGCCCGATGCCGGTACCCTTTTCCTTCCTGGTGCCCTCCGTGGAATTGATCCCCTGCGCGGACAGGAGCCCCTTTAATTCCCCGGGAGGAATCCCCACCCCGTTGTCCTCGATCTCGATCCATGCCTGGTTGCCCGCCTGGTCAGCAATCGCCCTGACCAGTATCCTGCCACCGGTCCTGGTGAACTTGACCGCGTTGGACAACAGGTTCCGGAGCACCAGTTTTGCTTGCTCCTTATCGGCATACAAACTGAGTTCGTCCGGGATCTCCTTCACCAGGGTGATCTGCTTGTCCTTCAAAGGCAGGTCGAACAACTCCATGGTCTCGCTAATGATCCTGTCCAGCGGGAATTGCACGGCCATGCTTTTCAGCTCACCTGACTGTGAGCGCCCCCAGAAAATGAGGTTATCCAGCAGGTTCAGGGTAGCATGTGAACTGTTGGACACGAGTTTCAGCAACTCCTCCTGCTCTGATGCTTCAACATCACCGTTGAGCATCATATCGATCACCTGTTTGACATATCCTACGGGTGCCTTGATATCGTGCCCAAGCACCGTTAAAAACTTATTGCGCAACCCGGTGCCTGATTCCAGGGCTTCCTTGCTTTTCCTGAGATCTTCCCTGCATGACTGAAGCGCTTCCGCGCGTTCCAGGAGTTGCCTTTCTCCTGCTTTCGCCTTGCTTGCCAGGTCCTGTTGGTTGCGCAGGAGCTCCACGGAAAGGAGCTTGTTGCGTTTTGCCTCTTCGTTGTTTTTTTCTGAAAATACAAAGGCATAGATCAACAGGAAAAGAAACATTGTAACATGTGAGATCAGTCCCGTCTCGATGATGTCCGCAATATTCAGCATATCGGTTACCGCCCCGATGGCCGCAATACTGATCCCGACAACAAATGCCGGGGCATAGGTTCGTCCCCGTAACCAGGCAATGACCAAAACATAGAGGAGCACGCCGGCCGTAATCACAACAAACACCATAAAATAATTGAAAATGCCGGAAAACAGGCTTACAGGAGCGACAATTACAAGCACGATCATAAGGGCACACACCCAGACGATGATCCTGAATAACCTGGTGGGGAAATCATTTGGGAAAAGAAAACGAACCATCAACACGAACAGCGGAACCAGGAGGTCAAAGCTCAGGTACTCCAGCCTCAGCCTGCTGATCGCCGAGATCCAGTCACCTGCGTCCAGTGAACTGTCGCTGAGGATCAGGATCCGGAATGACATCACCAGGCTGGTCAGGGAAAAGAAAAGAATATACAGACGCGCACCCATCAGGTACAATCCCATAAAATAAATACCGATGACCAGGAAGGCCCCCAGCAGGAAATAGTCCCTGTATTGCCGGCCGGCACTTGCCGACATGATCTGCATGGGGGTCCCGATCTCCACACCTCCCCGGAGTCCGCCGGAACGGTGCTCAAAATTGGAGACATGCACCACCAGGTCAAGGACCGTATCCCTCACAGCTACCACGTGCATCGTTGGCGCATAGCCAAATACTGCCTGGTATTTATTGGTGCCGGGAAGTCCGTTGAAACCGATGTTCCGCCCGTTGATATAATAGCCCGAACCTGAAAACACTTCGGTAAAGCGGAAAGCCAGGTTCTCCAGTCCGGACGGAACCAGGATCTCCAGGCGATAAGATGCAAATCCTTTGGCGGAGATTCCCGGAACCCTGTCTTCCAGCTGCTTCCATGCTGCAGGTACACGCACCAGGATCCCCGAAGTATCGGAATGGCTGGCGGGATCGATCAGTTCCCCCCAGGAAAACCGCCATTCTCCCTGTACATCCAGGGGCCCCTGCTCCCGCATATCATACCCACGCAAATCAAGCACTCCCTCCCTGGCAACAGGCTGTCCGACAGCCAGGTTCAGCGACATGCACAGGGTGAGTACAAAAAGAAATATGCTTCTTCTATATTCCACAGCGGGGCAACCGTTTTTCAACTGCTAAACTAATCATTTTGAACGTTTCCCGTACCCATTTGCTCCGGCAATTAACTGGTTTCTGCTGATTATGATCAATGCAATGGCAGTGATGGCCATCCCGAGGACCGACAAAAGGTCGGGAGATTCCCCGGGCAGAATGGTCCATGCCAGGATGGCACCGGACACGGGGATCAGGAATTTCCACATGTTCAGGTCCGAAACCTTCACATCCGGTTTCTTCAGCAGGATTACCCAGATGGAGATCGCCAGGGCAGACAGTATACTGAGCCACCCCAGCGAGAGGTAATAGGGCAACGGCTTGGGTGACAGGTCCAGTCCTTCCACAGGGATGGAAAAAAGGAAAAGAAGCAGTCCACCGGAGATCATGGATATTGAACTCAATACCAGCGGGGGAATCTTCTTCTTTTCCAGGGCAATAATAACATTGGAGATTCCTGAAATAATGTTGTTCCCCAACAGGATCAGGATCCCCACCAGCCGCACTGCATGATCAATCCCTTCATTCCTGCCGAGACTCACCAGGATGATCCCGGAGAATCCAAACAGGATGATCCCTGCCTTTTTAAGGTTCATCGTATCCCCCGGGACAAAAAAGTGGGCCACAATGGCAATAAACAGCGGTCCCGAGCCAATCACGATGGCCCCAACTGAACCGGGAACTTTATCGATCCCCGTGTAAAAAAGCGCATATTGTAAAAACGTCTGCAGCAAACCGAGGAACAGGATGAACCGGAAATGTTCCCTGAATATCTGCACGAAACGGGGATTGTAATAAACGGCAACCGGCAATACCAGCAACCCGGAGATAAAAAACCTGATCCCGGCGAACTGCAATGGCGTGGTATAGGGCAGCCCGATCTTGATCCCCACGAATGCCGAGGACCAGAGCAGGCA
>Ga0180429_10001893_pt1 | contig 17522 bp, 18 predicted proteins | sample SS_ome_FD_132428 | JGI IMG/M metagenome (GOLD analysis project Ga0180429, IMG submission 132428) | Hypersaline lake sediment archaeal communities from the Salton Sea, California, USA - SS_1_S_1 metaG | ecosystem: Environmental > Aquatic > Non-marine Saline and Alkaline > Hypersaline > Sediment ...
CAGTCGCCGCTGGCGGTGGTTCCGGAGCTTCGTGGGTAGGCGAGCGTTCGGCAGGCGGCCAACTCCGGCATCCGCGGTGATCAGGCGGTCTCGGCCTCGTGGGCGGAGCGGTTCGGCGAGTACCTGACACAGCGGTTCACTCGCAGCGCGAAGCGAATGCGCGAATGCGGTGCGCAAGACCATCTGCGGTACAGACCGACCTACACTGAAGATGATCGTCGAGGCTGCCGTTCACTGCGTTCGGCTCCCGCACCCAAGCGTGGAGGTGGCCATCATGGAGAGCTGGAGGGTCTTCGCGGAGATTGCGGCGTTCGCGACGGGCGCTGGATTCATCCTGGGCGTGATGGCGTCGGTTGCGGCGGTTGGCTTGTGGGAGCCGGACGTCGATGAACTGGAGGGTTGTCTGGGGTCGCTCGGCGGCATGGTCATGGCGGCGATCGGCTTCGCGGGTGCATCTTGGGTCGCCTTCAGTCCCATGCGTGCGGGCGGGATCCACTACATGCGGGAAGGCGGCTGGGTCTTGTCCACTCTCGTACTCTGCCCTCTGTCGATGGCTTTGGCGGCCGCGATGTCCTGGGTTTGGCAGCCCGCTGAGCTTCCTGGAGGATGGGTCGACCGGGGGTTCCGCAGTGGCGTGGTAGGTTTGCTGCTGCTCCTGCCGTACTTCCTGGTCAACTAGGCCCGTTGGTGGAGTCACAGTGGCGAGGACGGTATTGCTGCGTGCCGGCCAGGTAGGCGACTGCCTGGCCTTCTTCTGTTGGCGAATGCTGCGCGGCCACAAGTCAACCGCATTGTCGAGGTCGTGGTGACCGCTCGATGCGCGTCGCGTTGGGGCAGTCGTCCAATCCGAGGAGCGATCCCGAGGTGAGACCTCCAGCGCCGAGCGGCCGGTCCTGCTGGGCGTTGCCGCGCGTGCGCTGGACGTCATGTCGAGCAGTCGCGGTGTTCTGACGGGCTCTTCACCGTCCGCGACCGCGCTGCGGCGGGCGTTGCCGTCGGTACCGGCGCGATTCCTGGGCCTTGGATGAAGCCGTGGGTGTGCTCGCAGCCTTCGCCGTTGTGACCATCGTGTTGGTGGTGTTCGTGTTCAGGCAGGAAGAGGTGGGGCTGCGCGTGCTGTTGGTTGGCACGCTCATTGCGTTCGCAACGGCGTGTTTCTTGGCGAGGATCATCGGTACGCTTTGGTTCGAACGGTTCGCCAGTACGCCGCACTTCGGGTTTGCGGCAGCTGCGGCACTCTTGTGGGGCGTGGCGCTTCGTCTAGTAGCTGCCTTCGCGAGGTGGCTCCTGCCATCCCGTCTCAACGCTGTGGAACGGGGTCCCATTGCAGCTATCATCGTGCCGGTGGCAGAGATTATATCCACTGGCTGCCGGTCGAGCTGCGCTGGGTGGTCTGGGAGCACCTTCGCTCTACTACCTTGGATCGAGAGATCCATGGCGATCGAAGGTGGTGCACATGGCAGTCGATCACCTGGAACTCCTCGTTGATGGGGGAGGTGCGAACCACCTGTGGGGGCCCAGCGTGGTCAAGGACGATGCGTTATCGCGCAGGTCAGCACAAGCTGGGCGAGTCGCACACAAGCGGCATGCGGCAACTCCTGACGCGACGGCGGGCTGAGCGGCCACAACTAGAAGAACCCCGTCCAAGACGGGGTTCTTGGTGGTGGGTCGTGTAGGACTCGAACCTACAACCCGCTGATTAAGAGTCAGCTGCTCTGCCAGTTGAGCTAACGACCCGTGCCCACCGGAGGAGAAGTGTACGCGTGGCGGGCAGGGCGGGTCAACCGCGTGCCGAACCGTCCTGATTCTTGCAGAGGCGCGACGGTCACGCGGCCTGAGTTCGCAGGGCTCGCTGGTGATCGAGCTTCATCTCCACCTCGAAGGGCGTGGGGATCCCCAACTCGGCAGGTAGCCGATCCCCGATGAACCGCGCCACCCAGGGAGCCGTCGCCGCCCCTGGCCCCTCCGTGCCGACCCAGCCGAAGGCGAGGAGCGCACGCGCGGGCAACCTTCGGGAGGTAGCCCGGCGTCACCGGATCATCGTCGGATAGGCCGACTGGATCTCGATCAGCGCGTTGAACAGGTCGTGGGCCAGCGCGGCGCCCTGGTCGAAGCCCAGGCCGATCTGCACCGACGCGCGCTCCGATTCTCCTGCCAACCCCTTCTGCAGGTACTCGTATGCTCTCGCGGCTTCCACTCCGCGGGAGCCGTAGAGGCTCGTCAAGACCGACTCCGCCAGCCAGTGACCTAGCGCGCCGATCCAGAAGTAGTAGTGCACGCCGCCGTTCCAGTGGGAGGGCAGAAAGCCGTCGTCGGCCCGGTTGGCCGCGTCGAAGAACTGGAACACGCCGGGCCCGCCATAGAACTGCTCGGTGAGGTCGCGAGCCAACGGGTACTCGGTGCGCCACTCGGCATGTTGGTACACGCTGGGATGGGCATCGACCGATCGCGGGCCCGTCAAGTCCAACAGGATCGGCCATGCCACGTCGTCAGCTGGTCGAAACTGGCCAGAAGGCGTTCGCGGGAAGTCGTGGAGCCACTGCTCGGGTCGGGCCAGAAGGCGCGTCACGTTGTGCGCGGTCAGCAGCGCGGCGGGGACGCTGACACTGACCTGCTCGGTGCCGTTCGGGCCGCGCAGGACCTCAGCCATGGCATGCAGCGTCTCGGTGAAGACCTCTTCCCTCCGCAGACGTCGCATGACCTCGCGGTTCATGAGTCGGTGCTTCAGCCTCCGGTAGAGCGCGACCTCGTAGCCGCTGCGGATGAGCGGGACGGTACCGTCTTCGTCGACCATGTACCAGGCGAGGTCCCAGTAGCTCCAGGACCCGGAGCCGTAGTCGAGCTGGTAGGTGAGGTGGTGCGCGCATGCGAAGTCGAACAGATCCCGTGCCCCGGGGGACAGCCGCGCCGTGTCGAACCGCGTGCAGTCCGGCGTCGGAGCCGGTGCTGGCGTCGCGACGGCATCGTCGTCGCTCGGAGCAAGTGGCAGCAACGGTGACGCCTCGTTCTGCTCGCTGAGGCACTGCTGGACGCAGTAGACTCGCTCGAACCAATCTGCGATGCCGTCACAGTGACCGCAGGCGTCGTCATTCGCGTGCACCGCCGAGCTGATCGCCAGACCCAATGAGAAGAAGGCGATGAGGGCCCATCGCATGGATGATCACCTCTCCGGAGGTCGCCGGCGTCGACGCATGCATCGTACCGTCATCGGTGTTCATGTCCACCTTCTTCGCCGTCGACGGACCCGGTGCGTCCTCAGGTAGCGCCGGGGAGGTGACCGCGTCCCGCGAACAAGGACACCCCCACCACGCTCACGTCGACGCCATCGACATGTCGGCCCGACATGTCGACGACTCCCACGATTCGTCGACACGTCGGGCTGCTTACCTGCCCGCGGGGGACCGCCTCAGTTCAGCCCGTACTCCGCCCGCAACTCGCTCATGATGCGCTCGGCGAGTACTTCGGCGCCGTCGGTGCGTTGGATGACGACCTGCGTCCGACCCTCGCCGGCGGGCGCCACGACGACGCTGACGAACTCGGTGCGCGTCGTCGCCCCGCGCAGGAAGCCGCCGGGGACGCGGACCTGGGTCTCGGCGCGGACGAAGCCGCCCATGGTGTCGGCCTGCGTGATCATCCAGCCGCTCGAGTCGTCGATGCCGGGCGAGGTGGAGATCGCCTGGATGACGGTGCCGGCCACGTCGATCGGCTCGGCGGCGAAGAAGACGGGATCGGGCGCGGGCACCACCGTGGGCGCCGGCGCGCAGGCGGCGAGCAGCAGCAGGGGGATGGCCAACAGCAGAGCGGTTCTTGGCATCGCGATCACCTCGCCTCCACGCTAGCAGCGCGGCGTGAGAGATCGCAGACGCCCGCGGGCTTACACTGGCGTCCCGATGGGAACGCAGCCGCGCCGCGTCACGTTCTGCCTCGCGGCCGCGCTATCGTCGCTCGCGCTCGTCGCGTCTGCCTGGGCCCAACCCGTCGAGCCCACCCCGGACCACGTCCTCGATGTCCTCACCTTCAACGCGGCGCTGTTGCCCGAGCTTGCGGCCAGCACGCAGCAGAGCGAGCGCGCTGCGCGCATGGCGCCGCACCTGGTCGGTTACGACGTGCTGGTGCTACAAGAGCTCTTCATCAACCGCCACCGCGAAGCGCTGCTCGCCGAGCTGGCCGGGGCGTACCCGCACCGCTCGGCGCTGGTGGGCAGCGACGGCGCACGCAACCTGCCCTGGCGGCAGGACGGCGGCACCGTCATCCTGAGCCGCTGGCCGATCGAGCACGCGGCGCAGCTGCTGTTCGAGGACGTGTGCAGCGGGTCGGACTGCCTGGCTGACAAGGGGGTGGCGTACGCCGCCGTGCGCAAGGGGACACGCGTCTACCACGTGTTCACGACCCACGCGCAGTCGGTGTACGGCCGCGACCCGCCGGCGGTGCGGGCGGCGCAGTTCGGTTTGCTGCAGGCCTTCGTCGACGCCCAGGCGATCCCGGCCGACGAGCCGGTGATCGTCGCGGGCGACCTCAACGTCGATGCCTACACGCCCGAGCTCGACGACATGCTGCGGCGCCTGCGGGCCGCGTGGCCTGCCGTGGCCGGCGACGCCCGCTACACCTGGGATCCGGCGACGAACGCCCTGGCCGAGGGCGGCCGCGAGTGGCTCGACTACGTGCTCGTCTCGCTCGACCACGCGCAACCCGCGCGGGCCTGGAACCGGGTATTGCCGCTGCGCGACGCCGGTCTCGACCTCTCGGACCACTTCGCCGTGTGGGGGCGGGTGGTCATGCCGGCCTCGCCCTGAGCGGCGATCGCCTCAAGGGCGCGTGAGCTCGAGCCCCACGACCAACGGGTCGTGATCCGAGGAGCGAAAGGCGTCCGGCGCGTACAGCGATGCCTGCTGCGCGCGACTCTTGAACTCGCCGTTGTAGTCGAGCACGCTCGGCTCGTCCGCGTTGACGTGCCACGCGGCCGCGCCGGTCACCTGGGACGCGAGGGAGGGGGAGGCCAGCGCGTGATCGAGCGTGCCCCACTGGCCGCCGAAGACGTACGTGTACGCCGCCTCGCCCTGGTGGCGACGCTGGAGATCGACGAAGCCCGCCGCCTCCAGCATGCGGACGGGATCCTCGCGCGCGTAGGCGTTGAGGTCGCCGAGGACCAGCACGTCCGGGTCGCCGGTGCCGGTCGGGTCTTCGGCCAGCCACGCGGCGAGCTGCCCGGCCGCGGCGGTGCGCACCGCGTTGCACTCGCCCTGGCCGTCCCCGGCATCCGGTGCGTCGCACGCGGACCCCTTGCTCTTGAGGTGGGTGACGACTGCGACGAAGGTCGCGCCGTCGCCGCGGCGCGCGAACGCCTGCGCCAGCGCGGGACGGTTGCGTTCGGCGCGGTCGCCGCCCGTGACGAAGGCGCGCGTGGCGAGCGCGGCCGTTCTCCCCACCAGGGTGACGCGGTCGGGCCGGTAGAGCAGGGCGACCTTGATCGCGTCCTGCCCCAGTGCGTCGATCGTTCCGACGCCGGCGTCGGCATCGACGTACGCCCAGGTGCCGGGGGCCGTCACCGCGTCGAGCCGGTCGACGAGGTCCGCCAGCGCGCTGTCGTCGCCATAACCGTCGTTCTGGATCTCCACCAGACCGAGCACGTCGACGTCCAACCCCACGATGGCAGCGAGCGTCTTCGGCCACTGGCGCGCGAACTCGGCGCGGCTGTTCGCGCCGCGGCAGTTCATGGGGCGACCCTCGACACCGCCCCTGCAGCGGTAGGCGTCGTCGAAGTAGTTCAGGACGTTGAGCACGCCCACGCGCAGGCTCCCACCGACGTCCGGCGGCACGTCGGGCCGCGGGTTCGCGGGCTCGAAGGCGGCCACGCCGCCAGCGAGCGCCCCGATGGGTCGGACGCGGTACGCGTTGCCGCTCGCCTCGTTCCCCGCCCAGCCGTACGTGAGGACCCCGACGAGACCGCTGACCGTGTCGCCCGCGCGCAGCGTGTTGTCCGCGCTCAGCGGCTGGCCGCCGCGACCGAAGGCGATCGGATCGGGGTTCTGGCCGTTGGCGTCGTCGTCGACGAGGATGAGGTTGAGGTCGTTGGCCGCCTGCTGCGCACGGGCCGTGCCGCCGGGCAAGGCGACCTGCGTTGGCTGTGGCAGGCGCCCGCCGGCGGACAGCGTCACCTCGCCGAAGCGACCCAGTTGGTGGTGCTCGGTGACCGTGAGCGTCTGCGGGAGGCGCACCAGCATGCCCTCGAGGCGCTCCAGGAACGCCGGGTGGGGCAGCGGCAGCATGACGTCCGTCGGCTCGACCGTGCCGCGGCCGCAGGCGACGATCGACGCGACGTCCGCGAGCTGCGTCTGGCCCTGGAACTCGCCGGCCGTGCCCTGCACGCGCACCAGCTCGCCGAGCGAGACGTCGTCCGCGTCGCCGTTGAACACGAAGATCGCGTCGCTGGTCGTGGGGTCGCCGTCACCGACCGGGTCCTGCAGGTAGAAGCCACGCAGCGCGGGAGGGCGTCCCTCGAAGTCGCCCACGACCACGCCCATCGTCGTCACCGGGCCGGTGACTGCCGCTTCGGTACCGGTGCCCTGGATGGCGGGGATGGGGGTGAACGGGCCGTCGCAGGCGCCGACCGCACCGGAGAGGGCCGCCGCGTCCGGCGCGTCGGCGGCGGGCGCCGGCCACGGCGTCGCGAGCGCCACGGCGATCAGGGCCACGGCCGCGAGGATCTGGAGCGTGGTCGGGAGCGAGCGGGCGGCGGGCTGGCGGCGGCGCTTGGGCATGGGGTGCTCTTCCTCCTGGCGCGCCGGCCTGCATCGGCGGTCACGCCCGAGCGCCATCATCGCAGCCCGGCCGCGCGGGCGGGTCGACCGCTCGGCTGGGTGGGCGCGATGCGTCGGCCGGGCCACCGGCCCGGCGCATCGGCGCTACGCTGGTCACAGGGTTGTCGCATCGCGCCGGCGGGATCGAGGTGAGCCATCGTGACGCGCGACGCCAAAGCCACCGGCACCGTGGCCGCCGTCCGCGGCGGCGTGGTCGACGTGCGCTTCGCGTCGGGCCTCCCCCCGCTGCACCAGCTCCTGATCGTGGGGAAAGGCGGGGGCGACGGCGACGACCCGGACGTTCGCATCGAGGTCATGGCGCAGCTCGACGCGCACACGGTCCGCTGCGTGGCCGCCACCCCGACCGCGGGGCTGGCGCGCGGCGACGGCGTGCGCGACACCGGCGCGCCGCTGCAGGTGCCGGTCGGACGCGCGGTGCTGGGGCGCGTGTTCGACGTGTTCGGCGAGCCGATCGATCGCGCGGGCCCGATGGAGGCCGAGGAGCGCCGCTCCATCCTGCAGCCGCCGCCCGTGCTCGACCGTCAGGCGGTCACGAGCGAGGTGCTCGAGACCGGCATCAAGGCGATCGACGTGCTGGCGCCCCTCGAACGCGGCGGCAAGGCCGGGCTCTTCGGCGGCGCCGGGGTGGGCAAGACGGTGCTCATCACCGAGCTCATTCACCACATGGCCGCCCGGCACCGCGGCGTCAGCCTCTTCTGCGGCATCGGCGAGCGCTCGCGCGAGGCGCAGGAGCTCGTGCAGGACGTGCGTGATGCTGGCGTGGCCGACGACACGGTGCTGGTGTTCGGCCAAATGAACGAGCCGCCCGGCGCCCGCTTCCGCGTCGGCCACACCGCCCTGACGATGGCCGAGTGGTTCCGCGACGAGGCGCGGCAGGACGTGCTGATCCTCATCGACAACGTCTTCCGCTTCGTGCAGGCCGGCTCCGAGGTGTCGGGCCTCATGGGTCGGTTGTCGTCGCGCATGGGGTACCAGCCGACCCTGGCGACCGAGCTCGCTGAGCTCCAGGAGCGCATCACCAGCACCGCCGACGCCGCCATCACCGCCGTGCAGGCCGTCTACGTGCCGGCCGACGACTTCACCGATCCGGCCGTCGAACACGCCTTCGGGCACCTGTCGGCGACGGTGGTGCTGTCGCGCGACCGCGCCGCCCAGGGCCTCTACCCGGCGATCGACCCGCTGCGGTCGACGTCCTCGATGCTGACGCCGGTGGCGGTGGGCGCGCGCCACGACCGCATCGCGCGCGAGGTGCGCCAGACGCTGGCCGTGTACGACGACCTCAAGGACATCATCGCGATGCTCGGGCTCGAAGAGCTCTCCGAGTCCGACCAGCGCACCGTGGGCCGCGCCCGCCGGCTCGAGCGCTACCTCACGCAGCCCTTCTACGTCACCGAGCAGTTCACGGGCCAGGAGGGCAAGGCCGTGGGGATCGCGGACGCGCTCGCCGATTGCGAGCGCATCCTGGCCGACGAGCTGGCCGAGGTGCCCGAATCGAAGCTGTACATGATCGGCACCCTGGAGGAGGCGGGGCTGTGAGGCTGCTGCTGAGCGTCCCCACCGACATCCTCCTGGAGGAGGCCGCGGTGAAGGTGATCGCGGAGTCGCCCGCCGGCAGCTTCTGCCTCCTCCCCCTGCACGTCGACTTCGCGACCGTGCTGGTGCCCGGGCTGCTGACCTTCACCCGACCCGGCGGGGAAGAGGTGGCGGTCGCCGTCGATCACGGCGCGCTCGTCAAGGTCGGTGACGAGGTGCGCGTCGCCTGCCAACGGGCCTTCGTCGCGGGCGACGCGGCCTCCGCCGCGGCCGCCGTGCGCGAACGCTTCGAGGCCGAGAGCGAGCGCGACAAGCGTGCCCGCGCCGCGTTGGCGCGGCTCGAGAGCGACGTCGTGCGCCGGTTGGGCGAGTTGCGGAGGGACCATGGCGCCTGAGCGCGTCCGCGACCTCCCCCGCGCCGGTGACGGCGCCCGCGCCGCTGACGGCGCGCAGGGTCAAGGCGCCGGCCACCGCGACGAGCTGCTGCGCGAGGTGGCGCGCAAGGGCGAACGCCGCGAGCGGGCGCGCCGTGAGGGCCGCCACGGCCTGGGCTTCGGGCTCGGCCTGTTTGGGCTGATCGGCTGGTCCGTGTCGGTACCGACCCTGCTCGGCATCGCCCTCGGCGTGTGGATCGACCGGCGCTTCCCGTCGCCCTACTCCTGGACCCTCATGCTCATGCTCGTCGGCATCGTCGTCGGCTGCCTCAACGCCTGGTTCTGGCTGCGCCGCGAGGGCGGGCTCGACGACGAGCCGCCCGACGACCCGGACGATGGTCGTGCTGGGGGTGCGTCGTGACCGCCGGAGGCGCCGTGGCGGCGGTGGCGCTCGGCCTGGCGTTGGGCGCGGCGTACTTCGGCGGCCTGTGGTGGACGCTGGCGCAGCTGCCGCGCTGGCGGCGCCCCGGATGGGTGCTGGCGGCCTCGTTCGCCGTGCGCGGCCCGCTGCTGCTCGTGGTGCTGGCGCTGCTGGCGCGCCGGGGCGTGGTCCCCCTGCTGCTCGCCCTCGCGGGCTTCCTGGTCGCGCGCGTGCTGCTCGCCGCCTGGCTGCGGCCGACCCCCGCGGCGTCGGCCGGCGGGCCCGCCTCGGAGCGCGATCCCCTCGGAGGTGGCTCATGACGCTCAGCCCCGACACCATCGAGGTCTTCTCGCTTGGCCCCGTCACGATCAACGCCACGCTGGTGTTCAGTTGGGTGATCATGGCGCTACTGATCGCCGTGAGCTGGTGGGTCACGCGCAGCCTCACGGCGACGGGTGACATCGGCCGCGGCCAGAACGTGCTGGAGGCCGTGGTGGCCTTCCTGCGCGACCAGATCCGTGAGGTCACGAACCAGGACCCGGAGCCCTACCTGCCCTTCGTGGGCACCCTCTTCCTGTTCATCGTCACCTCGAACGTGCTGTCGGTGGTGCCCGGGTTCCAGCCGCCCACCGGCTCGCTCACGACGACCGCGGCGCTCGCCGTGTGCGTGTTCGTGGCGGTGCCCGTGTTCGGGATCGCCAAGCTCGGCCTGCGCGCCTACCTGATGAACTACCTGCGGCCCTCGCCGTTCCTGCTGCCGTTCACGATCATCGGCGAGCTGTCGCGCACGCTGGCGCTGGCGGTGCGCCTGTTCGGCAACGTCATGAGCGGCAGCGTGATCGCCGCGATCTTGCTGTCGGTGGTGCCGCTGTTCTTCCCGATCATCATGCAGGCCTTCGGTCTGCTCATCGGGGTCATCCAGGCCTACATCTTCGCCATCCTCGCCATCGTCTACATCGCATCGGGTACGGAGCTGCAACAGCGCCGCGCGCGGTCGGAGGAGGAGACACAGTGAGCGACTTCGGTCTCATCGGCATGGCCTCGATCATCATCGCGGGCCTCACCATCGCCATCGGCTCCATCGGGCCCGCCCTGGGCGAGGGGCGGGCGCTCGCCCAGGCGCTCCAGGCGATCGCCCAGCAGCCCGACGAGTCGAACACGATCACCCGCACCCTGTTCGTCGGCCTGGCGATGGTGGAGTCCACCGCCATCTACTGCTTCGTCGTCTCACTCATCCTGATCTTCGCCAACCCGTTCTGGGCCGCGGTCCAGAACGGCTCGTGAACGCCCCGCGTCCCGTGGCGCGGCCCGCGTGCGTTGCGTAGGGGGCCGAGATGGGGATCGACGTCTTCACCCTGATCGCGCAGATCGTCAACTTCGTCGTGCTGCTGGTGCTGCTGCGGGTGTTCCTCTACCGCCCCATCCAGCGGGTGATGCGCCAGCGCGAGCAACGCATCGCCGACGAGCACGCCGCCGCCGAGGAGGCGCGGGAGAAGGCGGAGGCGCGCGCCGAGGAGCTGCGACGCGAGCGCGAGACCTTCGAGGACGAGCGGCGCGAGCGGCTCGCCGAGGTCGAGCGCGAGGCCGAGGAGCTGCGCGAGGAGCGCCTGGCCGAGGCGCGCGACGAGGCGGAGGCGGCCCGAAAACGCTGGCGCGAGGCGTTGGAGCGCGAACGCGACGAGCTGGCCGGCGAGGTCAGGGAGGGTGCGGCCGCGGTACTGACCGACGCGCTGCAGCGTGGCTGGCGTGAGTTGGCCGACGAGGACCTGCAGGCACGCGCGCTCGAGGTCTTCGCCCGCAAGCTGCGCGAGCTGGACGCCGAGGAGCGGACGGCACTCGCCGATCGCGCACGCGCGGGCGAGCTCACCTTCGCCACGGCGTTCGCGGCGACCGACGATCAACGCGAGACGCTGCTGCGTGCCGTGCGCGAGGCCCTACTGGGGGACGACGAGGGCGCGGCAGCCGAGGCCGAGTTCGAGCGCGACCCCGAACTGATTGCCGGTGTGACGCTCCGCGCGGGTGACCTGCGGGTGGGGTGGACCGTCCGCGCACGGCTCGACGACCTCGAGCGCGCCTGGACGGGGACCGGGAACGACGCATGAACACGCCCGACCGCCCGCGGCTGGCGGAGTTGCTCGCCGACGAGCTCGAGCGGCTCGGTCACATCGCGCGCGATCGGCACCAGCAACTCGAGGTCGACGAGGTCGGCGTGGTGACCGCCGTCGGCAGCGGCATCGCGACCGTGCGCGGCCTCCCGCGGGTGCGGGCGGACGAGGTCGTGCGTTTCGCGGGCGGCGAGGAGGGCCTCGCGCTCGACCTGAGGGCCGACGAGGTCGGCGTCGTGCTGCTCGGCGAGGGCGCGGGTATCGGGGCCGGAACGGAGGTCGCCCGCACCGGACGGGTGCTCGACGTGCCCGTGGGCGACGCGCTGCTCGGCCGCGTCGTCGACCCGCTGGGTCGACCCGTCGACGACGGCGGTCCCCTACGCGCTTCGCGGCGCTGGCCGGTCGAGCGGCCGGCCGCGCCGATCTTCGCCCGCGAGCCCGTGCGGCGGCCGCTGCAGACGGGCCTCAAGGTGGTCGACGCGCTGTTCCCCATCGGACGCGGCCAGCGCGAGCTCATCGTCGGCGACCGCCAGACGGGCAAGACCACCCTCGCGCTCTCCGCGGTGCTGGCGCAGGCGAGCAGCGACGTGCGCTGCGTCATCTGCGCCATCGGCCAGCGCGGCTCCGCGACCGCCCGCTGGCTGGACGATCTGCGCGGTCGCGGCGCGCTCGACTACACGACCGTCGTGGTCGCGGCGTCCCACGTGCCGCCCGGCCTGCGGTACGTCGCGCCGTACGCCGCGACCTCGATCGCCGAGTCGTGGATGGAGGCCGGTCACGACGTCCTGATCGTCTACGACGACCTCACCCAGCACGCGCGCGCGTACCGCGAGCTGTCCCTGTTGCTGCGTCGTCCACCCGGCCGTGAGGCGTTCCCCGGCGACATCTTCTACCTCCACGCGCGGCTGCTCGAGCGCGCCACGCAACTCGAGGCCGGCGGCTCGCTGACCGCGCTGCCGGTCATCGAGACGCAGGCGCAGGACCTCTCGGCCTTCATCCCCACCAACCTGATCTCGATCACCGATGGTCAGATCTACCTGTCGCCCAACCTGGCGGCGCGGGGCGTGCTGCCGGCGGTCGACGTGGGCCGCTCGGTGTCGCGCGTGGGCGGCAAGGCGCAGCACGACGGCTACCGGGCCGTGGCGGGCGACCTGCGGCTCGCCTACACGCAGTTCGAGGAGCTCGAGGGCTTCTCACGCTTCGGCACCGAGCTCGATGCCGAGACCCAGCGCACCCTGCAGCGCGGCCGGCGCGTGCGGGAGGTCCTCACCCAGGGGGCGTTCGAGACCATCGCCGTCGGCGACCAGATCGTGGCGCTGTGGGCCGTCGTCAGCGGCGTCTTCGACGCGGTGTCGGTCGGGCAGTTGCAGGCGGCCGAGCACGCCCTGCGGCGCCGCGCGCGCGAGGAGCTCGGCCCGCTGCTCGGGCGACTCGACGCGGGCGAGGCCCTACGCGAGGAGGACGAGGAGCGGCTCGGCGAGCTGGCGACCTCGGTCACCGAGGAGTTGGAGGGCGAGCGCGATGGCGACGCGTGAGGTGCTGCGTCGTCGGGTGCAGAGCACGGAGACGCTCCAGTCCGTCGTGCAGACGATGAAGGCGCTCGCCACCGTGCGCATCGGTCAGGTGCGGCGCGCCACGAAGGCCCTCGACGCCTCGGCCGATACCCTCGAGCTCGCCTTCCGGGCGCTGCTGCGACGCGAGCCGGAGTTGGCCGCGTTCCTGCTGCCGCCCGACTCCGACGCTTGGGCGGCGGTGCTCTTCGGCTCCGATCATGGCCTGTGCGGCCCCTTCAACGAACGCCTGGCGCGCCACGCCCACGCGCGGCTCGGACCGCTCGCCGAGCGGGATGGGCCGCCGCGCCTGATGGTGGTCGGCCGCCGCCTGCGCCCGCGCCTCGGCGCCTTCGGTTACGAGGTCGAGCGCGTGCTCACGCTGCCCGGCAGCGTCGACGCCATCGACGACGCCGTGCTGCAGATCGTCGATCAGGTCGAGGCGTGGCAGCACGACCACGGTGTCGCCCGGGTCCTCGTGGCCCACCACCGGCCGACGACCGGCGTCTCGTACCGTCCGCGCACGCTGCAGCTGCTGCCGCTCGACCTGGACTGGCTGCGGGAGCTGCGCGACCGGCCGTGGCCCACGAACCGCCTGCCCATGCTCGGCCTGGAGGGCGAGGAACTGCTGCGGGGGCTCGTGCGGCAGCAGCTCGCGATGCTGCTGGTGCGCGCGTTCGCTGCGTCCCAGACGGCCGAGAACGCCGCCCGCCTCGCCGCCATGGAGGCCGCCGAACGCAACGTGGAGGAGCGCCTGACGCAGCTGCGCCACGCCGCCAACCTCGAACGCCAGAACGCCGTCACCGAGGAGTTGCTCGACGTGCAGGCGGCGTTCGAGGCGACGGGCGGGCCATAGCGCGTCGTCAGGCCGCCGCCGGCTTCGCGCGCGGCAGGCGGGCCACCACCAGCAGCAGCGGCGCCGTGGCGGCCGCCCCCAGCAGGCCCATCGTCGTATAGCCGCCGGGGCCGGCCATCACCCAGCCGCCGATGAGCGTCGCCGCCGCCGCCGCGCCACCCACGAGCAGGTCGTTGAAGCCCTGCATGCGACCCTTCTCGGAGGGCGCCAGCGCGTCGGAGAGCAGCGCCGAGCCGGCGACGTAGCAGAGGTTCCAGCCGAGCCCGAGCAGGAAGAGCGCCACCGAGAGCGGCAGCAGCTCGGGGGAGAGCGGCGCCATGAGGCAGGAGACGAGCGTGATCGTGGCGCCGAGCCCGAGCACCGGCCGCCGCCCCCAGCGGTCGGCCAACCAGCCTGACACCATCGAGAACGCGAACATCCCGAAGGTGTGGCTCGAGAACACCAGCGCGATGCTCGTCAGCGGGTGCGCCAGCCCGTGCATGTGCAGCGACGTCATCTGCATGAGCCCGACCATGACCATGTGGGCCGTGACCACGCTGGCGATCGCCGTGCGCACGGACGGGTCGCGCAGCAGCTGCGGCAGGTCGCGCGCGGGCGCCGCCACCACGGGACCTCGCTCCTCGTGGGCGATCGCCTCGCCGATGAGACGGGGCTCCGGCCGCAGCGAGGCGAACAGCAGGAGGGCGGTGAGGAAGTAACCGACGCCGGTCGCCAAGTAGGGCCCGGCGATCTCGTTCCAGCCCCACCCCGTGACCAGCGCGCTGGTGGGACCCACCAGCAGGGGCCCGACGACGCTGCCGAAGGTCCCACCCAGCACCACGGTGGCGAGCGCGCGGGCGCGGCGCGCCTTGGGGTTGACCTCGGCGGCGACGAAGCGGCCGAGCTGCACCGCGGAGTTGCCGGAGCCGCCCACGAACAGCCCGACGAGCACGAGCGCGAAGTTGCTGCTGGCGACCCCGAAGAGCGACAGGGTGGCGCCCAGGGCGCCGGTGGCGAGCGCGCCGGAGAGCGCGTTGCGGCGGCCGATGCGGTCCGAGGCCCGGCTCCACAGGAGGGCGCCCAGCGCGACACCGATCTGCGCGACCGCCGCCGGCACGCCCGCCCACGCGACGTTGCCCGAGAGCTCGGCGCCCACGATGGCGGCCACCGTGGCTGCGGCGATCGAGCCGGCGGACCCCAGGCTCTGGCTGAGGAAGAGCGCGCCGGTGATGCGGCGCGCGTGGCGGGCGCGGAGGGCGGGGTCGGGGGTCACGCCATGGCGAGGGGCGTCGGTCGGGGCGGCGGGCACCGGGCAAGCCTACACGGCCGGGACGCGCGCCGGTGGTCCGGCCGCGTATCGTGCGGCACGGGAGGTCCGCATGTCGGTCGGCGCGACGATCACCATCACCCTGGCGCTCGCGTTCTACACGATCGGGGTGTGGAGCGAGCGCTTCCAGGGCCGGCTCAAGCCCTGGCACCTGGCGATGTTCGTCCTCGGACTCGCGTTCGATACCGTCGGCACCGGCATGATGTTCGAGTTCGCCGGCGGGCTTACCCGCGACGTCCACGGGCTGACCGGTGTGCTCGCCATCGTCCTGATGGCGGTGCATGCGATCTGGGCCGCGGTCGTACTGTGGCGCCGCGACGAGGCCTGGCTGACGCGCTTCCACCGCTTCAGCGTCGTCGTGTGGGTCGTGTGGCTGGTGCCCTACTTCAGCCCCATGTTCTTCGCGCTGGGGGCGTGAGTGTAACGGGTCGCGCGCTTCGGTCGCATGCGAGACCTCGATGGAAACCGAGACCCGTCGCCCGTCGAGCGCCGCGACGCCGGCCGCGACGGACTCGGTTCAGCTACCGTCGTCGGCTACTGGCGCTCCAGGCTGACGGGGGAACCGGCCCCACCCGAAACCGACCATGTCCCCGTGAACGTGGAGGCCGTGAGGACGCCGGAGAGGACGATCCCAGGATCCAGGAACTCGCCGTACACGTTCATCGATGCGTTTCTGCCGGAACGCGAGCCGCTCACCTCGGCCGTCATGAAGCCCGCGAGCCGTGCGGTCCCTGAGATGGAACCGGCCGTTTCAGCGAGCTGAAGCCGGAGGGTCATGCTCGCGGACGTCTCTGGGTTCGTGACCGTTCCGGCCCAAATCCCGGAGACGTTCAAGAGCCCGTCCGCGCTCGTCGTGCATCCGGAGAGGACGATGGCCAAGATGCCGACGAGTAGGGGCCGCAGCAGCGTCATCGGCCTACCTTAGCGCGCTGTTCCCTCGGCGCGTCGCGACGGGTCTCTCGCGCAGCAGAAGCCAAGCGTGTGCCGTCCCTCCAGTTCGTCGCCGCCATCATCCGGGCGGACGCGCCGATATCGACCTCGACGGGATGCGACCGCTCGCCCGCGTCCACCCACGCCATCTCGAGCGCTCCCGCCAGAACCGGCCGCCATCGCTGCCATCGGTCGTTGGCGGTATCGAATCCGGGGCTCGCCTGCTCGTCGCGCGTCGCCCGCTGATGAAGCATCGTCCGCCGTCGACGCCAACCTGGGACGCGACGGAGCCGACCGCCTGCCGGGGCACGCTGCGAGATCAGCGCCGAGACTCCGCACTGGCGGCCTGCGCGCTACTCGCGTTCGAGGATGACGGTCGCGGGCTCGGTCGCGTCCGGACCCAGCCACGTCCCCGTGAACCGGTCCTTCTCGAACGTCCCCTCGAGCGGCGTCGGGGACGCCATGAGGCCCCCGGACAGCGTCATCGACGCGTCGTCGCCCGCCCGCGTCCCCGCGACGTCGAGGTTCATGAAGACGACGAAGGCGTTGCCGCTGAGGACCCCGTCCTCCTCGATGAGGATCAGGACCATGGGTGAGCCTCGCGTGTTGCCGGGCGTGGTGACGGTGCCCGACCAGGTGCCGGTCGCGCTCCCGCCGTCGCACGCGGACAGCGTGAGCAGCGCGGCGACGACCGCCAGGTAGACGACGGTTCTCATGCCGCCGAACCTAGCACGGTCGGTCCTGGGGCCCCGGCGGCGCGGGGCCACCCAGGGACGCGCCCCAAGGGAGAAGCGACCCCGTAGCCGCGGAGTCGCTTCAGTAGCAGTGCCGTGTGGGACGGCTTCTTGCCTGGTGGAGCTGAGGGGATTCGAACCCCTGACCTCCTGAGTGCGATTCAGGCGCGCTCCCAGCTGCGCCACAGCCCCAAGCGCTCACAAGTGTACGAGGGGGCCGGTTGGCTGTCAAACGCTCGCGAGCGCCGGCGACGCCAGCAGCGCCGCCAGCTCGGCCCGCTGGGCGCGCACCGCCCGCATGCCGGCGGCGACGCACAGGCGCTCGTGCGTGAAGTCGATCGTGGCGATCGGGAAGGGGAGGCGGATGCGAATCTCGAGGTCGGCCTGGCCGAAGCGCACGAGGGCGTGGTGCTGGACGCTGACGTCCATGGCCCGCAGGATGGCCTGCAGCCCGTTGCGAGGTGGCGGCGAGGGCACACCCGGGCTCGGATTGACGGCGATCACCGCGCCACCTTCGCCGACGAGCGTGCGGGCGACGTCGATGGGGGCCACGTCGGCGTAACAGCCGTCGGCCAGCAGCGCGCCGTCGCGCGCCACGGGCGGCAGGATGCCGGCGAGGGCCGAGCTCGCATAGACGGCCTCGACGGCGCTGCCGCGGGTGAGCACCGCGCGGCGGCCGGAGGCGAGGTCCGTCGCCACCGCGGCGAACGGGATGCGGGCATCCTCGATCCGCTTGCCGAGCGTCAGCGTTTCGAGCACGGCCTCGATGGCAGGCCGCGCGGGCGTCATGGCGCCCCAGCGCAGCAGCAGGTGCCGGAGCGCGCGGCCCGATGCGAGGATCGCCCGCAGCCGGGTGGCCCGCTGCGCGCCCGTCTCGTGCGCGACGCCGGGGATG
>Ga0180429_10001896_pt1 | contig 17514 bp, 13 predicted proteins | sample SS_ome_FD_132428 | JGI IMG/M metagenome (GOLD analysis project Ga0180429, IMG submission 132428) | Hypersaline lake sediment archaeal communities from the Salton Sea, California, USA - SS_1_S_1 metaG | ecosystem: Environmental > Aquatic > Non-marine Saline and Alkaline > Hypersaline > Sediment ...
GCTCCTTGGCTTGCCAACCCAAGCTAGCAAGACCTCGTACGGCGAGGCAAGCGCCATGGCGACCGAAACTCAGTTTTTCAACGGACTGCTAGAGGTGATGAGCGAATATGCGACAGGATGGCGCCGGTGTCAGAACTCCAGCTCGAAGCCCCCGACGGGGAGGATGGTCCACTGGTCGATGCGGCGGGTGCGGGCCTCGTCCTCGTCCCAGTAGTAGGTGGCGATGTTCCGGCGGTTGTACGCGTTGAGGAGCGTGAAGTAGGAGACGAGGTTGAAGCGCTCGTAGTGCTCGCGGTGATCGAAGCGCAGGTCGAGCCGGTGGTAGGCCGGGTAGCGCTCGGCGTTGATGCGGCCCGCGTCGACGATGCCGGCGCCCAGGGCGGTGGAGGCCGCCACGTCGTAGGGCGAGTAGGGTCGGCCGCCGGCGAAACCCCAGCGCAGGCTGTACTCCCAGCGGTCGTTGGGCCGGTATCCCACGATCAGTGAGAACAGGTGCCGGTTGTCGAAGCTGCGGTCGCGGACCTGGCCGACAAGATCGGTGTACTCGGACACCGAGTAGGAGTAGCTGGCCGTGCCGTACAGGTCCTGGGCCAGCTTTTTCTGCACCATCGCTTCGGCGCCCCAGGAGCGGGCCTCGCCGCCCCCAGTGAGCCGACCCGGCGTCGGGCTGCCGTACTCGGCGTACCGGTCGATGACGGAGGAGGTGGAGTCGTTGGGGTCGCCGGGCAGCTCGGTGTACTGCTTGAGATACGCCTCCGCCGTCAGCAAGGTGCTCGGAGTGAGCCGGTGGCGCAGGCCCAGCACGTAGTGGTCGGCGCGGGGGTTCTCCAGGCGCGCGTTGTCCGGGTGCTGCACCAGCAGGGACGGGGGCAGATTCTGGTAGTAGATGCCCCAGGCCGCGTTGAGGCTGGTGCGGTCGTCCAGGTCGAAGGTCAGCCCCAGGCGCGGCGCCATGTCGTATTCGCCGTTGAGATCGAAATACTCGAAGCGCATGCCGGCCGTACCCGTCAGCCGGGCCGGGAGCCGCTGCTCGACGCTGGCGTAGAGTCCGACCTTGGCCGTGGACACCTCCTGACCGACGCGCACCTCCGGGGTGGTCTGGCCGACGCGATTGGTATCCGCCTTGAAGTAGATCTCGTAGTCGGAGAGGATGCGGCGACCCACCAGGCCCCACGCCACCTCCGTGCCGGCGCGCGGGCGGTAGTGAACGTTGCTGCGCAGGGTGATCTCGCGCTCCTGCGAGTTGTTGGCGTACAGGGGCGTGCCCAGGTCGCCGTCGACCACGTCGATGCCGTAGTCGGTGAGGGCGAAGGCCAGCGAGGTGTTGGCGTAGCCCCGCGTACTCCACAGCCAGCGCCAGTTGGCGCCCGCGACATACTGGTCGCTGGCGAAGTCGGTGTAGTTGTCCTCGTCGTCGGAGTCCTTGGGGTCAAAGGAGATCTCGTCCCAGCCGGCCAGAACCAGGGCGCCGAGTTGGTGGGTCTGGGACAGGTCGTACACCGCCTTGGCCTGCACGTCGCTGTAGCGCGGCACCGCCCCGGTGCCGATGGCGTCGACGATGAGTTCCAGATAGCTGCGCCGGCCCGAGACCAGCCACGAGCCCCGGCCCGTCGCCAGGGGTGCTTCGAAGACAAAGCCGGCGCCACCCATGTCCAGATTGGCCTGGCCGTCGAGCTCGTCGCGGTTGCCCTCGCGCAGGTCCACGTCCATCACCGACGACATGCGGTCGCCGTACTCGGCGGAGAAGCCGCCGGCCGAGAAGTTGACGTCGTCGATGAGGTCGGTGTTGAGCAGGCCGATCGGTCCGCCCGAGGCGCCCTGCGTGGGGAAGTGATTGATATTGGGGATCTCGATGTTGTCGATGATCACCAGGTTCTCGGCCGGACTGCCGCCGCGCACGATCAGGTCGTTGCGGTCGTCGGAGGCCATGTTGACGGCCGGCAGGGACTGGAGCAGGCGGCTGATGTCGCCGGCCGCCCCGGGGGCGCGGCGGATCTCCTCGCGGCTGAAGTTGACGGTGCTGACGGTCTGTTCGTCCACTTCGGCGAAGTAGTCGGCCGTGACCACCGTCTCCCCCATGCTCAGGGCTCGCTCCTCGAGCTCCACCTCCAGGCTGGTGATGCGCCGCGGCCGCACCACGACGTCGGTGCGGATCACCGCCTGGTACCCGATCATGGAGACCTGCACGAGGTGCACGCCGGCCGGCACGCGCGGAATCGCGAAGCGGCCCGCCTCGTCGGCGATAGTGCCCAACTCGAGCCCCTGTACCAGGATGTTGGCGCCGGCCAGAGGCTGCCGGGTGGCGCGATCGGCCACCTGCCCCTTGACGGTGCCCGTCCGGGTTTCGGCCTGGGCCTCAGACGGCTCCTCAACCCGGGTCTCGGCCTGGGCGAGGGGCTGGGCGAGGCCGGCGACAGACGTCAGGATCAGCGCCAGGAGGGTCAGCAGTCGGGTGGAGGCGATGCGACCCATCGACGGCCTAGCCGGTTCGCGGTGGCGGGGAGTGGGACGCCGGATCATGGCTCGCTCCAGCGGGGGGGTGCGGTGCGTCTGGGCGTCTCCTAGCTATACCCCTGCACTCTACTTGTGTCAACGACGCGTAGGCGGCCAGGGGAAAGGGCGAACGGCGCGAGTCGCCGGGGCCCAGGCCGGTGGCAAAGCGGGAAATCGCTTGCCTACCGCGGTGGGCTTTCGTAATATCAAAAGTATCAAATACTGCCAATTTATGAACCAGCGAGATCCCGTGACCCGGGACGCCTGGAGCCGCGCGTGAAGACTCTGCTGACCACCGGCGACATTGCCGCCCATTGCCAGGTGACCTACCAGACGGCCAACAACTGGATCCGCTCCGGCAAGCTGGACGCCTTCCGCACACCGGGTCGCCACCAGCGCATCCGCCTGGCCGAGTTCGAGCGCTTCCTTTCCGAGCACGGCATGCCCCCCTTCGAGCAACCCGCTGCTGGGCCCGCGGCGGTGGGGGAAGCCCGGCCGGGGGGGCGCGAGGCGGCCGGCGACGCGGCGGCTCGCGCGGAGCCCGACGGAGATGGGCGCACCCGCATACTGGTGGTGGACGACGACCCGGAGATCGTGCGCATGGTGACGCGGTTCCTGTCGTTGAGCGGCCAGTACGAGCTCGAGTCGGCGGCCGACGGCTTCGAAGCCGGCCTGCAGGTCTACCGCTTCCGACCCGACCTGGTGCTGCTTGACCTGATGATGCCCCACATCGACGGCTTCCGGGTCTGCGAGCGCATCAAGGCCACACCCGACACGGCCCACGTCAAGGTGCTGGTGATGACGGGTTTTGCCAGCGAGCAGAACCTGCGCACGGCGCGCCAGCGCGGCGCCGACGAGTGCCTGGGCAAGCCCTTCAAGATCGCGGAGCTCATGGATCGCATCGATCGGCTGTGCGGCCAGGGCGCGCCCGCCCAGACGAAGACGGCCTGAACTGGAGGCTGCGACATGGCACTGGGATTCCTGTACACCTGCTCCTGCGGCAAACGCTTCAAGGTCTACGTGCCCAAGCAGGAGCTGTTCCGCACCATCACCGGGGGCACGGTGAACTGGCAGAGGATAGACGAGAGGGAGGAGGCCGACGGCGCGGTGGCCGAGGTCCGGCGCCAGGCCGAGCGCACCGATTCCGACTTCTTCGACGCCCGCTCCGGAGGACGCCTGCGCTGCGGCGCCTGCCAGAGCGAGGTGAACCTGCTGTCGCATTTCCGCACCGTGATGATGCGCCTGTCGCGGCCCGCCAAGAGGCACACCGGAAAGAGGTAGATGGATGATGGAGGAAGGGGGCCAGGTGGCCATCCGCGGTCTGCGCGGTCTGGAAGGGGTGTATCTGGTGATCGAGGGGATCGCGGGGCCCGACGACATCGCCGGCATGACGGAGCGCCTGCTCAGGGAGGACGCGGAGGTGTGCCTGCGCCGCATGGGGATGCCGCCCATGGGAGCGGGCGAGTGGCTCAGCACCTCGGGGTCGCCCCATCTGTACGTGCGCGTCGAGGTGGCGGCCGACGGTCTGGCGGGCGCACCCGACGAGGGCGAGACGGCCGGCCTCGCGGCCACGGTGCAGGTGCGGGAGAAGGTCAGCCTGGAGCGCTCGCCAGCCGTGCGGGTGATGGCGCCGGTGTGGAGCAGTCAGTGCGTGGGGCAGGTCGAGGGGGGTGAACTGCAGGAGAGCATCCGCGCCTCGGTGAGCTCCCTGCTGGAGGAGTTCGCCGAGGCGTACGAACGGGCCAACGCCTCTTGAGGAAGGCGCTGGAAGGAGGTCGCTATGCCAGGTGATTCCCTGGCCATGGCCGCCGCCCTCGTGGCGATCACCGGGGTGGTGGCGGGCAAGGTCGTGACCGTGCGGCTGCTCCGCTTCGTGGAGCACCGCATCACCAATGTCAAGCACATCAAGCAGGACCTGCTCAGGGATCTGAAGCTGGCTCAACAGCAGGCCAAGGTCCTGGCCGCCAACAAGTCGACGCTGGAGGCCAAGAAGCTCAAGCTGGAGGGCCGGCGCAGCCGCCTCAACCGGGAGTTGAGCGCGATACGGGAAGAGGCCGGGCAGCGCGAGCGTCTCAAGCAGGCGCGGCAGGGAGGACTGGTGCGTCCCACCCGGGCCGGGTGATCCAGTCGACACGTCGCGTCGCCAGCGAGCCCCACTGCGGTACGGGCCACGTCTCCGGACATGGCCGCGTGCGGCGGCGGGGCTCGATCGTGTACGGCCGAAACGCCGCGGGGCGAGGTTGGCCCGACGGCGGGGACGAGCCATATTCCCGGCGCCCCGGCTGAGGGGCAGAAACGGCCACCCCACCAGACGAGGACGCCGGGAGACACAGGGTATGCAGGAGATGACGGCCCGCGAGCGGGTCCACAACGCCATCGCGCGCCAGCCCGTGGACCGGTTGCCCTGCAGCGAGAGCTTCTGGGGCGACACGACAAAGCGGTGGACGGCCCAGGGGCACCTGGCCGAGGGCGAGGACACCATCCGTCACTTCGACATGGACATCCGCCGGGCCGGCGGCATCAGGTCGGTGGCGGACCTGGACTTCGAGCCCGTGGTGCTGGAGGAGACCGAGGAGACGATCCTGCGCCTCGACGGCAACGGCGCCACGCTACGGCGCCACAAGCTGCACGCCTCCACGCCGGAGCACGTGGATTTCACGGTGAAGGACCGGCGTGGCTGGGAGGAGCACATCAGGCCCCACCTGCTGGGGCTGGACCGGCGCCGCATTCCCTTTGAGGGGTACCGCCGCGAGCGCGAGCTGGCCGCGGCCGACGAGCGGCACTTCTGCTGGAGCGGCACGGCGCCCTTCGAGCAGATGCACCCCATGTGCGGTCACGAGTACATGCTCATCGGCATGGCTGAGGATCCGGACTGGGTGCGGGACATGGTGATGACCTACGCCGAGTGCACCATCCGCCACATGGAGGTGCTGTTCGCCGAGGAAGGGCTGCCCGACTCCATCTTCTTCTTCGAGGACATGGGTTTCAAGAACAAGCCCTTCATGTCGCCGGCCATGTACCGCGAAATCATGCAGCCCGGCCACGCGCGCCTCTTCGGCTTTGCCCACTCGTTGGGCAGGAAGGTCCTGGTGCACTCCTGCGGCTTTGTCGAGCCCCTGGTGCCCGGTCTGGTGGAGGCGGGCATGGACTGCCTGCAGGCCATGGAGGTGAAGGCGGGCATGGATATGCCGCGGCTCTTCGAGCGTTTCGGCGATCGCCTGGCCTTCTTCGGCAACATCGACGTGCGCGAGATCGCCTCCAACGACCGGGAGCGCCTTCGCGCCGAGCTCGACCTCAAGGTGCCGGCCATGCTCGAGCGCGGCGGCGGGTACATCCTGCACAGCGACCACTCGATTCCGCCGGACGTGGATCACGACACCTATCAGTTTTTCCTGGACTACGGACGCGCCCTGGGCCGCCACTCGTGGCCCGCGACGGCATGAGGGTAACCCAGATGAGCGGATTGCACACACAGGCGAGGCGCACGCAGCGTCGAGCCGCGGCTCCGGCTGACAGGCCGAGACCGGTGAGATGGCCAGGCGTCGGCCTCCTGACGGTGGGAGTGTTGGCGGCTGCGTGGCTGACGTCACTGCCGGGCTGCGGCAGTGACGGCCCAGCCGAACCCGACGAGGGAGGAGGCAGCAACATGTACGCGCGCTGGACCAACGGACCCCCTGCGGGCGACGACTACTTCCCCATTGCCGTGTGGCTGCAGGACCCGGCCAACGCGACGCGGTACCAGGCCGCCGGCATCAACCTGTACGTGGGGCTGTGGCGGGGGCCGACGGAGGACCAGCTGGCGACCCTGCGCGCGGCGGGCATGCAGGTGATCTGCGACCAGAACGAAGTGGGGTTGCAGCACCTGGACGACGAACTCATCGTGGCCTGGATGCACGGCGACGAGCCGGACAACGCCCAGGCCCTGCCCGAGGGGGGCGGGTACGGGCCGCCCATCGAGCCGTCAGTCATTGTGGCCGGGTACGAGGAGATCGCAGCCAATGATCCGTCCCGTCCCGTGCTGCTCAACCTGGGTCAGGGCGTGGCCTGGGACGAGTACGTGGGGCGCGGCGTGCGCACCGGCCACCCGGAGGACTACCCCGAGTACATCAAGGGGGCGGACATCGTCTCCTTCGACATCTACCCGGCCGCCTCGACGCGGCCGCAGATCGCCGGCAACCTGTGGTACGTGGCGCGCGGCGTGGAGCGGCTGCGCCAGTGGTCCGACCCCGAGCAGCCGGTGTGGAACTGCATCGAGTGCACGCGCATTCACGACGAGAACCACAAGGCCACGCCGGAGCAGGTGCACGCCGAGGTGTGGATGTCCCTCATCCACGGCTCCACCGGCCTGATCTACTTCGTGCACGAGTGGGCCCCCACCTTCAACGAGCACGCCCTGCTCGACGACCCGCCCATGCTGGCGGCGGTGACGGCGACCAATCGCCAGATCCACGAACTGGCGCCCGTGCTCAACGGCCCGACGCTGACCGAGGCGCTGCAGGTCACTTCAAGCAACGCCGACGTCCCGGTAGCGGCCATGGCCAAGCAGCACGGCGGGGCGACCTATGTCTTCGCCGTGGCCATGCGCGACGGCGCCACCGAGGCCACCTTCCGTCTGGCCGAAGGCGCGGGGCTCGAAGGGGCGCACGTGCTTGGCGAGGGGCGCAGCCTGACCGTGGAGGGCGGGGTTTACACCGACGCGTTCACCCCCTACCAGGTGCACCTCTATCGACTCGAGTAGGCGGAGCGGCGGCCGTAAGCGGCGCCCGATGGCGCCGCCGGCAGAGGCGGGGAGGTGTGGCCGTGACGGCCAATGCCGGGACGGGTCTGCTCTACAGCGCGCCGACCAGGCCGGTGCTGTCTGAGGCGGCCGTCCGTACGGCCAGAGTCGAGACCGTTGGGGGGGAGATCTCCATGCGGGCGCGGTAGCGGCGTCCCTGTCCGCTTCCACCGAAGCTGCTGATGCCCTCGTAGGCGACCGGGTGGCGGGTCCGGCGGTCGAGGACCACGTCGATCCGCGGGGCGACGAGGCGCAGGAACAAGCTGGCGGGCTCGACGCGCAGGCGCACGATGGGGCGCCCGTCGCGCACGGCATAGCCCAGGGCCCGCGCCCGAAAGGCGTAGCAGTTGAGCTTGCTGGGCAGGGCGAGGCGGAAGGGCAGCGTCTGCCCGCTCTCCAGATAGTCCCAGTGCTCCAGGATCAGGTGATACAGACCCCCGTCCACCACGGTGCGCTCGTCGAGCGGCAGGACGCGTCGCTCCGGCTCCCCCTCCGGTGCACAGCGGAACAGGACCAGGGCATCGCCCTGGACGGAGACGCCCTCGAGGTACCCGTCGCGCCGATCCACCACCTGCATTTCCGGCACCCTGGGATGATCGGCGAATCTCAGGTGCTTCTCCGCCAGGACGGCGCCGGCCGTGTCCCGGTACGTCACCTGGCTCCACACCATGCACCCGCTTCGGTACGCCTCGCAGTGCTCCTCGTCGAACAGGTGGCGGCCCGAGCGCGGATCGAAGGCCGAAGCCGTGTAGGTGCGCAGCGAGTCCGGGGTGCCGGTCGGTTCTGGAGCTTCAGCGGGGCTCGCGGCGCTGTCGCCGCGCGCCGCCTGCGCAGTGAGGCACAAAAGCAGGAGCAGAAGACGGCCGGCTGTACCGGTCATGGCGGGTTCCCAGAGGAAGTGGGTGTGGGGTCAACGGGGCGCCGGGTGCCTGGGCCCTCTGCGACGGCGGCCCAACTACCCCCATCCTACAATGCCCGATGGGCGTCGCGTCTGCGTTACGGCCCGGTGCCGGTCAGGTAGAGGTAGGGCTACGAATGGGCCGGAGTGGGTGGTTCGGACCACGCTTACCCGGCGGCCCGGCCCAGGTCGGGGGTACGCGTCTCGCTGCCGCGGTCCAGCGTGCGGTACTGGACCGCCTCGGCCACGTGGGCGGCGGCGATCTCGGTCTGGCCGGCCAGGTCGGCGACGGTGCGCGCCACCTTGAGGATGCGGTGGTAGGCGCGGGCCGACAGGGCCAGCTGGGTCACGGCCCGCTTGAGCAGGCCGGCGGCCCGGCCCGACACGGCGCAGTGGCGCGGCAGGTCGCGGGCCTGCATGTGGGCGTTGCAGTACAGGTCATCCCGTCCCTCAAACCGATCCAGCTGGACCTGGCGGGCCGCGGCCACGCGCTCCCGCACGGCGGCCGACGGCTCGCCCGGCGCGGCGCCGGCCAGGTCGCCGTACCCCACCGGCGGCACCTCCACGTGCAGGTCCATGCGGTCGAGCAGCGGGCCGGACAGACGGGTGCGGTAGCGCTGCACCATGGCCTCGGTGCAGGTGCACTCGCGGCCGGGGTCTCCCAGATGGCCGCAGGGGCAGGGGTTCATGGCGCCCACCAGCATGAACCGGGCCGGATAGGTGAGCGTGACCGCGGCGCGGCCGATGGTGATGCAGTGATCCTCCAGGGGCTGGCGCAGGGCCTCCAGCACGTGGCGCCGGAACTCGGGCAGCTCGTCCAGGAACAGGACGCCGTGGTGGGCCAGGGACACCTCGCCGGGGCGCGGGTACGAGCCGCCGCCGATCAGGCCGGCGTCGGACACGGTGTGATGGGGCGCTCGGAAGGGGCGGCGCGAGACCACGGCCTCGCCGGCCGGCAGGACACCGGCCACCGAGTGGATCTTGGTGGTGGCCAGGGCCTCCTCCAGGGACAGGTCCGCCAGAATGGTGGGCACGCGGCGGGCCAGCATGGTCTTGCCCGAGCCGGGCGGGCCGATCAGCAGCAGGTTGTGTCCCCCGGCCGCGGCCACCTCGAGGGCGCGCTTGGCGTGCTCCTGCCCCCGCACGTCGGCCAGGTCGACGTCGTGGGGCCGGGTGCCGGTCAGCACTTCGCCGGGGTCCACCACGTGGGGGGCCAGACGCACGCTGCCGCGCAGCACCTCGACGGCCTCGGCCAGAGAGGCCACACCGTACACCACGGGCCCGTTGGCCAGGGCGGCCTCGCGCCCGTTGGCGGCCGGCAGGATGAGGCCGTACGTCCCGCGCGCTCCCATGTCCGTGGCCATGGACAGGGCCCCGCGCACGGGGCGCAGTGAGCCGTCCAGCGAGAGTTCTCCTAGAAGCACGAAGTCGTCGAGACAGTCCGACTGGAGCTGGCCGGAGGCCACCAGCACGCCAACGGCCATGGGCAGGTCAAAGGCGGAGCCCTCCTTGCGCACGTCGGCCGGGGCCAGATTCACGGTAACGCGCCGCCGCGGCCACTGGTACCCGGCATTGCGCACGGCGGCCATGACGCGCTCGCGGCTCTCCCGGACCGCCGAGTCGGGCAGGCCCACCAGGTTGAAGGAGGGCAGCTGGCGGTCGGTGTCCACCTCGACGTGGACGAGGTAGGCGTCGATGCCGCGCGTGGCGGCGGACAGGACGGTGGCGGGCATGGGGCGCTCCGGGAATGGGGGGACACGACCCCGTGGGATGCAAAAGCCGTGCGCGCGCGGCCCGGCCGGTCAGACTCGCTGGCCGGAAGCGCCAGCGCGTCACCACCCCGTGCCACCGGCGTCACCTACCGGGGACAGCGCAGCGGTCCTCAGCGGTTCCCTGACTGGAACGCCTGACCGCAGCGTCTGAGTGGACCCCCCTGACAGGATGGCCCCCGTCGGGTGAGCGGCCGGGGCCGACCGGGCGACCTCAGAGCCGGCGGGCTGCGCGCCGGCGCGGGTCTTGCCCGTGGCGCTGCATATGGTGTGCTTAGCACCGTGAGTTGCGGACCCCAACCCTGGAAGACGACCCATGCTTATTGACGTACACGGCCACATTGGCCGAGTCCTGCCCGATCGGCGCGAGTTTGTAGACGTCACCAATCTGGTGGCCAAGATGGACGCCTGGGGCATCGACAAGACCTGCATTCTGGCCCTGAGCGAGCACCCCGAGGGCGGGTATCTGGAGGCCGACACCGAAGATGTGATCGCGGCCTGCGCGCGCTACCCCGACCGCCTCATCCCCTACTGCCTCATCGACCCGCGCTACGGCAACGACGCCGAGATCTCCTTCAGTCACCTGCTCGAGGAGTACGTGGCCCGCGGGTGCAAGGGGATGGGCGAGGTGTTGCCCAAGATGGACTTCGACGATCCCCGCCTGCTCAACCTGTACCGCCAGGCGGGGCAGTTCGGTCTGAATGTGGTCTTCGACATGCAGGACCGGCCCAACGGGTACGGGCTGCGCGACGACTATGGCCTGCCCCGGCTGGAGCGCGCCCTGCAGGCCTGCCCGGACACGGTATTCGTCGGTCACGGGCCCACGTACTGGGCCGAGATCTCGGCCGAGGTCCCCGAGGACAACCGCTCGAGTTATCCCACCGGGCCGGTGGTGGAGGGCGGCGCGGTGCCGCGCCTCATGCGCCAGTACGACAACCTGTGGGCCGACACCTCGGCCGGCAGCGGGCACAACGCCCTGTCGCGGGATCCGGCCTTCGGCCTGGAGTTCATGGACGAGTTCCAGGACAAGCTGATGTTCGGCACCGACTCGTGCCGGCGCACCGACCTGGCCGAACCGGTGGGCATCGTCACCTTCTGGCAGGACCTGGTGGCCGGCCGCAAGCTGTCGGATGAGGCCCTGGAGAAGATCGGCTGGAAGAACGCCGCGCGACTTCTGGAGCTGTGAGACGCTACTGAGAGACGCGAAGGCCGCCCCTGACGGAGCGTCCTTCGCAATGCGTACCTGCGTATCAATGTGGGGGGCATGCCGGCCCCGGCTGAGAGACGCGAAGGCCGCCCCTGACGGAGCGTCCTTCGCAATGCGTAGCGGCGTATCAGTGTGGGGGGCATGCCGGTTCCGCTAGGGGGGCCGGGAGACCACTGGAGGTTGCGCCATGGCTCAACCCATCACCGCTTTCCTGCCGTACAGCGGACAGGGGCACACGGCGCGGCTGGCCGCTGACCTGGCCGCCACCGGGCTGGTGCGCCGCACACACCTGCTGGCCCCGGAGGGCGTGCCGCGTCTGCCCTCGTGCGGCCACCTGCAGGTGGAGAGTCCCCACAGCAGCGCCGCGGTGCAGCGCCTCGCCGACGCGTCGTCGACGTCGGCCGTCCTGCTGCAGCTGACCGATACGAGCATCGAGCTGGGGGCCTTCGCCCTCCAGCGCCTGCTCCAGGTGCAGGCGGCCACGGGGGCGAGCCTGGTGTACGCCGACCACGTCTCCGTGCAGCAGGGAGGGCGCAGCCCGCACCCCGCCATCGACTACCAGGAGGGCAGCCTGCGGGACGACTTCGACTTTGGTCCCCTCGTACTGCTCGATGCGGAGGCGCTCAAGGTGGCCGCCCACCAGCTGCGGCGGGACACCTATGTCCATGCCGGCACGTACGCCCTGCGTCTGGCCCTGTCGCGGCGCGCGCCGGTGGTGCGGGTGGCCGAACCCCTGTACAGCACGGTCGAGACGGATGGTCGCACCTCGGGCGAGCGCGGCTTCGACTATGTCGATCCCCGCAATCGGGCCCGGCAGGTCGAGATGGAGGAGGCCGTCACCTATCACCTGGGCAAGGTGAAGGCGCGGCTCGAGCCCCCCTTCAAGGCGGTACGCGCCCGTCGCGGGCCGTTCCCGGTGGAGGCCACGGTGGTGATCCCCGTGCGGAACCGCGAGCGCACCATCGGCGACGCCATCGAGTCGGTGCGGCGCCAGGAGGCCCCCTTCGACTTCAATGTGATCGTCGTGGACAATCACTCGACCGACGGCACCGGCCGGACCGTGGCCGAAGCGGCGGCGCGCGACCACCGGGTGATCCACCGGGTGCCGGAGCGGCGCGACCTGGGCATCGGCGGGTGCTGGAACGCGGCCGTTCACGACGAGCGCTGTGGCCGGTACGCCGTGCAGCTGGACAGCGACGATCTGTACAAGGACCACACCACCCTGGATCGCGTGGTCGACGTGTTTCGCCGCGAGAAGTGCGCCATGGTCATCGGCTCGTACCAGATGACCAACTTCAACCTGGAGCCCATTCCGCCCGGCGTCATCGACCACGCCGAGTGGACGCCGGAGAACGGCCCCAACAACGCCCTGCGCATCAACGGTCTGGGCGCACCCCGCGCCTTCTACACACCGCTGCTGCGCCAGGTGAATTTGCCCAACACCAGCTACGGCGAGGACTACGCCGTGGGGCTGGCCCTGTCGCGAGAATACCGCATCGGCCGCATCTACGACCCCATCTACGTGTGCCGCCGGTGGGAGGGGAACACGGACGCCGACCTGGACATCGCCCAGGCCAACGCCAACAACCTGTACAAGGACCAGGTGCGCACCTTCGAGCTGCAGGCGCGACAGCGGCTGCTGGCCGGAAAGGGAGGAGGGCCGGCCTCGAAGAGGGCCGCGCCGACGGCGACCAAGCGGAAGTCTCGGGTCGCCAAGACGAGCCCCGCCAAGGGGAGGGCGGTGTCCGCCACGACACCGGCGGCCAAGCGAAAGTCGACACCGCGCCGGTGACGGACGCTTTCCGCGACATCTGGATAGGCGACCAGACCCTGATCGAGGCGAGCCGCTCTGCAGGGGGACCGGTCTACAGGGGGCCCGGCGACGGGGGGGCTGCTGGCGGGGACGGGCTGCCAACCCTGGCCGATCGCGCCCGGGCCCTGCTGGAGCAGCAGCGCCGCGACTGGGACCTGGCGGGGCGGGGATACGAGAGCCTGTCGGAGGTCCGCGTCCGCGATCTGGACGTGGACGGATACCCCGTGCGGGTGCAGTGGAATCCCGGACGCCGGCGCTCGACGTCGGCCAAGGTGGACGCCCGCTCGATCGAGGCCCGGCCCTGCTTTCTGTGCGCCGCCAACCTTCCGCAGGGCCAGCGAGCCGTACCCTTCAGTGACGCGTACGCTCTGCTGGTGAATCCCTTCCCCATCGCCCCCGAGCACTTCACCGTGCCGGCCCGCCAGCACCGGCCCCAGCGCATCGCCGGGGCCCTGGTCGATCTGCTCGTGCTGGCCCGGGAGCTGAGTCCCCTGTACACCGCCTTCTACAACGGCCCCAAGTGTGGCGCCTCGGCGCCCGACCACCTCCATTTCCAGGCCATCCCAGCGGGCTTCATGCCTCTCGACGGCGAGTTCGATCGCCTGCGCGACCAGGCCGGCGAGGTGTGCGGCGGCGCGGCGACTCGTATCAGCCTGCTCGACCGGCTGCCCTGCCGGTGCCTGGCCCTGGAGGGCGAAGACCTGGAGGCGCTGACGGGGGCGGCCATGGGTCTGCTGGATTCGCTGGAGCGCGCCGCCGGGGACGACGAGCCCATGGTCAACCTCGCGGCGCGCTACGCCGACGGCTGGCGTCTGACCGTCATTCCGCGCGCGCGGCACCGCCCTTCCTTCTACGCTGCCGACGGAGGCGAGGGCTTCCTGTTGAGCCCGGCGACGGTGGATCTGGGGGGGGTGTGCATCACCCCCAGGCAGGAGGACTTCGAGCGGCTGGAGGCGCACCACCTGCGGACCATGTTCGACGAGGTCTGCCTGCCCGCCCAGGCCCTGCGTCGCGTCGTCAGTCGGACCCTCCCGTCCACCTGACGGACCGCCCCACCTTACGGGCGCGCGCGGCGGCGGCGCGACGTGAGGGCGGCCATCACCCCTTGTGCGGCAGCGGGCCGGGCGAGGGCACTGGCACTTGAGCGGGCCTCCACTTCCCGGCGGGCCGCGGAACCCGAAAGGTCGCACTCCCATGCCCCGTCCCTGGCTGGATACCCACGCGCACGTGTCCGACTACGACGACGACGGCGCGCACCGCGGCGACCTGCTGCCCCCACTGCTGGAGATGATGGATGCCAGCGGCGCCGACCTGCGGCTGATTCTGAGCGTGGACGTGCCCTGGGTGGTGCGCATGACCCGGAGCCCCGAGGGCGTGATCGAGGGGAACCGCTTCGTGCACGAGCTGGTGCGCCGCGCTCCCGGCCGGCTCTACGGGTCGTGCACGGTGAATCCCCACTACGTCGATGCGTCGCTGGAGTCCATGCGGCTGTGCTTCGACGAGTGGGACTTCGTGCAGTTCGGCGAGATGCTGCCCTACCTGATGGACTACCGCATGAACACCGACCCCGTGCGAGAGCTGGTGCGGGCGGCCGTGGGCTACGGCATGCCGGTGCAGGTGCACATCAGCACCTCGAACAGCGGTCCCCAGGGGCCGTTTCCGGGGGGCGGCACCGAGCAGCTCGAGGATCTGCTGGACCTGGTGGAGCAGGTGCCTGAGGCGCGCTACATCCTGGCTCACTTCGTGGGCACGGAGCGCGACGACCCGCCAGTGGTGGCCGGGTATCTGGACCAGATCGAGGCCCGCTTCGGCTGCTTCCCCGGCAACTTCTGGGCCGAGATCCGCGACTTCAACTCGCCCGGGGTGGCCGTGGCCCTGGAGCGCATCCCGCGGGACCGCCTGCTGGCCGGCACCGACTGGGTGTCGCGCGGGGGGCCGCCGTTCTCGCCGTACGGCATCATCTTCGGCGTGCGAGACCCGGCCGACAACCCCTATCCCCCCGAAGTAGACAGCATGGTCCGGTTTCTGCTGGAGGCCGGGGCCACCGAAGCGGAGGTGAGGGCGATCGGCTTTGACAACGCGGCACAACTGGTGGCGATCGATCTATGAGACGAGTGACGAGAGCACTCAACCGGCGGATGAGAGGTCTGCCCATCGTCGCGATGGCCCTGGGTTTGTTGACCGCGGGGGCGGGATGCCCGAGCCGGCAGGGCAGGTCCACGGCGGGGCGGGAGCCCGCGCCGGCGGCATCGCCTGTCGCGGCCCCGCGAGCCGGACTGCCAGGCGAGGGGGCGCCGGGGCTCGAGGTCGCCGACACCGGCACCGCGATCCATGGTCCGGCCCGGCGCGATCCCCGCGTCGATCCCGTCGCCGTGGTGGAGCACGACACGGCCCTGCTGGCCGGGCTGGCCGCGCCGGAATGGCGAGACCGCGTCCCCGGTTCCGCCTACCTGGGACCCGACGTGCTGTGGCGGCCCCGGGAGTGGCTGGTCTTCCACCTGCAGGACGAGGCGGGCGGTGGTTTCCACCTGGACTTCACGGTCCGGGACATGAACGTCTACCACCAGGGCCCGCGTCCGGTGATGGTGTGGGTCGTGGGCCCCGGGGACCGTACCCTGGCGCGCGTCTTCCTTCGGGATGACGGTGTGGTGAGCGGCAACGATCGCCATCGCGACGGGGTGTATGACCCGTACGGCGACTTCCGCTATCGCCAGTGGCACCGCGCCCACAGCCCCGGGGGCTATCCCCCGGGCAAGGAGCGCTCACCCTACCTGCGGGAACCGGAGCGCCTGCCGGCGCGCGCCTTCCGGGTGCCGGTCGCCGATGCGGGGGACGGCCTCTACCGCGTCGTGGTGGTGGCCAGCTGGGATCACTGGATATCCATGACGCCGAGCCGCCCCATCGCCACCGGTATCCACCCGGGCCCGGGGCCGCTGTACGTCCACGGCGACCAGATGGAGCGCAGCTGGTTCCACGTGCCCGCCGCGGCCGCGGACATCGGTCTGATGCTCACCGAGGAGACCGAGCCCTACGGCGGGTCGATGTCTCTGCGCGATGCCTCCGGCGCCGCCGTCGCACAGCGCTCGGCCCGAACCTTTGCCACCTACATGATCCACGAGGCCGGCGCCACCGACGCCGTGTACGAACTGGTCCTGTCGAACCCCGGCCCCGGGGTCTGTCTGCACAGCCGGGGCTTTCCGCCCGTCTTCTGTCCCGACGCGGCGACGGCCCGGCTCCTTTGCGGCGGACAGGAGGTGGATGGCCGCGGCCGGGTTACCAGGCACGATCACCAGCGGATTCTCGATGCCTGGACCGACGGGTTGCGGCCGGCCGACCTGGCCGTTGCCGCCGCCAGCGACGACGGCGACCTGCCCGGAAACGCGGACCTGGGCCGCGGCCTGCCGCGGCTCGCCGAGGTCGCCGAACTGCTGGACCGGCAGGACCTGGACCCGTCGAGCCCCACATACGGCCGGTTCGCCGACGGGGCAGCCGTCGACCAGCTGGCGCGACTGGCCGGACTCGACCACGCGGACAACCCCTACTACGGCGACGGCGGGCTCATTCGCCGGTTGCTGCTGGCGCGCATCGGTGACATGCGTCGGCTGTCGGCCTTCTATTGGTACGACAGCCGGGACGACGCGTACCAGTTCGCGCTCAACGAAGGGAGCTTCTTCAGCACGCCACAGCGCAGCGGATGGTACGGTCTGGGACTTGATTCCCGCGCTGCCCTGACGCTGCGGCACTTCGTCGCCGAGGCCTCTACCGCCTTGCCGGATACGGTGCTGGCGGCGTGGAAGCGCTCCCTTACCCTCTGGGCCGGTGGGCGCTGGATGATGCACGTGGGCGAGACCACCAACCAGTGGACCTACAACCTGCTCCAGCTGCGGCAGGTGTGGGAGGTCACCGGCGATCCGGAAGTGCGCGCCCTGCTGGGCCGTCACGCTCGGGCCGTGGTGACCCCGGGGTTGCTGGGCCGGCTGCAGCCGGACCCGGCGGCCTGGGACGAGACCGGCGAGGCCACGTACTCCCACGACGCGGACATGGGACTGACCCCCTCCGGCTACCTGGCCGAGCAATTCGGCTTCGACTGCCAGTACACGGTGGAGCAGGTTCACAACATGGGTGCCCTGTGGGAGGTGGTGCGGGATCCGGCTCTCGTCGACTGGTGGAATGCTTTCTACTGGCTCAAGACGCACGTGACCCTGCCCAAGACCGGGACTCACACCGTCGACACCTTCAGCGGCACCTGCTCGCCCACGGACTTCAACTCCCGCACGCGATACCAGACACACAAGGCGGGACTCCACGCCGAGGCCCGGGATCTGGTAGTGTTCGGCGACCTGTGGGTACCCAGGGAAGGTGACGGTCCTCCGCGGCGGACCTGGCCGGCCTTGGAGGACACGGCTTTCGTGCGGTCGATTGACGGCAAGTACCACTTCGTCAATACGGGTCAGTATTACGCCATCGCGTACAGCGGCCCGCGCCTGCCCGCATGGCCCTGCTTCTCGGCCGCCATCGTCGGTGCCGGCGCCGCTGAGCTGGCCGGGTACGGCGGAC
>Ga0180429_10001897_pt1 | contig 17513 bp, 9 predicted proteins | sample SS_ome_FD_132428 | JGI IMG/M metagenome (GOLD analysis project Ga0180429, IMG submission 132428) | Hypersaline lake sediment archaeal communities from the Salton Sea, California, USA - SS_1_S_1 metaG | ecosystem: Environmental > Aquatic > Non-marine Saline and Alkaline > Hypersaline > Sediment ...
GAACTTGGGTGTTTTCGGCATTGTCCCCCCTGCGGACATGCTCCGGACAGGTAGCTCAGTTGGTAGAGCAACGGACTGAAAATCCGTGTGTCGCCGGTTCGATCCCGGCCCTGTCCACTGGCACACTTCCCGGCATTTGCACGGGCAGCAGGTCGCGTTCCCTTACTGCCCTCGGGCGGAGATCGCCTCGAGCCGCATGCGGAGGAACTCGCCCGCCGTCGGGCCGACTCCGGAACGACCACCGACATCAAGCCTGACCTCGGGCCGCGGATGCACGAAAAAGGGAAGCGAATAGCGGGAAACACCCGCGGTGCCGTGGTCAGGATTGACTACGCGGTGGGTGGTCGATCGGAGGCGACCATTAGTGGCCCGTGAGAGCATGTCGCCCACGTTGAGCACCAACTGCCCCGAAAGCGACCTGACCGGCATCCAACTGCCGTCGGGCCGGCGGATCTCGAGTCCGCCGCTGGTGCCTTCACACAAGAGCGTCACGAGATTGATGTCCTCGTGGGCCGCGGCCCGCACCGCAGCTCCCGGCGAATCCGGCAGGGGAGGATAATGGATCAGTCGCAGGATGCTGTTGCCGCCGCGAATCCAGCTCTGTAGCAGGCCCGACTCGATGCCCAGGGCGTCTTCGCAGGCCGCGAGGACCCTCCCCGCGAGGCTTTCAAGATCCGCGTAGAGCCCGAGCATCGTCCGCCGGAACCCCGGCACGGCACATTCTTCCGGCCAGACGTTCGCTCCGTGGCAGGCATCCCGGCCCGGATCGCCCGCCGACCGATTCGGCTGTCCGACGTGGAAAAACTCCTTCAGGTCGCCGACGGAAGCCCCAACGGCCCGCTCACCGCCAAGGCCGACGTAGCCTCGGTTGCCGAGCGACTCTGGCGACTCACAGTCGCGTTTCAGCGGCTCATCGAGGCTGAAGAACTCCTGGCACTGCTCGAATGCCTCGAGAAACCGCGGCTCCGACAGGCCGTGGCCGTCGAGCACCAGGAAGCCCCATTCCTCGAGTGAGCCGCGAAACTGCTCGAGGAACCGCCGCCGCACCGCCGGCACCGGCGACCGGTGCTTATCGAGGCACAGTACCGGGAGCGTCTGCTCCCGGGCCGTTGCCGCAACCGGGCACGCCACCGCAGTGGCGGTGCTGAGAGGTTCGCCCGGGTCGGTGGACTTCAGCGGCGACATGATGTCGGGGGAGGCTACCCGCAGGCCGGGAAGGACGTCAACGCTCGCACCAAGCACTCGTGAGCACGTGCAAAAAAAAGGCGGCGGCCTGACGGCCGCCGCCCAATTGTCATCCCGCCGAATTGTCATTCACTGAAGGACCGCGATCGCGGTCGCCCGACTTCAGCTTTGCACCATCGCCTTGAGGTTCTTCAGGGCCCGCACGCGAACCTTGACACTCTCCGGCTTGGCCGGGCGATCCTGCAGTTCGCCGGTGAACGGGTTCTTGACGTTCTTCTGGGCCGGGCGAGCCGGCACGATCTTCTTTTCGACCTTGACCAGGCCGGGAATCGAAAACACGCCCACGCCGCCCTTCTTGAGGGCCTTCTCGATCTCGTTGTGCAGGGCCTCGATCACCGCCACCACGTCCTTCTTCGCCATTCCGGTCGCCTCGGAGATTGCCCGCATGATCTCCGTCTTCGTCATGGGCTTGGCCCCCGTCTTCTTCGCCATAGTCCAACTCCTCGATAAACCTGTGACGCGGCCGCACGCCGCGAAATTGGTGGAAACGCGGCACCGTTGTGCCGCAAGCGTCGCTGATTAGATGCTCTGGGCAGGAAATTGCAAGCCAAAGACCCGTTTTTCACGGGAAAAACCGGGGTTCCCGCCCCACGAGACCGCTTTCGCTGCGGTTTTTCGGCACTTTTTCGGCTTTGCCGCGTTTTTTCCGGTATTGCCGTCAACCGCCGGCTCTGGCCGCGGCCAGAGCCCGACCGGAGGGCTCGCGGCGGTTGGAAAAGCGATCCCTGCCCGTTGCCAGCGGTCGCTGGCACGTCGCGTTCAGACGGCTGCGGTCGAGTTGCGGGAGGTCGAGTTGCGGTAGAATGCTTTCATGTGGGACGCGCTCCGATTCCGCTCGCCCGTGCCCCTCGCCGCCGCGGCCGCCGGCTGCGTGGCTGCCGGGATTCTTTGCTGCTGGGGCGGAGCGTCCCGCGGCCTGGCGGAGGAGATTCAGCAGCCGCAGCCGCGTGAAGCGTCGGCGGAGTCGGATGAGTCGCTGTTGGATGATTCGGTCTCGCTGCCGACCGATCGGAACCGCGAACGGCAACTCGACCTGATCCAGCGGTGCTTCAAGGACAACCGCTGGAGCGATGCAGCCACGGTCATCGATGACATCCTCGCCGAGGATGCCGATGCCTTTTTCCGACCCGACCGCGGCCGGACCACGTGGACGAGCGTCAAGACCGAGGCCCGTCGGCTCCTCGACACCATGCCCCGGGCGGGCCGGCAGGCCTATGCACTGCAGTTCCAAGCCAGGGCGGAGCGGGAGTTTGACGCGGCGGTCGCCGATGGTGACATCGATCGCATTCTCGCGGTGGCTCGCCGCTGGTTCCACACAGACTCCGGTCGCCGCGCGGCGATGCTCGTGGCCGTCGACAGGCTCGCCGCCGGCCGGGCCTTTTCGGCTCTCGCCTGGCTCACGCGGCTGGAACGCTCGCAGAACGAGGAGGACTTCGAGCCGACCCGCTCGGTCATGCAAGCGGTGGCGGCCTGGCAGATCGGCGAACGTGAGGAGGCCCTCCGCTGCCTGGCCGATGCCCGCAAGCACCGCCAAAACACGGTCCGGGTGGCCGGCCGAGACATCGACCTCGGATTCCCCCTCGTCGATCCGTCCGAGTGGCTGGCCACGGTCGCCGACCCGAACTTGCCGATCGGCCCGGCCGGCGGCGGCCGGGAATGGTGGATGGCCGGAGGCAGCCCTGGCCGCAGCCTGCTCACCGACGCGAGCAGGCCGCTGCTGGCAGCTCGCTTCCGCGTGCCGTTGACCCGCCACCCCGGCGAACTCGAACTCCTCGCCAAGCGGCGGGAGATGGCCCGCACGCTCGAGCGGCCCCTGCCCGCGGCGGGCCGACCACTGGTCGTGGGCGACACACTCGTGGCGCGGTCACCCCTGGGTTTGCTGGGGATCGATTTCCAGACAGGCAAGCGGGTCTGGCTGCAGCCCGGTCCCTTCGAGCGTGCCTGGCAGCCGGATCCACCGCCGGAGGGGCAGCCCGGCGAGCCGTCGAACGAATCGCTGGTGACACGCGCGGTCGACGACCACACCAGCGGCTCGCTCGCGAGCGACGGACGAATGGTTTTTGCCGTGGAGAGCCCACCGGAGGTCATGAACGATGGCCGGCAGGCGGTTCTTGCTCGCGGGCCCTTCGGTCGCATGCCCGGGCCCGGCCCCGGAACCACCGGGAACCGGTTGGCCGCCTATGAGGTGGCCGACGACGGCAGGCTCCGCTGGCAGCTGCCCGAGGCCGACGCCCAGCGCCGGACGGACGGACCCGTCGAGGAGAACGACGGCGACCGCTCACAGCGATTCTCCTCCGAGGCGTGGTTTCTCGGTGCTCCCCTGCCGGTGGGCGGTGATCTCTACGCCCTGGTCGAAGACCGCGATGAGATCCGCCTGGAGGTGATCGACGCGGAGGACGGGAGTCAGCTGTGGAGCCAGCCGATCGCGGCCCCGGATCTGAAGTTCACGGTCAACCAGCCCGGCGTGGTCGACCGTCGTCTCGCCGGTCTCTCGCCGTCGCTCGGCGATGGGGTGCTCGTCTGCCCGACCGGCTGCGGAGCGGTGATCGGGATCGACCTCGCCACGCGAACACTGCTGTGGGCCTACCGCTACAAGCCGAGGGAGGCGGATGGAACGACTCGACTCCCCAACGGGATGATCATCCAGCGAAGAATCGTGATCAACGGCCGGATGCGGGGCGGGAGGATCGTGATCAACGGTGGGAACATCTCCACCGAAAACGGCGACGAGGATGCGGGCTGGATCGACGCCTCGCCGGTCATCGCCGGCGACAGGGTGATCGTGACGCCGCCGGAATCGAATTTCATTCACTGCCTCGGCCTCCGCGACGGCGGGCGACAGTGGCAGGCCGACCGGCGGGACGGTCTGTTCGTGGCGGGAATCGTCGGCGGGCGGGTGGTCGTGGTCGGCGAGCGTTCGGTCACGGCACTTGGCCTTGATGACGGGAAGCCGCGATGGAGGCAGGCCTTCGATGAAGACCTCGCCGACGCCGGCAGAATCAGCGGCCACGGAATCCTCACCTCGTCGCGGCTGCTGTTGCCGCTCGACACGCCCGAGGTGGTTCAGATCGAACTTGATGACGGCCGCGTTTCGGGCCGGTCGCGGGGCCACTTGGCGGTGCCCGGCAACCTCGTGGCCTGCCGCGGCGAGGTGGTCTCACAGGGCATCGAATCGCTCGACGTTTTCCATCAGACGGCCGCCCTCGAAAAACGGATCGAAACGGCCCTCACCGAGCCGGACAGGCAGCGGCCCGCCGGCCTTGCGGGAGCCCTGGCAACCCTCTGGAAGGGTCGCCTGCTCGTGGAATGGGAGCGGCCCGCCGAGGGCGTGGATCTCATCCTCGCCGCCCACGCCGAAGACCCCGGGCGGGTCACCGCGGGCATCGCCGCCCGGGCACTGGTTGAGGCGGGCCTCGAGCACGCCGGGATACTTGACAATCGCCTCGACGAGGCTCTCCGGCTTGCCGAGCGGGCCGCGGCCGAGGAAGCCGACACCGCCGCCTGGCTGGAAATGCTGCGGCTGGGCATCGACACGTCACTCCTCCGCGGCCGTTTCGACAAAGCCTGGGAACTCTGGAGCGAACTTGCATCACGGTATCTCGCCGACGGTCTCGACGGCCTGGCTGCCGACCTCAACGGCGATCGCGGTCGGGCCGCAAGGCACCTGCTCGACGACGGCGACGACCGCTGTCTGCGGCGTTCCCTCGCCGGGTGGCTCGCTTCACGACTCGAGCGGCTTGTCGCCGCCTTCCCGCAGTGGGCCGAGGCGGCCGGCCAATTTGCCGCGGATGCGATCGACGACTCGACGAGGTTCTCCGACGACATGGCGATCGAGCGGCTCGGTCGGCTCGAGCGGCTTGTCGCGGCTCACCCTTCGGCTGCGATGGTCCGCCGGCAACTGCTCGCCCGGCTGGACTCCGCGATCGAACGCGGTGAGTGGAGCACCTCCAACCTGCATCTGCAGCGGGAACTCGTGGCGATGCGGACCGCGATGGCCGGGAACGCTGACCGGCTTTCTCCGCCACCCGCCCTGGCTGCCTCGCCGACTGTCAGCACTGATCCCGACGAGGCCTGGCCGCTGGGGAAGGTGACCGCTGCGAGCGTGGCGGCCGACGACGAGAAGAAGCCGTCCCACGTGCACTCGATGCGGAGCCTGCCGATCGCCGGCGGAGCCGGAACACCCTTCATCGAGAATCTCCAGCTCAACCTCGAAGTCTCCCCCTTTGAGGTCACCGTCCGCGACGGACTCGGCAGACAACTCGGCGGACCGCTGAAACTCATGCCCGAGTCGAACAGCCGCAACGTGTTCTTCAACGGCTTCGGGCCCTTCGGTCACGAGCCACACACGGCGCTCGTGGGCCGGATTTTGGTGGTCAGCGTGGGCGGCACCGCCTCGGCTTTCGAACTGGCGGCCCCCGGCCTGCCCGGAGCGGTGCGGCACCGGCGGCTATGGAGCCTCCCTGATGAATCCGTGCCGATCGAGCTGGGCAGGCGGCCGGGCGGCATCGCCTCGAAACGGCTGGGAGAAATGCCGATCGGCAACATCGTGAGTGAACCGAGGCCGGCCCGCGAAACCGCCTGGCCCGAGGTCAGAGGCATCGCGGCGAGCTCGGCAGGTATTCCTTTGCTGACCTACCGCACGATCACCATGCGACGTATCGACGATGGCGGGGCTGCCTGGTCCCGCAACGATCTGCCGCTGGGAAGCGCCGTGATCGCCGACGACAAGTGCGTGGTGGCCTGCCCGCGTGACGGCCACGCAGCACGGGTCTTTTCGGCCCTCCACGGCGGCCTGCTGCGGGAGGCCGAACTGCCTCCTACCGAGGCCTGGCTGGAGACGGCCGGCCGCTTCGTGCTGGCCCTCGGCGAACTGGAAGTCTCGCCGCTGGGCGGCGGCCAACTGCCGCTTGTTCGCTGCGACCCGCTTTCGGGCGAGACCCGAAAAATCGGCCTGTTTCCCGCCGCGTCACGGATGTTCTCCCTTCCGCACGGACGCATCGCGGTGCTCGAGCCTGCGGGAGATTTTTCCGTAATCGACCTGCCGGCGGGCCGGGTCGACTTCCGCTGCAAACTTCCCGAAGTGCCCGACGACATCAATCGGCTGACGGTGATGCCCTGGAGCGATCGACTGCTGGTGCTCGCCGGCTGCCCGCCCCCGCAAGAGGCTCTCGAGCGGCTGAACGACAGCGGTACGCCAAATCCGTTCAACAGCCGCAACCAGATGGGCATGCTGGTCTCCGGCTGTCTTTGGGCGGTCGATGCGGATGACGGGTCGCTCTTGTGGCAATCACCGGCAACCCTGCTGCAGCACGGCCTCGACCTCTCGCAGCCTCCCGAACTGCCGGTGCTCGTCTTCGCACGACGGATGACCGCCAAGAAGGGGCGGGAGACCTGGCTGAGCCTGCTGTGCATCGACAAGCGAACCGGGCATGCCGTCTTCGCCGACGACAGGATCAAGCTCGGCGGATCGTCCATCGGCACACCCGATGTCTCGGCCGATCCCGAGGCCCACACCGTCACGATCGGTATCCGCGGTCATCGTTCCCCCCTGCGGGACACGGTGCTCTCCTTCAAGGGTGGCCCGATCAGCCCCCGCCCGCCGCACCAGGGCTTCGACGCGAAGATCACCAGACCGAGCCTTTCGGATAAGATTGAGTCATGGCTGAAGGAATCCCTCGAATCGCTGTTGTTTTGAGAACCGGCTCGCCGGCAAATCGCGGCCTCCCCTCAGGCGGCCGGGAGGTTTGCTGCCGCCGCCGGGCGGTGGTTGTCTGTGCGATCGTGGCGGCGATTCTCGGGCTGGCTGCCGGCGGTGAGGCGACCGCCGAGGAGACTGACGAGCAGGCCCGCCGAGTGGTCCGGCAGGGTCTCGACTGGTTGGCTGCCGAGCAGTCCCGTCGCGGCAGCTGGGCGGCCAACGAGTCGCGGTATCCCGCGGCCATGACCGCTTTGGCCGGCACGGCCTTGCTGATGGAGGGATCCACCACGACCCAGGGCCGCTACGCGGAGAACATCCGCCGCGCGGTCGACTATCTTGTCGACTGCTCACGGCCCAACGGTCTGATCGGCAATCCCAAGGTCGATGACCGTTACACCTATGGCCACGGCTTCTCGATGCTGTTTCTCTCGCAGGTGCTCGGCGAGGAGGAGGACCAACGCCGCCGCGAGGAACTCGTGGAGGTCCTCGAAAAGGCGGTGGAATTTTCGGGCCGTGCCCAGACCGATGCCGGCGGCTGGGGCTACGTGAGTGCCAAGGACGGCAACGATTTCGACGAGGGGTCGACCACCATCACGCAGGTGCAGGGTCTCCGCGGCTGCCGCAACGCGGGCATCCCGGTGCCCAGGGAGATCATCGACAAGGCGATCGGCTACATCCACAAGTGCACCAACGATGACGGCGGTGTGCAGTACAGCTCCAAGGGGGGCGGCGGGCGGCCGGCGATTTCAGCGGCGGCGATCGCCTGCCTGTTCAACGCCGGGGAGTACGACGACACCCATGTACCGAAGATGCTCTCGTATGCCGAGAAGCACCTCGGCAACATCTCCAACAACGGCTTCGGCCACTGGCACTACGCCCATTTCTACTATGCCCAGGTGATGTACCGGGAGGGTGGCAAGAAGTGGCGGAGCTACCGCTCGCAGATCGAAAAGCGGCTCGTGGGAGAGGCTCAAGCGGGCCGCGGGGGCATGTTCTGGCCGCAGGGCTACATCGGGAAGGTCTACACCACCGCGGCAAACCTGGTGATCCTGCAGCTCGACGGGGGGCTGCTGCCGATCTTCCAGCGGTAGCCTCTGGCACCCCGGCCCTCCAGGGAATAGGGTTGAGGCTCCCTTTGAGCGACATTTCTCCGTAGGAATTCCCGCATGGCCACCACCGAGCCCCAGCCCCACGAGCGACTCCACCAGGCGCGAGACCGCATTCTCGAGCAGCTCTCGCGGGTCATCGTGGGGCAGCACGAGGTGGTCGAGGAACTCCTGATCTGCCTCTTCAGCCGCGGCCATTGCCTGCTCGAGGGTGTACCGGGCCTGGCCAAGACGTTGATGGTCAGCACGCTCGCGAGATGCCTCGACCTGAGCTTCAGCCGCATCCAGTTCACGCCCGACCTGATGCCCGCCGACATCACCGGCACCGACATTCTCGAAGAGGATCGGTCCACCGGAGGCCGCCAGCTGCGGTTTCTCGAGGGCCCCCTCTTTGCCAACGTCGTGCTTGCCGACGAGATCAACCGCACGCCGCCGAAGACCCAGGCGGCCCTGCTCGAGGCGATGCAGGAGCGGCAGGTGAGCGTCGGCCGCCAGCGGCACCGATTGGCCGATCCCTTTTTCGTGCTGGCCACCCAGAACCCGATCGAGCAGGAGGGCACCTACCCGCTGCCGGAGGCTCAGCAGGACCGCTTCATGTTCAAGGTGTTCGTCCGCTATCCGAGCTTCGACGAGGAGTTCGAGATCGCCCGACGGACCACCGGAGCGGTGCCGGACGACGTTGAGCCGGTGCTCACCGCCGACGAGATCATCGCCCTGCAGAAGCAGGTGCGCGAGGTGCCCGTGAGCGACCATCTCGTGCGGTATGCCCTGGCGATCGTGCGGCAGACCCGCGTGGGCGAGGCGGGCGTGCCGGAGTATGTCTCCGACCAGCTCTCCTGGGGTGCCGGTCCCCGCGCGGTGCAGTTTCTGATCGTGGGAGCCAAGGCGAGGGCCCTGCTCGCCGGCCGCAGCCACGTGATCGCCCAAGACATTCAGAGCCTGGCCATGCCGGTGCTCCGGCACCGGATCGTGGTCGGCTTCGCGGCGGAGAGCGAGGGGACCACGCCCGACACGATCATCCGGCGGATCCTCGACACCACGCCCGAGCAGGAGGACGAACTTGTCCGCGACGCCAGGTTCCAGACGATATTTGCATCCTGAGGCGATCGCCCGCATCTCGCGGCTCGAACTGCGGGCCCGAGCGGTCGTCGAGGGCGTGCTTACCGGACTCCACAAGAGCCCCTACAAGGGCCAGAGCGTGGAGTTTCTCCAGCACCGCGAGTATGTCCCGGGCGACGATCTCCGCCGGGTCGACTGGAAGGTCTGGGCACGGCAGGATCGCCACTACATCAAGGAATTCGAGGAGGAGACCAGCCTGCGGCTGTTTTTGGTGGTGGACGGTTCGGCGAGCATGGACTACTCCCATGGTTCTTCCTCCACACCGACCCTCTCGAAGTACGACTATGCCGCCACGATGGCGGCGAGCCTGGCCTGGCTCGCCCTCTCCCACGGCGATGCGGTCGGCTGCTGCGTGTTCGACGATGCGGTGCGGGCGAGCGTGCCGCCGCGAACCCGTCGCAACCAGCTTGCCGACGTGATCGATACGCTCGAAGCGGCCCGTACGCCCCGGCCAACCTCGCTTCTGCCGGTCTGCCGACATCTCGCCGAGACGCTCCCCCGCCGCGGACTCATCGTGCTCTTCTCCGACCTGCTCGGTGACACCGCGGCGTCCGCGGGGGCGGAAGCGACCGATTCCGGGGGGCTCGACCGGTTCATGAAGGGCCTCTCGCTGCTGCGTCAACGGGGCCACGACATCGCCGTCGTGCAGGTGATGGATCCGGACGAACTCGACTTCCCCTTCGACGGGCCGACCCGTTTCGAGGGCCTGGAACTGCCGGCCCACATCGCCTGCAACCCGCGGGCTCTGCGGGAGGGCTACCTCGAGGCGATCGATGCCTTCCTCGCCGAGGCGCGGCGGGGCTGTGCGCGGCTGCGGTGCGACTACGCGCTGGTTCGCAGCGACCAGCCGGTCGATGCGGCATTGGTCCGCTTCCTCTCGCAGCGGGCCTCGATGGCCGTCTAGCCGATGCCTGCCTTCGATTTTCCGTCGCTGCTGTGGTGGGGGCTGCCGCTCGCGGCGGCGCCGGTGGTGATCCACCTGATCAATCTGCTGCGGCACCGCACGGTCCGCTGGCCGGCGATGGAGTTTCTCCTGGCAAGCCAACGGAAATACCGCACCCGGGTGCTGCTCAAGCAGTTGCTGCTGATGCTGCTGCGGATCGCGGCAATCGCCGGCGTCGTGCTGGCCCTGGCACAGCCGCGGTGGCGATCGGCCCTCGCGGGTCTTTTGGGCGGGGAGCGGACGACCCACCTGTTGCTCTTCGACGACAGCTTCTCGATGTCTCAGCGGGAGGCCGAGGACGACTGCTTCGACCGGGCCCGCCGGGCCGCGGTGGGACTGCTCGATGACCTTCTCGCCACCGGGGGCGGTGACTCGATCGCGATCGGCCGCTTCTCGGCCCTCGCCACCACGGCCGCCGAACGCGGGTTCGACCTCGAGCCGAGTCCGCTGACCGCCGAGACCGCCAGCGCCGCGAAGCGAACCGTCACCGAGGCGACGGTCTCGCAGAAGGCGGTCGGCCCACGCGACGCGATCGCCGCGGCGGCGGAATACTGCGAGGCCGGTAGCGGCGGCAGGCAGGTGCTCTGGGTGCTCAGCGATTTCCGCAGCCGCAACTGGAAGGTGGCCGACGACACCGCGGAGATTCTCCGCCGGGTCTCGGCAGCCGATGCCGAAATCCGGCTGGTCGACTGCGGCGGGCCGGCAGGCGAATCCTCCCCGCGGGGCAACCTCGGGATCGAGTCGCTCGAGACGATCGGCGGGGTACCTGCGGCGGGCGTGGTGCTGCCCTTTGAGATCACCGTCCGCAATCACGGCTCCCTGCCGGCCCGCGGAGTGCTCGTCGATTTGCGGGAGGACGGCCTCGACCGACCGGGCGTGCGGCTCGAGGCGATCCCCGCCGGCTCAACGGCAAGCCGGCGGTTCAACGTTCGCTTTGCCGAGGAAGGGGACCACCTGCTCGAGGCCTCGTTGCCCGCCGACAGCGTCGCCGCCGACAACCTCCGCTCCGCGGCGGTGCGGATCTCGGAATCCCGCAATGTGCTCGTGGTCGATGGAGCGTCGATTCCGGGTAGCCGCGGTGGCGATGCCTTCTATATCGCCTCGGCCCTCTCCCCGGGAACTGCGGCATCGACCGGCCTGGATGTTCGCATCGAGCCCCGCACGAGCCTCGCCACCCTGCCGCTGGACTCCTTCGACACCATCTGGCTGGTCGACGTGAAGTCGCTCGACCGGCAGGAGGTGGCGTCCCTCGAAGCGTTCGTCCGGGGCGGGGGAGGTGCGGTGTTCTTCACCGGACCGCGAACCGACGTGCAGGCCTTCAACCGCACCGCCTACCGGGAGGGCCGGGGGCTGTTTCCTTTCCCGCTCGCCGGGCCTGTCGAGCTTTTGCCTTCTTCCGGCGAGCGGAAGCCCGACGTGCTCGTCGAGCCACACCCGGTGGTCTCGGTGCTCGCCGGCCGACGCAACCCGCTGATCGACGCGGTGCGTGTCTCGCGGGTGATGGCCGTGGATCGGACTTTCGAGCCGGACGAAGGCTCGGGCCTCCGCCGATTGCTCTCGCTCCGCACCGGCATGCCGCTGCTGGTGGAGCAGCCCTTCGGCGAGGGGCTCGTGGCGGTGATGCTCTCCACCGCGGCCCCCGAGTGGAACAGCTGGGCACGGGGCAATCCCAGCTGGGTGGTGGTGATGCTCGAACTCGAAAGCCACCTTGCCCGCGGCCGCCGCGCCGGCTCCTCCGGCACCGTCGGTGACCCGATCCGCATCGAACTCGAACCCGGCATCGACGAGATTGAGGTCGACTTCAGCGTGCCTCCAGAGGGCACGCTTGTCCGCGTCACCGCCGAAACCGGCGAGGGAGGACGACTCGCCGCGACCCTCGAGCAGACGCCCGCCGCCGGCGGGTATTTCGCCCGCTGGCGACGTCGGGACGGCCTGGAACGCGAGCGGCTCGAGGCGATCAACGTCGATCCCGCCGAAGGTGACCTCGAGAGGATCGACCGCGAGGGTCTCGAGCGATCGCTCGCCGGGGTGCCCTTCATCTTCGAACAGGCCTCGCAGCTGGAGCGAGACTCCGGCTCGCAGGCCGGCACGCCCCTGCTGGCACCCCTGTTGGCGGTGCTGGTACTGGTGCTGCTCGCCGAGCAGGCCCTCGCCTATTCGGCAAGTTACCATCCCGTTCGTCGCGGGGCCTCACCCCGCTGATCGAGCTCCTCGTTCCCGCACCACACCATGCCTGCGATTTTTCAGCTGCTGCCGCTTTTTGCCGCGAGCGACATCGCCCGCCAGCGGCTCACCAGTGGACGGCTGGAGAGCTTCACCGAATGGTGGCAGGCGCCTGTGACGATGCTCGTCGTGGCGGCGGTGGTCGCGGCGGTCATCTGGCTCTATCGCCGGGACGCTGTGGAGCTTTCGCCCCGGGTGGCGATCCTGCTGGCAACGCTTCGCCTGGGGGCGATGGCGTGCCTGCTGGCGGCCTGGCTCGATCTCCAACGGACGACCGAACACGAGCTGATTTTCCCGTCCCGGGTGGCGATCCTCATCGACTCCAGCGCCAGCATGTCGCTGGAGGACACGCCCGCCGACCCGGCCGACGCCTCGACGGACGAGCCGACAGGTGGCAGCCGGCTCGACCGCGGGATGGAGATTCTCGATTCCGGGCTGCTCGACTCACTCGCCGAAACCCATGAACTGTCGCTGTGGCGTTTTGATGCGGAGGTCGAGCCTCTCGCCGTGCTGCCGATGCTCGACGAGACAGCCGAAGAGAAGAAGACCGCGACGAGCGGCGACAAGGCAGCCGGAGAGGCCGACCCCGCCGCGGGCTCGGAGCAGCCGGAGAACTGGCGGGAGCGGCTCGTGGCCGGCGGCTTTGAAACCCGGCTCGGCGAGGCGCTCGTTCGCGTCGCAGACCGGGAGCCGCTCGATGTGCTTTCCGGAGTGATCGTGCTCTCCGACGGCGCCGCCAACGCGGGGGTCGACTCGACCGCGGCCGCCGCCGCATTTGCCGAGGCCGGGGTGCCGGTGCTGTCGCTTGGAATCGGCTCACAGCGGCTCCCGCCCAACGCCCGGGTGGCCGACGTGCTCGCCCCGACACGGGTCTTTCCCGACGACCGTTTCTCGGTGACCGCCTATCTCCAGCAGCAGGGGCTCGACGGCCGCACCGTCCGCTGCGAACTTGTGGAAACCGATGCCTCCGGAAACGGGGGTCGGGTGGTCGACGTGATCGACACGCCGCTTGCCACGGAGGGCGAACTCGTGCCGGTGCGCTTCGACGTGCCCGGGCTGGCCACGGCCGGCCGCCGCAGCCTCGTGGTGCGGATCTCGCCGACCGGTGGCGGACAACTCGACGGCACGCCCGCCGATGACACCCAGGAGACGGAGATCGAGGTCGTCGATCGGGTCACCGAAGTACTCCTGATGGCCGGCGGGCCGACCCGCGATTACCAGTTCATGCGGAACGTCCTCAAGCGGGACGAGAGCTTCGCCGTCGATGTCCTGCTGGCCACCGCCCGCGAGGGCTCCTCGCAGGATGCCCGGGCGATCCTGGATGCCTTTCCGACCTCGCCGGAGGCACTCGATGCCTACGACGTGGTCGTGGCCTTCGACTACGACTGGCGAGACCTCGGCCCGATCGAAATGGCGCGGCTGGAGCGTTGGGTCGCCCGCGAGTCGGGAGGACTGGTGCTCGTCTCGGGGGCCGTCGGAATGCCCGCCTGGCTCGGCCGGCCCGAGACGACTCCGATTCGCAGGCTCTACCCGGTCGAATTGCGGCAGCAGGCGAGCCTCATACTCGATCCGCTCGATGGCTCGCAGGAGCCGATGCCGCTGGCCTTCACGCCCGACGGCCGCGATGCGGAGTTTCTCTGGCTTGCCGAAAGCCGCGTGCTCAGCGACGCCCTCTGGAGTCGCTTCGAGGGGGTCTACGGCTGCTACGACGCCACCGATCCCAAGCCGGGGGCCACCGTCTACGCCAGGGCAGGGCGACTGGGAGCCGGGGCCCTGGCCGCCTCGAGTCCGATCTTCATGGCGGGCCAGTTTTACGGGTCGGGCACGGTGTTCACCCTGGGCAGCGGCGAACTGTGGCGACTCCGCGGGATCGATGTCGATGCCTATGACCGGCTGACCACGCAGCTGTTGCGGCATGTCTCCCAGGGCCGGCTGCTGCGGGGATCGCGGAAGCTTCGGCTGCTCGTCGAGCGTGATCGCTACGCGGTCGGCTCCAACGTGGAGGTGCGGGTCATGACGCCGCCACGCAGCCGACCCGAGGGCGATCCGCGGTGCGAGGTGACCACGCCGGAGGGGACGCAGGTCGTGATCCCTCTCGAGCCCGATCCGGTCCGCGACGGTGAGCTGCGGGGCTCGTTCGTGGCGGCGGTCGAGGGCACCTGGCGGGTGTCGGCCGCCCTTCCCGGCGAGGAAGGCGAAGATGCCCGGGCGACCCGGAGAATCGTGGCGAGGCTGCCCGACCGCGAACTGAAATCACCCCGTCTCGACCGCGGCACGCTCGAGCAGCTCGCGTCGGCCACCGGGGGCCGCAGCTGGTTTCCTGAGCCGTTGGAATGGAACGCGGCGATGTCGGAGGAACTGGCCGGCCTGCTCGAAGACCGGGCACGCCACGAGTTCCAGGCGGGTGCCACCGACATCGATTTCAAGCAATGGCTCAACACCTCGCTTCTGGCCGCCGCGGTGGGGCTGCTCTGCCTGGAATGGATTGCCCGCCGCCTGGCGAGGCTGGCCTGAACCCCTGAAACCTCGCCCCGCAAGGGATCTCTGCTTATGCCAGCAACCGCGTCCTCGGCCGAGCAGCCACCCGGCGGCATGCCGTCTGCCGCCGGCGGCACGCCGTCTGCCCCCGGCGGCACGCCGTCTGCTGAATGCTCGCGGCTGCCCGCGGCGATTCCCCAGCTGCTCGCCTCGGTGCGGCGGCGGACGCGGCGGTGGATCTGGATCGAATTTTTTGCGGTGCTCGGCCTGGCCGTGGCCGGTTTTTTCTGGATATCGCTGGCCCTCGACCGGCTGCTCGAACCACCGCAGTGGGTGCGGATCGCAATGCTCCTGATCGCGGCGGCGGGGCTCGCCTGGCTCGCGCTGGGCAAGCTTCTTCAAAGAATCGCCGTCCCGCTTTCGGATCGCTCGCTGGCCCTCCTCGTCGAGCGGCACCATCCCCACCTCCGCGAAAGCCTGGTGACGGCCGTCGAGCTCGCCTCGGGCCCGCCGCGGCCCGACGAGCCGGTGAATGAACGGCTGCTCGAGCGAACCACCGCCGACGCGGTAGCCGGGCTGCCGGGCGTCCGGCTCGGCTCGCTTTTTCGGTCGCAGGAACTGGCCACGCTCTTCTTTGGCGGCCTGCTCGCGGCGGCGACCGTGGGGGCCTTCGCCGCGGCCAGCCCCGCCGTCGTGCAGACCTGGTTCGCGCGGGTCGTGCTGCTCGACGACACTCCCTGGCCGCGACGGACCAGGCTCCTGGCGGACGAATTCCCCGGCGGTGTCCGCAAGGTCGCCCGTGGCAGCGACGTCGACGTGCTCGTCGCCGCCGACACCACGAAGCTGGTGCCGGAATTCGTCGAGATGCGGTGGCGTCTGCACGGACTGGTGAAGACCGCCCGCATGGGTCGCAGGGGCGGCGACCAGGACGGCCGCCAAGCCTTCGGCCACGTGCTCGAGAATGTCAGCGAAGACATCCTGTTTTCCGTTCGCGGAGGCGACGACCGGCTGGAGGACCTGCGACTGGAGGTGGTCGATGCCCCGGCCCTGGCGGAGTTCGAGATTCGCTACACGCTTCCGGAGTATCTGGCGAGGTCTCTCGGAGCGGACGAGCGAAGGGCCGCCTCGGCCGGCCTCGTGGAGGTGCCCGCGGGATCGGCTGTGAGGCTCGAGTGCCGCTCGACCAAGCCGCTGGCCGGCGGCTCGATCACGCTCACCAACGCGGGCGAGACGACCACGATCTCGAGGCTGGACGAACCGCTTACCGAGCCAACCGAGGAGATCCTGGCAGGCCTCGAGGATGTCTCGGGGGAATCGACGATCGGGGTGCATCTGCTCGACACCGACGGGCTGGCCAATATCCGACCGATCGGATTCGTGCTCTCGGCGGTGCCCGACCGCCCGCCGCAGGTCGCCCTGCGGCTCTACGGCATCTCGTCGGCTGTCACGCCGGCCGCCCGGGTGCCGCTGGTCGGCTCGATCAGCGACGACCACGGGCTCGAGCGGATCGAGGCGGTGATCGACACTGGCGATGCCGGCTCGGAGGGCTCGACCCGCCCCCTCTCACGGCTCGACCGCGGCATGACGGTGCTGGAATATCCCGAGGCATCGCCGGAGGTGATCGACCTCTCGTCATTCGGGCTCAGCCCCGGAGGGAGCCTGCGACTGACGGTGATCGCCGGCGACGCAGCCGGCGAGGACGGCCCGCGGGAGGGCCGCAGCGACACCTGGACGCTTCCGGTGGTCACGCCCGCAGAACTCTCGGCGATGCTCGAGGCCCGCGAACTGCTGCTCCGCCGCCGTTTTGAGAGTGTTGTCAACGACCTCGGCGTGGCCCGCGACACGCTCGCCTCGGCGGCCGATCCGGTGCCCGAGCGACTCGCCCAGGCCGCCGCCCGGGCCGCCGGCGAGACCGGCGAGATCGCCGAGGCGTTCAGGATGATCCGAATGGAATTCGAGAACAACGGCCTGCTCTCGCCCGAACTCGAGATGCGGCTCTCGGTCCAGATCGCAGCACCGCTCGCCGAGATCGCCAAGGGGGATCTGCCCGACCTTGCCGCACGGGCCCGTCGGGACGAGGAGGGTGATTCCGCCGGCCTGGCGGCCCGCCGGGAGCGACTCGTCGCACGCACCGACGCGGTGCTCGCTCGGATGCGTGCTGTTCTTGCTAGGATGATGGAACTGGAGACGTTCAACGAGGTGGTCGAACTGCTGCGTGAGGCGATCTCCTCGCAGGAGTCGATCCGCGAGGAAACCCGCCGCATCCAGCGGGAGCGGGCCCGCGAGGCGCTGGAGGGGCTGGAGGGGCTATGAGAGACGCCGACATGCTCTGTCGCCGAGTCGGGCCGCTGATGATGGTGCTGGCCTTGGCGACGAATCCCGCCTCGGCTGATGAACCACCCGCCGGGCCGCCGCTGGCCGACCGGGAAGCCGTTGTCGCCCAACGGTATCGCGACCTCGAACGCTCGCTGCTCAGGCTGGCCGACCTGCTCGCGGCGAGTGATCCCCGCCGGGCGGCGATTCTCCGCTCGGCCTTCGAACGATCGACCGATCTGGCCGTCGGCGAGCGACTCGAGCAGATCACCACGATGCTCGAGGAGGGACAGTTCATCAAGGCCCGCTCGGAGCAGACCGATGCGATCGGGCGGATGCGGCAGATTCTCGAACTGCTCGAATCGGGTGACGTCGATCGCCGGAAGGA
>Ga0180429_10001898_pt1 | contig 17512 bp, 18 predicted proteins | sample SS_ome_FD_132428 | JGI IMG/M metagenome (GOLD analysis project Ga0180429, IMG submission 132428) | Hypersaline lake sediment archaeal communities from the Salton Sea, California, USA - SS_1_S_1 metaG | ecosystem: Environmental > Aquatic > Non-marine Saline and Alkaline > Hypersaline > Sediment ...
AAGTGTATGTGAAGGGAAGTGCTTCATAATGAATTTTGTGCAGCCTATCCGGGATATGGACCAGATTTATTATATAAAGAAATTCCTGAGAGAACGGAGTGAAAGAAACTATCTGCTTTTCGTCACCGGTATAAACTCAGGCTTGCGTATATCCGATTTACTTCGTTTAAGAGTCCGCGACGCCAAACGAATGTACATCGATTTACGCGAGAAGAAAACCGGCAAGCAGAAACGGATCAAAATAAATAAGGCCCTAAAAAAAGCCCTGGCTGATTACATTAAAGACAAGGATGACCAGGAATTTTTGTTTAAGAGCCGTGAAGGGCTTAACAAACCAATCAGCAGAAGCACGGCATACAACATATTGAAAGAGGCGGCGGAATACGTCGGGCTTGATGGTATCGGTACCCACACCATGAGGAAAACGTTTGGTTACTGGCATTATAAAAAATTTAAAGATGTGGCTCTGCTGCAAGAGATATTCAACCATTCCAGCCCTGACGTCACGCTTCGATATATCGGGATCACTCAAGACACAATGGATCAAACAATGGACGCATTCAGCTTATAAGCTCATCTGTCTTCAAAACGGATGAGTCTTTTTCTACCTATTTTAACGAACTAACCATAACGAGAAAGTGTCCAACTCATTTTGACAAAATGGCTTAAAACTATGCAGGACAAAGGGTTCAGCGATTATGTGAATTGGACACAATATAAGATATGGTTAATTCGTGGATAATGTGGATAAATAAAAACTTTTGCATGGTATAATGTAGAAAAAAACAAAGGAGCCAATCAAATATGTCTGACTTCTTAACTGAAAAAGAAATGGATTCTATTAGAAAAATTCAGCTTTCAGGCAGCCAGTACAAGCTTTATTCAGGTTTAAAAAAGGAATTGAAACTTGCTGATCATCAGGTCATGAATTTGACATGGGGCGAATTAAAAGAGAATTTGCAGAGGAGACAAAGCAGAGGCATGACAGCAAAATGATTTTGGCACAATTTTGGCGCAACGTTGGCACTCTGTTTTTGTTTAGATCGAGTATTATGGTATTAAGCGAGTAGACAAGTTTATTTTTTGTGATTTATTGCATAAAATAAAATACATCGAGAATTACCCCTTTTTTCAAGAGGTATCCTGAAGGATGCTTCTTGTTTTTTTGAATGAATTCGAATAGACAAGCTGCAAATATGGATCGAAATCATAATAATAAATATATTTACTTCTCTCCTTTCAGTTTAAGTATCCTTAAAAAAATTTTGAGGATACTTTTTTTGGTTTTAGGCTGTGGATAGTACGTGATCGGACAAATATGGGTGATTGTAATGGTACATGTATACACTGTTTATCATAGTTTGATAATGAATATGATAAATGAATGAAAGGGGAGCTTAGTCATGTTTCATTGCAAACCAAATGTGATGTCGCCAATTGTACACCCGACTAATTGTTGTCAAACTCATACTTTTTCAAAAACAATTGTGCCGCATATTCATCCGCAGCATATAACAAATGTGCATCATAAGCATTTCCAGCATGTGCATCAATATCCACACACTTATTCTAGTTACGATCCTGTTACACACTCTCATACTCATTGTGGTAAACCATGTTGTAACTAGTGGGATTAAACAATGTCTGTATAGTTTACAGTGCATCATATATAGCACCCAAATGAAGGGTGCTTTTTTATGTTCTCTGTAAACCGGGTCCAGTAAATCTCAGAATAAACGATTGGCGGCTAATGAGAGCCTCTGAGTGTGGGTCCGGTTTAGAAAGAATATATTTTTAATTGTTCGACAAAATTCGTAATGTGTTCTATCATTTTCCTTGATAATAACGTGTTGCAAAAAAGAAGGGAGGTTTATTGGTGTTTTGTTTGAATCTATTCTAGGTGAGGTAAAAAACTTCATTCTTAGTGAATCTAAAAACTTTGCTTTGGTTTTACTTTCACTTTGTACGGTGTTATATGCAAGAAAAACATATCTTGCTACTAACACACCAAGAATTGTAGTGAAAAAAATAAAACATATCTGGTCAAGAGGTAAAGACCCAATTTTTGAATGCAATATTAAGAATTACGGAAAAGGTATAGCTGTGAAGACTTTTTTGGTTCTTGAATTTAAAGAAGGTTTGTTTAAAACAACTAGTTTTTTATCAAAACCTGAGGTTACAATTGCAACTGATGAAGAGAGAGTAATACGTATTATCTTTAATACAGCGAAGGTAAATTTGAGAGAATTATCTGGTTTTATAATTTCACAAGATTTTTCTGGTGGATATTACTATGTAAAGCTGAAATCGAATAAAAAAATTAACAATCAACATCTCATAGAATTTGATAAACCTGTTCGACCTATTAACCCTTTTTTAAATCCTTTTAAATTTATTAAAATGAAATATTCGATTAGACGAGCTGTTAAACAAGGAAATACTTATATAGATTCGAAAGGAAAAAAACATCGTCAATTGCTTGAAGCATTAAATGATGAAAAAATTTTAGAGCAATTAGAACAATTGGAAAAGAAAAGCCAAAATACATGAAATGTTAAAAATAAACTATTTAAAAGTCCCCCGTAATTATCAGTGGGACTTTTTTATTTTCAGGAGATGAATCAGATGGAATCAAAATGCGAGCATTGCGGCGAGGTTCACGGGGTTTTATTGCGGGAGGAGAAAAGGGAGAATGGCGTTGAAATTGGGTATGTTCAATGCCCCGCCTGCCAGCATAGGGCCGTGTTTTCTGTGACTACCCCACAAATTAGAGTCCTACAAAAGCGTATTAGAGGTGTAAAGAACCAATATGCGAAAGCCAAGAGGCTAAAGAAATCCGAGCGCCTTTTGACAGAGTATTTCAATTTAAAAGAGCGTATAGGTCTACTTATGCAGCCTTTAGTAGAGCAAGCAAATGAAGAGCTGAACCAATAAGTGTTTGGCACTGAAGGAGGATTATAATGCCGCCTAAGCCATTAAGGGAGTGTAAGGCCCACGGGTGTAAGGCTCTTACCCGAGAGGGCTACTGCCCTGACCATAAGCACGTCAAGCAGGAGGAAACGAAACATTACAACAAACATTCAAGAAACAAAACAATAACAAGTTTTTATAAATCAACTGAATGGAAACGAACAAGAGAACTTGTTTTGCTTCGAGACAATCGTCTTTGCCAGCGATGCTTGAGAGAACATCGATTCACGCCGGCCGACATGGTCCATCATATTGTGGAAGTAAAACAGGACTGGTCCAAGCGTTTAGACCTTTCTAATCTCGAAAGTCTTTGCAATGCTTGCCATAACAAGGTTCACGGCAACCGGAGTGAGCCGATCAAGTAGGGATACCCCCCTATGAAAATCTTTGGAAAGCAACCGCCGCGGGAACGGCGCCCCCTCTTCTGCAAACAAACACCGCTTTTCAAAGTTCCCGAAAACAAAAAGAACCCTCCCGGCAAATTCGCCGAGAGGGCTTGATATGACTGGTTTTGTTGTTGCTTTCATCATAGCATGAGACTGAGAAAAAACAAGCACAAAATTGCAATTCTTTTAAAGAAATGAGGTGAGAAAACATGCCGAGACCTGCAAAATCCGCAGCCCTTCAATTAATACAGGGCAATCCAAATAAAAAGAATACGAAAGAGCTTGCAGCCAGGGCCAAACATGAAAAAAAGTTGAAAATGCGCTCTGAAAATATCAAACCGCCTACCTGGCTGGATAAGGTGGCTAAAAAAGAATTTAAGCGGATTGCTGCTTTATTATCTGAGGTGGAAATTATGACGGAGGCGGATATCAGCATGTTAGCCGCCTATTGTAACGCCTATTCTCAGTACATCTCTATTACCAAAATTATTGAAGAAGACGGCATCATGATTCATACAGAGGGTCAAGGTGAAAACGGGGAGCCGGTCAAGTTGATTGGAGAAGAACATCCCCTCCTGAAACGGCAGAAAAACTTCTATGATCAAATGAAATCGGCTGCTAATGATTTCGGACTCACACCGTCTGCACGTGCCAAGCTCGCGATTACCAAGACCCAAGAAGAACGCGAAAAAACAGCAGCGGAAAAGGAGTTCAATAATGTATGAATACAATTAAACAGTTTATGATTGACTACTCGCGCGATGTGGTATCGGGCGAGATTGTTGCGTGTCAAAAGCATATTTGGGCTTGTGAGCGATTCTTAAAAGACATCAAAAGGGAAGGGACAAGAGAATTTCCCTACGTATTCGATGACGAGAAGGCTCGACGTTTTCTCTTTTGGATGACTCAATTTAAACATACCAAGGGGCCGTTACAAGGACAAAATATTGTACCTGAACCAATACAGATTTTTATTTTCGGTAATGTTTACGGATGGGTTCACAAAGATACGGGATTCCGCCGTTTCAGGAAAGTGTATTGGCAGGTTGGCCGTAAAAATGCAAAAACTCAGAGTTTGGCCTGTGTCGCTTCATATGAGGCTATGGCAAGCGGTGAAAACATGTCAGAGGTATACATTGGAGCCACAAAAACTGAACAGGCTCAAATATGTTGGAAGGAGATAAAAGCCCAGATAGAAGGGTGCGAACTTTTAAACAAACCGGAGCAAAAATACAGGATTGCATACAGTACCATTGAGCACCCAAAAACAAATTCAATTATCAAAGCTTTATCTAAGGATGCTGGTAAAACAGGGGACGGTTTCAACCCTCAATGTGGCATTATTGACGAATATCACGCGCATAAAACATCCGAAATTTATGACGTCCTTGCTTCTGGAATGGGAGCAAGAAACCAGCCATTGATGATTATTATCACGACTGCTGGCTTTGAGTTAAACAATCCAGCTTACCGGGTGGAATATGATTACGTCTCTCGGATTTTAGACCCAAACAAAGTAGAAACCAATGAACAGTATTTTGTGATGATCAATGAACTGGATAAGGGCGATGACATCAAGGATGAGCGTAACTGGATAAAAGCAAACCCTATTGTGGCTGCTAATGAACACGGGTTAGAGTATTTGCGCGGCGAGCTTGAAGTAGCTCTCGCGGTTCCTGAAAAAATGCGTAATTTCCTCACTAAAAATATGAATATCTGGGTCAATATGCGCGAAAACGGCTATATGGATATGCAGGCCTGGAAAGATTGCGGATCTGATCAATTCCCTAATCTAACCGGCCGCGAGTGTTATGTTGGGATTGACTTATCAAAACGAATTGACCTGACAGCTGTATCCTTTATTTTTCCGTTGGATAACGGGAGCTTTGCTGTAGAGAGTCACGGTTTTATGCCAGAAGATACATTTTATGAGCGCATGAAGACAGATAATGTACCTTATGATTTGTGGAGGAAAAAGAATTGGTTAACCGTCACCGATGGCGCTGTTGTCGATTATGACTATATCAGAACCTACATTAAAAAAATGGAGAAAGAGAAAGGGTGGCGAATCAAAGAAATTGGTTACGATCCGTATAATGCTACTCAATTTGCCCAACAGATGGAGGCGGACGGATATGTCATGATTGAAATTCGGCAGGGTGTTGCCACATTATCTGAACCAACGAAAGACTTCCGTGAAAAAGTAAAAGCGAAAAAGATCATTCACAATAAAAATGATCTGCTGACATGGGCCATGGGGAATGCCGTTACAAAAGTAGATGCCCAAGAAAACATAATGCTGGACAAGTCAAAGTCAACACAACGGATTGACCCGGCGGCTGCGCTTATCAATGCACACGTGCGGGCATCTCAAATTGATACGGCCGTTGACTTAAACGCTTATATACAATCCGGATCGTTCAGCCTGTAGGGGGTGGGAATGCTGAAGTTTTTAAGATTCTTGCAGTTGATTTTAGAGGATATCTTGCTCATCGCAGGCATGGTATTCATTTCAATAGCCATATATCGGATGAACGTAAACGCGGGTTTAATTGCAACCGGTGTTTTTTTATTTTCTCTTGCCAGCTTGGCAGGATTTGTTCGTCAAAAAAATAAGGATGAGGGAGGGAAATAGATGCTATTAAGCAGTTTAAAGAGCGGAATAAAAAATGAAATTGCTGAAGAGGATAGCGGATCCCTTCTCCATCCGGCCAATTGGTTTAGAAATATTTTTGCTGGGACAGAGAGTTCATCTGGTGAAAGAGTATCAACAAAAACGGCCGTTTTGCATCCGGATGTATATGCTTGCGTGATTGTTTTGGCTGATGATATTGCGAAACTACCGATTAAACTTTTTCAGAATCAAAACGGAAACATACAACAGATTCAAAATGAAGTAAGCGACATTATTCTGAACAAAGTCAATGACTACATGACAAGCTTTGTGTGGAAACGGTTGTTGGTTACGAGACTTTGCACATGGGGAAACAGCTATAATCTTTTGCTTTTTGATAAAGACGGGAATGTGGCTGGGATCAGACCATTAGATCCTGAAGCGACAAATACGAATATTGATCCAAATAACGGCCGGGTATGGTATTCAACCACACTTGACGGCAAGTACCGTGAATTTTTTTACGAAGAGGTACTGCATTTTAAAAACCTGTCTCTTGACGGATTTGTAGGTCAAACCCCGATTTCAGTTATTCGGGACAATATAGGGTCAAATAGAGCTGCCACAAAGTTTAACGCGAAATTTTACAAGAATGGCGGCGCACCGTTTGGCGTTGTAAAAGCGCCGACCCTTTTAGACCGAAAAAGTAAACAAATTCTTAGGGAAGATTGGGAGCGGGTGAATGCGGGGCAGTCTATTGCAGTTTTAGACGCCGGACTTGATTATTCACAAGTAACAATGCCCATGAAAGATGCACAGTTTATTGAGTCAATGAAATGGAACCGCCAACAGATTGCATCGATTTACAAGGTGCCACCTCATAAAATAGGGGAACTTGATCGGGCGACATTTTCAAATATAGAGCAACAATCCTTAGATTATGTCAAAACCACTTTACAGCCAATCGTCACAAATATTGAACAAGAGTTAAACGATAAGGTTTTGACAGAGAAGCAGCGGGGAGCTGGCTATTACTTTAAATTTAACCTGGAATCAGAGCTGCGTGGGGATAGTAAATCACGTGCTGAATTTTATAAAACGATGCAAAGCGTAGGCGCCTTTAGCGTCAATACTATTCTTCAAAAAGAGGACATGACAGGTATCGGGGAGATCGGCGATGAGCATTATGGAAACTTAAACCTTGTTCCCCTTTCAATTATGAAAGAGTATCAACTTAGCAAGGTCAAACGGTCTTCAAATCGCCTGAAAGGGGGTGATGGCAACGGAACAGAAGAAGAAAAACAAGTATTGGAACATGAAGGTTCTGGATGATTCGTCCGCTGAAATCACGCTTTACGGTTCGATAACTGGCGAAGGCTGGTTCAGTGAAAGTTCATCTAAAGCCTTTCAGTCTGAATTGAAAAGTTTAGGTGATGTGAGCTTTATTGATTTGTACATCAATTCGCCTGGTGGGGATGTTTTTGAGGGGCAGGCTATTCATTCGATGCTTCAGCGTCACAAGGCAAAAATCAATGTCTATGTGGATGCACTGGCTGGAAGTATTGCTTCTGTCATTGCAATGGCCGGCGATAAAATTACCATGCCAAGTAACGCCATGATGATGATTCACAACCCATACATGGGGATGGTCGGGAATGCCGCGGAATTCCGGAAGGCTGCCGATGATCTGGACAAAATTACTGAAAGTATCGTTTCCACATATCTTGCGAAAGCAGGAGACAAACTGGACGACGGGACTTTACGCCAGCTTCTGGATGAGGAAACCTGGCTCACCGCCGATGAAGCTTTAAATTATGGCTTGATCGATATGGTTTCAGAATCAAAGGATGTAGCAGCCTGCATTGATCATCAGGTACTGGCACATTTTAAACATGTTCCAGGCAAAATTGTTGCTCAATCCGCTGCTGGAAGTCCGGCTGAAGAAACTAAACCGGATGAATTATTAAAACAAAAGATCAATATGAAACTTGAACTCTTAAATCTTTAAGGGTTCTTTTTTTATGCCATTTTTAAGGAGGACAAGCATTTGAAACAGAAAAAGTTATTGAGACTTGATATTCAATTTTTTGCCGGGGGCGGGATGTCCAAAAAAGAACGAGAATTGCGCCAGACCTTGGCGGAAAAACGTACAAAAATTGAAGCGCTGACCGATGAAGGGAAAATGGACGAAGCCAAAAAACTGCTTGCTGAGGCTCAACAAATTAAAGATCAAATTCAAACATATGAGGATTTACGAAACATGCAGGTTTCATATGCACAAGAAGAGCCGCAGCATGATCCAGAGACAAAGACACCGCAACAGGCAACGGATGATATCGCTGAAACAGAAGTGAAGAATCATGTTCAACTTTTTGCTCACGCTCTTAGAACAGGCAAAGTACCGCAGCCTCTTGCCGCGATGAAAGAAGGTGTGGATGAGGATGGTGGGCTTATTGTACCGCAGGATATCTCCACGAAAATTAATGAAAAACGTCGCCAATTTGATACCCTGGCAAATCTCGTCGATGTCATTCCGGTATCAACAAACAAAGGTTCACGGGTTCTTGAAAAATTATCAGATATCACCCCGTTGGCAAATCTTGAGGAATTAGAAAATATTGAAGAGTTAGAGAACCCTAAATTTGAAAACATTAAATATAACATCAAAGACTATGCCGGGATTTTGGTTCTTTCAAACGATTTGCTTGCAGATACAAAGGAAGCGCTCTTGCAGTATCTAACGACTTGGTTGGCGAAAAAATCAGCCGTAACCCGCAATACGTTGATTCTTAATCAATTAGGAACCCTTGCAAAAACAACGGTTTCAAAACAGGACGACATTAAAGACATTCTTAATGTCAAACTCGATCCAGCTATTAATGCGACAACTAAAGTTGTCACAAACCAATCCGGCTTTAATATGTTGGATAAACTGAAAGACGCGTTCGGCCGCTACCTACTTCAGCCGAATCATACAGACCCGACGAAAAAGTTGTTGTTTGGAAAGCCGGTTTCTGTGATTTCTGATAAATATTTGCCGAGCAGCGGCACAAAAACTCCAAAACATCCGTTGATCATCGGAGACCTTAAAGAAGCCGTTAAACTGTTTGACCGCCAGCAGTATTCCATTTTAACGACAAATGTCGGTGGTAAAGCATTCTACCGTAACTCTACAGATGTGCGAATCATTGAACGTGAGGACGTTGTACTTTGGGACACGGATGCGGTGGTTTACGCGGAATTTACATCTATTAAAGACGCTGTTCCCGACAATGAAACTCCAAGTACTGGCGACACAGAAGATAAATCAGTTGACGTAGGAAAATAAAAAATAGTAAAGGATGATGAAAAATGACAAAACAATATCTGAACGAAGATGACGGAATATTTACTTCCTCAAGAGACAATGGACAAGGTGAACCTATTACAGATGTTTTTCTTGCAGGCATGGCTGGAGGCCTCATTCCTCCCCGGGTTATTTCAGAAACCTACCTTGAAAATACAACTGTAAAAGCTGGAGAATCGGTTTATTTGAATTTAGACGCCAAAGGGAGCGGCCTAGGGATCGGCATTTATACTAATGAAAAGGGCAACCTTACAGTCAAGCTCACTTATATTATTCCTGGAACAAGCAATTTCACAATTAAAGAATATGAAGACGTTTTGACACTTGAAAACAATGATCGGGGTCTTAAAAAGGTAGATGTTCTCTCTTCATCACCGCGTATCATGCTCACAAACAGCGGAGATGCTGATGTGAGCATTAAGAGCCTCGTTATCACGCATTTTTCATAAGATGGTGCTGTCAAATGACTGAAACCGAACAAAAAGAGCTTGAAGAAGCAAAAAAATTCCTCCGGATCGATGGCGATCTGGAGGATGATTTAATTCTTAGCTTTATTGCATCTGCAAAAGAATACATTACGACCGCAACTGGCCTGAAATTCCCTAATAATTCAGCTCGCGCGGACCTGTGTGTAAAGGCTTTTGTAACTCACTGGTATGAAAACCGTGAAATAGCTGGCACAACTTCAAACCTTGATGGAGTTTTGACAACGTTGATCAATCAATTAAAATACACAGTTCCGGAGACTGATGCCGATGCTGAATGACATGCGATATCGAATCAAGTTTCAAAAGAAAAAAGAAGGCGGCCGTCTCCCTGTGGAAGGTGAATATGAAACTATCGTTGAATGCTGGGCAAAAGCTGAAGGATTAAAAGGACGGGAATACTATGCAGCGGCGGCTGTACAAAAAGAACATACAGTAAAATTTACGATCCGACACCGAGAGGATATCGACAAACATATGCGGATTCTGTTTCAGAACCAATCATATGAGATCGAATCAATTCTTCCGAACTATTCCCGAAGAAATTTCACCACAATCAGGGCAAAGGCGGTGGAATAATGAAAATCGAAATGGAAATGCAGGGCTTTAAAGAATTAGATTCATATTTATCTTCACTTGCAAGAAAGGACGAAAAAATAAATAAAGCCACTGTGAAAGCCGGCGGCGCGATTCTTGCGAAGGAAATTAACAAGAATGCTCCCCGTTCCAATATTGGGGGGAGCCATCCTCACATTGATGAAGATATCATAGTCGGTAATCGTACGAGAAAGGACCCCGATGGTGAGATATATGCAGTGGTCGGCCCCACAAAAGATACAAAATACCGTGTCCACTTACCGGAGTTCGGTACGATCCATCAACCGGCTAACCCGTTTATTCAGCAGAGTATGAAAAGTGCAAATGATCGAATGCTTGAAGCGATGGTAGCCGTTATCAGGAAAGGGTACAAGCTATGAATGTGGCAGAGAGAGCATTACAACTAAAAAACAGAGTATTTGAAGCGCTGGAAACTGATCCGGCGCTTTTATTATTGGCTGATCCTGCAAACATTTTTGAACTTGCGGTACCGATTGGTATCAAAAGCAAACCGCCTTATATTGTCGTACAGGAATTGGACTACAGAACAACCAAATGGGCTGATGGAAAGCCGATCAAGGACAGTGCTGTATATCAAATCGATGTATACAACGCTTCTTCCTGCGATCAGATTTTGGCTGCAGTAGTTGGGGTCATGAATCGATTAGATTTTCAAACAGGAATTTTAATCAATGACTTTTTAAAAGATGAGGGCCTTATCCGGAAAGGCTACCGGTTTGAGTCCAATATTTTACTATAATTGGAGGTTTTAGAATGCCTGAATTTAGTTCCGTTACCGGGTTGGAAGGCGTTAGATTTGCGCCTTTAAAAAAGGTGAATGGTCTTTATGTAGCTTCAAAAATTATTGAATATCCCTATGCAATCAACGCGAAGGTTAATACGGAAACATCAACCGAAAAACAATATGCAGACAACAAATTAGTTGATATGGCCGTCACAACAGGTTCCACAAAGTTGGAGCTTGAAATGCGAGATTTACCTATGGAAATCTTGGCCGAACTGTTAGGAATTGAGGAAACAGACGGCCTCTATTTATTTAAGAAAAATATAATTCCGCCGTGGGTTGCTATGTCCTTCTTTGGGCCAAAGGCAAACGGTAAGAATCGTCATGTGGGACTTGTAAAAGGGCGTTTTTCTTTGCCGGATGATGAATGGAAAACAAAAGAAGAAAAGACAGATTTTCAGACGGTCAAACTTTCTGCTGAATTTATGGAGCGCGAACAAGACAACGCCTATAAAGTATTGGCTGATGAGGACGCACCGAATTTCAATTTGGACAAGTTTTATGAAAAAGTGTTTGGCAATGCTTATAAAAATCCGGACTCAGGCTCTGATAATAAATCCAGCGTAGACATTGGAAAGACGGTATAAAGGGAAGCTCCGTGCTTCCTTTTTAAATCTAGAAAAATAAAGGAGGAGTCAACATGGCTCAAAAACATATATCGGTAAAATTGTGGTTTGAAAAAGAAGAAAAATATAAAACGTTTATTGCACCTCGTACAAATACAAAAACTTTGTATGAAGCTCTGGAGCTAGATGAGGCAGCCGCTAAAAATACCAACAGTATTAAGGCAGTGCTTAAAAGCCTTGAAGATCGTATGAAATTCATTGTGCGTGTATTCCATAATCAATTTACTTTAGAGGAATTTCAAGAAGGCCTACAGTCCTTTGAAGTTTCAGACGAAGTAAGGCGAATCATGGGCGAAATTATGGGTTATGAGGAAGTTAAGGAGGAAGAAGATTTTTTGTCGGCAGCGGAAGCGGAAGCCTTTCAGCAGAAAAAGGAATAGAACAGCTCAATGATATATATGCGGCCCTTTTAAAACAGGGATGGACCATGACAGAAATTGACGAGATGGATATTTACCATTACTTAGAAGTTTTGGCTCATGAAAATAAACCAAAAGTTGTTCCAATTGATCAAGTGTTTTTCTAAGACTGGCTTTATCGCCGGTCTTTTTTCGTTGAGTTTATGCCAGGGAAGCGGGGTGGATACATATGGCGCAACCTATCGGAAATATGATTGTTAAAGTAGGCCTTGATGATACCGGCTTTAATCGTGGAATCGAAGGTTTAAAGCGGCAAATGCGTTTAGCGAATTCGGAAATGAAAGCATCCGGTGCAGTTTATAAAGCTGCGGGAAATCAGTCAAAGTTTCTTCAATCGCAAGTAGAAGGACTCAATAACAAATACCGCATACAAGGCCGTTTAGTAGATGAGCATCGAACAAAATACAATAAGTTAGTCAGAGAAAAAGGGCTGGACAACCGAGAAACGCAGATACAAGGTCGCCGGCTGAATGATGCCATTGCCGTTCATCAAAGCCTTGGAAATGAACTGCAACGAGTAACAAAACTATTTGAAAATACCACAAACAGCACCCGGCGAGCAGCGGGTGTTTTTTCTGTGTTTAAGCGCAATTCAGGAGAAGTATCTAAAGAGCTAAACGCGGTGTATCAATCAGCCACAACCGCCGGAAAGGCTCTTTCTGCAATCGGTGCAGCGGGATCGTTTGGGATTGGAATGACTGTTAAAGCTGCCGCTGATTTTGAGAAAGCGATGAGCCGTGTCGGTGCTTTGGCAAATGCGACAAATGATCAAATGGGTGAGCTTACAAAAACAGCCCGTCATTTGGGTGCAACAACTCAATATACAGATGGGCAAGTAGCAGAAGGTATGCAGTACCTTGCGATGGCCGGATATAAAACAAATCAAATTATCGGGGCTATGCCTGGCCTTCTCGCGACTGCCGCAGCTGGTCAAACAGACCTTGGAGTTACGGCCGATATCGTTTCTGACATTTTGACTGAATTTCATATCAAGGCTGAAGATACAAACCGTGTTGCGGATGCAATGACATATACTTTTACGAATTCAAACGCCACCCTGCAAGAAATCGGGCAAACAATGAAATATGCAGCGCCGGCCGCAAAAACAGCGGGAGTCAGTATGGAGGAATTGGCGGCGGCAACCGGTATCATGGCAAACAGCGGGATTAAAGCCGATATGGCAGGAACGGCTTTAAGGTCTACCTTGACGCGACTCTCTGCACCACCAAAACCAGCTGCATCAGCGATTGAAGAGTTGGGTCTAAAAGTTACAGATTCAACCGGTAGAATGCGTCCGCTTGCTGATATTATCGGACAAATCAATGAGAAAACAAAAGATTATACCGAAACTGAGCAAATTCGTATTGCCAAACAGCTGGCGGGGCAACATGCGCTTTCCGGGTTTATTACCTTAATGCACGCCGGGAAAGATAAGCTTCAAGAATTCACAAAAGAAGTTGAAGGAAGCGGCGGTACAGCTGAAAGAGTAGCCAAAAAGCAAATGGACAACCTGGCTGGATCTATTGAGTATCTAAAATCTGCTACAAACAATGCTGTTATCACTTTTGGAAATCAGTTCTTGCCTGTTATCCGGGCTACAGCTGACGGACTAACAAAGCTTGTAACCTGGTTTGATTCATTGCCCCCTTCTGTGGCGAGTACCATTGCGATTACTGGCGGTGCAGTCACTGTATTTTCCCTCTTAGGCGGCGCGTTCTTACTGTTGTTGGGCTCTTTGCCAAAAGTAGCAGCAGGCTGGAATATGCTTCGGACCGCGGGCGGCTATTTAACGCGGAATGTAAATCAAGCATCGGTCAGTCTTGGCGTTTATTCTACGGAAGCCATTGCAGCGGGCGCAGCTTCCAGGACAGCGGCTGCAGGAATGACAACAACATCTGCGGCAGCGGCAGCAGCATCCACACGAATGGGGCGTTTTCATCAGTCAGCCAATCTGGCAACAACCAGAGTCGGGAGGCTTGAACAATCATCCAGCAGAAGTGCTAAAGCCATGCGAGGTCTAGGCGGTGCTTCACGTGTTGCCGGCGTTGGTCTTGGATTGTTTGGTGGGCCAGTTGGTTCAATTGCCGGGCTAATTCTTTCATTTGCTCCTGAGCTCTTAAAATTCGGTGGGAATATTTTAAAGGTTGGAGCCAATGCAATTAAAGGCGCTGGCGGCTTTATGAAATTAGCAAAAAGCGGTTTTGGTCTATTCAACATTCTCAAAAAAGGAGCAGGAGTCGTCGGCCTTTTACGTGGCGGATTGAGCTTGTTAGGTGGTCCTGTTGGTCTTGCCGTGACAGGAGTGACACTTTTAACGGAAGCCGGTACAAAGTATTATGACAATCTGAAGAAAAGGGTTCTTCCATCGACTATTGACTTTGGTGAGGGCGTATCGAAGTCAACGGCAAAAGCTGTGAATGCTTATGAAGATATGAATATCAAAGTTACGGCAAAGCTCAATACCCTTCGAGCGACAAATACAAAGATCACCAAGGATATTGCTAATGATGTGACAAAACAGTTCACTGAAATGGGAGACTCGTTGAAAAAGGGATTTCAAACAAGTGCCGATTCAGCCACCAAAGTGTTACAGGATTTTTATGCTTCAAATGATAAAACCTCAGATAAAGAAGCAGCTAAAATCCTCAATAAAATCAAAAGTGGAAATGATAAGAAACAGAAGGAAATACAAGGTTATGTGGATCGGGTAAATGAAATTTACAGAACCGCGGCTGAAGAAAATCGAAAAACAACAGCGAAGGAAAACAGAGAAATAGCAGAGATACAGGGGAAAATGTTGGCTCAAATGGAGACGGCTCTTACTCGAAGCAAGGACGAACAAATTAAAATTTCAAGGAAGCTGAAGGAAGAATCCTCTAACTTATCTGCTAAACAGGCTGCTGCTGTTGTGAAAAATAGTAATAAAGCAAAAGAAAAAACAATAAAAGCAGCCGAAAAGCAACGCGATTCCGTTATTGCTGCTGCTGATGATCAGTATTATGTAAAAGGCACAATTTCAAAGGAAGAGCACGATGACACTGTTGGAAAAGCAAAAAGCCAAGCCAAAAAAACAATCAAACAAGCAGAAAAGACGCATCAAGGTGTAGTCAAGGAGGCAAAGCTTCAAGCTTATGGACATCTTGATCAAGTTGATTTTGAGACAGGCGAAGTCCTTGGAAAATGGGATATTTTTGTTCTCGATTTAGCTGGTGTTGTTAATAAGATTACCGGTGGAATTAACACGGTTCTTGAATTTATGCATATCCCAACCATTCCAGAGTGGAAGCCTAAAGGTTACAATGGCCGGTCTGAAAAAATGCAAATGGCGCCAGGAGCTGCATATGCGAAAGGTACAGACTTTCACCCTGGAGGAAAAGCGCTTGTTGGTGAAGAAGGATGGGAACTGGCCCATACACCAGGCATCGGAACGTATGTTGTCGGGATGGGCGGCCCGCAAGTTTGGGATCTGCCGCGTGGCACATCTGTGCTCCCCCATGATCAATCAAAAGAGTTAGCGGCTTCAGGTCTTCCTGGATATGCCGGCGGTGTCGGAGACTTTTTTAAAAAAGCCGCTGAAGGCTCTAAGAAAATGGTCAACGGAGCTATTTCGTTCGGAAAAGGTGTCGTTGATAAAGTCGGGGATGTTAGTTCAAGCGCTATGGATTTGATAATCAACGGCCCAGGAAAATTAATTAAAAAACTGTTTAGTGGGCTGATCCCGTATAAATCGGGAAAAGGCATTGATTCGTTTGGTACCGGCATACTCAAGACTTTAAAAAATGGTGCAGCTCAATTTTTGAAAGGAGTCATGCCAGAGCCGTCCACATTTAAAGGGACTGGCGGAACGAAAGCCGTAAACCAATGGGTTACAGAGGCTGTTGGTATAGCGGGGGTGCCTCTTTCATGGATTCCAGGGCTTGTGACCATCGCCATGAAGGAAAGCGGCGGAAATCCAAATGCTATCAACTTATGGGATTCCAATGCGAAAGCAGGCCATCCCTCACAGGGGTTAATGCAGACGATCCCGGGTACTTTTAACGCCAACAAGTTTCCTGGACATAATAACATTTTGAATCCAATAGATAATACGTTGGCTGCAATTAACTATATCAAGCGCAGATATGGCGACATTAGCAATCATCCAGGTTTAAAATCAATGGCCCGGGGTGGCGGCTATGTTGGTTATGCAAAAGGCGGTATCTCACCTGGTCAAGGCGGTTCAAAATGGGCCATTTTAAATGAACGAGGGTATGATGAAACAACGATCACGGAAGACCCTTCATACAGGGAGCGTAATATTGGACTATGGGCTCGTATCGGTAGCAAGCTTGGCGTACTTCCGGATTTGCAGGATGGGATGATTTCAAAAGCACTTCTCCTGCTTCAAAAAGTTTCGGCAAAGCCTGAACAGGAGCTGCCACCCCCTAATGATCTTTCTGTAGACATCAGCCGTGTTGTAAAGAATCAAGAAAAACAAATCAGTATGATGGCAAAGCAGATTGATTTTCTAAATAAAAATGTGCAGCTCTTGCAGCAGCTTTTACTAAAAGACAGCAACACATATCTTGATGGCAGGAAAATTGACCAATCAGCCGGTGATCGGTTTAATCGAACTTCATTCATAAACGGGGTGAGATAGTGAAATTATTCCTAGATTACGATAATGGACTTGGGGAGCAGAGTTTAAAAAGCCTGCTTCCTTTTTTTGAACCTTTAAGCTTCACACCTGAAGCACCTGGGATTGATCGTGAAACGGTTAGCATACCCAGAATAAACGGAGTTATCCTTCCGCAGCATCCTCGGGATGTCACATATACAGAACGAAAAATAACCGTTGAATTTTATTTGAATTCAGTCATCGCTGAAAACTTTTATCAATTTAGGCGGGAACTTTACGCGCTTTTAGTCAAGCCGTTTCCCTATTATATCTCGACCGATTTATTGCCGAATCTCCGTTTTCGTGTAACTTGTGATGGGAAATTTAGTATTCCAAAAGAAAAGGAGAAAAACTTTGTAACGTTCACAGTTGAATTTAACAACATCACTGGACTGGCAGAATCCAAATTCACTTCTTTGACAAAGCAGAATTTTGATGGAGAACATTGGAGTCCGGGAATGAATATTCACATGCGTGACGATCTGGAATACAGGTTCAAAAATCGAAAGAGGTTTCAGGTTTATAACACCGGTGATGCCTATATCAATCCTCTGGAACATGCCTATAATGTGACCTTATGGGCGGCCGGAAAAAATGTGACGATCAT
>Ga0180429_10001900_pt1 | contig 17509 bp, 10 predicted proteins | sample SS_ome_FD_132428 | JGI IMG/M metagenome (GOLD analysis project Ga0180429, IMG submission 132428) | Hypersaline lake sediment archaeal communities from the Salton Sea, California, USA - SS_1_S_1 metaG | ecosystem: Environmental > Aquatic > Non-marine Saline and Alkaline > Hypersaline > Sediment ...
GCTGTTGCATGCCGCCCGGCCCGGGCTGACTCTGGCCGAGGTTCGCGAGGCGATCCTCACCACCGTCGATCCCCTGCCGGAACTGACCGGCAGGGTCGCCAGCGGCGGCCGGCTCAACGCCGCGGCGGCCGTGGCGGCGGTGATTCCCCCTCCCGCCGAGGTGAGCCTGCCCTACACCGAAACCTTCGCTCGGGGTGACGAACTGGTCGAAAGCAGTCCCTGGGAGACCCTCTGCGGGCAGTTTTGCATCGACGGCGGCGAGGCGGTTCCCCGGGGCTACAACCCGTCGCTGATGACCCTCCGCGGCATCACTGCGGCCGACGTGAGCCTCGAGGCGGAGGTCGCCCTGCCGGCGATTGCAAGCCACGCCGGACTGGTGGGGCGTCTGACTCCCGACGGCTATTATCTCGGCTCGCTGCTGCGAACCGCTGACGGCGTGACCGGCCAGATCTGGCGAAACCTCGACGGACGCTGGAGCCGGCTGGCCATCGGCGGGGCTGCTGCCGCCGATGGCACACTGCGGCTCGACCTTGCGGGCAGCAGGATCACGCTTTCCCTCAACGGCACCGTGATCACCACCACCACCGACACCAGCCTCCCGGCGGCAGGCGGGGTGGGCCTGCGGGGGCACGACGCCGCGGTGATCCGGCAGTTCACCGCGGGAGCCTTCACCGCCCTTGGCGGGCCGGTGCCCCCGGCCGTGCCCGTGCCGTTTGATCCCTTCGCTGCGAGCCCGACCTCGATTCGGCTGCGGCCCCCGCCGGCGGCCGCAGGCCGGCTCGCTCCCGCCGCCACGGCGACGGCGAGTGGGATCAGCGACAACAGCTTCGCAATTCTCGCCGTCGGCAGCCTCGAGCGGACCGCGACTCCGGTGTGGACCGGGCCGCGGGTGGTCGTGGGCCTCGCCGACTCCGCCGCTTTGGCGGTGTGAGAGCCGCAGTCGCGACCGGGCAGGGGGCCGTCGGCTTTCAGCCGGGGATAGCCAGCCGCTTCTCGATCGCCGTGATCTCCTCGACCACCGCCGCGGCATCGGCAGGGCGGTTGTCGGGGTCGTGGGCGAGCAGCCGCATCACCAAATCGCAGACATCCTGCGGCAGGTCCGCTGCGACTTCGCAGATCGGCCGCGGGACGCCCCGCGAGATCGCGGCCAGGATCGAAACCATCGACTTGCCCTCGAAGGGCAGCCTGCCGGAGAGCATTTCGTAGAGCATCACGCCGAGGCCGAAGAGATCGGCCCGGAAATCGACCGTGGCATCCTCCGCGATTCGCTCCGGCGCCATGTAGGCCGGCGTGCCCACGATCGCGCCGTCGACCGTGAGCCGCAGCGAGGGATCGGCGGCGTCGCGGGCCAGGCCGAAATCGATGATCTTGACCCGCTTTCTTTCCCCCTCGAGCCAGATATTTTCCGGCTTGATGTCGCGGTGGATCAGGCCCGCGGCATGGGCCGCCTGGAGCCCCGAGGCGATCTCTCTGGCAATTCTGAGGACCTCGGCAACCGGCAGCGTTCCGCCCGCCTCGCGGTAGGCGGCGAGCGACTGCCCCGTCAGCCGCTGCATCACGAAAAAGGGCAGGCTGAAGCCGGCGCCCGGCGGGCGGTGCTCGCCAATCTGGTGGATCGTCACGATGTTGTCGTGGTCGACTGCGGCGGTGGCCCGGCTCTCCCGCAGGAACCGCTGCCGGGCCGCCTCGTCGCCGGCCCGGCTGGAGAGCATCATCTTGATCGCAACCTCGCGGCCGAGCTGCTGGTCACGGGCGAGAAAGACCCGGCCCATGCCGCCCTGGCCGAGCAGGCGGATCACCTCGTGGCCCGCGATCACCGACGGCATCGCGTCGGGCCGCGGTGGCTCGCTCCCGGTGTCGACCGGCCCGGCGAGCGTGGGGTGGGTGCTGCCGGCAGGTGGACCACCGTCTCCGACGAGAGGCTCGTCGGAGGAGCGGAGCATGATCGTTTCGGAATGAGGCGAGTGGGTGTCGTGGGTTTCACGCTGGTGGGCGTGGATCACGAACGAGCAGAAGGGATCCCCGCGGAGCATGCAGGAATCCTCCTCGATCTCGAGCTTCTCGCCGTAGTGGTCGGCCAGGCCGTGCATCAGGCCCACCGCCAGCCGGCAGAGCTTCCGCGGGGACGTGTAGACGAGGTGGATCTCGTCGGGGGCCACGCGGACCGTCTGGATCACCGGTGGGGCGGCCTCCGGCGTGGTGGTGCGGATCATCGCATGGATCACCTGTTCGGTGTTCTCGATCAAATCGAGCGTCCGCCAGGACGGCTCGATCACGCCCCGGGCCACCTTCACCAGGTGCGGGGCGATGAATCCCCCAAATCGCTCGGTCAGGTCGGCCAGCGGCGTGCCGGTGACCTCGGCGATCGAGGAGAGCAGGGAGACGGCGTCTTCGTCGGGGTAGGCCTTCGATGGCAGGAAGGTCTTGGAGGCGGTCGTGACCGTGCTGCGAAGCCGGGCCCAGGTCGTGGAACCCCTGGCCACACTTTCGGCAAACTTCTGGATGTAGAAGAAGATGAGCCCGTGCACGACGACTTCCGCAGCGATGCATCGCAAGGGTTGCCAAGCCGCTCGCCGACGGTGGCCTGCCGGGAGCCGCGTGAATACGCCACGAAATCCTACCACCCGTGACGCCAAAACCGAAGATCGTGGCGTATTTCCCCGACCGTTCAGTCGGATTCCCCGGGACGCTCGGTGGCGGCGGTTTCCTCGACGGACACCGTTGGGCCGCAGGTCCGCGCCCGGTAGAGCACCAGACCGTGGGCCGCATGGTAAAGCCCGCCGCACTCCACCGGCACGTCGGCAGTCTGCTCGAGCAGCGTGACCAGCGCGGCGGCTGCCCGCCGCATCCACGGCTCGGCCAGACGACGCTCATCGAGGGCCATCGCCAAAAACTCGAAGGTGTGGCCGGTGGCGCCGATGCGGGCGAAGACGTCGGGTGAACTGCCGGGCCGCTCGAAGAAGCTCGTGGAGAAACTGCCGTCGGGCTGCTGGAAGCGACGGGCCTTCTCGATGCCTTCTTGGATGCGGGCCTCGGCGGCCGCCCAGCCGCCGGTGAGTTCTTCGGGGTTGAGTCCGGTCGCGGCGAGGTAACGGTTGACGGCCACGGCGAGGCCGTAGAGCCGGTGTGAGCCGCCGCAGGCACTGCCGGCCAGGTCGGCCGCCGCCTCCATCGCCACGAGTCGCTCGAGCGACCACTCCTCACCGTCGCCGGAGGTCCACTCGGCGTCTGTTGGCAGGTAGGTCGCCAGAGCCATCAGCGTCCAGGTGGCCTCCTGGCCGGGCCGCAGGTCGTGTTTCGCCTGCTCGATGAGGTCGCCGACCCTTCGCCGTTCTCCGGCGACCACCAGCGGCGTGTCCGGCGGGAGTCCTTCCAGTGAGCACTGCGAGAGGTAGCCGAGCCACTGGTCGGGGTGTCCCTGGCCGGTCTTGCTGCCGGCTTCGAGCACCGAGATCACGCCGGGGGAGGACGGTCGCAGTGACCAGCCGGTGAGCCGTCCGCCCTCGAGGAGGTAGGCGAGCGCGGGCGTCGTGCCGTCGCCTTGCTGGATCGGGAAGGCTTCGCCGAAGGCGAGGATGCCGTGGACGACCTGCCAGGCGGCGTGGTCGCGAGGATTGAGCCGGCGAGCGTCGCGGGCATGGTCGAGCACAGCATCAATACGGCGGCAGAGCGTGGCCGGATCGACCGTTTCGACCTCGGCGACGGGCGGCGGGGCCGGCTGCGTGCCACAGCCGGCCGTGGCGAAGAGCAGGAAGGCTGCGATCGGAGTCAGCCATCGGGCGGGACTCTCGGCGGATTCTCTTGGAAGTGGGTGAACCACGGTGGTCTCTCGTGCGTATCAAGTGGTTGGGCAGAATCCGCAGCCAAGCGGGCTTGCAAGGCGGGCTCGCAAGACTTCCTCGCAGGCCTTTTCCCGGCCTCCCTGATAGAATGTCTTGCGGATGTGGCGGTGTCCAACCGTGGACCCGGGCTGGATGCCGAAGACGGGCCGTGTACGACCAGTCTGTTTGGAAGGAGTGTGCCGGATGTTTTTCTTCGATCCGATGTATTTCATCTTTATCGGCCCGGCGTTGCTGCTCGCGATGTGGGCCCAGTGGCGGGTCAAATCCGCCTATGCTGCGGCCTCGCGGGAGCCCGCAGGAATCTCGGGCGCCGCCGCGGCCCGCCATATCCTCGACGCCGGCGGGCTCGGCGGGGTGATGATCGAGCAGACCCCCGGCAAACTCAGCGACCACTACGACCCGCAGAGCAAGGTGCTGCGGCTTTCGCCGGAGGTCTACGGCAGTCGCTCGCTGGCTGCGGTCGGGATCGCGGCCCACGAGGCGGGGCATGCCCTGCAAGACGCCCAGGAGTATCCGCTGATGTCGCTCCGCAACGCTGCGGTTGGCGTGGCCAACATCGGCAGTGGCTTGGGCGTGATCCTGCTCTTGGCCGGGATTGGTCTGGCCCTGCAGCCGTTGGCCTGGCTTGGCATCCTGCTCTTTGGCGGGACGGTCTTTTTCCAGATGGTCAACCTGCCGGTCGAGTTCGACGCGAGCAATCGGGCCAAGGCGCTGCTTGTCGAGATGGGGATCGTGCCGGCCGCGGAGATGCCGGCGGTCAATGCCGTACTCAATGCGGCTGCCTGGACCTACGTCGCCGCGACGCTGCAAAGCGTCCTCACGCTGCTTTACTACATGAGCTTCCTCGGCCGCGATTCCGACTGACCGTTTGGGTCAGTGGTGCAGCGATCAGTGGTGCAGCGAATAGAGAAGGATGTTCAGCGCGATCCGTTCGGCGTCGTCGCGGGAGTAGCCGGTGCATTCCAGCGAGTTTTGCTTCTCCAGGGCGCAGGAGAGGTCGTAGGGCGAAAAGATGACCGCCCAGCGATCACCCAGCCGAATCCCCTCCAGCCGCGGCGGGATTCGCCGCCGCCTCGCCTGCAACTGCCCCTCGCCCCCGGCTGGCTCCCGCAGTTCGACCTCCCGGATGTCGAAGCCGCCGTAGGCCTCGGCCGTGAAGAGCGGGTCGTCGGCGGGAATCTCCTCGAGCCGCTCCGCGGGCAGAATCGTGGCGATCTGCTCACGAAAGCCCGAGGCAAACGCCTTCGCCCCGCAGACACTGTCGGCGACCAGTGTTCCGCCCCGCTCGAGGAACTCGCCAAGCCCCCTGCGGCCGGCATCGCTGAAGGCGAAGCGTTTGCGGCCGTGCATGAACAGCAGATGGTAGCCGTAGATCGCGGGGTCTTCCGGATCGATCATGACCGGTGACTCATCGACGCGGGCCCCGAGTTCTCGGGCCGCTGCTCGCAGGATGTTGGCCAGGGCCGCGGGGGCCGCATCACAGGTACCCCCGTGGCGAAGCTTGCCGATCGCCAGCCGGCCCCGGTCGTGCCCGTCAGCTGCCGGCTCGGCCAACCGCTCGGGGAGACTGAAGAGCTCGTCTTTCCGCTTCAGCTCACGGTTGGTCGCATAGGCGAGCACGTTGGCACCGATCGCGAGGGCCGCATCGACCTCGCGAAGAATCCCTTCGGGCAGATTGTTTCGAGAGGCTCCGCCGAGTTCCCAGAGGCATGAGAGGCTCGGCATCGCGCCGCCGGGGAGGTCGTCGGTGGGCGGCACATAGACCAGGCAGGTGCGGCAGCCGTAGTTGATGCCCAGAAGCGGCCGCTGCAGACCCGGTGGCACGACCTGCTCGGCATTCCAGGCCGGATGCTCCGGGGGCAGCAGCTGCAGGCTGTATTCCGGCTCCGGGAAGGCTGCCTCGATCAGCGAGCGGAAGTCGGCGTCGAAGCCGTCACTCTCGGGGCAGCAGGCCTCGGCGAAGACGAAGCCTCCCTCGTCGATGTAGCTCCGCAGCTTTTGTGCGGCCTGCGGTCCAAGCTGCAACGCATCGCGGCCGGAGAGCCAGAGCACCGGGCTTTGCAGCAGGTCGTCGAGCCCGGCCGAGGGCGTGTCGACGACATGCCAGGAGAGCCCGGCGGGGTAGTCCTGCTTCCATCGGGATTCCACGTGAGCCACGAGATGGGCGATGTCATGGCCGTGCCGGTTCCAGTCGGGCTCGGGCAGATGCCGGCCCTTGGCGACGATCACCGGCCGACGACCCTTGGCCAGGAAGAGCAGCCCGAAGCTGGTGGCGACCACCGGATCCTCGATCCGCCCGCTGGAGAAACTTCCAGAGAAGCCGTCTTGGGCGGCGGTGAGCACCTCCGCACCCTCGAGGTACCAGTCATGTTCCCCGATGAAGCGGCGGGCGGTGAAGCGGCCCACCCGTTCGAGTCCGTAGAGGTAGTAGTAGAGCCAGTTGGTGCTGCGGGTGCCGGGGTTGCTGGTGACGGTGAAGTTCGAACCCAGCCAGGCCAGGCCGCGTTCGAGGGTCCGCGGCGAGGATCCGCCGCCGCAGCAGGCCACGCTGCCCTCGGCCGCGCGGGCGTCGGGCGTGCCCACGTGCTCGGAGGTGATCCACATGCTGGCGATGCCGGCGCAGGTCATGCTGCCCGATCCCCGACGGTTGCCGACCGTGTAGCCCCACGAGCCGTCGGGGTTTGCACAGGCCACCCAATACCGCTGGGCCCTGAGCCAGACCTCCTGCTGCACCGGCACACCCACCGTGGCCGCCTCGTGGAGGGCCAGCAGGGCGAACTGGGAATTCGAATTGTCGCCCGTGCCCCGCCTGGGACCGTAGCTCCAGGAGCCGGCAGCGATTCCCTCGTTGACCTGGGTCTCCTCGAGCCACCGCACGTTGCGGGTCAGCTGGGGCCGGTCGGCCTCCGGCGAGACCATCGCCAGCACGAGCGTTTGCAACGCGACTGAATAGGTCTCCTCCGGCTCCTGTCCCCGCAGCCAGCTGATCCCGCGGCTGAGTGATTCGTCATCGGCGGAAACGCCGGCATTGAGCATCGCCAGGATGACCAGCGAGGTGGCGCCGGCACGGGTCTCGTTGGATCGCATGGTGCACTCCCACGAGCCGTCGGGCTTCTGCTGACGACGCAGCCATGCGGTCGCCTTCTGAATCGACTGCTCGATCTTCGCCGCGTTGACCGCCGGCGGCGCGGCGACCACCGGTGGGCCGTGGGCGATGGCCACCGTGGCGAGGGCGATCAGACTCGACAACAGGATCCGGAACATGGTGGCTGATTCTATGCTCCACGGGCGATAAACCTGACTGAAAATCGTCAAACTCCCACTTCCCGCCCTCCGAAACCGCCGGCCGGCCGGCCCGCGGGTGATTGCCGCCTTGCACGGAAACACCGATACTGAGTGTGCGGGTGGCTGTCGGCCGTCCGTGTTTCATCCTTTCACAGGTTTCCCGGTGTCGACCACCTCCCGCTCCAAGACCCTCGACGACATTCTTCATGAGTTCGCCCAGCACAGGCGACTGATGCAGGAGGAACTCCAGAAGGTGATCGTCGGGCAGTCCGACGTGATCGAGCAGCTCTTTGCGGCGATCTTCACCCGCGGCCACTGCCTGCTCGAAGGCGTGCCGGGGCTGGCCAAGACCCTGATGGTCTCCACCGTTGCCAGGATCCTCGACGTGGCCTTCAAGCGGGTGCAGTTCACCCCAGATTTGATGCCCTCGGACATCACCGGCACCAACGTCCTCGACGAGGGCGACGACGGACGTCGGCATTTTCGCTTTGTCGAGGGACCGATCTTTACCAACATCCTGCTGGCTGACGAGATCAACCGCACCCCTCCCAAGACGCAGGCCGCCCTCCTGCAGGCGATGCAGGAGCGGGAGGTGTCGGTGGGCCAGGAGACCTACCCGCTGCCCGAGCCCTTCTTCACGATCGCCACCCAAAACCCGATCGAGCAGGAGGGCACCTACCCGCTGCCGGAAGCCCAGCTCGATCGCTTCATGTTCAACATCAAAGTCGGCTACCCGACAGCGGATGAGGAGGAGCAGATTCTGCTCGCCACGACCCGCTCGGAGAAGCCCGAGGTGCGGAAGGTGCTCTCCGGCCGGGCGATCGTCAACATCCAGAAACTCGTCGGCAGCGTGGCGGTGAGTGAGTATGTGGTGAAATACGTGGCGGCGGTGGTGCGGGCCACACGCCCCAAGGACCCGACCGCGCCGAAATACGTGGCCGAGCTGGTCGACTGGGGGGCCGGACCGCGGGCGGGGCAGTTTCTCATCCAGGGCGGCAAGGCCCTCGCCGCGATGGATGGCCGCTTCAGCGTGTCGATCAACGACATCCGGCGGATTGCGGTGCCCGTGCTGCGGCACCGCGTGGCCACCAACTTCCAGGCCCAGGCCGACGGTCTCACCAGCGAGGACATCATCGACCGCCTGATCGCGGACGTGGCCGAGCCGGAGATTCCGAAACTCGTGAAGTAGGCCCGGCGGCCGCCGGTGAATCAGCCATGGTTCGGGCCGTCGAGGAATATCTCAAGCCGGACGTGATCCGGCAGATCGCGAGGCTCGACCTGCGGGCCCAGTTCATCGTCCGCGGTTTTCTGCAGGGACTTCACGCCAGCCCATACCAGGGGTTCTCGGTGGAGTTCAGCGAGCACCGCAAGTATGCCCCCGGCGATGACCCCAAAGACATCGACTGGCTGGTCTACGCCAAGACCGACAAGCCCTACGTCAAAAAGTTCGAAGCGGAAACAAACATCACCGGCTATCTGCTCGTCGATACCAGCCGCTCGATGGCGTTCACCCACCGCCAGCAGTTCACGAAGCTCGATTACTCGATCTCGCTCGCCGCCGCCTTGTGCTGGCTGATGATCCATCAGCAGGATCCTTGCGGCCTGATGGTTTTTGACGATGCGATCCGGGCAAGCCTGCCGGCCCGATCGAAGCGTTCGCAGATCGCCCAGCTGATTTCGCTGCTCTCCAAGGTGCAGCCTTCCGGGAAGACCGACATCGCCAACAGCATCGTGCAGGCGGCCGCCATGCTGCGTCACCGGTCGCTGGTGATGATCTTCAGCGACCTTTTGGCCGACGTCGAGCCGATCCGCGATGCGCTTTTGAGGATGCGGCACCGCGGCCACGACGTGATCCTCTTCCACGTGCTCGACGAGGCCGAGGAGCGGTTTCCCTACGAGGGGGTGGTGGAACTGACCGAGCCGGAGCAGGGGCAGAAGCTGGTGGTTGATGCCGATGCGGTGCGGGCGAGCTATCTCGAGAGTATCGGCCGGTTTCGCGATGACTACCGCCGCAGTTGCTTTCAGGCCGGCATCGACTACGTGGCGATCGACACGAGCATGCAGTTCGACCGGGCGTTGACCGGCTACCTCGCCAGCCGCCGCAACCGCTTCTGACGCCTGGGGGGTCTCCGCGAGGGCAAAACCGGCGGGACGAATCGATCGATGGGCATCTCATTTCTGGCACCGTATCTGCTCGGGGGCGCGGCCCTGGTGGCGGTGCCGATTGCCTTGCATCTTTTGATGCGACGGCAGCCGGTGCCCCATGCCTTCCCGGCCCTGAGGTTTCTCCAGGAGCAGCGGATCGCCAACCGCCGCCGGCTGCAGCTGCGACACCTGCTGTTGCTGCTGCTGCGGATTGCCGCGATCCTGCTGTTCGTGGCGGCGCTCGCCCGGCCCACGCTGCGGGGGGCGGGCTGGCTGGCCGACGGCGAGGGTCCGGTGGCGGCGGTGCTGGTCTTTGACACCAGCCCGCGGATGCTGCTGCGGCATGCCAACCGCACCCGGCTCGCCGAGGCCAAACAGCTCGCGGCGGGGCTGCTCGACCGGCTTCCCAAGGGAAGCCGGCTGGCGGTGATCGACACCGCCGGTCGGGCCGCGGCCTTCTCGCCGTCGATCGAGGCGGCCAAGGTCAAGATTGAGCGGCTCGAAGCCGCCACGCCGGTTGACGGGGTCGGCAGGGCCGTTGATGAGGGGCTGCGGCTGCTCGCCGAATCAGGGCAACAGCGGCGTGAACTCTACATCTTCAGCGACCTGACCACCGGCGGCTTCCCGCGGGGTGAGCCCCTTGCCGAGCGGCTCGCCGCCCATGAGGAGGTCTCGGCGATGGTGATCGACGTGGGCGTGGAGGCGACCTCGAACTTCGCAATCGATTCGCTGCGGCTCGCCGGGGAGCGGGTGGCGGTGGGCCGGCCGCTGGAGCTGTTCGTGACCCGCAGCCGGATCGGTGGGGAGGCAAGCCGGCCGCTGGCGGTCGAAGTGCTCGACGATGACGGGAGCTACTCGCGCCGCGCCGCCCGTCCGGTGAACTGGAGCGAGGAGGGCTGCGAGCCGACGCTCTTTGCGATCAACGGCCTCGCCCCCGGAACCCGTCAGGGCCGGGTGGTGATCGTGGGGGCCGACGATCTGGATGCCGACAACTCCCGCGGCTTCACCGTCGAGGTCGGCCCGCGGCCGAAGGTGCTTGTGGTTGCCTCGGCACCGGCGGCTGACCGCGGCCGCTTCGTGGCCCAGGCAATCGCGCCGGCCGCCCTGTCAAGGGCAGGGAAGGGCCGCTTCGACTGCGAACTCACCGGCATCGAAGGCCTTGAATCGCCGGCAGGTCTCGGCGGCTATTCCGGGATCGTGCTGGTCGACCCGCCGCGGCTGTCCGATCAACTCTGGGACCGGCTGGAGGCCTGGGTGGCCGAGGGTCGTGGCCTGGTGGTCTGGCTCGGGCCTTCGGCGGGGAGCAGCTTCAACACGGCTGCGAGCCGACGGGTGCTCGGCGGGGATGTCGTGCGTGTCTGGCGGGACGAGACGGGTGAGAACTGCCTCGCCCCGCAGCAGCTCGAGCACCCGCTGCTTGCCGCCTTCAGGCAGGTTGGCGACGCGGTGCCATGGCAGGACTTCCCGGTCTATCGACACTGGGAGTTTCGTCCGCAGCCTGCGGAGGCGGGCGAGGCGGCCGACCCGGCCGCCGGCCGCGAGGCGGTGCCGATCGCGGCCTTCCGTGACGGCATGCCGGCGATCCTCGAGCGACGGCTCGACCGCGGCACGGTGATCGTCTTCACGACCGCCGCATCCCAGCCGGCGAACGATCCCGAACTCTGGACCCGGCTGGCTGTCGGGTTCGAGCCGTGGCCCTTCGTGATACTGGCCAACGAGTCGCTGCTCTACGCAATCGACACCCGCGAGACGCGGAACATCACCGCCGGCAGGCCGGCGGTGGTTCGCGTCGGCTCCCAGTCGGCCGCCGCCGAGGAGGTTTTCGTGACCACGCCCTCCGGCGACGTCTTTCCCGCCGCGATCGATTCCCGGCGGCGGACCGTGACCGTCTCGGCGACCCGGCAGCCGGGCAACTACACGCTCCGCTCCGGAGGTTCGGGAGGATTTCGCAGCGGATTTACCGCCAATCTCGACGCGGCCTCGACCGACATCCGGCGGCTCGAGCCCGAGGCGGTCGAGGAACTCCTCGGCGAGCGGGTGCGAATCGCCCGCACCGACCGGGAGATCGTCCGCGACATCAACCTCGGGCGGGTGGGAACCGAGCTGTTCGGCTGGCTGATCGTGCTCGTGGCGGTGGTGATGGCGGGCGACTGGATGGTGGCCAACCGCTTCTACGCCGCCCGCGAAGACATCGGCGGCAACGGGGAGGAGTGAGAAACACGTGAACGGGCCAGCCGGCGACAGTGTGGTCTCCCTGCTCTTCGACCCGGTCGGAGGCTGGTCCTTCGTGGCCGTGGTGGCGGCGGCCCTCGCGGCGGTGCTGCTGCTGGTTGGTCCTGATCGTTCCCGGATTTCGTCGCGTCAGCGGATGACCCTCGTGCTGCTGCGGGTGGCCGCCTTTCTGGCGGTAATCGGCTGCATGCTCCGCCCCACGCTCGTCGGCAGTGAGAAGTCACGGCAGGAGGAGCTGCTCGTCGTGCTTGCCGATGCCTCCGAGAGCATGACGGTGGCCGACGAGCCCGGCGGGCAGACGCGGTGGGAGCGGCTTCGTGAGTCGCTCACCGCCGCCGAGGGTGAGGCGGGCGAGATGCTCGCCGACGGCCATCATGCGATCCGCGTCTGGAGGTTTGACCGTGGCGTCGATGCGGTCGAGGTTTCCGCAGGCAGCCCCTTTCCGCTGGGAGCCTGGGAGAAGCGGGCGGGCTCGGGAGAGACCGCCCTCGGGTCGGCACTCGACGATGCGGTGCGTGCGACCGCCGGCACGACCCTTGCCGGCGTGCTGCTGCTGAGTGACGGTGCCCAGCATGCCTACGCCCCCCGCGACATGCCGCCGCAATTGGTGGCCCGTCGGCTCGGTGACTCCGGGGTGCCGCTGTGGACGGTGCTCTATGGTCAGCAGCGTTCCGGGCTGCAGGGGAGGGACGCGGCGGTCGAGTTTCTCGGTGTCCGCGAGGAGGTCTTTGTGAAGACCAGCGTCGAGGTGACCGGGCGGGTGCGGCTCAGCGGTCTGGCCGACCGGGAAGTGCCGGTGCTGCTCTTGGCCGAAGACGAAGAGGGCACGATGCGGGAGGTGGCTCGGATGATGGTCCGAGGCACCGCCGAGGCCACCGAGGAGACGGTGCGGCTCCGTTGGACTCCACAGGCGGTGGGCGAACGGAAGCTCGTCATGCGGATTGAACCGCTCGACAACGAGACGGTGGTCACCAACAACGAGCTGTCGACCTTCGTGAACGTGATCGACGGCGGACTGCGGGTGGTCTATCTCGAGGGGGCACTGCGGGTCGAGCAGCGGTTTCTTCGCCGCGTGCTCCTCGCGAGCCCCGACATGCAGGTCGACTTCGAGTGGATCGATGCCTCTCAGCGTGGCCGCTGGCCGGCCGATCTTGGCGGCCTCGTCTCAGGTGATGTGGACGTCTTTCTGATCGGTGACCTCGATGCCACCGCGATCTCGAAGGACGACGCCGAGCAAATCCGCGAGCGGGTCGAGGCCGGTGCCGGAATCGGACTGCTCGGTGGCATCCATGCCTTCGAGGCGGGGGGCTGGTCGGAGACGCCGCTTTCAAAACTGCTCCCCTTCATGCCGGACCGGCTGGCCCGGCAGGCCTTCGACGAGCCGGTCCGCCGCGACCTGCATCTTTCCGGGCCGCTGCGGATGCTTCCCGCCCGGCGGGCCGGGAGGATGGCAATCATGCAGCTGGCCGATCCGTCCGCCGGTCCCGAGGCCAACCGGGCCGCCTGGCAGGCCCTGCCCCCGCTGGATGGCGCCAGCCGGCTGGGCAGGCTCGCCCCGCAGGCGACGGTTTTGGCGGAGACCGAAAAGCGGGAGCCGCTGTTGGTCGCACGAAACTACGGCGCCGGCCGGGTGGCTGCCTTCGCGGGCGACTCCAGCTGGCGTTGGGTGATGCAGGGGGCCGGCGACGAGCACCGGCGGTTCTGGCGGCAGTTCGTGTTTTGGCTCGCCGGCCGCGATGAACTTACCCGGGAGTCGCTCTGGGTCCGCCCCTTGCGGCGACGGGTCGCGCCGGGCGTGTCGCTGGAGTTCAGCACCGGAATGACCCGGGGTGACGGCGAGCCGATCGACGATGTCACGATCACCGCGGAGTCGGTCGATCCCGATGGCCGGCGGCGGCCGCTGAGGCTCTTTCCCGAAGGAGACGCCTTGGCCGGGGACGTCTCCGGTTTTTCACTGCCGGGCGACTGGAAGATTGCGGTCACCGCGGCTCGTGACGGCGAGGTCGTGGCAACCCGCGAGGCCCGGTTCACCGTCTACAGACAGGATCTCGAACTGGCCAATCCGGTTGCCAATGCCCTCTTGATGCGGCAGCTTGCCGAGGAGACCGGCCAGCGGCCGCGGTCACCCGAGGAGATCGGCGAGATTCTCGCAGAGATCAAGGCCCGGCCGGCGGTGTACGACATCCGGCAGCAGTGGAGCTGGGACTTCAGCGACCCCACCGCCGCCTGGCCGATGCTCCTGCTGACGGTCGGCCTGATGGCGACTGAGTGGTTTTTTCGCAAGCGATGGGGCCTTGCCTGATCTGCCGCGGGCCGGCATCCCCGGGGAAGGCGGGGTTTGAGCCGTCCGCCGGCATTGCTACCCTCCCGCCGCCCGTGGCCTCCCAGCCGTCCTGCCAACCTCGGGGGGCCGGGCAGTGGAGACTCGCATGCCCGGTCGCAGAACCATTCGCAACAAGCTGCTCGTCGGCGGCCTGCTGGTGTGCGTGGTCGTGGCGATTCTCTCGGCGAGCAGCTTCGTCGGCATCTATTCCTACCGCCGACTGGTGCGGGCTCTCTCCAGCCGGGCTGCGGAGCTTCCGGTGGCCAGTCAACTCGGCGAGCGGGTGGAGCAGCTGCGGCTCTCGCGAGCGCGATGCGGCATCGATCCGCCGATCGACGAGAGCGTGTCCGGGGAGGTTGCAATTCTCAGGGGCGTGCTCGATGACTACCTCGCCGAACTCAATGCCGGCGAGATGGAGGGAGTCCCCATCGCCGACCGCAGCCATGAACGCAAAACGGCCGCGGCAATCGCCTCGAGCCTCGACCGGCTCGGGGCGGCCGAGGGTGGCGTGGCAATCCGTGACGAACTCGACCGGCTGGCCGAGCTGACCGCCGACCTGCCGAGCTTTCTGCAGGAGCAGCTCCACGACCTCGCCCGCGAAGTCCGCACCCGCTACCGCACGCTGATCATCACCACCTGGGCGGCTGCGGCCGCCGCCGCGGTACTCCTCGCAGCCCTTGGATCGCTCACCTACCGCTGGATCTTTCGTCCCTTGCGTCATCTTGCGGCCGGCTCGCGGAGAGTCGCCTCGGGCGACTTCGACTTTCGGGTCGGCCTCGACACCGACGACGAGATGGCCGAACTGGCCGAGGCCCTCAACGGAATGACCGAACGCTTCTGCGCGATTCGCGACGACCTCGACCGGCAGGTCCAGCTGCGGACCCGGGAGGTGATCCGCAGCGAGCAGCTTGCGAGCGTCGGTTTTCTCGCCGCCGGCGTGGCCCACGAGATCAACAACCCGCTCGCCTCGATCGCGATGTGTGCCGAATCGCTCGAGACGCGAATTGCCTCGCTCTACGAAGGGAGCGAGGAGAGGGCCGTCTCGATCCGCTACCTGGAGCTGATCCAGGCGGAGGCCTTCCGGTGCAAGGAGATCACCGAGAAGCTGCTCGATTTCTCCCGGCTCGGCGAGGTGCGGCGGCAGCCCACCGCGATCAAGGCGATCATCACCGATGTCGCCGAGATGCTCCGCCATGTGGGCCGCTTCGCCGGCCGCTCAATCGAGATCGAAGAGGGGCCCGACCTGCTGGTGATGGTCAACCCCCGTGAGATCAAGCAGGTGGTGCTCAACCTGCTCGTCAACGCCCTCGATTCAGTCGACCCATCCGGCAGCGTGGCGGTGCGGCTGCATCGCAACGGCAGCGAGGCGGTCGTCGAGTTTCGCGACGACGGATGCGGAATGACCACCGAGGTGCTCGAGCACCTCTTCGAGCCATTTTTCACACGACGCAGGAGCGGGCAGGGAACGGGCCTGGGCCTCTCGATCGTGCACCGGATCGTGACCGACCACGGTGGACGGATCGAGGCCTCGAGCGACGGACCCGATACCGGAGCGACCTTCCGGGTGAGCCTGCCGGTGGCCGCCGTTGGCGGACAGCCGAAAACGGCCGGCAAAAAGGAGGTGGATCATCAGCGATCGGCAGCCTAGACGATTGCGGATTCTTTTCGCCGACGACGAGACGTCGCTTCAGGAACTGATGCGGATCGAGCTGCCGCGGCTCGGTCATGAGGTGACCGTCTGTCCCGATGGCCGGACCGCGGTGCGGGCCCTCGAGCGAACCGCCTACGACTGCGTGATGGTCGATCTCGACATGCCGGGCATCGGCGGGCTCGACGTGATCCGCGAGGTGCGGAAGGTCTCCCCGGATACCGAGAGCGTGGTGATCACCGGCAAGTCGTCCCACGAGTCGGCCGTGGCCGCGATCCGGGAGGGCGTTTTTGACTATCTCACCAAGCCCTGCAAGCTCTCGGAGATTCAGGCGGTCCTCGAGCGGGTGCGACGGCGACGAAGCCTCACCGCCCGGCTGCGGGCCCTGGAAACACGGCTGCGACGGGCCGAGGGGAACAGCCGCCTGATCGGTTCTTCCGCGGCCCTCGAGCGGGTGCGGCAGCTGATCGCGAAGGTCGCTCCGAGTGACTCAAGCGTGTTGGTTCGCGGGGAGACCGGGACCGGCAAGGAACTCGTGGCCCGTGGGCTGCATGCGGCGAGCCGACGGGCCGAGGGGCCCTTCGTGGCGGTCAACTGCGGCGCGCTGCCGGAGCAGCTCATTGAAAGCGAACTCTTCGGGCACCGCCGCGGTGCCTTCACCGGGGCCGACGAGCATCGCCCGGGCCTCTTCGAGGTGGCCGACGGCGGCACGTTGTTCCTCGATGAGATCGGCGAACTGCCCCGTAGCCTCCAGCCGCGGCTGTTGCGGGTGCTCGAGAGCGGTGAGATTCGTCGTGTGGGAGAGAACAGCCCGATCACCGTCGACTGCCGGATCATCTGTGCCACCCACCGCTCGCTGGAAACCATGGCCGCGGCAGGGGAGTTTCGTGACGACTTGTTGTTTCGGATCAACACCTTCGAGATCCTGCTGCCACCGCTTCGCGAGCGGCTCGAGGATCTGCCAGAACTCGTTGACTCCCTCGTGCGGCTGGCCCGCCCGCAGCTCCCACCGGCCGTCGCCGTGGCAAGCGATGAACTGCTCGCGGCCCTTGCCGAGCATCCATGGAAGGGGAACGTCCGCGAGCTGGCCAACACCATCGAATATGCGTTGGTGCTCTGCGAGCAGCTCCCGCTCTCGGTTGAGCACCTTCCCGACCGGCTCCGCCGCGGCGGTGATTCCCCGGCGTCACCGGCCGGCGGCCGCAAGCTCGGGCCCCCGGAAGCGGCGGCCCGCCCGCTCTCCCTGCGGGAGCTGGAGATGCAGGCGATTCTCGAAGGGCTCGATCGCAACGGCGGCAACAAAGCCCGCACCGCCGAGCAACTCGGGATCAGCCTGAAGACGCTCTACAACAAACTCCACCAACTCAACGACGGCCGAGAACCGGGCGAACGGCTCAGACAGCCCGCCTGACTGCCCGGTGGCACGGCGAGGCATCAGCTGGTTTTCCGCACCACGCCCACGAGCACGCCGAGAACCTTTGGGTTTCTCACATACATCGGCTTCATCGCGGCATTGGCCGGCTGGAGCCGCACCCGATCCCGCTCAGGAAACCACTGCTTGAGCGTCGCCTCGCCGTCCTCTGTTTGAGCGACCACGATGTCACCACTGTGGGCAGTGCGGGCCTTGCGAATCACGACCCAATCACCATCGGTGATCTGAGCGTCGATCATCGAGTCGCCCATCACCTTGAGCACGAAGTGGTTGTCGCGGTTGAAGAGGTTTCCGAAGTCGACCCGCTCAGCCTGCTCGTCGGCCGGCCTGAGGGCTCCTGCCGCCACCCAGCCCGCCAGCGGCAGGCCGGCAAGGTGGGCCGGCTCGGCCATTAACTCGATTGCCCGCGACATGTTTTTGCCGCGGGTGATGAAGCCCTTCCGCTCCAAGGCCTTGAGGTGGCAGACCACGCCGTTGGGCGAGCGGATCTTGAAAGCCGTGCCGATCTCACGGACTGTGGGGCCGAAGCCACGAGAATGGATCTTGTCGCGGATGAACTTGTAGATCTCCATCTGCCGCGCGGTGGGGCCGCTCTCGCCAGA
>Ga0180429_10001903_pt1 | contig 17484 bp, 14 predicted proteins | sample SS_ome_FD_132428 | JGI IMG/M metagenome (GOLD analysis project Ga0180429, IMG submission 132428) | Hypersaline lake sediment archaeal communities from the Salton Sea, California, USA - SS_1_S_1 metaG | ecosystem: Environmental > Aquatic > Non-marine Saline and Alkaline > Hypersaline > Sediment ...
CCGGCCGCCATGGCGATCTGTTCGGTCGTCGTATCGGTGTACCCGCGTTCGTCGAACAGCGTGAACGCCGCCCGCCGGATTGCCAGGCGGGTTTTGATCTTCTTGCGCTCCCGCAGCCCCAGCGGTCGCTGATCCGGTCCTGGTGCCGCCGCGACGTCGCGCATGAGTCGATTCTGCCGCCGCCGGAACCGGAGCCACAAACGGCACAGCGACGGCGGGCTGCTCTGCCCGGGAATCGACCGGGGAGGCTGAGCCGAGCGCCACCACGAATTGCCCTTTAACCGGGCAGTATGCGGCTGGATGAGTCTAAGGTGAGCGGCGTGACTGACGTTGTCCCGCGCGTGGACGGATCCGGAAACCGCACCCGTTTCGGGCATCCGATGGGCTTGGTCAATCTCTTCGGCGTCGAATTGTGGGAGCGGTTCTCCTTCTACGGGATGCTGACCATCCTCGGTTACTACCTGTACTACTCGGCGACCGACGGCGGCCTGGGTCTCCCCCGAGCCACTGCCACCGGAATCGTCGGGGCCTACGGCGGTCTCGTCTATCTGTCCACCGTGCTGGGCGGGTGGGTCGCCGATCGTGTGCTGGGCATGGAGCGCACGGTGTTCTACGGCGGCGTCGTGGTGATGTGCGGCCACATCTCGCTGGCGATCCTGCCCGGGCTCACCGGTGTGGCGGTCGGCCTGGTCCTCATCGCACTGGGGGCCGGGGCGCTGAAGGCCAATGCCTCATCCCTGCTCGGCACTCTTTACGACCGGGGTGATCCGCGCCGCGACGGCGGGTTCACGCTCTTCTATCTCGGTATCAACCTGGGTGCGTTCAGCGGGCCGCTGATCACCGGGCTCCTGCAGACTCATCTGGGTTTCCACTACGGTTTCGGAGCCGCGGCTATCGGCATGGCGCTGGGGCTGACGCAGTATGTGGTGTTCCGGCGCAACCTCGGGGAGCACGGCCGCACGGTTCCGCATCCGCTGTCGCGCCAGGCCTTCTGGCGGTCCGCGGCCGTGGCGGCCGTGGTGGTGGGATTCATCGCGGTCGGGTTCGCCTCCGGGCTGGTCGGGTTGGCCAACCTGTCCCAGGTGACGACCTTTCTGATCGTCCTGGCCTCGGTGGCCTACTTCGCGGTGATGTTGACCAGCAGCCGGGTCAGCGCGCCGGAACGAACCCGGGTGCGCGCCTTCATCCCGCTGTTCATCGCTAACGCAGTGTTCTGGTCGCTGTTCCAGCAGATCTTCACCGTGCTGGCGATCTACTCCGATGAGCGGATGAACTGGTCGATTTTCGGCTGGACGGCCCCGTCGAGCTGGATCGGTTCGATCGAGCCGGTCTGGATAATTCTGCTGTCGCCGGTCTTCGCGCTGATGTGGACCAAACTCGGCCGCCGCGCCCCGACCACCCCGCGAAAGTTCGCCTACGGCGTCATCGGCATGGGTGGGGCCTTCCTGCTGTTCCTTCCGCTGGCCGGGACCACCGGCCGTTCGGTCCCGGCGGTTGCCGTGATGGCGATCATGGCTGTCTTCGCCGTGTCGGAGTTACTGCTGTCCCCGATCGGACTGTCGGTCACCACCCAACTGGCACCCGACGCGTTCCGCTCGCAGATGATGGCGCTGTACTTCTTCTCGGTCGGCCTCGGTACGGCGATGTCGGGGGTCCTCGCGCGCTACTACGACCCCGCGCACGAGTTCGCCTACTTCGGCCTCATCGGGGCCGCCGCCATGCTGGTCGGGTCGGTGGTCTGGCTTATCGCCCCGCGGATCAGCCGGCTGATGGACGGTGTGCACTGATCGGTCCCGGATCAGCTCACGGTCGATCACCACGCCGGCGGAACCAGCCGCGGTTGGCCGGTAGTTCCAGCAGTTCCGGCGCGAGTTCGCCCAGCAGTGCTTCGACCTCGCCGAGGCTCGGGTTGACCAGCGAGCGATTCCCGACGAACACCGTCGGAACCGTCTCGTCGCCGCCCGTCGCGGCGCGGACCCGCTGGGCCGCCTCCGGGTGCTCCCAGATGTTCACCGGCCGGGTCGGGATACCGCGCCGGCGCAACCGCCGGCGCAGGGCGATGCAGAACGGGCAGCCGGGCCGCCAGTAGAACTCGACCGCGGTAACCGGTTGCGCGGTCACGGCCGTGGCTCCCCGCCGCGCAGGTAAACCGTCGTGGTGTGGGTGAAGAACTCCCGCGCGGCGCCGCCCTGCTCCTTGGGGCCCAGGCCGCTCTTTCGGGCGCCGCCGAACGGGACATGCGGGTCCGCCCCGGCCGATTCGGAGTTCACGTGCAACACCCCGACGTCAATCTGCTCGACGGCCTGCAACGCCAGGGTGAGGTCCTGGGTGAACACCGCCGCCGAGAGACCGAACTCGCTGTCGTTGGCCAGTGCAAAGGCCTCCTCGGCATCATGGGCCCGCCGGACGGCCAGCACCGGGCCGAATACCTCGCGGCCCCAGATATCGGCCGGGCCGGTGAGTTCGACCACGGTCGGCGACACGAAGTGGCCCTGCGCCAGTGGACCGTCGTGGTAGTCGGCACCACCGGTCAGTACCGTCGCACCCTGATCGCGGGCGGTGTCGATACCCGTATCGATCGCGCGTTGGGCCGCACCGCTGATCACCGGTCCCATGTGGGTCCGCTCATCGGACGGGTTCCCAACGACCAGGTTCTCGGCCCGCGCGACCAACGCATCGAGGAATCGATCGGCGATTCCGGCGGTGAGTACTAATCGCGAAGTGGCGGTGCACTTCTGGCCGGCGGAACGGAACGCCCCCAACATCACCTGCTCGACGGCGAGGTCGAAGTCGGCGTCGTCGAGCACGACTGCGGCGTTCTTCCCACCCATTTCCGCCTGCACCGACACACCCCTGGCGGCGGCTGCCGCGGCGATCTTCCTGCCCACCGGAGTGGATCCGGTGAATGTGATGGCGTCGATTCCAATGTGGGCGGTCAGGGTGTCGCCGATCGAGGCGGACCCGATCACCAGGTTGAGCACCCCGGGCGGCAGTCCGGCCTCGGTCAGTGCCTCAGCCAGGCGGAGCGCCAGCAGTGGCACGGTGCTCGCGGGTTTCCACACCACGGTATTGCCGTAGACCAGCGCCGGGGCGATCTTCCAGGCCGGTATGGCGATCGGGAAGTTGAACGGTGAGATGACGCCGATCACCCCAACCGGCTTGCGGGTGAGCAGAATCCGCTCCCCGGCTCGCGGGGAGGCAAAGATCTCACCGGACTGCCGATCGCCTTCAGCGCCGTAATACCGCAGGATCTGCGCCGCGCGGCGCACCTCGGCGATGCCCTCGGCGCGGGTCTTGCCCTCCTCGACGGTGAGTTCCAGCCCCCACTGTTCGGCATGGCGATCGACGATGGAGGCGGCGGCGGCCAGCACCGCCCCGCGTTGATGTATCGGTGTAGTCGACCAGCGCGGCAGCGTTGCGCGGGCGGTATCGACCGCGTTTCCGATATCGGCATCGGTAGCGCAATTACCCTCCGCAACAACGATATCCGGGTTGGCTGGGCTGAAACTCTGAAGAGTTTCGCCGGTGCCGGGACGCCACTGCCCGCCGATGAGCTGGCGCAGAGTGGCCGCGGTCATCTCAGCGGAAAGCGGCGTGTCCGGTGAGTGCCCGGCCGATGGACAGCAGGTGCATCTCGGAGGTGCCCTCGTAGGTCAGGACGGATTCGAGGTTGTTGGCGTGCCGCATCGGTGAGTACTCCAGGGTGATGCCGCTGCCGCCCAGCAGGGTGCGGCACTCCCGGGCGATCGCAATCGCCTCCCGCGCGTTGTTGAGCTTGCCAAGGCTGATCTGTTCCGGGGTCACCCCGTCGGCGTCCTTGATCCGGCCCAGGTGGATGGCCAATAGCACACCTTTTCCGAGTTCCAGCGTCATATTGGCCAGCTTCTCCTGGGTCAGCTGGAAGCTCGACAAAGGCCGGTCGAATACGTCGCGGTCAGCGGTGTAAGCCAGGGTGGTTTCCAGGCTGTCCCGAGCGGCACCCATGACACCGAAGACGATGCCGAACCGGGCCTCGTTGAGACAGGACAGCGGGGCGCCGAGCCCGACGGCTCGCGGCAGTTGCGCCGAGGCGGGCAGTCGCACATTGTCCAGGACCAGTTCGGAGGTGATCGAGGCCCTCAGTGAGAGCTTCTTGTGGATCACGTTGGCGCTGAACCCAGGTGTGTTGGTGGGGACCAGGAAGCCGCGGATACCTTCGTCGGTCTGCGCCCAGACGGTGGCGACGTCGGCGAGGTTGCCGTTGGTGATCCACATCTTGGTGCCATTGATCACCCAGTCGCCTCCGCCGCCGTCCCGTCGTGCCCGGGTGCGCATCCCGGCGGGGTTGGAGCCGAAGTCGGCCTCCGTCAGTCCGAAACATCCGATGGCCTCGCCGCTGGCGAGTCGGGGCAGCCACTGCTGTTTCTGTTCCTCCGAGCCGTAGCGGTGAATCGAGAACATCGACAGCGATCCCTGTACTGAAGCGAAGCTGCGGAATCCGCTGTCCCCGGCCTCGAGTTCCAGGCAGGCCAGGCCGTAGCTGACGGCATTGGTGCCGGCACAGCCGTAGCCGTCCAGGTGCATCCCGAGCACGCCGAGTGCGCCGAACTCCCTGGCGAGTTCCCTGGGCAATGTCGCTGACTCGAACCAGTCGGCCACATTGGGGCGTAACCGGGTGTCGACGAATTTGCGCACGGTGGCCGCGATATCGCGTTCGTCGGTGTCCAACAACCGGTCGATGCCGAAGAGTTCCAGCGGGGTGTAGCTGGCCTTCTTCGCGGCGGGAACTGTCGTGGTGGTCACGATTCGCGATTCTACTTTCCGCGGTGCCGCCCGCAATCGGACGGAGTCGGACTATCCGGTGTTCGGCTCAGCATTGATGATTTTCTTGGCGAGGGTCGACAGGCGAGGCTCGTGCCGCCCCGGAACGTCGATATTGATGATGCGTCTGCCGGGATCGCCGGCGATGCGCAACAACCCCTGGAATCTGGGTCGGATACCGGCAGCGTCCAACCGGGTCATCCAGGTCACCGATGGGTCGCGCCAGAGGAAACCGCTGGCCAGACGGGATTCGATTCCACTGCGTTGGGTGGCCAGCCAGCCCACCTGTTGTTCGTCGACGTAGGCGGCCAGTCCGTGGGGGTCTGAATCCTTGGGCTGCAGCCGCAACGTCACCTCGACGGGACCCAGCGGCAGTGCAGCCACCGCCTCCGCGAAGGAGGAGGTTCCGGCGATGGAGCGCGTCCAGGTTCCCGCCACGTCGACGATCCGGTAGTCGTCGCGCTCTTCCCCCGGAGCTTCGGGTCTGCTGATGAGCCAATCCCAGATTGCCATGCTCCGACTTTACGGCAGCTGCGCCGCCTGGCGGAGGAACTTCGGTGACCCAACTGACGGGGCTGTCGCTGTGGCAGCGATCGTGACATGCGTGGCGGCCGTTCAGGAACTCTGGTGTGCCCCTCGTCGAGTCGTATACGGCCACGGGTTGTTCCGTTCGGGTACCGACTGAGCCCGGCTTTCCTTGAGTCGCATCCGCAGATGCTGCCGCAGATCGAGCAGGGTCGGCTCGTCCCACCGGTTGTCGGCCTCGATCGGGTCGACGGTCAGGTCGTACAACTCCCACTGATCATCCAACGGGCTGGACCGATACATCTCACCGCCCGGGCCGTTGGCCGCCAGATGCCGCACTCCGGGCTCGGTCCACGTCGACGGGTCGTCGAAGCTGCGAACCAGTTTCCACAGATGCCCGCGACCGCCCGCAATCGTTTGACCGACCCGCGTCACCAGACCCTCGAAGTTCGCGGCGGTGTGCGCTGCGATCCGGATACGCAGTGGCGCAGGGGGATTGGCGACCTGTTTGAGTTGGCGTCCCAGGCCGGAGGCCCCGGAGTCGCCTTCGAGCATATTGTCGCGGGTCATCAGATATACGACGCGGTCGTCGTCGGCCGCCGCCGCCCCGTCGACCACCGGCATGAGGTTGCGTCCGGGCAGAGGGTGCACCTCGGAGAAGGATTCACGCAGCGTCTCGGCGACGGCGGTGACATCGACCCCGGCGGCACCGAGCAGTGTCGGAACCAGATCGACGTGTGAGGTCGGTGCCTCGATCACCCGGGGTTCGGTTGGCCGGTCGCCGACTCTGGCAACGATGAACGGCACCCGGGTGGCCTCGTCGTAGAGGTTGAACCATTTCTGGTGCAGGCCGCCGTGCGCGCCGAGCAGGTCGCCGTGGTCGGATGTTCGTACCAGCAGGGCGTTCCCGGACCCGTCGCTGACCGCGCGGCGAACGAGGTCGAGCGGGGTGTCGACCTCGGCGTGCAGCCGGTAGTAGAGGTCGCGGTAGCGCTGGTCGAAGCGGTCGTAGACGGTCTGGATCGCCGGGGCCGGGCCATAGCCGGAGTAGTAGGCCTCCCGGAAGGCGATCTGGGCGGCCGGTTTGGTGCGCAGATCCTCATCGGCGGTGGGTGCCGGTGGGACCCGCGGCGGATCCAGCGCCGACGACTTCAGCGGACTGCGCAACGCCCAGGTGGGGAACAGCACGATGTCGTGCGGGTTGACGAAGCTGGCGACCAGCAGAAACGGCCGCAGCGCATCCGGATCGCCGGCACGACGGCGGGCGTAACGGTCCTCGAGCCAGGCCACCACCCGATCAGCTATCAGTGGGTCGCGGCGCAGTCCGCAGTTCGCCATCCCGGCCCCGTGTGGTTCCGGGCCGATCCATCCGGAGAATCCGTACGGTGCCAGTGGATCCGCGTCCAGGTACCGCCGGACGGCGGACTCGTCGACCGCACCGTCGGCGTCATTGGTGGCCAGGATGTTCCCGGTGGCGGGGTCGGTCAGATCGGCGTGGGAGATATGCCATTTTCCGTCGTAGTGGGTGTCATAACCGGCGGCGCGAAACCAGTTGCCCAGTGTCGGTACCTCACCGGGGCGCAACCAGCGCATCCGGGAGTCGTCGTACATCTTGCCGAGGCCGTCGGTCTGGGTGACTCCGTGCAAATCCGGGTACTGACCGGTGAAGATGGTCGGCCGGCTCGGCACGCAGGCGAGCGATCCGGTGTAGTGGCGGGCAAAGCTGACGCCATGATCGTCGAACCAACGTTGTGCGGACAGGGTGCGCCGCCGCCAGTCCAGAACATCGGGGGACTCGTAGGGCGGAATGGCGCGTTCCTCGTCGGTCATGAGGATGACGATGTCGGGGCGGTCGGTCACGGTGGGCTCTCCACTCTCTTCGCGAGTCCGGCAAGCATGGTCTGGGACTGTCTGGCCATCATCCGGCACACCAGGTGTGCGGCGATCCGGGCGAACGGGTCGGCGCCCATCTCCACTGTGCTGGTGAGGGTCACCCTGGTGCCGCCGAGGGCGGTCGCGGCCAACTCCCAGTGGTTGGTCACTCTGCCCAACCGCCGCGGCAGGCCCGTGATGTCGTAGGCCAACACTGTCGACGGCACATATTCGGTGATCTTTTCCACCAGGGTGTTGCGCCCCACCTGCACCCGGCGCGACGTCCCGAGGGCGCCACCCGGACCATGCTCGAGAATGCAGGAGTGGTCGACGTTGTCGGCCCAGGTGCTGATGCTGCCGAAGTCGGCCACGATGCTCCAGGCCGCCTGGACGGGGGCCGGAAGGGTTCGCGTGCGGCTCACGGTTGCCACGACGCCAGCATAGGGTCAGCTCGGGGCGGGGGTAGCCCGGCGGGTTCGTTCAGCGCGACTTTTTCGGATCGCACCGGCCGTTACCGGGACGGTCCCGTAGACCTTTCCCATAGGCTTGTGCGATGTCTACTTTCTCGGACCTGCGCGAGCAGGCGTTGGCCAAATTGGGGCAACTGGCTGAGCGCGGTTCGGCTGAATTGCACTACCTCCAGAAGATGATCTCCTCGGGCGCCTTCGGCCTGGAGCCTCCGCGGAATCTCGCGGCGATGGTGGCTGATCTGCGCCGCTGGGGCGAGGTGGGCATGATCCCCGGTCTCAATGCCCGGCGCACTCCGCACCGGGCGGCGATCATTGACGACGAGGGGACGATGACCTTCGCCGAACTCAACGATGCGGCCAATGCGGTGGCCAACGGTTTGTTGGCGAAGGGGGTCAGGGGCGGGGACGGCGTCGCCATCCTGGCGCGCAACCACCGCTGGTTCCTGATCGCCAACTATGCCTGTGCGCGGGTCGGCGCTCGCACGATCATGCTCAACACCGAGTTCTCCGGACCGCAGATCCGTGACGTCTCGGCGCGTGAGGGCGCGAAGGTCATCATCTACGACGACGAATACACCGACGCGGTGAAACTCGCGGAGACACCGCTGGGCAAGCTTCGGTCGCTCGGGTCGAATCCGGACGCCGCCGGGCCGTCGGGCAGCACCGACGAGACTCTGGCCGAACTCATTGCCCGCAGCAGTGCCGCGCCCCCGCCCAAGGCCACCAAACGGTCATCGATCATCATTCTGACCAGCGGCACCACCGGTACCCCGAAGGGAGCTAACCGGCATGCGCCGCCGACACTCGCCCCCATCGGCGGCATTCTGTCGCACGTTCCGTTCAAATCCGGCGAGGTGACGGCACTGCCGTCGCCCATGTTCCATGCCCTGGGCTACCTACACGCGACCCTCGCGATGACGCTCGGTTCGACGTTGATCCTGCATCGCAGGTTCAAGCCGGCGACCGTCCTCGAGGATGTCGCCAAACACGGCGTGACGGCCATCGTCGTTGTTCCGGTGATGCTGTCGCGGATGCTCGATTCGCTGGAAGGGATGGAGAAGAAGCCGGACCTGTCGCCGCTGCGGATCATCTTCGTCTCCGGTTCACAACTCGGTGCGGAGTTGGCGACCCGGACGTTGAGGGATATCGGGCCGGTCGTCTACAACCTCTACGGGTCTACCGAGATCGCCTTCGTCTCCATCGCCCGGCCGCAGGATCTTACGAAGAACCCGGCCACCGTCGGACCGCTGATCAAGGGGGTCAGGGTCAGGATTCTCGATGAGCACGGCAATGAGGTGCCGGAAGGTCAGGTCGGTCGCATCTTCGTCGGTAACTTCTTCCCGTTCGAGGGCTACACCGGGGGCGGCAATAAGGAAGTCATCGACGGTCTCATGTCGTCCGGCGACGTCGGCTACTTCGACGCCAACGGTCTGCTGTACGTCAGCGGCCGCGATGACGAGATGATCGTCTCCGGCGGAGAGAACGTTTTCCCGGCCGAGGTTGAGGACCTCATCAGTGGGCACCCGGACGTCGTCGAGGCCACCGCTCTCGGGGTCGATGACAAGGATTTCGGTCAGCGGTTGCGCGCTTTCGTGGTTCTCCGGGAGGGCGTCGAGACCACCGAGGAGACCATTAAGGAATACGTCCGCGATCATCTGGCGCGCTACAAGGTCCCGCGTGAGGTCGTCTTCCTGGCCGAGCTCCCGCGCAACCCGACCGGCAAGATCCTCAAGCGGGAACTGCGCCAGGTCGAGCTCCACTAGCTCATTCCTCCCGCGAGCCTCCCGCGAGCCTCCCGCGAGCCTCCCGCGAGCCTCCCGCGAGCCTCCCGCGAGCCTCCCGCGAGCCTCCCGCGAGCAGACGTGAAAGGCTCCGAACTACCGGCGTGTCGGATCCTTTTACGTCTGTTCGCGGAGAAGGGGCGGGGGTTAGGGATCCCGGGGTAGCCCCAGTAGCCGCTCGGCGATGATGTTCAACTGCACCTCGGAGGTGCCGCCGTAGATCGTGGTCGCCCGACTGGCGAGGAGGAATTCCGCCCATTTGCCCTGCGGTGACTCCTCTTCCCAGATCGCGCCGTCGACCCCGAAGGTGGACACCGCGAACTCGGCATAACCCTGGCCGGTGCGCATCGACAGCAGCTTGGAGATCGCCGCCGACGGCATCGCATCACCGCCGGCCAGGGTCAGTAGTGTCGATCGCAGGTTCATCAATTTGGCGGCGTGCCCCTCGGCGATCAGCTCGCCGGCCCGGTGATGCCCGATCTGGTCGAAGTGGCCCTCGCCGGCGAAGTCCACGAAACGTTCCAGATTGGGCAGGAACCACGGCTCACTGCTTCCGATCGAAACCCGCTCTGCGGTAAGGGTATTGCGGCTTACCTCCCAACCGCTGTCCACTTCGCCGAGCACCATATCGTCGGGTACGAAAACGTCATCGATGAAGACGGTGTTGAACAGCGCGTTACCGGTCAGTTCCCGCAGCGGCTTGACCTCCACTCCGGGGCTGTTCATATCGAGCAGGAAATAGGAGATGCCGACGTGCTTCGGGGCGTCCGGATTGGTCCGGGCTAGCAGTGCCCCCCACTGGGAGAACTGCGCTGCGGTGGTCCAGATCTTCTGGCCGGTGATGCGCCAGCCACCGTCGACCTTGGTCGCCTTGGTGGTCAGGCTGGCCAGGTCCGAACCGGCGCCCGGCTCGGAGAACAGCTGGCACCAGATCATCTCGCCGCGGAACGTCGGAGGTAGGAAGCGCTGCTGCTGCTCCTCGGTGCCATAGGCGACGATCGAGGGAATCAGCCAGGCGGCAATCCCCATGTTCGGCCGCTTGACCTGCCCGCTGGCGAACTCCTGGGCGATGATGATCTGCTCCACCGGGGCGGCCGCCCGGCCCCACGGTCGGGGCAGATGGGGTTGTACCCAGCCGGCCTCGGCGATGGCGGTGTTGCGTTCCTCCCGGGGGATGGCTTTGAGCGCAGCCACTTCGGCACGGATCTCCTCCCGCAGCTTCTCGGTGTCCGGATCGAGATCGATGTCCAGCGGACGCATCCCGGTGGTCGTCGCCGCGTCGAACACCTGTCGGGGGTACTCATTCGGCCGACCGAACGCCGCGACCACGCCGAGGGTGTGCCGGTAGTAGACGTTGGTGTCGTGCTCCCAGGTGAAGCCGATGCCGCCGTGCACCTGGATGCAGTCCTGGGCGCAGTGCTGGGCCGCGGCGGGGGCCAGGGTGGCGGCCACCGCGGCGGCGAACTCATAGTGGGTGGACTCGTTGTCCCATTTTCCCGCGTCCCGGCCGTTCTCTGCCGCCTCGTCGATTGCCCGGGCGGCGTCCCACACCGCCGCGGTGGCGCGCTCGGTGGTGGCGATCATCTCGGCACACTTGTGCTTGATGGCCTGGAACTGTCCGATCGGACGGCCGAACTGCTCACGGATCTTGGCGTATTCCGAGGCGGTGTCGGTGGCCCAGCGGGCCAGACCCACCGCCTCGGCCGACAGCAGCGTGGTGACGATCGCGCCGCCGGTGGCCTGGGAGACATTGGACAGCAGCCGCTCGGCCCCGATCTCGACTCCGTTGGCACGCACATGCGCAACGGGCCGCAACGGATCCACCGACCGCAGCGGTTCGATCTCCAACTGCCCGGCGTCGAGCACCGCCCACTCGATGCCGCTTTCGATCGCCACCGGCAATACGAGCACCGAGGCCTGTGCGGCTGCAGGCACCGAGCGGGCCTCCCCGCGTATCACCACGGTGCCGTTCTGGAGGGTGGCGGTCAGGTCGGAGGAAATCGCGACGGAGGCGATGGTGTCGCCGGCGGCCAGTTCGGCCAACAGCTTGGTGTCCGGGTCGTGGGCGGCGATGAGCGCACTGGCGATCGCCGAGGGAACGTAGGGCCCGGGTACGGCGCCGTAGCCGAATTCGGCGATCGAGATGGCCAATTCGAGCAGCCCGAACCCCTGGCCGCCGGCCGATTCGGCCAGGTGCAGACCATGCAGACCCTGCTCGGCGGCGGCGCGCCAGTACGGCGGCGGGCTGTCCAGCGGGGTTTCCAGCGTCGCGTGCAGGAACTCGGCGGGCGCGGCGCGGCGCACCAGTGCGCGCACCGACTCGGCCAGATCCTGATGCTCGGATGTGATCGCGATGGGCATGTTTCGATCGCCTTCACTGTCGTTGATCGCCTGTTGGATGCCTGTCTGGGCAGCCGCCTATTAACCGGTGGGTCGGGACCGAGGGTACCCCCGGGGCTCATCTGCCGACCCCGGATCAACTTCCTGTCTGATCTCTCATCGGAGACCCGGCGGTCGAGCAGTTGTTCGGGGTGGCGAGAGGTGTTGATGCTGCCGTGGGCCCAGCCGGGTACGTCGCAACCGGGCTCTCCACTGCAGTCTCAGTTCCGAAACAGACTGGACTCGGCGAAGGCGTCGACGATCGCGCTGAGTTGGTCGACGACCTCATCGGACGTGAAGTCGACGTCACCGGACAGCCAGGCGCCGATGGTCTGGGTCACGCCGCCGACCACGAAGTAGGCGAATGCCTTGATCCGCTCGGAGGCGGGGCGGCGCAACAGATTCTCGACGTGCCGGCCGGACAGCATCACGAATAGCGCCTCGGACTCTTGCCGCTTGCGGATCAGGGTGGTGTTCGAGACCCATCCGCCGAACATCAGTCGGCCGACCCTGGGGTCGGCCTCAATGGACCGGACGATATTGGCTATCCCCACCCGGGTCTGCCGCTCGGCCGGTGCGGCCGCCACCGCCGCCTGCGTCGTGGTTGCCATGCGGGCGATGACCGAATCGAACACCGCGCCGATGAACTGGTCCTTGTCGGTGAAGCTCTCGTAGAAGTAGCGGGTGGCCAGGCCCGACTCCCGGCAGATGCCCCGGACCGTCAGTTCCGCCGGGTCGGCATTGCTGCCGAGCAGTTCCAGGCCGGCGTCGAGCAATCTGGCCCGGCGGCGGGCCATCCGTTGGGCGGCGTCTACGCCGGCGTACGGACGTGTCTGGGTCACCGCGTCATCTTGACATCGGGATGTGGTTGGAACAATATCGGGAAACAACCGTTCTCAGAATTTCCCCGGGGAGGAGATCGCTGTGACCACTGGTGGATCCGGCAGCGTCGTGGATCGCCCGGTGGGAGACTCCTCCGGTCCGGCCGCGGACCGCGGCCTACTGCAACGGCTGACCCGCCCGGCCCACTCCGGGGACGCAATCCCGGGAATCGCGCTGCTGGCCGGCCCGGCGAACGTGATAATGCAACTTGGCCGCCCCGGCGTCGGGTACGGCGTCAAGGAGAGCCGGGTGGAGAGCGGACGGATCGACCGGCACCCGATCAAACGCGCCCGGACCACCTTCACCTACCTCGCCGTCGCAACCGGCGGCAGCCCGGAGCAGAAGAAGGCCTACCGCGCGGCGGTCACCCGGGTGCATTCCCAGGTGGTATCCACCGAGCAGAGCCCGGTGCAGTACAACGCACTCGATCCCGATCTGCAGCTCTGGGTGGCGGCCTGTCTCTACAAGGGCGGGGTCGACGTCCGTCGCATCTTCATCGGCGAGATGGACGATGAAACCGCCGACCAGCACTACCGCGACAGCATGGCGTTCGGGACCATGCTGCAGATGCGCCCGGAGATGTGGCCGGCGGACCGCGCCGCGTTCGACAAGTACTGGGAAGAATCGCTCGAGCTCATCCACATCGATGGCGTCATCCGGGAGTTCCTGTATCCGATCGCGGTGGCCAGAATGGGAGCGTTCCGCATGCCCGGTCCGCTTCAACAGGTCAACGAGAGTGTTGCTTTGCTCATTACAACGGGGTTTCTGCCACAACGTTTTCGCGAGGAGATGAGGCTGGACTGGAATCGCGGTAAACAACGTGAATTCGACACGTTGATGACTGCGATCCGGTTGAGCAACAGTGTCGCTCCGTCCTTCGTCCGCAACTTTCCCTTCAATCTGCTTCTGCACGATGTGAACTGGCGGATGCGTACCGGCCGCCCCCTGGTCTGATCTGTGCCCGGTCTGAATCATGCGTAGCGACGACGACAGCTGGGATATCACCACTGGTGTGGGCGCCACCGCGTTGTTCGTTGCTGCCGCGCGAGCGTTGGAGGCGCAGAAGCCCGATCCGCTGGCCGTTGACGTGTACGCCGAGAAGTTCTGCCGGGCGGTGGGCGGTCCGTGGGCCGAACTCCTCGAGGACACCGGACTCGATCATCCGCTCAGATCTGACGATTTCGGTTCGCATTTCGTCACCTTCCAGGGTGCCCGCACTCGTTACTTCGACGCCTACTTTCGGGCGGCGGGGCGGGCCGGGGTCCGCCAGGTCGTGATGCTGGCCGCGGGATTGGATTCCCGGGCATACCGTCTCGATTGGCCGACCGGAACGACGGTCTTCGAACTGGATCAGCCGCGAGTACTGGATTTCAAGCGCGAGACCCTCGGTGCAGCTGCACCCGGCGCTGAGCGCCGTGAGGTACCCGTCGACCTCCGGGAAGATTGGGTATGTGCACTGCAGGACAACGGGTTTCAGGCTGCGCAAGCCTCGGCGTGGATCGCCGAGGGTCTGCTGGTCTATCTTCCCGGCACCGCTCAGGAACAGCTGTTCGCCGGCATCGACACCTTGGCTTCGGCGGGTAGTCGAGTGGCCGTCGAAGAAGGCCGGCCGATGGACGATGACGCGTTCCGGGCCAAGCTCGATGAGGCGACGCGCGCCGAGGATATGCGCGGACAGTGGTGGCAGTTGGTGTACAACGAGCAGTGCGCGCCGGCGGCGCAGTGGTTTTCCCGGCGGGGGTGGACGGCGGTAGCCACCACGCTGACCGACTACCTCGATTCCGTCGGCCGTGCCGCGCCGATCGCGGCACCGGATGTCTCGCAAATGATCGACAGCATCACTCTGGTCCGCGCGGTCAAGAATTAGCCGAATATCAGCGGAAACGGAAACGGAAACGGTTGGTGCACCGCACAACGGGTACCGGGACATGAGTCCCGGACCCGCCCCTCGGGGGCATGGTTCGGCTCGGACAACCAGCAGTTGGGGTACACCTTTGTGGGTGTCTTTATGGGTTTGTGGGTGATGTCGCGAAAGGCTATGGCAATGACCGCGTTAGCGGCCACGACGGTCTACGCGCTGTTGTGGATCGGCATCACCGTCGACTGGGGCTGGCTTGATGCGATGGACTCGTGGACCCTGAGACGGTTCTATGACATCAACGCCGACAGTCCGGGTTGGATCAGCTTCTGGCGAGGTGTCTCCGGTGTGCTGGGGCCGAGCGCGCTCCGACTGCTCGCTCTGGTGGGCATCGTCATCGCCCTCATCCGACGCCGTCCGCGGATGGCGTTATTCCTGACGCTTGCCGTCATCCTGGCCGGGCTGATGACGCTACTCGCGAAGGATCTCAGCGGCCGGCCGCGGCCGAACACCGCACTGGTCTATGCGGCGTCGACGGCATTCCCGTCGGGGCATGCCCTGGGGATCACGGTGGCGGTGCTGGCGGCCACGACCGTCCTTTGGCCGCTGATCGCGCCATCGATGCGAATCCCCGCGCTCGGTTGCGGCGCGGCACTGATGGTGCTGGTCGGGCTTTCCCGGGTTGCGCTCAACGTCCACCACCCATCCGATGTGATCGCGGGTTGGGCGCTGGGTGTGCTCTGTTACCTGCTGTGTATGGCGTTGGTGCCGCCGCGGATCGGCAGCGAACCGAGGATCGTGTCCCGGTCAGGATGCTGACCCGGAACCACCGCCCGGTGCGTCGCCGCCACCGTTGCTGGGGGGTGTGATGATTCGCCGGGTGGCAACCGGTTTCCCGGTCGGCTTCCGATCTGTTTGAGGCAATGACGGAGGCGGGGTCAGGCGGCCTTGAATCGGTGCGCCGTTACGCACCGGCGGTACCGAGACGCGTTTGGTGTCGGCCTTGGGATCCTTGTCGGCGTTGGCTGCCGCGCCCATCGCCCCCGGCGGGATCATCGGCATTCCCGCGAAGCCTCCGCCGTGTGGTGCCGCCGGAGCCGGGGCTTTCGGTGCCCCGATCGTCGCGGCCGGAGCCGAGGACGGTGCGGTGCTTGCTGACGGGATCGGCGGCGGCCCGAGCACCGTGGTCGGAAGGGTGGTCGGTGCCCCGCCACCGCCGGCGCCGCTTGACCCGGCGCCGCCACTACCCGGGGCACCCCCGAACCCGGACCCGTCGAAACCGTCCAGATCATCAGGAAAGTCGGTCAGGGAACCAAAGTCGTCCAGCAACGGCGAAAGGGACTCATCGATCGGTGTGGCCGCCTCGCCGACCGCATCCCCGAACAGGCTCGTCCCCGCCTGCAGGGCCTGCTGTGCGCCCTGGGCGAGCTGCTGGGGGACCTGGGTCAACGGTTGAAGAGCACCGCTGACGGCACCGACGACGGCGCCGGCGATACCTGAGATCAATTGAGGTAGCTGCTGGGCCATCGCGGCCGGGTTGTCCGGGTCGACAAGCCCATTGAGCTCATCGAGCCCATCGAGCCCCGCCTCAGCCTCGATGTCCTGGGCAGCGAAGGCAGCCGCCGCCGCGTTGGTGGCCGTCTCGCGCCGAAGGTGCTCCGCTACGCTCTCGGTGCTGTCCCGGGGGTCACCGGAATTCGCTGCAAGGCTGAGCATCCGGAGAATCTGTTCGACGGGAGTGGCCCCACTGACGAGCTGATCGGCCGGAATGGGTGGTGGCGGTGTGTTCATCCCGGCTGCACGCAGGTAGTCATCGACATCGGCGTGTAGTTGGCCATCGGGCATCAGGTGTCCTCCATCTCCGCTGTCGCGGTCTGCGCGAGGAACCAGGCGAGGTGATAGCCGGCGCGATCGGTGGCGTCGAGGATCAGCGCCTCGGTGCTCGCCAGCAGCTGCCAGTTCCCGATATCCAACCTGTCCACCTCGTCCGGATACCGGCTCAGTACCGAACGGCTGACGGCCTCGAGATAGCTTCGCAGCAGAGCAATCTCGGAATCGAGGTAGCCGGACCGTGCGGTGCCGGCCCTGGCCATCGTGTGGGCCAGCCGCGGCAAGCCGGCCCGCCATTTCGTTGCCTGCGTCAGTTTCCAGCCGAGATCGGCGACCGTGGTGCCCCGATAGGCGTGATCGGCCATCTTCACCGGCTCGTGGTCTTCCGGGCCGGGGCCCTGGCCCGGTTCATAGACGACCGTCCGTGCCGCCGCATTCAGCAGGGCGGCCATACCGCCGGTTGTGCCGGGCGGCTGCGGCAGTCGCACCTCCGCCGGAATCGTGATACCCGGCGGGATCCAGCCGCAGGCGAGATCAGTGACGACGACGGTGCGGCCGTCCTCCAGATCACCGATACCCCAGCGCAACCGCGGCTGCTGCCGCGTCACCAATGCCAGCAGTCGGTGGAGTCGTTGCTCTGCGGCCGGTTGCGGTGGGTCAGCACCCGGTGACCCGGCTGTGGCTGAGGCGTGGGGGCCGGCGTTGGTGGTGTGCCGGCGGTCCTGGCCGGCCACGGCACCGGAATCGCGACGCACCGCGACCGGTTGACCGATGGTCGCGGGTGCCCCCGCGCCACCCACCGGTGCCGAAGCCGGGGCCGCCGGAGCCGGTGGGATCGCAGAGGGTGACGGCGCCGTCGTCGCGGGCGTTCGAAGGTCTGATCCGTAGGCCGCCCGGGCCGGAGGAGGTGCGCCGGCGGCCTTCGACGTCGGCGGTCGAGACGCTGCGACAGCGGCAGCGGCGAACGGGGCGGCAACGGTCGGTGGCCCGGCTGTCGCCGGTGCCGCCGCCGTCGCCGGTGCGGGAGTCACAGCCGGTGTCCGGACCTCGTCGGTCTGCCCGGCCCCGTTCCCGTCGGCCCCGTTCC
>Ga0180429_10001904_pt1 | contig 17481 bp, 15 predicted proteins | sample SS_ome_FD_132428 | JGI IMG/M metagenome (GOLD analysis project Ga0180429, IMG submission 132428) | Hypersaline lake sediment archaeal communities from the Salton Sea, California, USA - SS_1_S_1 metaG | ecosystem: Environmental > Aquatic > Non-marine Saline and Alkaline > Hypersaline > Sediment ...
ATTCCGCATCCTCCGATTGCAGGGCCTCGATTTCCCGGGCCAGCCAGGCCGCGGTGCGCAGCAGCCGCCCGTCCTCGCCACGCCGGCCGACAAGCTGCAGGCCCATCGGCAGGCCGCTCGAACTCCGGAACGCCGGCAGCGTCACCGCCGGCGTGCCGCACAGGGTAAAGAGCCCGTTGAAGATCGACGACCCGGTCGAGCCATAGCCTTCCGGTGCCGGGCCGGGCGCCGCCGCGGTCAGGATCGCGTCGCAGCGCTCGAAGATTTCCCCGAGCCCGGAATACAGGATGTCGGGCCAGTCCAGCGCGGCGATGTAGTCGCGCGCCGGCACCGCCTGTCCGGCCTCGATCGCCGCGCGGGTTTCTGGCGCGAGTTCGTGCCAGCCACGCCTTTCGTAGCCGTAGTAGAACTTCGCCATCTCGGCGAAATTGATCCGTTCGCGGATCGCGCCGGCCTCGTCGAAGGCGCCGGGCAGCGCCGTTTCGAAACACCGCTCGCCCAGCGCGGCGACCAGTTCGGCCATCGCGCCCTGCATCTCCGGGTCTGCCGCGTCGTGGCCGGGCAGGCGCAGGAAGGCCAGCGTCGGCGCCACCGGCGGCGGGCTTTGCGCGAGGTCGAGAAGCCGCGGCGCCGGCGCCGGCGCCGTTGCGGCATCGCCCGGATCGTGGCCGCACATCGCCTCCGCCAGCATCGCGGCCTCGGCCACCGTCGCGGCGAACACCCCGACGGTGTCTAGCGTGGGCGACTGGGTCAGAACCCCGGTGCGCGGGATCGCCCCGAAGCTGGGCTTGAAGCCGACCGTGCCGCAATAGGCCGCCGGGCGGATCACCGATCCGCCGGTCTGGGTGCCCACCGCCAGCGGCACCATGCCCGCCGCCACCGCCGCCGCGGAACCCGAGGACGAGCCGCCGGGGGTATGGCCGGGCGCGCGCGGATTGCGGGTCTTCGAGGGGGCGAGATAGGCCAGTTCCGTGGTCACCGTCTTGCCGATGATCACCGCGCCCGCCGCGCGCAGTTTCGCGACCAGCGCGGCGTCCTGCAAGGGCACCCGCCCGCGGTCCAGCACGGTGCCGTTCTCCGTCGGCATCCGCGCGGTGTCGATGACGTCCTTCAGCGCCACCGGCAGGCCGTGCAGCGGACCGACCGGCGCGCCCGACCGGCGATGCGTGTCCAGACGGTCGGCCTGCGCCATCGCGTCCTCGCCGTCGACATAGGCGAAGGCCTGCACCTCGGGTTCCAGCCGCGCGATCCGGTCGAGGCAGGCGCCGGCCAGCTCCCGCGCCGTCAGCGCGCCGGAGGCGAGCCGGTCGCGCAACTCGATCGCGCCCAGCGCCAGCAGCGCGTCGGCCCTTTGTGCCGCCTTACCCGCCATAGAGCGCGTTCGGCAGGTTGAAGACGATGCCGGGGTAGATGTAGACGACCGCCATCGCGATGAAGACCATGAACAGGAACGGCATGACGCCCGCGAAGATCTGCGTCAGCTTCACCTCTGGCGGCGCGATCCCCTTGAGGTAATAGGCCGACATCGCCATCGGCGGCGTCAGGAACGAGGTCTGCAGGTTCAGCGCCACGAGGATGCCGAAGAACAGCGGATCGACCCCGAAATGCGGCAGCAGCGGCAGGAAGATCGGCACGAAGATGATGATGATCTCCGACCATTCCAGCGGCCAGCCCAGAAGGAAGATGATCAGCTGCGCCATCAGCAGGAACTGCAGCGGCGTGATGTCCAGCCCGGTCACGAATTCCGAGATCAGGTGTTCGCCGCCGAGATAGGAGAACACCGCCGAGAACGTGTAGGACCCGACGAACAGCCAGCACACCATCGCGGTGGTGCGCACCGTCAGGTAGACGCTTTCGCGCAGTCTCTGGAAGGTCATCGCACGGTAGGCGATCGCCAGCAGCATCCCGCCCAGCGCCCCGATCGAGGCCGCCTCGGTCGGCGTGGCCAGACCGAACAGGATCGAGCCCAGCACCGACAGGATCAGCACCGCCAGCGGGAAGAACGAGGTCATCAGCATGAGCACGAGCTTGCCCATGCCGACATCGGGCACCTCGTCCTTCGTGGGCTTCGGCGCGACAGAGGGCTGCACCAGCGTCCGGCCGACGACGTAGATCATGTAAAGGCCGACCAGCAGGAAACCGGGCAGCAGCGCCCCGGCATAAAGCCGCACGATCGACACGTTCGAGGCCGCGGCATAGACGATCAGCATGATCGAGGGCGGGATCAGGATGCCCAGCGTGCCGCCCGCGCAGATGATGCCGGAGGCGAAGGACGGGTTGTAGCGCGCCTTGAGCATCGCCGGCAGCGCCAGAAGCCCCATCAGCGTGACCACCGCGCCGACGATGCCGGTCGCCGTGGCGAACAGCGCGCAGGTGATCAGCGCCGCGACCCCCATCGAGCCGGGGATGTTCTTCGAGGCGATGTTGAGCGTGGTGAACAGCTTGTCGACGATGTTGGCGCGTTCGACGACGTAGCCCATGAACAGGAACAGCGGCACCGCGGTCAGAACCTCGTTCGACATCACCGTGAAGGTCTGGTTCACGAACAGGTCGAATATCCGGTTGTTCAGGAAGCCGTCGAACCATGTCGACCATTGTTCCCATCCGCCGGCGGTTTCGTCGAGGCGGTTGTAGTCGCGCCACATCCGGCGTTCGTCGAAATAGGCGTAATAGCCGAAGCCGATGCCCATCGCCATCAGCGTGAAGGCGATCGGGAAGCCGAGGAACACGAAGACGATGAACAGCCCCAGCATCATCAGGGCGATCTGCGGGTCGGTCATATGTGATGATCCCTCTCGGCCTTGTCGGCTTCCCGCATCAGCAGGTCTTCGGTCTCGACGACGTCTTCCTCGGCCTGCAGCCAGACATTGGTGCGCATGGCGTGGATGCAGCGCAGCACCTGCGCGATGCCCTGGATGAACAGCAGGATGCCGGCGGCGACGATCACCGCCTTGAACTGGTAGATCGGCACGCCGGCCGGGCTGTTCACCGAAACCTCGCCGTAGCCCCACGACCGGTCAGCATATTTCCAGCCCGCCATGATCAGCGCGGTCACGCCGGGGAAGAAGAACAGGATGTAAAGCACCAGGTCGACCTTGGCCTGGGTCCGCGGCTGCCACAGCCGGTAGAGGAAATCGCCGCGCACATGGCCGCCGCGCGACAGCGTGTAGGCGCCGCCCATCATGAACAGCGTGCCATACATGATGAACGAGACATCGAGCGCCCAGGGCGTCGGCGCGTTGAACACGTAGCGCACCACGACCTCGTAGCTCATCCCGAAGGTCATCATCAGGATCAGCCAGGCGAAGGCCTTGCCGAACCAGGCCGACAGCCGGTCGGCGAAGGTGATGAAGGCGATCATCGCACCTCTCCGCGGAAGAAAAGGCCCCGGCGGCAGATAGCCGCCGGGACCGGTTTGCGAGCCGGTGCCGGGATCAGAGCTTCAGCTTGCCCGGGAAGTAGTGCTCGTAGGCGAGCGCGTAATCGGGCGAGTTCATCAGTTCGTAGAACGTCACCCGCTCGACCCATTCGCGCTGGCTGTCGAGGCACTTCTTCATGAACGGATCGGATTCCAGTTCCGGGATCAGCTCGTCCCAGGCCTGGATCTGGGCGTCGAGGATCTCTTTCGAGGTGCGGTGCACCGTCACCCCGGCCTCGTTCTGCAGCCACTGCAGGTCGGCGGAGTAGCGATCCATCGCCTTGGCCGTGTTGGCCGTCGACACCGCCTCGACGGCGTATTTCAGGATCGCCTGCAGATCGGGATCGAGGTCTTCGACGAAGGTGCGCGAGAACAGGAACTCGAAGCTTTCCGAGGCCTGGTGATAGGACGACAGGTAGTAGTTCTTGGCGACGTCCTGCGCGCCGAAGTCCTTGTCCGAGGACGGGTTGTTGAACTCGAACGCGTCGATCACGCCACGCTCCATCGCCGGCACGATCTCGCCGCCCGGCAACTGCGCGACCGACATGCCGAGCTTGGCCATCAGGTCCGCGGCCAGGCCCACGGTGCGGTACTTGAAGCCATCGAGATCGGCGACCGAGTTGACCTCGCCCTTGAACCAGCCGAACGGCTGGGCGAACATCGGGAAGCCCATGTAGCCGATGACGTCGAGGCCCATGATGTCCTGCGTCAGTTCGCGATACAGTTCCGCGCCGCCGCCGGCGTAGAACCAGCTCAGCATCGTGGTGGCCGATCCGCCGAACACCGGGCCGGTGCCGAACAGCGAGGCCGCCTTGTTCTTGCCGTACCAGTAGACCGGCACCGAATGCGCGGCGTCGAGCACGCCGTCGTTGACCGCGTCGAGAACCTGGAAGGCGGCGACGACCGCGCCGGCCGGCAGCACATCGACCTTGAGCCGGCCGCCCGACATCTCGTCGACCCGCTGGGCGTAGTCCTTGGCAAACTCGTCCCAGATGTTGGCCGCGCCCCAGGACGTCTGCATCTTGATCACGATCGGCGCCTGCGCCAGCACCGCCGGCGCGGCGAGCGAGGCCCCGGCGGCCGCACCGCCGGCAAGCGCGCCCTTGCGCAGGAACGAACGACGCGACAGCGCCTTGTCTTCGGTCTTGGTCATCTCTCTTCCTCCCGGAATGTCAGGTGCATGCGAACGGGCCCCTCCCGCCTGCACATATTGGCTAGGTTTACTGACCAATTTCACGATTACAAGAACTAATGCGCCCGGACCCGGCCGAAGCGTCCGGCCGTGCACCGGGCGATCTTCGGGCCGGCCCCCCCCGGACGCGCCAGCGCCGGCCCGATCGCGCGGCGCCGCCGCCGATGTCAGGCCGCGCGCGCCGCGCGGATCAGGTCGAGGATGTCGCGCGCCGCCGCGGGGATGTTGGTGCCCGGCCCGAAGATCGCCTTGACCCCGGCGGCCTTGAGGAACTCGTAGTCCTGCTGCGGGATCACGCCGCCGCAGATCACCAGGATATCCTCGGCCCCCTGCGCCTTCAGCGCCTCGATCAGCTTCGGCGCCAGCGTCTTGTGCCCCGCCGCCTGGCTGGAGATGCCGATCACGTGCACGTCGTTGTCGATCGCGTCCTGCGCGGCCTCGTCCGGGGTCTGGAACAAGGGCCCGACATCGACGTCGAAACCGATGTCGGCGAAAGCCGTGGCGATCACCTTGGCGCCGCGGTCATGCCCGTCCTGGCCCATCTTGACCACCAGCATCCGCGGCCTGCGGCCCTCGGCCTCGGCGAAGGCCTCGACATCCTTCTGGATCGCGGCAAAGCCCGCGTCGCCCTCGTAGGCCGAGCCGTAGACCCCGGCGAGCGTCTTCACCTCCGCCCGGTGGCGGCCGAACACCTTTTCCATCGCCATGCTGATCTCTCCCACCGATGCCCGCGCCCGCGCGGCCTCCACCGCCGCGTCCAGAAGATTGCCGCCCTCCGCCGACCGGCGTTCCAGTTCGGCCAGCGCCGCCGCGCAGGCGGCCTCGTCCCGCCCGGCCCTGATCCGGTCCAGCCGCGCGACCTGGCCGTCGCGGACCTTCGCGTTGTCGATCTCGAGGATCTCGATCGGATCCTCGGTGTCGCGGCGATACTTGTTGACGCCGACGATCACCTCGTCGCCGCGGTCGATCATCGCCTGCCGCCGCGCCGCGCTTTCCTCGATCCGAAGCTTCGGCATGCCCGAGGCGACGGCCTTGGTCATCCCGCCCATCGCCTCGACCTCCTCGATCAGCGTCCAGGCCTGTTCGGCCAGCTCCGCCGTCAGGCTTTCGACGTAATAGGAGCCCGCCAGCGGATCGACGACCTTCGTCACCCCGGTCTCTTCCTGCAAGATCAGCTGGGTGTTGCGCGCGATCCGGGCGGAAAACTCTGTCGGCAGCGCGATCGCCTCGTCCAGCGCGTTGGTGTGCAGCGACTGGGTGCCGCCCAGCACCGCCGCCAGCGCCTCGTAGGCGGTGCGCACGACGTTGTTGTAGGGATCCTGTTCCTGCAACGACACGCCCGAGGTCTGGCAATGGGTGCGCAGCATCAGGCTTTGCGGTTTCTTCGCGCCGAATTCCGTCATGATCCGGTGCCACAAGAGCCGCGCCGCGCGCAGCTTCGCCGCCTCCATGAAGAAATTCATCCCGATCGCGAAGAAGAACGACAGCCGGCCCGCGAAGGCATCGACATCCATGCCGCGGTCGATCGCGGCGCGGACGTATTCGCGCCCGTCGGCCAGCGTGAAGGCCAACTCCTGAACGAGGTTCGCGCCCGCCTCCTGCATGTGGTAGCCGGAGATCGAGATCGAGTTGAACTTCGGCATCTCGGCCGAGGTATATTCGATGATGTCGGCCACGATCCGCATCGAGGGTTCGGGCGGGTAGATATAGGTGTTGCGGACCATGAACTCCTTGAGGATGTCGTTCTGGATCGTCCCCGACAGGAGCGACCGGTCGATGCCCTGTTCCTCGCCGGTGACGATGAAATTCGCCAGCACCGGGATCACCGCGCCGTTCATCGTCATCGAGACGGAAACCTTGTCCAGCGGGATGCCGTCGAACAGGATCTTCATGTCCTCGACGCTGTCGATCGCGACGCCGGCCTTGCCCACGTCGCCCACCACGCGGGGATGGTCGCTGTCATAGCCGCGATGGGTGGCAAGGTCGAAGGCCACGGAAACCCCCTGCTGCCCGGCGGCCAGCGCGCGGCGGTAGAAGGCGTTCGATTCCTCGGCGGTGGAAAAGCCCGCGTATTGCCGGATCGTCCAGGGCCGGCCGGCATACATCGTGGCGCGCGGGCCGCGGGTGAAGGGCGGCAGGCCGGGCAGGCTGCCCAGGTGGTCCAGCCCGGCGGTATCGGCCGCGGTGTACAGCGGCCTGACCGCGATCCCCTCCAGCGTCTGCCAGGTCAGGTCGTCGAGCGGCCGGCCCCGCAGTTCCTTCGCGGCGAGCGCGGCCCAGGCATCGGTCGAGTCGGTCATGTGCGTCCTTCCTTCCAGGTCACGGCGGCCGGCCGGGGGCCGGTCAGCCGGTGCAGTCCAGTCCCGCCATCCGATCGCCCTGCAACCGGGCAAGATCGGCCTCGTAGCGGGCGGCCAGTGCCTCGGCCTGGCCTTGCGAAAACGGCCTCCAGCGATCCCCGGCCGGCGCGGCAAGCCCCGGCGGCAGCACCGGGGCGCCGCGGCCGGCCAGATGCGCGGCCAGGCGTGCCGCGCAGGGCGCCGCGTTGCGGCCGTGCCCGGCCGGCAGCATCGCGGCGGGCGCCGGTTCCCCGGTCAGTCGGGCGAGCACCCGCTGCGGCCGGTTGACGCAGGCCTCGAACCGCCAGCAGGCGACGGGCGGGCCCGGCAGCGCCGCGCGGATCTCCTCCAGCACCTCCGCCCAGCCCCGCGGGCTTCGCGCCAGACGGTCCAGCAGGGCGGCATCGGGCACCGGCCCGCCGCGCAGAAGACGAAACGCCATCACCGAGGCCCACCAGGTATCGTAGCCGCGCAGGCCGATCCCGACCCGCACGATCCGCCCGGAAAACAGCCGGCCGAGCCGGGCCAGCCGCGCGCCGGCCTGTGGATAGGGCGCGGCAGCGGCAAGACAGCCGGCCATCGTCCCCAGAAGGTTTTCCTCCGACACGATCAGCCGGCCATGGCCGGCCGCCTCCAGCCGGGCCAGCGCCTGCGCCAGGTGCCGCTTCAGCGGCAGGTCCGCCAGCGCCCGCGCCCGGCCGCCCGGCCGCGCCGCAAGCGCCTCGAGCGGCCCGCCGCGCAGATCGGCCGGCAGCCACAGCGCCGTGCCCCGCGCGGCCAGCCGCGCCCGATTGGCCTGAAGAAATGCCTGAAAGGCGGTGGTGCCTGTCCGATGGGCCCCAAGGTGCAGATACACGTCCACTCGTCACGCTCCGGTCGGGCACCGCGCCGGAACCCGCGCGGGCCGGGGCCGATCCTGCATCGGCAGGGGTGGCCAATCGCTTAAACCCGTGATTTGACGAAAAATCGAACCGGCGGCGTTTGGCGGCCCCGCCCGCCGCGCCTATATTGGCCCCGAGGGGAGAACGGATGCGACGTCTGATCTTTGCGATAGCACTGGCCGGTGCCTGCGCGCCCGCCGCGGCGCAGACCCAGGTCGCCGCGGCCGGCCCGGCCGGCGACGAGGCCGGCGCGGCGACGGCGACCGACGGCATGCCGGCCGGGTTCGCGCCGCTGGAGGCCGCCGACGTGGCGCTGGAGGATTTTCTGTGGCTCAAGCGCCCCGTCGTCGTCTTCGCCAACACGCCCGCCGATCCGGCGTTCGGCCAGCAGATGGACTTTCTCGAAGAGCTGTGGCCGGAACTGGAGGAGCGCGACGTCGTCGTGATCGTCGACACCGATCCGAAGGCCGAAACCGAGGTGCGCCGCACCCTCCGGCCGCGCGGCTTCATGCTGGTGCTGATGGACAAGGACGGCAGCGTGGCGCTGCGCAAGCCATCGCCATGGAGCGTGCGCGAGATTTCCCGCGCGATCGACAAGATGCCGTCGCGGCGCGAGGAAATGCGCGTGTTGCAGCCGGGGCGGTAACCGCCCCGGCGCCCCGCGCGATATGGCGCCGCAGCGGGCATCGGCCTATTCGAACTCCATGATCACGTCATCGACCTTCAGGCTCGCGCCCTCGCCGGCGTTGATCCTGGTGACCACCGTCTTGCGCTCGGCGCGCAGGATGTTTTCCATCTTCATCGCCTCGACGGTGCACAGGGCCTGGCCCTCCTGCACCTCCTGGCCCTCCTCGACGCTGATCTTCACGACGAGACCGGGCATCGGGCACAGCAGCATCTTCGACGTGTCCGCCGCGGCCTTTTCCGGCATCAGCGCGGCCAGTTTCGCCGCCGCCGGCGTGCGCAGGTGAACCTTGAGATCCGCACCGCGCAGCCGGATGCGGAAGCCCGAGGGGATCTTGCCGACCTTCATCACCACCCGTTCGCCATCCACGTCGATCCGCGCCAGCTGCTGGCCCGGCGTCCAGTCCGAGGCGACGCGGTGGTGGCTGCCGTCGTCGAAGCGCACCGTCGCGCCCTCGGGATCGGCGGCCACGGTCACCGGCATCGTCTCGCCCTGCAGCGTCACCACCCAGTCCTCGCCGACATGGCGTTCGTGGTTGTCCATCCGGCCCGAGATCCGGGTGCGCCGGATCTCCGCCACCCGGTGCATCGCGGCGCAGGCCGCGGCGACCTTGCGCAGCAGGCCGGTTTCCAGCGTCGCGCCGGTGAATCCCTCGGGATATTCCTCGGCGATGAAGGCGGTGGTGATCGCGCCCGAGACGAAGCGCGGATGGTCCATCACCGCCGACAGGAACGGCAGGTTGTGGCCGATCCCCTCGACCTCGAACTCGTCGAGCGCCTGGCGCATCCCCTCGATCGCCTCGCCGCGGGTCGGCGCCCAGGTGCACAGCTTGGCGATCATCGGGTCGTAGAACATCGAAATCTCGCCGCCCTCGTAGACGCCGGTATCGTTGCGCACCACGCCGGCGGGCGTCGCCGCCTCGGCCGGTGGGCGGTAGCGGGTGAGCCGGCCGATCGAGGGCAGGAAGTTGCGATACGGGTCTTCGGCGTAAAGCCGGCTTTCGATCGCCCAGCCGTCGATCTTCAGGTCGTCCTGCGCAAACGGCAGTTCTTCGCCTGCCGCGACGCGGATCATCTGTTCCACCAGATCGACGCCGGTGATCAGCTCGGTCACCGGATGTTCGACCTGAAGCCGGGTGTTCATCTCGAGGAAGTAGAAGTTCTTGTCGCCATCGACGATGAACTCCACCGTGCCGGCGCTGGTATAGCCCACCGCGCGGGCCAGCGCGCAGGCCTGTTCGCCCATCGCCTTGCGGGTTTCGGGGTCGAGGAACGGCGAGGGCGCCTCTTCGATGACCTTCTGGTTGCGGCGCTGGATCGAGCATTCGCGCTCGTGCAGGTAGACGCAGTTGCCGTGCTTGTCGGCCAGCACCTGAATCTCGATATGGCGGGGCTGGGTGACGAATTTCTCGATGAAGATGCGGTCGTCGCCGAAGGAACTGGCGGCCTCGTTCTTCGAGGACTGGAAGCCCTCGCGCGCCTCCTCGTCGGACCAGGCGATGCGCATGCCCTTGCCGCCGCCGCCGGCGGAGGCCTTGATCATCACCGGATAGCCGATCTCGCGGGAAATCCTCACCGCCTCGTCGGCATCCTCGATCAGGCCCATGTAGCCCGGCACGGTCGACACGCCGGCCTCCTGCGCGATCTTCTTGGAGGTAATCTTGTCGCCCATCGCCTCGATCGCCGGCGAGGGCGGGCCGACGAAGGTGACGCCCGCGGCCTCCAGCGCCTCGGCGAATTTCATGTTCTCGCTGAGGAACCCGTAGCCGGGATGCACCGCCTCGGCGCCGGTCTCGCGGATCGCCTGCATCACCTTGTCGATCACGATGTAGGACTGGTTGGCGGGCGGCGGGCCGATATGCACCGCCTCGTCGGCCATCGCGACATGCAGCGCATTGCGGTCGGCGTCGGAATAGACCGCGACGGTTGCGATGCCCATCTTGCGGGCCGACTTGATGACCCGGCAGGCGATCTCGCCCCGGTTCGCGATCAGGATCTTGTTGAACATCTCCGTCCCTTCTTCCTTGGCCGCCGGGTTCAGGCCCGGTCGTGACGAACGACAACGCCGCCGGGGCGGCGGGCCCCGGCGGCGTCGAGTTGAATGCTGGGGGCGGCCGGCGCGGGGCCGGCCGCCGTGCGGTTGCGCGGTTCAGTACCGCGGGATGCAGCCCGCGGCGTTGGGCGCCACGTCGCAGTAAAGCGCCCCTGCCGCGGCGCCGAGCGCCGCGCCGGTGATGGCGTTGTTATCGGTCGCGTCCGCGATGACCGCACCGGCCGCGGCGCCGGCAAGGGCGCGCTGGCCTTCGGTCTGCATGCAGCCCGACAGGGCGGCTGCACCGAGGACGGCGAGAACGAGGGTCGTGTTACGCATGCTCTTGAGCCTCCGAAGCGTATTATCCTGCGGTTGCATCTTACAACCTTTGCGGGGGCGCAAAAGCGAAATCGCCGGCAGCGGCCGGCTTCGGCGCCGCACCGCGCATCCTGCGGGCCGCGCGCGGATCGCCAGCCGGCCGAACGGATCTGGCCGCGCCGCCTCATGCCTCGAACGCCTCGGGAAAGGCGGCCTCGGCCCGCGCGCGGTCGATCCGCAGAAGCGCCTCGTAGCTTTCTGGGTCGAACGGGTCTTCGGCGGCCACCACCTCGCGCCCGAATAGCCAGGACAGCCGGCCGGCATCGAGGTTGCCGCGCTCGAACGGCGCCTCGCCGAAATGCTCCCACAGCGCGGCGAGGAACGCGGCATCGGCCGCCCGGTCCAGCGGCGCGCGGTCGCGGTAGCGTTCGCGCACGATCAGTCGCGACGCGCCTTTCGGATTGGCGCGCCGGACCGTGAACTGCAGATCGGTCCCGGGAAGTCGGCCGGGAAAGCCGCGATGCTTCAGCATGGCGCGGCCTCCCGGCGGGAACGGGCGGCGTGCGGCCGCCCGCCCCGGTCAGCCGCCGTACTTGCCGCTGTAGGTCGGCTCGACGGTGACCGGCTCCATCGGCACCGGTTCGGGCTTGGGCGCGCAGGCCGCGGCGAAGGCGACGAGGGCGAGGGCCACGAGGGCTTTGCGGGACATGATGAACTCCTCGGTTCGGAAATCCGGGCGCCCGCGACATGCGGGACCGGCGCGACCCTAGCGGATTCGCGGCGCCGGCGCCATGCGGCGCGTGCGGGACCACGCGGGGATCCGCCGAGGATCGACAGGATCGCGCGCATCTCAGAACGGCTCCCAGATGCAGGCCCCGCCGTCGGGCAGGAAGGCCTCGAAGAATTGCGTGGCCTCGGGGGCCGGCGCGCCGAAGGCCACCTCGCGGTCCATCAGCGTGATCACGATCTGCGCCGGTCGCGGGCCGGTGGCCGGGATCCGGGCGAGGGCGAAGTCCTCGCACAGCGCCTGCATGTCGGCAAAGGCGGCTTCCGGATCGATGCTGCCGCCCTCGCGGGCGATCTCGGGCGCGAGGAACCGCAACCGCAGCGTCAGCCCGGCGGGGCCCGCCGCGTCATGGATCGTGTCGAGATAGCGGATCGGCTGGCCCGAGGGCACGGCCAGACCGTCGCGCCCCGGGGCGGGCGCGGCGGCCAGCACGAGCGCCGCGAAGGGAAGCACCAGCCGCATCGCCATCACCTCACAGCGGGATGTTGTCGTGCTTCTTCCACGGCGTCCGGGTCGCCTTGCCGCGCAGGCTGGCAAAGGCGCGCGCCACCCGCTTGCGGGTCGATTGCGGGCGGATCACCTCGTCGACGAAGCCGCGTTCGGCGGCGACGAAGGGATTGGCGAAGCGATCCTCGTAGTCGGCGGTGCGCCGCGCGATCTTCTCGGCATCGCCCAGTTCCGACCGATACAGGATCTCGGTCGCGCCCTTGGCGCCCATCACCGCGATCTCGGCGGTCGGCCAGGCATAGGTGAAATCGCCCTGAAGATGCTTTGACGACATCACCACGTAGGCGCCGCCATAGGCCTTGCGGGTGATCACCGTGACCTTCGGCACCGTCGCCTCGCCATAGGCGAACAGCAGTTTCGCGCCGTGCTTGATGACGCCGCCGTATTCCTGCCCGGTGCCGGGCAGGAAGCCGGGCACGTCCACGAAGGTCAGGATCGGGATCTCGAACGCGTCGCAGAACCGCACGAAGCGCGCCGCCTTGCGCGACCCGTCGATGTCGAGACAGCCGGCCAGCACCATCGGCTGGTTCGCCACCACGCCGACGGTGCGGCCCTCCAGCCGGATGAAGCCGGTGATGATGTTGCCGGCGAAATCGCGCTGGATCTCGAAGAAATCGCCCTCGTCGGCGGTCTTCAGGATCAGTTCCTTCATGTCATAGGGCTGGTTGGGATTGTCCGGCACCAGCGTGTCGAGGCTCGGTTCCAGCCGTTCGGGGGAATCGAAGAACGGCCGCACCGGGGGTTTCTGGCGGTTGTTGAGCGGCAGGAAATCGAACAGCCGGCGGATCTCGCTCAGCGCCTCGACATCGTTCTCGAAGGCGCCGTCGGCGACCGAGGACTTGCGCGTATGGGTGCCCGCGCCGCCAAGTTCCTCGGCGGTGACATGCTCGTTGGTGACCGTCTTCACCACGTCGGGGCCGGTGACGAACATGTAAGACGAGTCGCGCACCATGTAGATGAAATCGGTCATCGCCGGGGAATAGACCGCGCCGCCCGCGCAGGGCCCCATGATCACGGAGATCTGCGGGATCACGCCCGAGGCGCGGATGTTGCGCTCGAACACCTCGCCATAGGCGGCAAGGCTGTCCACGCCTTCCTGAATCCGGGCCCCGCCCGAGTCGTTCAGCCCGATCACCGGCGCGCCGTTCTGGATCGCCATGTCCATGATCTTGCAGATCTTCTGGCCGTGGGTTTCGGAAACCGAGCCGCCCATCACGGTGAAGTCCTGCGCGAAGACATAGACCTGGCGGCCGTTGATCGTGCCCCAGCCGGTCACCACGCCGTCGCCCGCCGGCCGCTCCGCCTCCATCCCGAACTCGGTGCAGCGGTGCGCCACGAACATGTCGAATTCCTCGAACGACTCCTCGTCGAGCAACAGTTCGAGACGCTCGCGCGCGGTCAGCTTGCCCTTGGCGTGCTGGCTGTCGATCCGGCGCTGGCCCCCGCCCATCCGCGCGGTCTCGCGGCGGCGCTCCAGCTCGGTCAGGATATCCTTCATCTTGTCCCCCTCGCGGTTTGGCGCGCACCCTAGCGGCGGGGGCCGGGGGGACAAAGCGGAATCCGGAAAATTTGCAAATAATTGGCAGACGCCTCCGTGCGAAATGCATATTTGCGAATCCCGGAGACCGTGTCCTTGCGGCTGGACAAGCCGCGCGCCCGCGCGTAGCCAAAGCCCATGTCCACGCCCCCGACGGTTCGGTTTCTCGACCGGTCCACCGCCCCACATATCGTCACGCTGGTGCTGCTTTCGGGGCTCTCGGCCCTGTCGATGAACGTGTTCCTGCCCTCGCTGCCCGGCATGGCGGCCTGGTATGGCGTGGATTACGCGGTGATGCAGCTGTCGGTTTCGGCCTATCTGGCCGTGTCCGCCGTGCTGCAACTGGCCGTCGGCCCGGTATCGGACCGCTACGGGCGGCGATCGGTGGTGCTGGCGGCGCTGGGGCTGTTCCTGCTGGCCACGGTCGGCACGCTGGTGGCGCCGACGGCCGGGTGGTTCCTGGTGTTCCGGATGGCGCAGGCGGTGATCGCCACCACCTTCGTGCTGTCGCGCGCGGTGGTGCGCGACATGGTGCCCGACGCCCAGGCCGCCTCGATGATCGGCTATGTCACGATGGGCATGTCGCTGGCGCCGATGATCGGCCCGGCGATCGGCGGCGTGCTGGACGAGGCCTTCGGCTGGCAGGCGAATTTCGCGCTGCTGCTCGCGCTTGGCGTGGTCGTGACCTGGCTGGCCTGGCGCGACCTCGGCGAAACCGCGGCGGGCGGCGGCACACCCTTTGCCGAACAGGTCCGGCAGTATCCGGAACTGCTGACCTCGCCGCGGTTCTGGGGCTACGCGATGGCGGCGGCCGGCGCCTCCGGCGCGTTCTTCGCCTATCTCGGCGGCGCGCCCTATGTCGGCACCAACGTCTTCGGCCTGTCGCCGGCGCAGCTGGGCTTCTACTTCGCCGCGCCGGCGATCGGCTACGCGCTGGGCAACTTCATCTCCGGCCGCTACTCCGTCGCCGTCGGGATCGACCGGATGGTCCTGATCGGCTCGATAATCACCACGACGCCGCTGGCGCTGGCGTTGCTGGAAGTCCTGCTTTTCACCCCCAGCCCGCTGGTATTCTTCGGCGCGGTCGGGCTGATGGCGATCGGCAACGGCATGGTTCTGCCCAATGCCAATGCCGGCATGCTGTCGGTGCGCCCGCATCTGGCCGGCACCGCCTCGGGCCTGGGCAGCGCGCTGATGATCGGCGGCGGGGCCGGCCTGTCGGCGCTGGCCGGATCGCTGCTGGGCCCGGGCAGCGGCGCGGCGCCGCTGCTGGCGCTGATGGCGCTGTCCTCGCTGGGGTCGATCGCGGCGATCCTCGCGGTGATCCGGCGCCGGCGCGCGCTGGGGCTGTGACGGCTTGCCCGGCGGGCTTTGCAAAGCTAGTTTGCAAAGACTTCGGCGGGGGCGGGCATGGCCGTTCGGAAACTCTATGCAGGCGTCAAGCTGCGCGAAACGCGGACCCGGCTGGGGCTGACCCAGAAGGCCTTCGCGCAGAAGCTGGGCGTGTCGCTGCCCTATCTGAACCAGATGGAGAACAATCACCGCCCGGTTTCGGCCACCGTGGTGCTGGCCCTGGCCGGGGAATTCGGGCTCGACGTCACCGAACTCTCGACCGGCGATGCCGAACGCATGGTTTCCGACATGCGCGAGGCGCTGGCCGACCCGGTGTTCGCCGATACCGCGCCGCCGCTGGCCGATCTGCGGCTCGCCGCGTCGAACGCGCCGGCGCTGGCGCGGGCCTTTCTGGAATTGCATCGCGCCTACCGGCAAGGCCACGAACGCCTGGCCTCGCTCGACGAGGCGCTGGGCCGCGACGATGCCGCGCCGGTCGCCTCGCCCTGGGAAGAGGTGCGGGATTTCTTTCATTATTGCGACAATTACATCGATGCCGTCGATCACGCCGCCGAACGGTTCGCGGCCTCCGCCGGCCCCCGCGAGCCGCTTGACGCGGCGCGAGCGGCGCTGGAGGCGAACGGGATCGAGTTGACCTTTTCCGATACCGGCCCGCTTCGTCACTATGTTGCCGAGGGGCAAAGCCTGCGGCTGTCCAACAAGGCGGCCCTGGCGACCCAGCGCTTCCAGGCGCTGCACCAGGTCGCGCTGTTGACCCATGAACCGCTGCTGGAGGCCACGCTCGATCTGGCCCGGTTCCAGTCGGACGCGGCCCGCGGCATCGCCAAGATCGGGCTGGCCAACTATTTCGCCGGCGCGGCGCTGCTGCCCTATCGCGCGTTTCTCGAGGCAGCCCGCGAAACCCGGCACGATCTGGAACGGCTGGCCGATCGCTTCGGCGCCTCGATCGAACAGGTGGCGCATCGGCTGTCCACCCTGCAACGGCCCGGCGCGAAGGGCGTGCCGTTCTTCTTCGTCCGCGTCGACCAGGCCGGCACGATCACCAAGCGCCATTCCGCCACGCGGCTGCAATTCGCCCGCTTCGGCGGCGCCTGCCCGCTTTGGAACGTGCACCAGGCCTTCGAGACGCCGGGCCGGTTCCTGCGGCAACTGGCCGAAACGCCGGACGGGGTGCGCTACCTGTGCCTCGCGCGCGATGTCTCGAAGCCCGGCGGCGCGTTCCACGCGCCGGTCCGGCGCTACGCGATCGGGCTGGGCTGCGAGATCAGCCATGCCGGGCAACTGGTCTATGCCGACGATCTCGATCTGGGCAAGGCGGCGGCGTTCCAGCCGATCGGCATCTCCTGCCGGATCTGCGAACGACGCGACTGCCACCAGCGCTCCGTTCCGCCGCTGGAACGGCGGCTGACGATCGACCCAGACCGGCGCGGGCTGCTGCCTTACGAGATCGCATGAAAAAGGCCCCGGCACGTGGCCGGGGCCCTGCTTTCGTCGTGATGCCGGATCAGGCCTGCGCCAGCATCCGCGCGATCTCGTCCTTCAGCGCCATGCGCTTCTTGCGCATCTCGGTCTCGGCCAGCTGATCGACCGGCTCGATATTGGTTTCCGCGCGATGCACCTCGCGGTTGATCTCGTGGTATTCCTCCATCAGCCGCGCGAAATGCGCATTCGCCGTCTTCAGCGCGTGGATCTTGTCCGTCTGGCCGGGAAAGTCGTCAGCCAGTTCGTGGGGCGTGTGCGACATCGCGTGTCTCCTTGTCATCTGTCCGGCAGCGAGCCTAGAAGCGCGCCCTACCGCCCTCCTTGACCGAGGTCAAACCCCGATCAGCGCGCCGGCTGCCAGCCGGCCGCGCGGGCCTCCGCCTCGGTGCAGAACCAGCGTTCGCCGCGGGCCGTGTCGATCCGGGTATCGGCATGGCCGCGCCCGCCCGGCAGGTGATAGAGCTTGCGGCCGGACCCCGAGATGTTGCCCTTGATCGCGCAGCCGTTCGGCCCGGTATCCGGCCCGGCCCGCGCGGCCTCCCCGGCGCGGCGATGATCCTCCGGCCGCTCGAACCCGCCGCCCCAAAGGCCAAGCCCGTCGCGCGCGGCGCCGCGCTGGTCGGCGACGTAGCGGGTGCTGTAGCGGGTGTAGGCGACCGCGGCGCCCTGCGCCACCATCGCCCGTCCGATATCGGCGCCGTTCACCTTGCAGATCGCCACCAGCCGGTCGTAGGCGTCGCGATCCTGCACGGTGCAGACCACCCGCCGGCCTTCCGCCAGCAGCGCCAGCCGGCCCCGCGCCCAGGCCCCGCAGGCCCAGTCGCGCCCCGCGGCATCGGCGCAGTCCTGGTCAAGCTCCGGCGCGTCGATCCCGAACAGCCGGATCCTGTCGCCGCCGATCCTGAGCGAATCGCCGTCCGACACGCGGGCGCGGCCGGCGACGGTGTCGGC
>Ga0180429_10001905_pt1 | contig 17479 bp, 12 predicted proteins | sample SS_ome_FD_132428 | JGI IMG/M metagenome (GOLD analysis project Ga0180429, IMG submission 132428) | Hypersaline lake sediment archaeal communities from the Salton Sea, California, USA - SS_1_S_1 metaG | ecosystem: Environmental > Aquatic > Non-marine Saline and Alkaline > Hypersaline > Sediment ...
GCTGGAGAAGCAGGATGATCTGGCGGAATCGACGGGGTTGCGGTTCGTATTGAAGCATGTGGTGGATACGGACGTGGAGCGTAAGCGGCCTGTGGCGTTGCCGGCGGGGGTGCTGCATAGTGACCTGGAGCGGGTGATAGCTGATGGGCAGGTGAGTATTGCCATTGAGCTGGTGGGTGGGACGACGATTGCGGGGGAGATTACGCAGCGGTTGCTGGCGGCGGGCAAGGACGTGGTGACGGCGAACAAGGCGTTGTTGTCGGAGCGGGGGGGGGAGATATTTTCGACGGCGCGGCAGCACGGTCGATGTGTGGCGTTTGAGGCGAGTTGTTGCGGGGGGATGCCGGTGATCGGTGCGATTCGGACGGGTCTGGCGGCGAATCGGGTGGCGGCGATGTATGGTATTGTGAACGGGACGTGCAATTACATTTTGAGTGAGATGAGCCAGCAGGGCAAGGATTATGCGACGGCGTTGGCGGAGGCGCAGGCGGCGGGTTTTGCTGAGGCGGACCCGACGCTGGACGTGGACGGGACGGACAGTGCGCATAAGCTGGCGATCATGGCGATGCTGGCGTTCGGGCGGGAGGTGGACTTCGGGGCGATTCCGGTGGAGGGGATTGACGGTGTGGATCTGGAGGACATTCGTTACGGCCAGGAGTTGGGTTATGCGATGAAGCTCTTGGCGATTGCGGAGCAGGGTGAGGGGGGGTTGTCGCTTCGGGTGCATCCGGCGTTTATACGGGCGGAGGAGCCTTTGTCGCAGGTGTCGGGGTCGTTTAACGCGGTGAGTATTTTTGGGGATGCGGTGGGGCACACGTCGTATTATGGTCGGGGAGCGGGGATGATGCCGACGGCCAGTGCGGTGGTGGCGGATGTGATCGAGGTGGGTCGGGGCAACGCGGGTCGTAGTTTTGCGGCGACGCGGGGGCTGGGGGTATCGGGAGAGCAGGCGAGGCTATGTCCGGCGGCGGAGGTGGAGAGTCGGTTTTATCTGCGGATGCTGGCGGTGGATCGGCCTGGTGTGTTTGCTCAGATCGGGCAGGTGTTGGGGTCGCACGGGATCAGTATATCGGCGTGTTTGCAGCACGAGAGCGAGCGTGAGGACTGGGTGCCGGTGGTGATTATGACGCACGAGGCGTGTGAAGGGTCGGTGCGGTCGGCGTTGGCGGCGTTGACGCAGTTGGATGTGGTGAAGGAGCGGCCGGTGTGTATTCACGTGATGACGCCGCCAGGGGAAGAGATGCAATGAAGTATGTAATCGTGGTGATGGACGGTGCGGCGGACGAGCCTTTGGCGTCGCTGGACGGTCAGACGGTGCTGGAGCGGGCGCATACGCCGCACACGGACTGGCTCAGTGGGCACGGGCGTCAGGGTTTGGTGCGGACGGTGCCTGGGGGGTATCATCCGGGTAGCGACGTGGCGTTGATGAGTGTGCTGGGTTATGATCCGAAGCGTTATTATACGGGTCGGGCGCCATTGGAGGCGGCGGCGCGTGATATTGAGGTGGGTCCTGAGGATTGGATATTCCGGTGCAATGTGGTGACGATTGCGGACGGGGTGATGGTGGATTATTCGGCGGGGCACATTGAGACGGTGCAGGCGGCGGAGTTGATCGAGGCGTTGAATGAGGAGTTGGCGGGTGGGGAGATACGGTTTTATCCTGGTGTGGGTTATCGTCATTTGATGGTGTATCGGGGCGGGTTGGATTTTGAGCAGGAGATAGCGCCGCCACATGACATCATGGATGAGCCGGTGGCGAAGCATTGGCCTAAGGGCAAGGGGGGCAAGTATTTGCGGGAGATCATGTCGCGGGCGAGGTCGTTGATGGCGGGGCATGATGTGAACCGGGTTCGTCGGGATCTGGGAGAGAACCAGGCGACGGATATCTGGTTGTGGGGTCAGGGTCGTCGGCCTGCGTTTGACAGTTTTGCGGGTCGTTACGGGGTGAAGGGTGCGGTGATTACGGCGGTGGATTTGTTGCGGGGGATAGGCAGGTTGGCGGGTCTGGACGTGGTGGAGGTGGAGGGGGCGACGGGTTATCTGGACACGAATTACGCGGGCAAGGGTGCGGCGGCGTTGTCGGCGTTGTCGGAGCATGATCTGGTGGTGGTGCACGTGGAGGCGCCGGACGAGGCGGGTCATGGGGCGTTGGTGGAGGGCAAGATCGAGGCGATCGAGCAGATCGACAAGGAGATTGTGGGTCCGGTGCTGAAGCATTTGCAGGGAGGTGGTCGGTGGCGGATGATGGTGTTGCCGGACCATCCGACGCCGATCCGTTTGCGGACGCATTCGGACAAGCCGGTGCCTTTTGCGTTGGCGGGGTCGGGGGTGGTGTCGACGGGGGGATTGGGGTACAGTGAGGCGAACGCGGCGAAGAGCGGTTTGCGCATTGAGCGTGGTCACGAGTTGATGGAGTATTTTTTGCGGGGGAAAGGGTGAGTGTTATGAGCCTGGTCGTGATGAAATTTGGCGGGACGAGCGTAGCGAATGCGGAGTTGATTCATCGTGCGGCGCGTCGTGCGGTGAAGGCGAAGCTTTCGGGCAAGCAGGTGGTGATGGTGGTTTCGGCGATGGGCAAGACGACGGACACGTTGATTTCGCTGGCGCGGCAGGTCAGTGAGCAGCCGCCACGTCGGGAGTTGGACATGCTGTTGACGACGGGGGAGCAGGTGAGCATAAGTTTGATGGCGATGGCGGTGAATTCGCTGGGGCATGAGGCGATCAGTTTGACGGGGGGTCAGATTGGGTTGATCACGGATCCGGTGCACACGAAGGCACGGATTCAGAAGATCGAGGGGGAGCGTTTGCGGTCGGAGTTGGAGCGAGGTCGGATCGTGATTGTGGCGGGTTTTCAGGGAGTGGACGAGTCGGGGGAGATAACGACGCTGGGTCGTGGTGCGTCGGACACGACGGCGGCGGCGTTGGCGGCGGTGCTGGATGCGGAGGTGTGCGAGATCTATACGGACGTGGACGGGGTGTACACGGCGGATCCTCGGGTGGAGCCGGAGGCCCGTAAGATCGACAGTATCAGTTATGATGAGATGTTGGAGTTGGCGAGTCAGGGTGCCAGTGTGATGCATTCGCGGGCGATAGAGTTTGGTAAGAAGTATGATGTGGCGTTGCACGTACGATCAAGTTTTAGTGAGTCGGCGGGGACGATGATTACGCATGAGGTAGAACAGATGGAACATATCGTGGTCTCTGGTGTGGCGGTGAAGAAGGACATGGCGCAGTTTGTGTTGCCGGGATTGCCGAATGAGCCGGGGGTGGCGGCGGGTATTTTCGCGGACGTTGCGGCGCACGGGGTGGCGGTGGATGACATCATTCAGACGGTGGACGAGAGTGGTCGGGCGAGCACGAGCTTTACGGTGGAGCATTCGGACTTGTCGGAGTGCAAGTTGCTGGTGGAGGAGCTTCGTCAGAAGTTTGGTTTGGAGCAGGTGTTGTGCAACAATCCGGTGGCGAAGGTATCGGTGGTGGGGGTAGGGATGCGGAGTCACACGGGCGTGGCGGAGAAGATGTTCAAGGCGTTGGCGGAGTCGCGGGTGAACATCAATGCGATCACGACGAGTGAGATCAAGATAAGTTGCATCATTGATCCGGCGGATGCGGACAAGGCGTTGCGGTCGGTGCACGCGGTGTTTGAGTTGGACCAGGAGCCGTCATAAGGGGGTGGCGGTCTGGCAGGCTTTTGGTTGAGCGGGCAGTGCGTTAGCACCGAGGTCGGGTGGGCTGAAGAGTCCACACAACGAGCTGTTGGGTGAGAGTCGTGGAGGGCGGCGGTAGCTTGCGGCGACGGGGAGTGAGCGATGGAGTATGCGGTGATCATGGCGGGCGGATCGGGTCAGCGGTTATGGCCTTTGAGTCGTCACGGGCATCCGAAGCAGATCATTGATTTGTTCAATCGTAAGTCGTTGTTGCGTTTGTGCATGGAGCGTATTGCGGGTATTTTTGATTCGCAGCACATATTGGTGGTGACGAATGGGGAATACGCGGACGTGGTTGGTTCGCATTTGCCGGAGTTGCCGACGGAGAACATTTTGGCGGAGCCTGTGGGTCGGGACACGGCCAACGCGATCGGTCTGGCGGCGTCGGTGATTGCGTCTCGTAGTCCGGGGGCGACGATGGCGGTGTTCAGTGCGGATCAGATCATTGAGCCGATGGAGCCGTTGCAGGAGGCGGTTCGCAAGGCGATTCGGTTTACGGGGGCGCATCCGGGGGCGTTGTTTACGTTTGGTATCAAGGCGAGTTACGCGCATACGGGGTTGGGTTATTTGAAGCGGGGCGAGGAGGCGGAGGCGGAGCACGACGGGATTTTTCGGGTGGAGGCGTTCAAGGAGAAGCCGAACAAGAGCACGGCGCACAAGTATATTCGGTCGGGGCGTTATTGCTGGAACAGCGGGATGTTTGTGTGGCGGGTGGAGACGATTTTGAAATGTCTGGAGCGGTTTTTGCCGGATAATGGTGTCCGTTTGAAGCGGATTGGCGAGGCGTGGGGGTCATCGCGGCGGCAGGAGGTGTTGGAGGCGGAATTTGCTGAGTTAAAGAAGATCAGCATTGATTACGGGGTGATGGAGCGGGCGGAGGAGGTTTACATGTGCGAGCTGGACTGTCATTGGGTGGATGTCGGCTCGTATGAGACGTTGGCGGAGAGTGTGGGGGAGTCGGACGGGTATGATAACATTGCGACGCCGGGGACGTTGCACGAGTGGATTGACAGCAGTAACAATATTGTGATCAGCGAGTCGCCAGACCATTTGATTGCGGGGATTCATGTGGAGGATCTGGTGATTGTGCACACGAAGGACGCGACGTTGATCTGTCGGCGTGAGGAGACGGAGCGTTTGAAGGATTTGCTGGCCCGGATGGAGGCGGACGGGAACGCGCGGTTTCGGTAGCGATGCGGATATTGGCGATAGATTATGGTCAACGGCGGGTGGGGCTGGCGATATGCGATGCGAGCGAGACGTTTGTTTCGCCATTGCGTCAGTTGGCGGCTGATCCGGCCAGGGAGGACGAGCTTTGGGGGGCGATCAAGCAGGTGGTAAGGGAGGAGCAGGTGGAGGCGGTGGTGGTGGGGTTGCCTTTGAACATGGACGGTAGCGAGGGGTTTCAGGCGAAGTTGACGCGGGGGTTTGCGGAGGGTCTGGCGGGGGTGTTGGGCCAGTCGGTGTATTTGCAGGATGAGCGGCTAAGCAGCAGTCAGGCGGATGAGCTGTTGGCGGAGAGTGGTTTGACGCGGGACAAGCGTAAGCGTCGTCGGGACATGTTGGCGGCGTGTACGATTTTGCAGGAGTTTTTGGACAGTGGTGCGGGGGGAGAGTCCGAGTAAGAGACTAGGTGTTTTTGATTGATAGGATTGTCAAGTAAGGCGTCAGGGAGGCTTGCCTTTTTGTCATGAGCAGAGAATTCATACTGTATGCTGATGAGTCAATCAGACGTGGCGTCAAGTTTTCTAACTTTTTTGGGGGCGTACTGATTCGTTCTGAGCATCTTAAGGGAGTCAGCTTGGCGCTGGAAAAGGCCAGAGAGGAGGTTGGCCTTAATGGCGAGATCAAATGGACGAAGGTTAGCACGTGTTACTTGAGCAAGTATATCACGATGATGGATACGTTTTTCGATCTCGTAGCGGAGGACAGAATAAAGGTCCGTGTAATGTTCACGGATAACCGTTTCGTTGCGCAAGAGCTAACTCGGGAGCACCGTGAACATGAGTATTTTGTTCTATATTATCAATTCATCAAACACGCATTTGGCTTGAAGTTCTCTAATTATGGTCGCTCTCCGATTGTCTGCCGTTTATACTTTGATGTGCTGCCCGACACGCGTGAGAAGGCCGCTATGTTCAAGGGTTACGTGGGTGGTCTCACCAAGTACTTCCGGAACCGTATTGTGATAGATCGCGAGCAGATTGCCGAAGTCAAATCGCACGACCATTTGCCGCTCCAATGCCTTGACGTGGTGCTCGGTGCGATGCAGTTCCGCCTGAACGGGAAGCATCGCGAGAAGGCTCAAGGCTGCAGCAGGCGTGGACACAGAACAATAGCTAAGGAGGAGCTTTACCAGCACATAAGGAGGCGTATTTGCGGAATACGGCCCAAGTTCAATGTTGGGATTTCAACGGGAAAGGACAACGACGTGCACAACCTTTGGCGTCATTCTTATCGCCATTGGCTGTTCGTGCCGAATAAGAGGAAGCAGATAGACCGGTGACGACGGCAATAAAAAGAACCCCATTGCCGCTACTGTTTACCCGATGTGGCACATTGGGCTTCGCGGCTAACAGGGTCTGTATAAGTATACCACCAAAAAAACTAGCCGGCAATTCGTTTTTCCTAATAATTTGAATGGGCCGACTTGGATTGTAATGTAAGCTCTGTATTTCTAGTGCTTTAAGTACAGTGGGCCAATTTGGCATCCAGCGAATGGTCCTAGAATCTTCATAAAAGATGAGATGGTCGTGCCACGGCGGACCAGGGTTAGAAGCCAGGGTAAATGACGGTTTTTGGTCGAGGTGGTGGACGGCGCGTTGCATGGCGGCTTGTCGGGTGGAGATGGATTTGTTGCTGGGGTAGTCGTTGACCTGACGGAAGTGTTTAGTCATGCATTGGGCGAGTCGGGGGCGGGGGAGGACGTTTGGGGGCACGAGTGGCGGAAGTGGTTGTGTTATCGGGAGATAGGGCACCGCGGCGGGGTAGGGTGGTGAGGGCGAATCGGATTGCCAAAGGGGGTCGGGGGCGTTAGACTGGGGCGGGTTACGAGGTATGGCAGGGGGCGTTGGATAGTGCGACACGTATGGCGGAAAGCGACAGGGACAGGTCAGGGCAGGGGGAGGACGTGCTGGCGGAGACTCGGATGAGTTTTGGCGAGCACCTGGACGAGCTGCGCAGTCGGCTGATCAAGGCGATTTACGGGCTGGCGGTGGGGTTTGCGGTGTGTTTGTATTTTGGGGGGGATATCATAGCATTCTTGGCGCAGCCTTTGGTGGCGGCGTTGCGGGCGTCGGGTCTGGAAGAGAGTATTTATCAGTCGCGTTTGCCGGAGGCGTTTGTAACGTACGTGAAGGTGGCGTTGGTGAGCGGCATTTTTGTGAGTTCGCCCTGGATATTTTACCATTTGTGGAAGTTTGTGGGGTCGGGGTTGTATTCACATGAGCGGCGTTATGTTCATGTGGTGGCTCCCTTTTCGACGGTGTTGTTCATTTTCGGCGGCGTATTCTTTATTTGGGTAGTGGCACCGATCTCGTGCAATTTTTTCATTCGGTTCGGGACGAATATTCCGTTGCCAGAGGTGTCGGATAATTTCTTTTACCGGATGCTCTATGAGGCCACGGCCAAGGAGCGTGAGGAGTCGCAGGGTGGTGGGGCAGAGGGGGAGGTTCAGGATGGGGTAGGTTCTGTAGCGATTGAGATTCCGGTTTGGATGGATAAAGAGGCGGTGCAGTTGGAGGGGGTAGGCGGCGGCGTTGAGGCGATGTGGGAGGGGCCTCGGTTGCAGCTGCCGGCGGACGAGCCGGGCGCGGAGGTGCGGATTACATTTCCGTTGAGCGAGCGGGAGCAGGGCGTCTTTACAGTGGTGACGCAGCCGGCGACGCGGAGCGATGCGGATAGCGCAGCGAAGGGTGAGAAGCCTTTGGTGAAGTCCTGGTTTACGCTGTCGCAGTATATTTCTCTGATTATGTTGTTGATGCTGGCGTTTGGGATAGCGTTCCAGATGCCTTTGGTGGTGATCTTTTTGGGGCGGACGTCGCTGGTGACGCTGTCGGCGTTGCGGGCGGGTCGGAAGTATGTGTTGTTTGGGATTGTGATTTGCTCAGCGTTGTTGACGCCGCCGGATGTGGTGTCGCAGGTGGCGTTGACGGTGCCGATGTATTTGTTGTATGAGGCGGGGATATTGGTGCTGTGGGTGTGGCCGAATAGAAGTTGAAGGGTTGAAGGTTAGGGGTTGAAGGTTGAAGGTTGAAGGGCACGATGTCTGGTGGACGGGAGTCTCAACCCCGCGATGAGATCGCGGGGCTTTTTTGGGTGTGTGGGGGTTAGATGAGGAAGTTGGGGTCGGGTTGGGCGGATTGCTGGATGTTGTGGAGGAGTTTCTGGTGGTCGGGGTGGTTCATGAGGGCGAAGGTGGCGATTTTGCCGAGTTCGACGGCGGGTTGGTCGTAGGTGTTGATGTTGAGCAGGGCGCCCATGTAGCTGGTGGCGGTTTCGAAGAGGTAGATGAATTGGCCTACGGTGTAGGGTGAGACTTGGGGGAAGGAGACGGTGAGGCAGGGGCGTTGGGATTGGAGGAGGGCGTATTCGGTGGCGCGTTTTTCGCTGTTGAGCAGATGGGCGAGGGAGTGGTCGGCGAGGTAGGTCAGTTCGGGGGCGTCGACGTGGGAGGGCAGGGGGACGTCGTGTTGGAATTGGTCGACCTGGAGGAAGGTGAAGATTTTGTCGTGGGGGCCTTCACGGTAGAGCTGGACCTGGGAGTGCTGGTCGGTGGCGCCGAGTGCTTTGATGGGGGTGGGGCCGGTGTTGACGGTGTTGCCGTCGAGGTCGGTTTGTTTGCCGAGGCTTTCGGCCCACAGTTGGCGGTACCAGTCGCAGAGGTCTTTTAGCTGGTAGCTGTAGGGCATCATGACGGAGAGGTTTTTGTGTTTTTTGTAGAAGGCGAACTGTATGGCGGCGTAGAGTGCGGCGGGGTTCTGTCGGAGGTTGGGGTTTTTGAGTCTTTGGTCCATGTCGCGGGCGCCGGCGAGGAGCTGGTCGATGTCGATGCCACAGAGTGCGGCGGAGAAGAGGCCCACGTGGCTGAGGACGCTAAAGCGGCCGCCGACGCCTGGGGGGACCTGTAGGGTGGTGAGGTTGAGGTCGTCGGCGATGCGTCGGAGGGTGCCGCTGGCGGGGTCGGTGGTGGCGATGAGGTGGTCTTTGAGGCGTTCGGGGCCGAGCTGTTGGGTGACGAGGTCTTTGATGATGAGGAACTGGCTGGCGGTTTCGGCGGTCTGGCCTGACTTGCTGATGACGTTGACGAGGGTGCGGTCCCACTGGCCCTGCAGGAAGTGGAGGAGTGAGCGGAACTGGACGGGGTCGACGTTGTCCATGACGAAGAGGCGGGGGGAGGTTCGGTGTGGCGTCAGGTTGTAGAGGGGGTCGTTGAGTGCGGTTTGGAGGGCGATGTTGCCGAGGGCGGAGCCGCCGATGCCGAGGACGAGTAGGTTGTCGAATCGTCCTTTGAGTTTGGCGGCGAGGTTGTGGACTTGCTGGGCCATTTCTTGTTGGTAGGGCAGGTCGCGGTAGGGCAGTTGGCCCTTGGCGCGTTGCTGGTCCATGTCGGCGGTGATTTGCTGGATGGCGGGCGCGAGGGCGTCGAGCTCGTCGGTGGCGAGGCCTTGCTGGGTGCCGACGACGTCGGCGAGGGCGTTGCGGTAGTAGAGGGTGATTTGATCGGTCATGGGTAATCCTCTCGGTATGTTTTTTTGTGTTCTTTTTTCGGTTAAGGGTGGTCGCGCGGGGCGGGCCCACCGTTTGGTATCATACTGTAGCTGGGGGTGGGGCGGCTGGCAAGAAGTTATGAATTATCAGTGATGAGTTTTTGGGGTGCCACGCAGGCTGATGCGGGCAAGCTGGGCAATGCGGTCAGTCCCGGAGTCAGCGACGCGGCCAGAACGGATTGTTGGGGATGATTAGCTGGCCAGTGGTGCAAGGCCCAGGGGATGGCGGGCGTATGGCGGCAGGGCGGGGGCAGGGATACGAGGCGCTGTTGCGGCGCGGGGTTTTATACGTGAGCAGGGATTATTGTGGGTCTGTGATGGGGATAGCGGGTTGGTTGGTGGGCAGGGGGGTTGGTGGGGTTTCGATGACGCGCATGGATTGCCATTTTCCCTGGAGGAAGCGGAGGAGGAAGGTGGTGGCGAGGGCGCAGACGTAGAGGGTGAGGAAGGCCCAGGCGAGGTAGAGGCCTTTTTGGGGGCCCCATTGGTAGTGGATGGCGAGGTAGGAGGGCAGGGCGAGTAGGGTCCAGGAGAGGCCTACGGAGGCGACCATGACGAAGCGGGTGTCGCCGGCGCCTTTGAGTGCTCCGGCGAAGATGATGTTGGCGCCGTCGAAGATGGAGTAGAGGGCGACGAAGATGAGCAGTTGTTGGGCGAGGGGTTGGATCTGTGCGAAGGCTTGTGGGTCGGAGCCGGCGGCGAAGGGGTAGAGGAAGAGTCTTGGGACGAGGATGTAGGCGATGGCGACGGAGGTCATGTAGGTGAAGGTGAGGTAGAAGCCGGACCAGGTGGTGCGTTGGGCGCGGCTGACGTCGTTGGCGCCGAGGGCCTGTCCGACGAGGGTGGTCACGGCGATGCCGAGGCCGACCATGGGCATGAATGCGAGCATATTGATCTGGAAGGTCATATTGGTGGCGGCGAGGACGGTGGGGTTGATTTGGCCCACGAGGATGACGAAGACGGTGAAGGCGAGGATGTCGAGCATGAACTGGACGCCGTTGGGCAGGCCGAATCGCAGCAGTCGCATGAAGAGTTTCAGGTCGGCACGGGCGCCGGTGATGGTGTGGAATCGGCTTCGGTGGACGGGTCGTAGGAAGAGGCAGGCGAAGCCGACCGCGGCGACGGCGCTGGAGATGACGGTGGCCCAGGCGGCCCCGGCGATGCCCCAGGCGGGCAGGTGGAAGTGGCCGAAGATGAGGCCGTAGTCGAGGATGATGTTGACGACGGTGGCGGAGGCGTTGACGTATAGGACGGTCCAGGTTTGGCCTCGTCCGGTGAAGAAGGTGGTCAGGGCCGCGGCGGCGAGCATGGGGACGGGGTTGACGCACATGATGCGGAAGTAGGTGATTTCGTGTTGGCGGACGGCGGGGTCGTGGGCGATCCAGTTGAAGAGGGGGGTCGCGAGAGGGATGAGTGCGAGCATGGCAAGGCCGGCGATGATGCCGAGGTAGAGGGCCTGCCAGACGGCGTGGCCTACGTTGTGGGGTTGTCTGGCGCCGACATATTGGGCGACGAAGGTGTTGGCGTAGCTGACGGTGCCGAAGAAGAGGGCGGCGACGGCGAAGACCATGATGCCGGCGGGAAAAGCGGCGGACATGGCGTCGAGGGAGTACCAGGAGAGGAAGACGCGGTCGACGAACATCTGGACGGTGTGGGCGCCGGTGCTGAGGATCAGGGGCAGGGCAATGCGGAGGACGTGAGCACAGCCGGCGGGGCCTTTCCATCGTTGTGTGAGTGCGTCAAGCATGGCCGGCCATGGTAGCAGAACATGGGGGTTAAGCAAGGACGTATATGGAGGATAGGTGGGAGTTCATAGGTTTAAGGTTCAAGGTTTAAGGTTGAAGGTTTAAGAGTTGCGGGTTCAAGGTGGACAAAAAGTGAGGCGGAAAATTATTGAAAGAGGATTGCTAAGTTTTTTTTTGACAGGGGGATAGGGCAATCGGTCCTGCTATTTGACGGGGTGTGGGTTGCCTGGTGGGATTATAGCGCCTAAGAGGGAAATGATGGGCGAGAGAACGGAGGCGCGAGAGACGGATTTGCGGCTGATCTGAAAGCACGGTTCCGTGCGACTTTGGTATCGCGAAGCGATTTGTCTTTATTGCAGGTCCGCGAGATGAGCAGGTGGGGGGGGGGTCCATCTTGCGGAGGTAAGTCATGTGGACTTGGTCAACGGGGCCTGTGGCAAGGACGGCTGCGTAGCGCGAAAGGGTCATGAGATGAGCGCACCAGAATTATACAGATGGACGGCGGTGATCATGGCGGTGACGGCGTTGCTGGTGAGTGCGGTGACGGTGACGGCGTTGGCGGCGGCGCGTTGGTAGAGTGGGGGTCAGAGCGGTTTGTCTTAGTGGATGAAGCGCATGGCAGCGGCATTGGGGATGAAGGCGATGGGTGTGCGGGGGTGGATGCGGTAGCCTGCGGGCCAGTAGACGAGCAGGGCCCGGCCCAGCAGGAAGCTGCGGGGGACGACGCCGGCGGGATAGGTGTTGCCGGCGGAGGGTAGGCTGGGGTCTCTCCAGTATCGCGAGTCGGAGCTTTGGGTGGTGTTGTCGCCAAGGACGAAGAATTCGTCTTGTTTGAGGGTGTAGGGGTGTCCTTGGGTGGCGCGGCTGGCGGTGGTTTCGGGTGTGTTGGCGTAGTGTTCGTCGCGGTAGAGCCGGACGTGTTGGAGTTGGCAGGGCTGGCCGGCGGCGGCGAGTTCGACGGCGGGGTAGGGGATTTTGTGTGAGGGGTCGTAGCCCCAGTCAGCGGGGTCGGAGGGGCCGGTGTATGTGAGGGTGTTGTGGTCGACGGTGAGTTGGAGGGTGTGGTCGAGGTTGGCGAAGGCGATGCGGCGGGGCTGGTCGGGGCTGAGGGGGGGGCAGTGGTCCTGGCCCAATGTTTCGTCGGGTTGGTTGGGGTTTTCACGGACGATGGTGCGGCGGCCGTCGGCATGGAGGTCGGCGCGGTAGGAGCGGCCGTACTTGGCCAGGCGAACGGAGACGAGGGGTAGGTCATGGGCGGTGTTGTTATCAGGCGTGTTGTCGGGCGAGTTGAGCAGGGTGAATTCGAGTTTGAGGTCGCTGGCGACGCCTTCGCCTTTGAGGGCACCGTTGTAGGCGAGGAAGTTCTGGTTGGTCTCAATGAGTCGTTTTGTTTTGAATTGCAGCCATTCGAGCTCTGAACCGCCGGCAAAGCGGAGTTGGTGGTTGGCATGGTCGATGGTCCAGAGCGAAGGGGAGTTGGTGTGTTGCCAGGGTTGGTCCCATACGGCGGTGCGTCGTCGGCTGGGCGTGGCAGGGTCGATTTGATAGTCGCTGTCGTAGATGGGGATCCAGAGTTCGTTCTGGACGCGTAGGGGTTTGCGTTGGATTTGGCCGTCGATGTAGACGTCGCCGTCGACGAGTTCGATGGTCTGGCCGGGCAAGCCGATCAGACGTTTGATGTAGTTTTGGTCAGGCCTGGGGGGGAATTTGAAGATGACGACGTCCCAGATTTTAGGCGGGTTGATGTGGTAGATGTATTTGGCAGCGAGGATGCGGTCTCCGCCGGCGATGGGCAATTTCTGGTCGGGGTTGATTTGTGTGCCGCACATGGGGCAGATGGGCTGGCCCGGTCCGGCGGAGTTGCTTCGGCGGTAGAGGGGTACCGGTTGGCGGGAGATGCGACCGCCCTGGTAGTTGGTGTCGCGTACGGCGTAGCTGTAGTTGAACTGGTAGGCGCAGGCGGGGCAGGTAAGTCGGAAGTGTGCTCCGCGGAGGGAGTCGGCCATGCTGCCGGTGGGTATGAAGAAGGACTGGACGACGAAGGCGAGCAGGAGGAAGGCCAGGATGACGGAGAAGACAAGGGAGTCGAGTGTTTCCTTGACGTTGCGAAAGGCGTCTGTGATGTTGTTTTTTTTCTTGGGCGTGTTTTTTCGAGTTTTTCTGGCCATGTTCTTCAGGTTAACAGAATCAGCTTAGCGTATAAAGCGCATTTGGCCGAAATTGGGTATCCAGGCATAACGGATTTTGGGGTGAACGTGGTAGCCGGCGGGCCAATAGACGCACCAGGCGCGTCCGACGAGGTATTGGCGTGGGACGATGCCGGCGCGATAGGGGGGCTGGCCGTTATGTGGTTGGGGTTGTCGCCAGAAGCGGGAGTCGTGGCTGGCGGTGGAGTTGTCGCCGAGGACGAAGAATTCGTCGGGGTGGAGGGTAAAGGGCTGGCCCTGGGTGCCGCGGCCGGGCCCGTTGCCGAGACTGTTGGTGTAGTGGGTGTCGCGGTGAAGGGCGAGCCGGTCCAGTGCGAAGGGGCCGGCGTGGGCGAGGATCTGCACGTCGGGCAGGAGGAACGGTGCCTGGGGGTCGTAGCCCCACAGAGCCGGGTCGTCGGGCCCTTGCCAAGCGAGGGTGTGCTCGGCGAGCTGGAGAGTCAGGCGGTGATCGAGGTTTGAGAAGGTGATGGGGGTGGTGCCGGCTCGCAGGGGAGGTAATTGTTGATGGCAGAGGATTTCTCGGGAGCCGTCGGGCATGATGAGGCAGAGTTGGCATCGACCGTTGAAATTGATGTCGGCCTGGTAGAGTCGGTCGTATTTGCCCAGTCGCAGCGAGAGTCGCCCCTGGGTGTCTTTGGGTTTTTCCAGGAGGCAGGAGAGTTTGAGATCGCTGGCGATGGCTTGGTCGTCGCGGGTGTTGCCGTCGTAGGCGAGGAAGCTGGGGGCAAGTTTTCGTAGTCGGGCGGTGTCGAAGCGCAGGGCATGTTCCTGGCCGGCGCCGGAGAAGCGGAGGCGGTGGCTTTGGTCGTCGCTGCTCCAGGCGGAGCGGGGCCGTCGAGGTCGCCAGGGTTGAGTCCAGATGTCGGTGTCCAAGGTGTCAGTTGTATGGTCGGGCACCTGGAAGTCGCTGTGGTAGATGGGTATCCAGAGTTTGTCCTGGACGGCGGGGGGCTTTTGCTGGATGTGACCGTCGATGTAGACGTCGCCGTCGATGATTTCGAGGGTCTCGCCGGGCAGGCCAATGAGTCGTTTGATGAAGTTTTCGTGGGTGTTTTCTGGGTTCTTGAAGACGATGACGTCCCAGCGTTGTGGCGAGGCGAAGTAGTAGGGGTATTTGAGCACGAGGATGCGGTCGCCGTTGGAGACGCGTCGGGGCACGTTGCGGTCGATCTGTCGGCCGCACATGGGACAGAGAGGTATGCCGCTCTGGTCGAGGCCGCCGGAGGGGATCGTGACGCGTTCGGGGGGGATGACGCCTTGCCGGTAGCCGAATTGTCCGGCGGCGAAGCCGTAGTTGAACTGGTAGCCACAGGTGGGGCAGGTGATGCGGAAATGGGCTCCGCGGAGGGTGTCAGCCATGCTGCCGGTGGGGATGACGAAGGCCTCGACGGCGAAGGCGCGAAAGACGTAGGCGAGCACAAAGGCGATGATGAGTGCTTCGGTGGTCTCCTTGCAGGACCGCAGGGATTCGTCGGGTTGGCAGGCGGTCTCAGGTGTCTGGGTGGTATGGGGCATTATGATCCAGTCTTCTATGGGCACACGTCATGTTTGTAGGTCCCGCGGGGCTGAGCCAGCTAGTAGAGTACCCCACCAGGGCGGGGGGGTCAAGCGAAGTTGAAGAGACGCGAGTCGCCAGTTGGCACTCAGCAGGAAGAGGGGTAGTGGGCCGGATACTGGGAGAGGGTCCCTTCGACGGCGGGGTGAGATTGCCGCGTCGTCCTAGGTAACTTGTTTGCAGTGTCAGCAAGGGCCCCCCGTTGGCAGGCAGCAACCCCGGCACAATGCCGGGGCGTAGGTGTTTGTTTGAGCGCTGGCGTGCGAAGAGGCCTTTAACTGGTGGAGGCGGATTCGGTGGGTACGGTTTTGAGCAGTTCGGGTTCGGGTTCGGTTTGTTCCCAGCAGATCAGGCCGGTATCGTACATGCTGACGAGGTCGGCGTGGAAGGGGATGACGCGGATGGTGAAGCCGCACAGGCCCGAGCGTCTGCAGGGGATGGAGCCGGAGAAGATATGGTAGTCTTCGTGGGCGGCTCCGACATATTCCATGGGGACCGCTTCGCTGGAGCTGAGGTTGCCGTCGGCGTCGGCGAGTCCGAAGTAGAGTTCGGCCATGATGTCGGAAGGGGGAACGGAGCCGAGTTTGATTTGGGCGCGGACTTCGAGTTTGTCGCCTACGGGTCGGGCGCCGCGGGAGAGGATATCGACCTTGCCGACAACGAGTTCGGACCAGCGGTCGCGTAATGAGTCCTTCCATTCAGCCAGGGCGTGCGCTTTGGCGAGGTTGTTGGCGAGGAAGGCTTCGTGTCGCATGGAGCAGGGCACATAGAAGTTCTGGGCGTATTCCCCGACCATCCGCGCGGTGGAGAAGTGGGTGGAGAGCTTGCCCATGGAGGCTTTCATCATTTTGATCCAGCCTCGGGGCAGCCGGTCGCGGCCTCGTTCGTAGTAGAGAGGGACGACGTCCTTTTCGAGCAGGTCGTAGAGGGCGTGGGATTCGACTTCGTCCTGATAGTCGGTGTCGTCATAGGATTCGCCCTGGCCGATGGCCCAGCCGGTGTCTTGGGCGTAGCCTTCGCACCACCAGCCGTCAAGGATGGACATGTTGAGGCCGCCGTTGGCGAGCACCTTCATGCCGGAGGTGCCCGACGCCTCCATGCCCCGGCGCGGGTTGTTGAGCCAGACGTCGACACCCTGGACGAGGTGTCGGGCGACGTTCATTTCGTAGTTTTCGAGAAAGACGATCCGGCGGCGGAAGTCTTCGTCGCGGACGGCATGTACAATCTTGCGGATCAGTTCCTTGCCGGCGATATCACGGGGGTGGGCCTTGCCGGCGAAGATGATCTGCACCGGCCGGTCGCGGTCGGTGACGATTTTTCGTAGACGTTCAAGGTCGTGGAAGATAAGGGCGGCGCGTTTGTAGGTGGCGAAGCGTCGCGCAAAGCCGATGGTGAAGGCTTCGGGGTCGAGGACTTCGTCGGCCATGGTGACTTCGGTGTGGCTGGCGCCGCGTCGAAGCAGTTGGGCCCGCAGTTGTCGACGCGTAAAAGCAACGAGTCGTTCGCGTCGTCGCTCGTGGGTCCGCCAGAGTTCTTCGTCGGGGATCTGGTCGATGCGGGTGAAGACGGCGGTGCTGTGGGAGGGGTCGGCCCAGGCGGGGCCCAGGTATCGTTCAAAGACTTCGGACATCTCGCGGCTGATCCAGCTCTTGACGTGGATGCCGTTGGTGATGGAGGTAATGGGCACTTCGTCGGAGGGCACGCCGGGCCAGACGGACTGGCAGAGTCGGCGTGAGACTTCTCCGTGCAGTTGGCTTACGGCGTTTCGCTGGGTCGAGAGGCGCAGCGCCAGGTTGGTCATCGAAAAGCTTTCATGGAGATTGCCGGGGTGTTCGCGTCCCAGGTTGATGAGTTCGTTGAGTGAGATGCCCAGCATCTTAACGTACTTGGCAAAGTATTTTTCCATAACAGGGGGCGTAAAGACGTCATGGCCTGCGGGAACGGGGGTGTGCGTCGTAAAAACATTGCCGGAGACGGTGGCTTCGCGGGCTTCGGCAAAGCCGACCTGTTTTTCTTCCATGATGCGTCGGATACGCTCAAGGGCCATGAATGCGGCATGCCCCTCGTTCATATGGCAGACGGCGGGATTGATGTTGAGTGCCTTTAACGCGGTGAAGCCGCCGATGCCCAGGAGGATTTCCTGGCGAATGCGCATGTCGTTGTCGCCGCCATAGAGTTGGGCGGTGATTTGCCGGTCTTCGAGCTTGTTGCAGCGGAGATTGGTGTCGAGCAGATAGAGGTTGACGCGTCCGACGATGACTTTCCAGATTTGGGCGACGACGTTGCGTCCGGCGATGTCGACATGGAAGCGAACGGGGCGTCCGTCTTCGTGCATGACAAGGGTCAGCGGCATGTTGTAGAAATCGTTTTCAGGGTAGGATTCCTGCTGCCAGCCATCGGCATTGAGGTACTGTTGGAAGTAGCCTTGTCGGTAGAGCAGCCCGACAGCGACGAGCGGTACGCCGAGGTCCGAGGCGCTCTTGAGGTGGTCACC
>Ga0180429_10001906_pt1 | contig 17477 bp, 13 predicted proteins | sample SS_ome_FD_132428 | JGI IMG/M metagenome (GOLD analysis project Ga0180429, IMG submission 132428) | Hypersaline lake sediment archaeal communities from the Salton Sea, California, USA - SS_1_S_1 metaG | ecosystem: Environmental > Aquatic > Non-marine Saline and Alkaline > Hypersaline > Sediment ...
ACTGCTGCGGCATGCTCGTGTCCCTGAAGATGCAGGCAAAGCCGGTCGAGGGGGTGCACAGCAGCTACTATGCCGAGGTGGATCCGGAGGAATGCACGGCCTGTGAAACCTGCCTGTCCCGCTGCCAGATGGATGCCATCCGGATCGACGAGGTTGCGGTCGTTTCGCGGGACCGGTGCATCGGCTGCGGCCTGTGTGTCACAACTTGCCCGACACAGGCCGTCACCCTGATCCGAAAGACTGAAGACGAACTCTGCGAGCCACCCGAGACGCACCTCGACCTGATGGTCGAGCTGGCCAAGGAACGAGGTGTGCTCTGAGGTTCCCCGGGACTCCTTGAATGGACCGAGAAGACGGAGGTGTCATGATTCGAGCCGGAAGAATGCTGGCAGTCACGTTGATCAGCTGTTGGGCCTTCACGCTCCCGGGCACCACAGCCTCGGCAGACGTTGTCCCGGGCGACGTGATCGACAAGTCGAACTGGCAGAAGATCGAAGGGCTCGTGCCCGAGCCCCTGCTGAACTGGATCAAGCAGGGCGATTTGATCAAGATCGGTGAACTGGATTACAATCCTGCGGAGTTCTACTCCCCCGCCATCGCGCAGTCCCTTGCGGAAAACGCAGGCAAGTACGAACTGAACAAGGAGGATGTGGTCGTCGGCGTGAAGACCGGAAAAATCCCGGAATTCATCGTCGGGATCCCCTTCCCCGTCATTGACCTTGCTGACCCCAAGGCCGGGCAAAAGGTCATGTTCAACAAGTTCTACTATCAGTATGGTATAGGGAGTACACGCGCTCCCTTTCGAATGGAATGGATCGGTCGCGGAAGGGGATTCGAGCGTGCAATAGAAGCCGAATTCTGCATGCTCACCCTGGACAGCAATCCCGCAGCCAAGAAAGAAGCGAACCCCGACAACGAGCTGGTGCTTTCTTCAGCAAGGGTCGTGCATCCGCCCGACATCAGCGGTACCAACGTCCTGGCCTGGCGGTACCGGGACGAGAGGCCGGACTACACCCACGTTTACGTGCCCGCCATAAGGCGACTGCGAAGAATGACCCCGGGCAGCCGGTCGGATTCGTATCTGGGCTCGGATCTGTGCGTGGACGATAACTGGGGCTATGCGGGCAAGGTGGGCGCTTTTGAATGGAAGGTACTGCGGAAAGAAGAGCAGCTCGTACCGTTCTGCGAAGGAGACCCGATAAGAGTCTTTCTCAACGATGAAGGGGAGTGGGAGACCGCACGTCACGACAGGACGCTCGGCTTGGGGTACGAGGCGAAGGGGTATCAGGGAGCGCCCTGGTTTCCGCTCAACGTGGTCTATGTCAAACGACCTACCTACGTGCTGGAATGCAGGGCGCGAGATCGATACTACAACTACGGGACCCAGTACCTCTGGGTGGATGCGGATGTCTACATGCCCGTCTACAAGGTCATTCATGACCGCGCCGGCGATTACTGGAAATGCGGAGTGATCTTCCTCTTGGCACTCGCGAGCGAAGACGGGCAGAAGAAGATGGTTGCCCTTGGCGGCCAGTTGACCGTTGACGATCGTTCCCGGCACGGAAGCATCGGGATTGCGATGAGTCCCGAGATCACATCCTTTTTCGAAGCGTCACTCGACAGGAATGATTTCTCTCTCGGTGGTTTCCAGAAGCTGTGCAAATGATGAAGGGAAGGGTGAAGACGAGAGGGTGCAAGTCTTCCGATGTCCGATAAAACTACGAGGGGGGACAGGATGCGCACAAGGAAACGTGCCTGGATCGGGTTTTGGGTGGTTCTGCTGCTCTTGTGGCTGGGGGCGCGGGCAGAGGCCTTTTACGTGGATCGAAAGAAGACGCTTTCCTTCAATGTCAGGGCGCAGACCCGGTTTACATTGCGTCTGCAGGATGCGGACCAGTACACAAAGCCCATGGTGGGCGTGGGCGACCCCGTGCAGTGGCGCAACCTGGCCTTGATCGAGATCGATCATGACCTGAAGCAGCTTACGAAGACGCTCGACATTCTACGGCCCCTCAAGAAGCTCAAGATCCGGACCAAGTACCGGCTGGTGGGCCGGTTCATGTACGACGCCATCTACAATGTCTCGAGTACGTTTCGGGATGTGCGCGATCAGGACCCGGAGAACATAGACAAGTTCAAGCAGTCCTACGACCTGTGGGAGTTCTACTTTGATTTTTCCAGGGGCCCCTGGTTTCTGCGCGTGGGCCGGCAGAACCTGGCCTGGGGCGATACGGATATCTTCCGGCTCCTGGACGGGATCAACCCTCTGGACAACTCCTTTGGCGGCCCCTTCGAGGATCTGGACGACCGGCGGATCCCCCTGTGGATGTTGCGGGGCAGTTACAACTTCGGCAAGGTAGGGCCCGTCACTTCATTTGCCATTGAGGGTTTCTGGGTGCCCGGATCGTGGGACGCAAGGGTTGGGCCTTTTCCGCCTCGTGGGACCCCTTATGCCCCGCCCCTGCCGGACGACGTCTGGGAGAATCTCTATAATATGCCTCCGGACAAGAGTCTCTCGAACAGCCGCTGGGGGGTCAGGATCCAGGGCGTCCTGGCATCCTCGGTGAACGTTTCGCTGGCCCATTACAAGACCTTTCCGGATAGCCCGATGACGAAGACCGTGCTCTTGGAGCCTGTCGAAGGGCCGCTCCTGGACCTTAGCGCCGTGCGAATCCACAATCACTACGAGTCGTACCAGGTCACCGGCGGCTCGATGAACTACTGGAACTCCTTTACGGATGCCGTGTTCCGGGCCGAGGTCGCCTGGTTCTGGGATCATCCCGTATTCATCGTGGGGGTCAACGACCGACCGGTTACAGGAGACGTGCTGCCTCTGCCGGATCCGGTTTTGGATCTAGTCGCCGAGGCGACCGGAACGGATCCACGCTCCATGGGACTCCAGGGGGTACCCCTGAACCCGCAGAGCGGTGAGATCCCGAAGAAGAACATCCTGCGGTGGGTGATCGGCTTTGACAAGCAGGTCTGGATTCGACCCTTGAATCGGAAGAGTATGTTCTTCCTCACGATGCAGTACTTTGTCAATTGGATTCCGGACTACGACTCCAATCTTGTAAGACCGGTCCCCGAGCCTGACAAGTTCGGCGTTTCGTCGACCGGGACCGTTTACCCCGACTATCGGGTCTACCCCAAGATCAAAGAGATCGAGAGCCTCTTTACGTGCGCCATCAGAACGAACTACATGTCCGGAGCGCTGAATCCACAACTCGCCGCGGTTTACGATCCCCGCGGGGCCTGGATGGTCCAGCCTTCGATCCAATACATACGGGAGCCTTTCCGGTTTGCGCTGCAGTACAGCGCCCTTATCGGCAATTTCGTCAGCCTGGGCATCATGCGGGACCGGGACCAGATTGCCTTCAGCATTGCCTATTTGCTGGGGTAGCAAGAGACATCACTCAACCCTGTCGCGGAGGCATGAAGATGGAAAAAGAATCAGTTGGAACGAACAAAGCGTTCGAGGATCCCGGGACCCTGCCCGAGGGATTCGTCTATCGAGACCAAAGGGGCAGGTACCCCTGGTGGGTGCAATCCGTGGACCGGATCACGACGGAGGTGGACGCCTCGACCTGGGAACGAAAGGTGGTCGACAAGATCCTGATGATGCTGGGGCCCGAGAACGAGGAAGCCAAGGCCCAGTTGGAAGTGGCCCGGAAGCGGATGCTCGACAAGATGAGGAACAACGAACCTGGAGGAAGGCTCCAGGACTTCGCACTCCATTACGCGTCCGAGACCTACTTCGCCGCCGGCGTTGACATTTTCACCGCCGGCTTCATCACCAACATGTTTGATATTCGAGCGGCCGTGAGCAAGCTGATCCATCCGCCCGACGAACTTGGTGTTCCCCGCTGGGAGGGCACGGAAGAGGAAGCGTCCTCCATGGTGGAGGCGGCAGGCCTCCACCTGGGGGCGTCCCAGGTCGGCTTTACGGCCCTGAACCCGGACTGGTTGCAGGCGATGGTCGAGATCGATCCCGAGGTGGAGGAGATCAAGACGACCGAAGACGGCCGGACACTCGTTCCCGAGAAGATGAAGTACGTGATCGTCCTGGGCTGCCAGGTGCCCATGGAGGCACAGATCAGGGCGCCGAGCCAGATCGGAGACGCTGCCGATCGAAGCGGGTATGAAAACCGGCAGATGGCCTGGGAGAGGATGTTCAACTTCATCAAGGGCCTGGGGTACCGGGCGGAGATGATGCCCGGGCTCATGACGCCCACCATCCCCTTCGCCTTGATGGCGGGGCTGGGAGAGATGGGCCGCATGAACCGCTTGGTCTCCCCGTTGTACGGGGGTGCCATCCGCCTGGAAACCATCGTGACCGACCTGCCCCTGGCCCTGGACAAACCCATCGACTTCGGTCTTCAGGCCTTCTGCCGCGGCTGTAAGAAGTGCGCCAAGGCCTGCCCGGCCAACGCTCTCAGCATGGACGACGAGCCTTCCTGGGAACCGAAGGGTCCGTATTCTACACGTGGCAAGAAGGTCTGGTATGACGACTGCGATCGATGCATGGACTATACGGGCAGCCAGCACCTTTACTGCGGCGCCTGCCTGGCCGCCTGCACCTGGAACAAGGACAACAAGACATCCCTGCACGCGGTGGCCAAGGCCCTGGGGGCCAAGATACCGGCCCTGTCCCCCTTCATGGCCTTCATGGACGACCTGTTCGGGTACGGCCTGGTCCCTGCAGAGAAACGCAACGATTGGTGGAAGCTCGCGCTGCCGACCAAGGGCTTCGACAGTCACAGGACTCGGAGCTGAGCACGGAGGAGGAAAGAAGAAATGCTGAACCTTCTGTTGGGATTCTTGTTCGGTATCACGGCCTCGTGGCTCTACGTTCAACCGAACCCGGTTCCCTGGTACGGCTGGGGATTGTTCGCTCTGGGAGGCGGGGCCGTCGCCTTCGGTTTCGATGTGCTGGTCGGCTCCTTCAAAGAGCACCAACCGCGGGCCGCGTGGATGGGCCTCGGCATGTTCGGCGGCCTGGGCGCCGTGATGATTGCCGCAGCCTTTGCGCTGACCTTAAGGTAAATCACACGGAAACGGGTGCGAGCCGGGGATGTCCGTGGTGAAATTCCCCTCTTCCGCACGATCCGTAACGGAATCCGGATCGGTTGCGGCTCGCCAAAACCAGTCGACCAGGCGCTCACCGGCCACTTCACCGTAGTAGAATTCATCGCGCATCGAAATCGTGTGAACGCTGTTCTCGGAATCGCTGCCCAGATACCACTGTATGCCGTTGAGGTCCTTGGTGTCGCAGTAGGCCCCGCGGATGGTGTCGATCCACACGGCCTCGTCGGAGAAGAAGGCATCTCCCTGCTGCGTCCTGTCCTTCTGGTTGGAAAGAATCAGGTACTGTTGTTCGGGCACCTGTTTCAAGCGAGGTGCGAAAGCCATATAGTTGTCTGGTCCCACTGCGCAGTTGCCACTGAAGCAATAGGGCGGTAGATTGGGCAGAGCACCCCAGACGGGTATCTTGGTGAATCCCAGAGCCCTGACGCCCAGCAATTCCTTGTTGTCCAGTCCACCCCCGGCGTCCGGGAAGGCCGCCGTTCTCTGCCACAGCAAGTCGTCCAGCATCCAGTGATAGTTGTACATCGTGCCGTAGCCACCCGCAGACCAACCTCCAAACAGCGCGATCAGCTCGTCGGGGCGATAACCTCTGCCACCCTCTTCGTCCATCATCTTCCAGAGGATGTCCCGAACCACACGCACTCCGGCACGCAAATTGAGAGCCCCATAACGAGCAACCGAAAAGTCGGAGAAATGTTCAACGACACCGCCTCCGGCGAATACATCCTGGTTACAGTAAGGGAGGTAGACGATGGTCCAGTCTTTAAAGGGGTTGTTCGCATTGGTTGTATCTACCAGGCCACCGGCGCCAAAGGGTTCATCATCCATGGCATTGAACAGATGGCCGTCCAGTTTAGCGCGGCAGTCGTCTTCGAACAAACAGACACCACCTCCCTGAAGGCCGACAATCACTCGATCCAGCGGCTCACCTTCTGGCGCCAGGCGAATCCACATGGCGAATTCACTGCCGTCTCCACACAGGGTGTCCCATTTTTCGCCGTCGAGGACCAGTTGCGTCCACTCGCCTCTGGGCACCTGGTGGTCGACGTTTGAAGGGCCACACAGGGGTTCGATGGGCGCCACGTCGGGGTGTGCCGTGGGTAGAATGCAGTCGACCTGATCCGAAGCTCGATCCATGTAGATCTCCGGGCTTACCGCGATTAGCTGGCTCAAGGCCGAACACTCATTGGCGATGGCATTGGCGGCAGCGGCGGCACGGGCTTGAACCTGAGCCTCAACGGAATCCGCGTCACAGCTCTCTCCGGACAGGCATTTATTCATGGCCCTCAGCGTGTCATCCACGTAGCCTGAGACCGTTTCGTGAGCGGCCAGCAGACAGGCTCGTTGCTCGGCATCCGTTGTCGATCCTCCGGAACAAGCGCCGGCCGGGGGGTCAGACCATACGGCCCCCTGGGGGCCCCCAAAGGTTCTCCAGGCGATGGCGTCGGCGTTGGATTGGCAGGCATAATGGAGACGGCCCACGAGGTCGTCTTTCGAGAGTGAAAACAGCTCTCCGTCGTCGCAGGATTGTTCGACTGCGTTTGTCATCCTTGAAAGGACTTGGGCGAAATCCGCATCGTCGGAAGCACAGGCCGCACCGCGATCTGCATAGCAGGCGCGGGCCGCATGATTCAGTTCGCGAATACAGATACGCAGGGCTTCAGGGACTGCATCGGCGCATTCCTGAGGGATGACCTCATTCGGGTCGTCGTCATCGCCGTCACAGGCAGCAAGGAAACAGAAGGGCAGCGCGATGAGAAGGGCCAGTTTCAATTTCGAATGAATCATCGGGGTCCTCCTTGTGTTTTGCAGCCTTCAGACTACCGCATTGCGTGGCGGAAAAACAAGCGAAGAGAGACCCAATTGGCAGGGAATCGTGGCTGTGACACATACAACACTATCTGCTCGATCTCTGGAGCCACCCGGTTGCGGATTCGGGGAGCCTTGCCGCGCAGGAATTGCTTTTCCCCTATTTACATCGACCCTCCCCCATCGATGGGGACGGCGGATCCGACCAGGTAGTTACTGGCCGGAGAGGCCAGAAACACGGCCAACCCTTGGATCTCTTCCACTTCAGCGATTCGTCTGATCGGGATCAGGTCATTGATGTTTTTCAGGATCGCTTCTTTTAGATTGGGGGCCAGGTTTGTATTGAACAGACCGGGGCAGATGGCATTCACGTTTATGTTATGTTTGATCAATTCCAATGCCAGCACCTTGGTCAGCAGCAGACCTCCGCCCTTGCTGGCACAGTAATCACCGCTGCCGGCCACGGGCTGGAATGAGGCTATGGATAGGACATTGATGATCTTTCCGCTCTTCTGCCGGATCATTTCTCTGGCTGCAGCCCGGGAACAGAAGAAGACTCCCGAAAGGTTGATGCTGAGCGTGTTATGCCACTCCTCGTCCGGCATATCGATTATCCGTTTGGCGGCCCCGGATATGCCGGCATTGTTAACCAGGATATCAACGCGTTCGAATGCATCCATTGTATTTCGGATCAACGCATCTGCATCCCCGGACTTTCTGACGTCGCACTGTATCGCTATTGCCTTCCCGCCCAGCGTTTTGATGTCCGCACAGGTCTTTTTCGCTTCATCCAGGTCGATGTCGGCGATAACCACATCAGCCCCGGCCTGGACAAAGCCCTCGGCAATCGCTCGTCCGATTCCCCGTGCGCCTCCTGTCACCACGGCGACTTTGCCGTCCAGATCAAACATCTGCAGCCCCATGTCAGCCTCTTCTTGCCAATATTCAAATATGTTTGTGATGAATCGATAGGAAGCTTGTTTCGGGCAGGACAGAATACGACAGAAGGGAATTGTGTGTCAAAGAGAAGAAACCCCCATATGCAGTGGCCGGGTGCGCGAGAGAAAAGGAGACAGGCGCCCTTGCTCTTACCTGCCCCGAGTTCTAGTGCCAGCTCGAGGTCAAGACGAGAATGAGAATAAACAGCATGCTTCCGTCCTTCAGGACGAAAGCAATCAACAAGACTGCACCAACAGCAAGATTACGGATTGCATACAAATACATCGGTCCGGTTAGCTCGGTTACGTCGCAAAAACCCGGCATGAGGGACGGTTGATCATCAACCGCACAGCTCCTATCCCTGATTGGCGAAGCTCGCGAAGAGGGCCTCCATCAGGGCCTTTTCGTCTTTGGGCGGCTCCTCGAAGCCGGGTTTCGTCACCATCTTGATCGCTTCATCCGGACACCCGGAGGCACAGACCGCACAACCCACACACCTGCCCAGGTCCACTCGAGGCACATCGTCGTCACCCATTGTGAGTGCTTCGAGCGGGCAACGGTCGATGCAGGTCTCGCAAGCCGTGCAAAGGTCCGGGTCGAAGCGCGGTTCGAAACCGGAGTTCATCGTTTTGGACGGGTTCGGCTGTTTCAGGGTGATTTTCAGGGCGTAGCAGTGCCAGCGGTCGCAATTGCAGAGGTAGGTGATGTCCTCGGTCACGTTCTGGGTCATGTGGACCAGGCCGGCTTCTTCCCATTCATCGAGCAATTTGAAGGCCTCTTCCCGGGTTACTTTCCTGGCGCCCAGGCAATCGATGCCGAACTGCGCTATATCCCCAAAGAATACGCAAGAATCCATGGGCATGCCGTGCGTGTCCTCGCCCCGCAAGAGGGCCCCGTGCCGGCAATAGCACCTGCCCACGGCAATGGTCTCGTTCTTCTCGATGTAGGTCTTTACCTGATCGTAGGTATGGATCGTGTTCCCACCCTCTACGGCCCTGTCGACGGTGATCACACGCTGGATAGGGTAGGGTATCACGATGGGGGATTTCGCTTCCCATGCGTTCTTGTACTCATAGATGTACTTGGCCAGCCGCTTGTCCCGCTCGGTGGTGGTTCCCCGGTACAGAACGAACTCGAATATCCCCGGCACGAAGGGCGCGGCCTTGAACACACGGGTGTCATCCTGCACGTAAGAGATACAGAGCCCTTTGTCCGCCATGCTCTTCAGCATGTCGGCCATTTGGGCCTCGTCCCTGCCCATTTGACTCGCCAGGTCTGAAGCCGTGAAGGTTCCCTGAGGCATCGCGTTGTTGACTTCAGCCTCTTCCGGGGTGAACAGCTCTTCCACGACCCGGTAGAATTCGGGGATGTCCATGCCGCCGAAGGCCATACCCCGCCCGCTCATCACGGCAACCATGTCTTTGTATACTTGCTCACTCATGTCGAGTCCTCCATCACATTGCAGGTTGTCAGCCGCGCTTTTCGTCTGCCTTCTTCCTCAGAAAGGCGAAGCCCGGGGTAATGGACTCGGTCAGTCCCGTGGCGAGTATCGGCTTCACCGGCTGGCCCATGTTCAGACGTCCGCCGGATTTGAAGAGGTTCCCCAGAACCTCGGGGAGCATCTTGGCCGGGATACCGACAGCCAGTTCGTGATCCTGAACCCCCGAAAAGGCCCGGTCGCCCATGCCTGGAATGACCACTTGAGGCCGTCCCGTAACAAAAGGCACCATCCCGCCCTTGATGCAGGTCTCCCCGAAGCCTTCGAAAGAAGACAACACCGGCATCTTATAATCGTAGGTCAGGGCGTGAATGAGATGGGTCACATGGGCCCCGTCGCCGAAGACCAGGACCGTATCCGGCTCCAGGAGCGCTTTCGGAAGGGGAGAGCACACGAATCCGACGCACGCCTCGGCCTTCTTCAGTCTCTCCTCTCCCTTGGGGCCCTGAAACAGGCCTTGGCCGAAGTTGTACCGGTTCTGTTCCGATTCTCTGTCTTTGTGCCAGCCCTGTTCCACCTGGCTCTGGATGAAATCCTCAGCGGAGACGTCCACCCAGTGGTGCATGGCCGAGGCAGGCACGCAGAAGTTGTCATCGGCGGTCATGGCCACGTGCCAGCCCCAACGACGGGCATACGTAAAGGCCTGACAAAGGGCCCATTTCTGTCCCTGCGCCGAGGGTCTCAGCGCCGTCTTCGGGATGTCGTCTTCTTTTTTCACGTATGTGACCGCCACGGGGGACGTGGGCAGATTCAGCCTGTGGGAGAGTTCTTTCCCGGCTTCCCTGTATGCCTCTACATTCATAACGGAACTCCCCTTTTCATAATAGTTGTGGAAATAGGGGTCAAACCTACACATTTGACAAAAAGAGCACCTGACCCCTATTGGCGTTGGAGCCGCTTTACGAGCGTTAAATGATTGCACGGCTCGCGTCTTTTGTCAAGAAAGGTTTAACGGGCGTTAAATATTTCTTGACAGGGACGCTCCGAAGCGGTTAAGATCTTCGATAGCCTGGAAGAATGAAGAGAGGCAAAACATCTCATTCGGAGGCCCACATGAAGAAGCAGCGAAGCCAATTCAAGGGCACGTGGATTTCCCGCATTCTGGCACTCCTTCTGCCGCTCCTTCTCTTCTCGCTTGTCGCCTGGACTGCGAACGGTGAAGGCCTGAGGAGGATAGCAGGTCCTCTCGACTGTGATCCAGTGACGGCATGTTTTCTTGACCTGGTCATTACACTGGCGAAGGCTCAGAATGCAGCCGAACACCCTGTCTTGCCAAATCAGGAGGTGCCGTGGAGTCAGGGCCCTGAAGACCCGCCGGTGGATCCTCCTCCCAACATCATTGTTATTCTCGCGGACGACATGGGCTTCAACGATATCTCGCTCTACAATGGCGAGACGACCTCGACGATCCCGACACCCGAGATAGATTCCCTCGCAGCGGAGGGCGTCGTCTTTACAAACGGCTATGCGGGCAACGCGACGTGCGCCCCCTCGAGGGCGGCCCTCCTGACGGGCAGGTATTCGACCCGGTTCGGCTTTGAGTTCACGCCCATTTTCAAGGTCGGTTATTCGATCTTTGACTTGATAGACCGAGGGTGCAGTACGGATCCGTACCCTCTCATCCTGGATATGGAACTCGCAGATACGCTGCCCGAGCTGGAGGAGCTGGGTATGCCTTCATCCGAGATCACGATTGCCGAGACCCTGAAGGGGGCGGGTTACCATACCGTACATATCGGGAAGTGGCATCTCGGTGGAACGGGGGAAAGCCGGCCTGAACATCAGGGCTTCGACGAGAGCCTTTATATGTCCGGTATCCTCTATTTGCCCGAAGACTCGCCCGACGTTGTCAATGCCAAGCTCGATTTCAGTCCTATCGATAAGATGGTCTGGGCATCGGCATGGTACGGCGCAGAATTCAACGGCGGCCCGGAGTTCGAGCCGGGCGGGTATCTGACCGACTACTACACCGACGAAGCCATCAAGGTGATCGAGGCGAACCGCAACAGGCCCTTCTTTCTCTACCTCTCTCACTGGGGAATTCATAACCCCCTGCAGGCCAAGAGAGAGGACTATGACGCGTTGTCGCACATCCCGGATCATCGCTTGAGGGTCTATGCAGCCATGATTCGGGCCCTGGACAGGAGCGTGGGGCGAGTCATGGATGCGCTGGAAGCAAATGGTCTGGATGACAACACGCTGGTGATCTTCACGAGTGACAACGGCGGTGCGTCCTACGTTGGCCTGCCGGATATCAATCAGCCCTATCGTGGCTGGAAGACGACCTTCTTCGAGGGGGGGATACACGTTCCGTATTTCATGAGGTGGCGGGGAGTCATTGACCCCGACACGACCTACGACAAGCCCGTAACCCACTTTGACATCTTTACTACCGCAGCGGCTGCCGCCGGTGCTACGTTACCGGGTGTTACACTCGACGGGGTGGATCTCGTCCCCTATGTCACCGGAGTCGAGACAGGTGACCCGCACGAAACCCTGTTCTGGCGTTCGGGCCATTACAAGGTGGTGCTTTCAAAGGATGACGGCACGGGAGATTGGTGGAAGATGAGCGTTGCGGATATACCCGAGAAGGTGTGGCTGTACAACCTCACCACAGATCCCACCGAACAGACCAACGTTGCGGATTCCAATCCGGCAAAGGTTACTGAACTGCAGGGCTTGCTGGATACGCACAACGCCGACCAGGTCGAGCCGATATGGCCGAGTGTTCTGCAGGATTATGTTACGATCGACAAGACCGACGAGGAAATCCTGTTCCCAGAGGATGAATACATCTACTGGCCCAACTGATGCTCGGAAACCGCATGGGAGCCTTCGCCGGCTCCCATGCGTTCCTCTTCATTCGTGGGATGTATGAATGAAGAAGACGATCATCCGTACATTGATCGGTTTGGCAGTTGTCGTATTGCTGGCATTCTGGGCTCTGTTTCTTTCCCCGAGACCACCTCTTACCACCGATCCCGCAACCCTTGCTGGTGATGGCAGCCTGGTTAATTATTGCGAGCTGCCCGTGCTTGACGGGAGCGGGAAGATGGCTGCAGATATTCCCAAAGGCAATACCCCGGGTTGCAGTTACACGCATTTCCCGTTGCCCATACTGGCCGAATGTAGCGAGCCCCTGGTTGAAGGGGCCGATGATATTCGAGGTCTGTGGCAGGAAGTGGGTGGCGGCCACGTGGAACGTGTTGAACAATGCGGCCGTCGGGTGGTGATCACCAGTGCGGGTACTATTCACGACTACGGGCCCAACAGCACCCTGGGAGAAAACACGAACGACACCGAGGGGTTGGTGTTCGGATTCAGAATTGGTAATAAGGCCTTTTGTCCACGAACATCAGCCAGTATGATATGGAACAACGGCGTGTTGGATTTCCATGCCTTCGGTTTTGGCCCGGTTGTCGTGAAACGCTATCTCGACGGAGAACAACTGGTATGGGAATACCTTGATGGTCGTGTTACGAGGATGAATCGTATCTGTACATTGCCGGCGGACAAGAAGTATTTAAAGCGGTGATGTCCAACGGTACATCAGTAGACTTCCCGCAAGGAGGGAGACCCATGAAAAAACTGATGGGTATCATTCTATGTGCCATCTCATTGACGGGATGCGATCATAAAACAATCGGAACAGTTGACGAATTCGGCTTCACAGCTCCGACGGAGGTGACTGCAAAAGCAAATGCCGAAGTCCTGAAACAGCTTCCTATTGAGGACCAACAGGATTTTATCGAAGCCCGTCGCGGGTTGATTGCGGCGGACGACAATCTCAAGGTTGAAAGCCCGGAAATTGGTACGATCTGGGATCAGACCGCCTACGGCTTCATTGAAGGCGAAGCACCTGAGAGTGTCAATCCCAGTCTCTGGCGACAGGCCAAGCTGAACAATATTCACGGTCTGTTCGAGGTGACCGAAGGGATTTACCAGTTGCGGGGATTTGATCTCGCCAACATGACCCTGATTGAAGGCGAGAGCGGCTGGATCATTGTTGATCCCCTGACATCAAAAGAGACCACCAAGAGGGCCTTTGCGTTTGCCATGCAGCACCTGGCGGCCAAACCGATCGTGGCGATCATTATCACCCACAGTCATGCGGACCACTTTGCCGGCGTGACGGCACTCGTCACGCCGGAAGAGGTGAAAGCCCGCAAGGTCCGCATTGTAGCTCCCGAAGGATTCATGGAGGAAGCGACCAGTGAGAATACAATGGCCGGCATCGCGATGTATCGTCGCTCGCTCTATATGTACGGCAAGCGTTTGCCGCGGTCCGAGCGGGGCCATGTGGATACCGGCCTGGGTAAAGAGCCCGCCCTGGGCTCCACCAGTATCCTTCCAGCCACCGAACTGATCACCCGGACACCGCAGGAAGAAACCATCGATGGGGTGCCCTTTGTGTTTCAAAATGCGCCGGATTCGGAAGCGCCGGCCGAGCTGACCTTTTACCTGCCGAAGCAGAAGGCCTGGTGCGGCGCTGAAGTCGTTTCCCGTCACCTGCACAACGTCTATACCCTGCGCGGGGCCAAGGTCCGGGACAGCTTGAACTGGAGCAACACCATCGACGAGATCATCGACCTCTTCGGTGAGGCGGAGATCTATTTTGCCAGCCATCACTGGCCGATCTGGGGAAATGAGCGGGTGGTTGATTTTGTGAAAAAGCAGCGGGACATCTATAAATACATCCATGACCAGACGATCCGCATGGCCAACTCAGGTTTGACACCACGGGAAATCGCCGAGGAGATCGAATTCCCGGAGTCGCTGCGCACCAATTTTTCCACCCGGGGTTACTATGGAACCCTGAGCCACAATGTCAAGGCGGTCTACCAGTTCTATTTCGGCTGGTACGATGCCAATCCCGCCAACCTCAACCCCCTGCCCCCGGTTGAGTCTGCGAAAAGAACTATCGAGTACATGGGTGGTGCAGAAAGTGTGTTGGCCAAGGCAGAGGCCTCCTTTGACAAGGGGGAGTACCGATGGGTGGCGGAGGTGCTCAATCACCTGGTTCTTTCCGAGCCTAAGAACGACAAGGCCAAAGCCCTGCTGGCCAGAACCTATGATCAACTGGGTTATATCGCCGAGTCGGGACCCTGGCGTGACGTGTACCTGACCGGGGCTTATGAACTGAGACACGGGGGACCGGAAGAGAAGCTGGACATCTCCCTTGCCGCAGACCAACTCAAATACACGCCCATCTCAAATCTTCTTGATACCATCGCGGTGTCCCTGAACGGCCCGAAAGCAGACGGGGAAAACCTGACCGTGAATTTCGTCTTTACCGACCTCGATGAGAGCTATGTGCTGAAGATAGAAAATGCGGTGCTGCACCATAAGCAGCAATTGCCGGATCCCGATGCCAACGCCACGGTATCCTTGACCCATGATTTCTTTCTGAAACTGCTGACCCAGAGGGCAGGCATCAAGGAGGTGCTGTTCTCGGATGAGCTGAAATTCACCGGCGGCAAAATGGACCTGATCCGGTTTTTTTCACTCTTCAGCATGTCTGACGGCAGATTCAACATTGTCACACCCTAAAGGAGATGGGAAATGACGGAAACATGCATCCTCTACGGAGCAACCTGTTCACTTTACACCGGCAAGGCCCGTGCTTATCTGATCAAACAAAAAATACCCTACCGGGAATTGATCCCAAACACCGAGCACTACTACAACAAGGTGCTGCCGGCTGTTCACCGCTGGATGATGCCGACGATTGAATTGCCTGACAACACCTTCATTCAGGATGGCACGATCATCATTGAACATTTCGAGAATCAGCCGGATATAGTATCAACCCTGCCAATCACCCCAAAGCAGAAAATCGTGTCTTTGTTGTTTGATGTTATCGGTATGGAGGGATTGCTTCGGCCGGCCATGCACTATAGATGGAATTTCCCGGATGACAACGATCGGTATATGCAGCAGAATTTTGCCGCCTTAAGCCCTCCTGGAACAGAGGATCCAATGAAAGCTGCCGAGGAAGGCATGGAACGTATGCGTGCCGCGGGCCGGGACTTCGGGGCGGTTACCGAGACCCTTCCTGTTATTGAGGAAGTGTTCATGGAGTTATTGGACCTGCTGGATAAGCATTTTGCCCTGGTCCCCTATTTGCTGGGCGGCAAGCCCTCCATCGGCGATTTCGGGTTGATCGCACCCTTTTTCGGGCATTTGTCACGGGATCCCTATCCTTCCTCGATGATGAAGAAGCAAGCCCATCGGGTATTTCGCTGGACCGAGCGCATGAACCGCACCGAAAGCGACATGCCGGAATTTCCTGAGCAAAAGGAGACATTTCTGGAAAACGACGAAATTCCGGACACCCTGAAAGGGGTGCTGAAAAAGATCGGCGAGGACCTGGTGCCGGAATCCAAAGCTGCCGCGGAATGCATCAATCAATGGCTGGCCGAAAACAACCCTGCGCCAGGAGATACCGTCAAAAGGGGAGTCGGTTTCGGAAAGTTTGAGCTGCGCGGGACCCGGATCTCCGCGTTGGCCCAACCCTGGCGGTTTTTCCTGCTGGCCAGGATCCAGAAGGCGTTTAATGAACTGGAGGATAACGCAAGGGAAGAAGTGGGTGCATTCATGCAGGGGCTGGGTTTGGAGTCACTGCTTACCCTCACCATCGATCGCGAAGTCAAGCGCCACGACCACCTGGAAGCCTGGGGGTAGTCACCCGGCCGAAACCGGGCTTGAGTTTGTGCAATTTGTCGTTCCCTGGGGTCGGGTCTCAGAATTCAACTTTTGGTCCCAAGAAGTTGAATTCTGAGACCCGACCCCGCGTTGACGTTTCCTAATACGGGGTCAATCGCGGCGGGTCTTCGCGGTACCTTGCGACAGCATCCCGCCAACTCGGTGATGTCTCCTGGGTACTGCTCCAGTCCTCTCTGTAGTTGTACTTGTAATGGCCGCAGTACCTGCACAAACGTGACCGCTGATCCCTCATGGCAGCATCCGTCAAAGAAGACAGAGATTTCAACCCCATATCGAAGCCGAACACACGATCCACGGTAGATGCGGAGGCGCAGCAGTAGTAACCGGATCTCGTCAACGCCAGGCCGCAGTATTCGAGGATGAAACATCCCCTCGAGAAGTCGTCCCCTCGAAGCGTTTCAAGGTCAGCCGGCGCCACATTGAATGTTCGAAATCGCTGCTTCCCTGACTCCTTCTCTGAATTCTTGACCGTGACCCACCCGGGCAGGCTTGACAGTACGCCGCGCACACGCTCTCCGTGCCCGTTCGTCAAGACTCGAACCTCACAATCCGGATAGGTCTTCTTGTAGGGAGTCAACGCCTCCAGGATAGAGCCAAACTCCGGGTGCAGGGTAGGCTCTCCTCCCGAGAGCTTGATGCACCGCCATCCACGGCGCAGGTCTATCGATTCCCGCACAAATCTGTCGACCTGCTCCACCGACATGGTCTCGGCGCTTGGAGCCAGGCCAACAGCCCGGTCGCAGTTCCTGCAGGACAGGTTGCATCCCAGAGTGATATCGATCGTTATGGTCGACACGTCTGCCTTCCAGTCGAAAGCACGCTGGACGTGCCTCCACAGGAAGCGCTGACAGGGTTCGGCCACGGTCTGGAGAAGTGTGGCTCGCTTTGCGGCTTTCTTGAGGACCCGCCTGGCATGCTGGATCACGGTCTATCGGCCCTCGGTGCTATTCACCCACAATGTTCAGAAACCTCTTCCGGTTGCGCTTTGGGCAGTCTATGTGAATAGGTGTCCGTGGGTCAACAGATTGTCTCTGCAAGACAAGCGCGCCGGATACTGAGGAAGCCTGCGGCTCGAACTACTTCACGAAAAGCCATGCTGGCCGAACAGCCGGAAATGATCAGAAATGAGTTGCTTTCATTTCTTGGAGATGATTCGTTATAATGATACTTCCGGAGTTCTAGACATCAAGAACAGAAAGGAGCAGTACACCCCACCCGGAGGCCGACATGAAGAAGCCGAAAAGTCCGTCCAATGACATATGGATTTCGCGCACTCTTGCACTCCTTCTTCCATTCCTGTTGCTCTCTCTCGTGGGTTGGACCGTGGATCGTCAGGATTTGAAGGGAGGAGCCGGTCAGTCAGACTGTGATCCAATGACTGCATGCTTTCTTGACCTGATCATGACACTGATGCCGATCA
>Ga0180429_10001907_pt1 | contig 17473 bp, 15 predicted proteins | sample SS_ome_FD_132428 | JGI IMG/M metagenome (GOLD analysis project Ga0180429, IMG submission 132428) | Hypersaline lake sediment archaeal communities from the Salton Sea, California, USA - SS_1_S_1 metaG | ecosystem: Environmental > Aquatic > Non-marine Saline and Alkaline > Hypersaline > Sediment ...
AAGGGCACGGACGTCGACCAGCCGCGCAACCTCGCGAAGAGCGTGACGGTCGAATAGGCCGCAGACCGCCGCGTTCCGACGGCGCGGTTCGCCAAGCCGATCGGGGTCCCATAGTCTTCCCCCGTCGCCCCAGAGGGGCGACGGGAGGAACGATGTCCCGCTCGCTTGCGTCCGCGCCGACCCATCCCGGTCAGCTCCTCTTCGTCGGCTTCCCGGGCTACGACGTGCCCGAGGATCTCGCGGCGCTCGTCCGCGCGGGTCGGGTCGGGGGCGTGATCCTCTTCAAACGGAACGTTCGCGACCCCGAGCAGGTGCGCCGGGTCGTCGGCGAGCTCCACGCGCTCGCGCCCGACGATGCACCGCTCGTCGTGGCCCTCGACCAGGAGGGCGGCCGCGTCCAGCGGCTTCGCGCCCCGTGGACCGAGTGGCCGCCGATGCGCGCGCTGGGCCAGCGCTCGCCCCAGGAGACTGCTCGCTTCGCGCGGGCTCTCGCGGTCGAGCTGCGGGACTGCGGCTTCGACCTCGACTTCGCGCCGGTCGTCGACGTCGACAGCAACCCGGACAACCCGGTGATCGGCGACCGGAGCTTCGGCGGGACGCCGGAGCTCGTCTCCGCCCACGCGGCCGCGTTCATCGAGGCGCTCCAGGACGAGGGCGTCGCCGCCTGCGCCAAGCATTTCCCCGGCCACGGCGACACCGACCTCGACAGCCACCTCGCCCTCCCGAAGCTCGACCTCGACCTCGCCCGCCTGCGCGAGATCGAGCTGCCCCCGTTCCGGGCCGCCGTCGAGGCGGGCGTGGCGAGCGTGATGACGGCGCACGTCCTCTTCCCGCGGCTGGACGACAAACGCCCGGCGACCCTATCGCCCGACGTGATGCAGATCCTGCGCGGCGAGCTCGGCTACGACGGCCTCGTCTTCAGCGACGACATCGAGATGCGGGCCATGGCCGACCACTGGTCGTCGCACGCCTGCTCGATCGGTGTGCTCGAGGCCGGCGTCGATTCGATCCTGGTCTGCTCGAAGGCCGACCTGCGCGACGAGGTGCTGGGGCATCTGGAGGCGGCGCCCGATGCGCTGCTCGAAGCGCCGCTGCGGCGGATGCAGGCCTTCAAGGAATGCTTCGCGGGGGGACGCGCGGCGACCCGGTCCGCTCCTCCCTACGCGCAGCACCTGGCCCTGGCGGAGACGCTCGTCGCCGGGAGGCGGGCGGACGTGACGTCGGACCCGACCGAGCGGGCCTGACTAGCGCCGGGGCACGAATCGACGGCCGGCGAAGCCCGCGGCGAGGACTGCGCCGATCGCGGCGCCGCCGAAGCCGAGACCCGGGACCGGCGCCGCCGAAGCCGAGACCCGGGACCGGCGCCGCCGAAGCCGAGACCCGGGACCGGCGTCGGCGCCTCGGCGAGGTAGACCTGCAAGAAGTCTCCCCCGAAGTCCGCGAGGGCGAGGTCGAGGCGCCCGTCCTCGTCGAAATCCGCGGCCACGGCGCCGAAGAAGCTGCTGACGGAGGGCACGACGGTCGGTGTGCCGAAGGTCCCGTCGCCGACTCCGGGATAGACGCTGAAGCTTCCGTTGTTCGCCGTCACGAGGTCGAGCTCGCCGTCGCCGTCCATGTCCTCCGCCAGGATCCAGTACGGATTGTCGCCGGCCCCGGGGCCGATGCCGTAGCGAACGGGCGCAGCGAAGGTCCCGTTGCCGTTGCCGAGCAGAACCGCGATCTCGTCCGACTGAAAGCAGGCGACCGCCACATCGACGTTCGCGTCCGCGTCGAAGAAACCCGCGACGACGGACTCCGGGCGGAGGCAGGTCGTGGGGATCGCCGTCGGCGGACCGAACGTGCCGTCTCCGTCGCCCAGGACGAGACCGAGCGAGTTGTCCGCGCTCTGCGCGTTGCTCGTGATCACGTCGAGCAGGAGATCGCCGTCGAAATCGGCGATGGCGAGGTCGGTCGGGAACGCGGTCCCGGATCCGATCGGCGTGCGAATCTCCGGACCGAAGGTGCCGTCCCCGTCGCCCAGGAAGACCGAGATGTTGCCGCGGGTCGCGTTCGTCGTGACGAGATCGAGCGCGAGGTCCCCGTCGAAGTCGACCGCCTGGACGCTGCGCGGACCGTCGTCGGTCACGCCGATCGCCGGAGTCTGGAATGTGCCGTCGCCGTTGCCGAGCCAGGCGGAGACGTTGCCCGTGTTGAACGGAACGCTCGTCGTGACGAGGTCGAGCCCGCCGAGGCCGTCCAGATCCGCCGCGATCACGCCCTGCGGAAAGTTCCCGACGGCGAAAGTGTCGATCAGCGTGAAGCCGCCGGCGCCGTCGCCGGCGAAGACGTTCGCGTCGTCGGAAGCGCGATTCACGACGATCAGGTCGAGGTAGTCGTCGCCCGTCCAGTCGGCGGCGGCGACCTGGGAAGGGTTGAGGCCGGTCGCCAGGGAGACGGGCGGTGCGAACGAGAATTGGGCGTTCGCGAGACCTGGCACGGCGAGGGAGAGGATCGCGATCAGGGAGCAGGTGCGCAGCATGGGAACCTCGAGCGTCAGCAGGTTCCCGCATTCTAACCCGGAACCCGTTGCGGGTGGCGACGCGTCGTCGCACCGCCACCCGCGGGCAATGCCGATCGGCAACTCGCCACCGCGGTCGCCCTCCAGTATTTTCCCGCGACCCGTCCGCGCGATCGCGTTCCCCCCACGCCGATCGCCGCCCCCTGGACTCCTCGTGAACTCCGACTTCGACGCCGACCTCGACGAACTCTTCGACGGCCCCACCGAGCCCGAACCGCTTCCCTCCGCCCCGTCGAGCGACCTCACGGAGCAGATCTTCGCGGGCCTCAATCCGGCCCAGAAGAAAGCGGTCGAGACGACCGAAGGCCCGCTGCTCGTGCTGGCGGGCGCCGGCTCCGGGAAGACGCGGGTCCTCACGAACCGGATCGCCTACCTCGTCGGCGTCTGCGGGATCCCGCCCGAGCAGATCCTGGCCGTCACGTTCACGAACAAGGCCGCCGGCGAGATGAGGGAGCGCGTCGAGAAGCTGCTCGGCCCGGCGATGGGCGACATCTCGATCGGGACCTTCCACTCGATCGGCGTGCGGATCCTGCGGCGCGACATCGGTCATCTCGCGCGCAGCCGCGGCTTCGTGATCTACGACGATGCGGACACGCTCGGCGTGATCAAGGAAGTGCTGAAGGCCGACGGCCTCGATCCCAAGGTTCATGACCCGCGCCGCATCCGCTGGCAGATCGACCAGTGGAAGAACGCGGGGCTGCTTCCGCCGGCGGCGGCGCAGCAGGCGAAGGACCTCGACGAGGAGATGATCGCGGGGCTCTACGCCAAGTACCAGCGGAAGCTCGGCGACGCCGAGGCGCTCGACTTCGGAGATCTGCTCCTGCTGACCGCGGAGCTCTTCCGCACGCACCCGCGCGTCCTCGACTACTACCGGAACAAGTACAGCTACATCCTGGTCGACGAGTACCAGGACACCAACGGCGTCCAGTACGGACTGATCGGCCAGCTCGCCGCCGGCCACCGCAACCTCTGCGTCGTCGGCGACCCCGACCAGTCGATCTACGCGTGGCGGGGGGCGGACATCCGGAACATCCTCGACTTCGAGCAGGACTACCCGGACGCGACGGTGATCAAGCTCGAGCAGAACTACCGCTCGACCCAGCCGATCCTCTCCGGCGCGTCCGCCGTCATCCAGAACAACTACGACCGCAAGGACAAGGATCTCTTCACGGAGCAGGAGGGCGGCTCGCCGATCCGCTTCTACGAGGCGGAGGACGACCGGGAGGAGTCGCAGTTCGTCGTCAAGAACATCCTCGCCGCGAATCGCGCGGAGGACGTCCCCTTCGGCGACATCGCGATCCTCTATCGGACCAACGCCCAGTCGCGTTCCTTCGAAGAAGAGCTCCTCAAGTACGACATCCCCTACACGATCGTCGGCGGACAGCGCTTCTACGAGCGCAAGGAGATCAAGGACATCCTGTCCTATCTCCGCCTGCTCGTGAATCCGCGCGACGACGCGGCGCTCCGACGGATCTACAACGTGCCCGCCCGCGGAATCGGCAAGGCGAGCTGGGAGAAGATCGAGGCGCACGCCGTTTCCCGGGGACTCCCGCTGATGGAGGCGATGCGCGAAGCGGTCGAGGGGCAGCTCGTCGGCCGCACGACCGGGAAGGTCGCCGCCTTCCTCGACATGCTCGACAACTTCCGGTCGTCGCCGGAGGGTGGTCTCGCAATCGGCGGGACTCTCGACGGCCTGCCTCTCGAGGACATGATCGCGCGGATCATGGACGGCACGGGCTACATCCGCGCGCTCGAGAAGGAGGATACGCCGGAAGCCGAGGCGCGGCTCGACAACCTCCGCGAGCTGCTGTCCTCCGCGCGCGACTTCCACGCGGTGAACGAGGACGAGCTCGAGGGCGAGGAGCGCAGCGAGCTCGAGCTCTATCTCGATCAGGTGGCGCTCATCTCCGATCTCGACAATTACGAAGATCGGGAGGACAGGGTCTCGATGATGACCGTCCACTCGGCGAAGGGGCTCGAGTTCCCGATCGTGTTCCTCGTCGGGATGGAGGAGCGGATCTTCCCGCACGCGTCCTCGAGCCGCGACGAGGCCGGGCTCGAGGAGGAGCGGCGACTCTGTTATGTCGCGATGACCCGCGCGATGGACCATCTCTTCCTGACCTGCGCGGCAGAGCGCTTCCGCTACGGCGATCGCTCGTACCAGTCGCCGAGCCGCTTCCTCCAGGAGATCCCGGATGAGCTGATCGAGACCCTCGGGACGGCGAGCCGCGGCGCGCGATCCCGTTACTCGGAAGGTGCGTCGTCGAGCTCGCGCAGCTCGAGCGGCTACGACTACTCCTATGCCCAGGACGAGCCCGGCGAGGGCGAGGGCGTCGCGATCGGGACCCGGGTTCGCCATCCGGTCTTCGGTCGGGGCGAGGTGCTGGCCGTCCTCGGGAGCGACCTGAACCAGAAGCTGCGGATCAAGTTCGAACGCGCCGGCGTGAAGACGGTGATGGTCAAGTACGCGAATCTCGAGCTCGCCTGAGCGGCGGAGCCCGGAGCCCACGAGGTCCGACATGAAGGTCCGCACCGAAGCCCAGGACGAGATCTTCGTCGTCACGATCTCGCGTCCCGAGGTCCGCAACTGCGTCGACCGGGAGACCGCCGCGGCCCTCGCCGAGGCGTTCCGGCGCTTCGACGAAGACGACGCGCTCAAGGTCGCGATCCTGAACGGCGAGGACGGGTGCTTCTGCGCGGGCGCGGACCTCAAGGAGGCGAGCGGGGGCGGAGACAATGCGAACCAGGTGATGGAGGCGGGCGACGGGCCGATGGGGCCGTCGCGCATGCTCCTCGGCAAGCCGGTGATCGCCGCGGTCGAGGGCTTTGCCGTCGCCGGCGGGCTCGAGCTCGCGGTCTGGTGTGACCTGCGGGTGGCGGCGCGGGACGCGGTGTTCGGCGTGTACTGTCGCCGATGGGGCGTGCCGCTCGTCGACGGAGGGACGATCCGTCTGCCGCGGCTCATCGGGCAGAGCCACGCGATGGACCTGATCCTGACCGGGCGCGGGGTGTCGGGAGACGAGGCGCTCTCGATGGGGCTCGTGAACCGGCTCGTCGAGCCGGGGGAGGCGCTCGAGGCGGCGAAGACGCTCGCCCGCGAGATCGCGGCATTCCCCCAGAGGTGCATGCGGAACGATCGGATGTCCGCGATCACCCAGTGGAGCCTCGATCTAGACGAGGCGCTGCTCGCGGAGACGAAGCTCGGTCTCGACGTGATCCGCTCCGGCGAGACCCGGGAGGGGGCGACCCGCTTCGCCCGGGGCGCGGGGCGGCACGGCAGCTTCAGCAGCTAGACTCCGAGGCGGAGGACGCGCGGTGAGCGAGACGAAGATCGAGAAGCGAGCCGGCGGCGCACTGATCACCGGGGCGACCGGCTTGATCGGCGGCCTGCTCCTGCCGGGCCTGAAGGATCGCTTCGCCTGGGTCCGGTCGCTCTCGCGTTCCGGGAGCGGCGGGGGGCCGGGCGTCGAAGCGCGGACCTGGGACGGCATCGACCCGGGCGCCACCGCCCTCGACGGCGTCGATACCATCGTCCATCTCGCCGGCGAGCCCATCTTCGGCGGCGTCCCGAGCCGCGCCCGACTCGAGCGGGTCCGGTCGAGCCGGATCGATTCGACCCGCTGCCTGGTCCAGCGGATCGCCGAGCGTGCGCCGGCGGAGCGGCCGAAGACGCTGGTCTGCGCTTCGGCGGTCGGGATCTACGCGGACGGCGGCGATGCGCCGCTCGACGAATCGACGCCGGCCGGCGACGGCTTCCTGTCGCAGGTCTGCCGCGATTGGGAGGCCGAGGCGGACGCTGCGGCGAAGGAGGGCGTGCGCGTCGCGAAGATCCGGATCGGCGTCGTGCTCTCCCGGAGCGGCGGTGCCCTGGCGCTGATGTCCACGCCCTTCTCGCTCGGCGTCGGCGGGCGGCTCGGCGACGGCCGACAGTTCTTTCCGTGGATCCATGCCGACGATCTCGTCCGCGTGATCGAGCGGGCGATCGACGAGCCGATCGAGGGCGCGATCAACGCGGTCGCGCCGGAGTCCGCCCGGAACGAAGATCTGACCCGCGCGCTCGGCAAGGTCCTGCGGCGCCCGACGGTCCTGCCCGTGCCCGCCTTCGCGATCCGGCTCGCGCTCGGCGACGTGGCCAGCGAGCTGCTCGACAGCAAGCGGGTCGTGCCGAAGCGGCTCGAGGAGATGGGCTTCGAGTTTCGCTACCCGACGCTCGCGGGCGCCCTCGAAGCGGAGCTCGGTTAGGCGCCCGACGTCGCCTTCCGCTGGATCCCGCTCAAGCGCCCGACATCGCCTTCCGACGGCGGTCCAGGTAGGCCGCGGCGAACTCGTCACGGATCGTTTCGGGAAGCGGAACCGGCTCGCCGAGCGCCCGGGCGCCCCAGACGATCCGGGCCGCGCGCTCGACCAGCTTCGTCAGCTGCAGGGCCTCCGCCGCGCTCGCGCCGACGACGACCAGCCCGTGGTTCGCGAGGAGGACCGCGGCCCGGTCGTCGAGCCGCTCCGCGGCGGCCTCGCCGAGCGCCGCGGTGCCGGTCCGGTGATAGGGCGCGACGAGGACGTCCCCGCCCACGTAGAACTCGAACTCCTCGAGCACGCAGGGAATCGGCTGGCCGGCGACCGCGAACATCGAGGCGTGGACCGCATGCGTGTGGACGACCGAGCGGATGTCGGCATGTCTTCGTAGACACGCCAGATGGAGGTCGATCTCCGTCGTCGGTGCGCGCTCGCCCTCAAGGACGCGTCCGTCGAGATCGGTCACGACGAGATCGGCGGCGGTCATGTCCGCGTAGGGGAGGGCGGTCGGCGAGAGGACGACGCGCCCGTCGTCGGTGCGCGCGGAGACGTTTCCGGCAGTGCCCTCCGTCAGGCCCGCGCGGTCCATCTCCTGGAGTGTCGCGAGCACGTCGCCGAGTGCGCTCTCGAGGGCCGGATCAGCCATCCTGCTCGCTGCTGCCCTTGAGCTCGACGACGTTGCCGTCCGGATCGCGGAGGTAGATCGAGGGGCCGAAGCCGGTCGCGCCGTAACGCCGGCCGGTCTCGCCGGCCTCGACGCCGTGGGCCGCGAGGTGGGCGCGGAGGGCATCCTCGTCGAAGACTTCGAGGGTCAGGGCGAAATGATCGACGTTGCGTCCGTCTTCCGCGACGGCGCCGCCCCCCGCGCGGCCGAGGGGCGTGTCGAGGCCGACGAGGTCGATCAGCGCGCTGCCCGCCCGCAGCTGCACGAGTCCGAGGTCCTCGAGGCGCCGCTCGACGGGGCAACCGAGGACCTCCTCGTAGAAGGCGATCGAACGATCGACGTCGGCGACGCGGAGCACGACGTGGTCGAGGCCCACGAGCCGGATCGGCGAGGAGGCATCGGTCATGGCTACTCCTCCGATTCCCTGGGAGGCGGTGCGTGGGTCTCGAGCTTCGAACGCCGGTCGTGGCGCTCGAGGGCGAGCTCGATCAGGCGGTCGAGGAGGCGCGGGTAGGGCAGTCCCGTCGCTTCCCAGAGCTTCGGGTACATCGAAACGCTCGTGAATCCGGGCAGGCTGTTCAGCTCGTTCACGTAGATCTGGTGCGTCGCGCGGTCGACGAGGAAGTCGACCCGCGCCATTCCCTCGGCATCGAGGGCGCGATACGCCTCGACCGCCGTCGCACGGATCGTCTCGGCGAGCTCGGGCTCGAGGTCCGCCGGGATGATCAGCTCCGTGGCGTCGTCGCGGTACTTGGCGTCGTAGTCGTAGAAGGCCTGCGTCGCGCGGATTTCCCCGACGACGCTCGCTTCCGGATGGTCGTTGCCGAGCACGGCGACCTCGACCTCGCGCCCGTCCACGTTCGCCTCGACGACGATCTTCCGGTCGTAGCGGCGCGCTTCCGCGATCGCCGCGACGATGCCGGCCGTGTCCTCCGCCCGGGAGATGCCGATCGACGAGCCCGAGTTCGCGGGCTTCACGTAGACCGGCACGCCGAGCTCGGTCTCGACGCGATCGGCCGCGGCGGGCAGTCCCTCGCGATCGAGCTCGGCGGGCGTGAACGTGATCCAGGGGGTGACGGGAATCCCCGCGTGGGCGAGCAGTCGCTTGGCCACGTCCTTGTCCATCTGCGCGGCGGAGCTGAGCACGCCGGAGCCGACGTAGGGGAGCTCGGCCATCTCGAGCAGGCCCTGCAGGGCGCCGTCCTCGCCGCCTCGGCCGTGGATGATCGGGAAGACGACGTCGACCCGTCCCGCCGGTCCCGGAGCGGGTCCCGCATTCGCGGCCCGGAGCTCGCTCGCGCCGGCGGTCGCGGGGAGGAAGACGTCGGGCTGGGCGAGGGCGTCGGCCAGCGTCGCCTCGGGCAGCGCTACCAGCGCGTCGGCGTCGATCAGGTGCCAGCCGCCTTCGGCATCGACGCCGATCAGCGACACGTCGTAGCGCTCCCGGTCGAGGGCGCCGAGGATCGAGGTCGCCGAGACGATCGAAACGTCGTGCTCGACCGATCGTCCGCCGAAGAGGAGACCCACCCGCAGCTTTTCCATGATCCCCCCGTCCATGACTCCGCCCACTCCCTCGGGCACCGTGTCCCGGTCGAGAGTTCGATCCCTGGAGGATACGATGCCGGCCCGCGGGATGCCCGGCAGGACGCGCAGGCCGGTCGAGTTGAAATGCCCGAGGGCGGCTCGTAAGCTCGGCGCGTGACCGCTCCTGCCGATGCAACCGAATCCCGACCAACCGGGTCCGTCGATTCTCAGGCGCTCCCGCCCGCCCTACGCGCGAAGGAGGAGGCGCTCTTCGCGCGTCTCCGCGAGGCCGGCCGCGTGATGGTCGCCTTCTCGGGGGGCGTCGACTCGAGCTATCTCGCCTGGGCCGCGCGTCGCGCACTCGGCGACGATGCCCTCGCGGTGACCGCGGTCTCGCCATCGTATCCCGCGAGTCACCGGAAGATGGCGGAAGAGATCGTCGATCGGTTCGACATCCCGCATCGCTTCATCGAGACCCACGAGATGGAGAGCGAGGCCTATCGCGCGAACGCGACGGACCGCTGCTACCACTGCAAGTCCGAGCTCTTCGAGACGATGGACCGGCTCCTCGCCGAGCTCGGCTTCGACCACGTCTCCTACGGCGTGAACACCGACGACACCGGCGACTTCCGGCCCGGGCATCGCGCCGCCGACGAGCACTCGGTGCTGTCTCCCTTCCTGGACGTCGAGCTCTCGAAGCAGGAGATCCGTGACCTGTCCCGCGCCGCAGGCCTGCCGACCGCGGACCTGCCTGCCTCGGCGTGCCTCTCTTCCCGCCTTCCCTATGGAACCGAGGTGACCGTCGAGCGGCTCGGGCAGGTCGAGCAGGGGGAAGAGGCGCTGCGGGGTCTCGGTTTCGAGCAGGTGCGACTGCGCCACCACGGCGAGCTCGCCCGCGTCGAGATCGATCCGACGGAGCTGGCGCGCGCCCTCGATCCCGAGATCGCGGCGCGCATCGTCGCCGCGATCAAGCCTCTCGGCTTCCGCTACGTCTCCCTCGATCTCGAGGGCTACCGGACCGGCTCCCTGAACGAGGTCCTGCAGATCGCGCGCGACCCGATTCGCTGAGCCCGGCGCGCGCTCGTCGCCGCGCCTCCCGGTCTGCTCGTCGATCGCCGCGCCTCCCCCTCCTCCACCTACGGAATCCCCCCTCCATGTTGACGACTCTCCACTGCGCAGGGCATCCCCGCGACATGGGCCTCGCCCAGGGCACGGCCGCCCGGGATGCGATCCGCGCCGAAGCAGCCCGGCTCGGACTTCCGCTCCGGCGTTCGCGCTTCCCGGATCTGCGGGCCCTGGCGGTCGGGCCGATCCGGGGGGGCGGGTCGGGGCGCGAGCTCTTCCGCCACTTCGCCCATCTCGCGGAGCGCGTCGAGGGCGTTGCGAAGACGTCGGCCCTGCCGCTCGATGCGGTGGTCGAGATGCATCTTCGTGTCCGGGCGGGGGGCGAAGCGGGAGGGCTGTTGTCGCGACGGGCGACGGTGTCCGCGCGCGCCTTCGAAGGCGGGACCTCCGAGAAGCACTGGACCCTCGAGCGCAGCCTGCCGGGCGCGCACGAAGGGGAAGCGGACTGGGTCGTCCGAGCGAGTCGCCCCGCGGTCGGCTTCGCCTCGGTCGAGGTCGGCCTGCCCTGGCTCGTCTCGTCGGTCGCGGGGGTGAACGAGGGCGGGCTCGCGGTCGTCGCGGGTCCGCTGCTCTGGGGGCCGGGCGGTCGGGAGGGCAACCCGACGTCGCTCCTCCTCGTCCAGGAATGCCTCCAACGCTTCGGCGATCTCGACGGGGCGCTCGATTGGTGCTCGAAGCGACCGGTCGAGGGAGAGCAGTCGCTCGTCCTCGCGGATGCGACGGGCCGTCTCGCCACGGTCGTCGTCTCCGGGCAGGCGCGACGGATCCAGTACGGAGAGAGCGAGCTCCAGCTCGAGGCGGGCGAGCCGGAGCCCTCGGGCGACGTGGCGCCGGAAGGTCTCGTCTCGCTCGACCCGACCGAGGGACTGCTTCGCTTCCGTCGTGGCGGTGAAACGCTCGACCTCCGGGCCGGCGAAGGCGTCTGAACGGCCGAACGTGCCTCAGGCGCCCGCGCGGACCGAGTGGAGCCGTGCGTCCCGCTTCTCGACGCGCGCCCCCTCGAGCAGGTCGTCGAGTCCGAGGAGCTCGGTCCCGCCCTCGAAGTCCGCGAGCCAGCCCTCGAGCGCGTCGCGGCTCGAAGCCTCCGCCAGGCAGGGCGCCATCGCTTCGGCGATCCGGCCGAGCATCCAGATCTGGTAGGGCACGACCATCCGTCGGCTCGCGATGCCGCCGATCTCGAATGCCTGGGTCAGCGGGCCGTCTCCGGTCTGGAGCTCGACGAAGCCCGGCGTGGCGGTGAAGGTCTTGCCGGGGAGCTCGTCGCCCGGCGTATGGTCCGCGCTCGCGACGAAGGCCCGCAGTCGCGCGATCGATTCGCGGAGCACGGGCCACATCTCCTGGAAGAAGACGTCGAGGAGCGGCCCGAGGGTCTCGGGGACGGCGTCTTCCTCGAGCCACTCGGCCCCATCCGAGGTCGCCGGTCTCGGGACGAGGTCGCCGGCGGCGTCGAGCCCGTAGAGCTTCTGTCCGTACTGCCGGGCGTTGAGGGCGCCTTCGCCGTTGGTCCGCTCGACCCACTCGGCGACGAGCGGGAAGTGCGTCCGGAGGAAGAAGCCCGGCATCGCGTCGCGATAGAGATGGGCGTAGAGCGGGCCGAGCAGGCCGAAGTCGCCCAGGCTCGGTCGCCCACCGAGCACGTAGTCGTGGGTGCCGAAGTGGACCTCGAGCGCTTCGAGCACGCGGTGCTGGCTCGCCTGCCAGGCGTGCTCGGTCCGTTCGTCGCAGCCGAGATGGACGAGGCCCGCGTACACGCCGGCGGGATCGCGGCGCGAGTGGGAGATCCCGAAAGCGGCCTCGAAGAAGCCGGCGCCGGCCTGGCGTCGCGCGGGACCGGGGGCATCGGGGGCCATGACGGCGCCCCACTGCTGCTCGTTGAAGGCGCGGTGGTTCGGCTCGCGTCCGTCCTCGCTGAAGTACCAGCGCTGCCAGAACGCGGGGACGACGATCCACTCGTCCGCGAGGAGCTCGATCAGGTAGCTCGCGAGGCGCTGCTTCGGTCGGGACGCGTCGGGGATGACGGAGAACCCGGGATGCGCCGCTTCGCAGACGTCGATGATCTCGCTCGAGTCCTGGACCCAGGTCCCGTCTGGCCGTTCGAGCTGCGGGACGGCGCCGCTGCCGGAGCGCGGGACCAGCCGGCCGCTGATCAGCTCCGGCGTCGCGAGGACGTCCTCGAATCCCGGGCCGAGCGCGCCCATGCGCTCCTTGAGCCGCAGGTAGGCGCGCGCCTTGCCCGAGAAGTAGCTGTGCTCCCAGCTGTAGAGGCGGTACATCGAGCCCGTCCCTTCGGGCGGACTCGACCCCGGGTCGATCCGCCTGGGGTGTCCGGCCTAACGTCGGCGCCGCTCTCCGTCGCGCGAACCGCCGCCGCTTCCGCCGCGTCCACGTCCGCGGCCTCCGCCGCTGCGCGATCGACGTCGGCCTCCACGTCCTTCGCCGTCGTCTCCGCGCGCCGCGTCCTCGCGGGCGCGTTCGGTCTCGCGGTCCTCGACGACCGGCACGTCCAGGTCGTCGTCGTCCGCCGCCGCGACGGGCTCGGGTCCGGCCTTCGCCGGCCGGGCCACGAGATAGGCCGCCGCGAAGCGCGCGAGCTCGAGACGACCGTCTTCGTTCTTCGCGAGCTCGTCCACGTAGACGCGCATCCGGCCGATCCGGGCGTCGGCTTCCTCGGAGGGGAGGGCGGCCAGGTCCTCGTCGGCCCGCTCGCGCAGGGTGTCCAGCTCGGCTTCCTGCTCCTTCCGCTCGGCCTCTTCCGCGTCTTCCTGCTTGCGCTTCTCGAGGCGTCGCGCGAGGGCGCGCTCGGTCGGGATCTTCTTCTCCTTGATGGAGATCTTGTTCACGGTCTGCATGAACTTGAAGTTGCCGATGTCGAGGCCGGAGATGAGGGAGATCGCGATGCCGCTCTTGCCCGCACGGCCGGTGCGACCCGTCCGGTGGACGTACACCTCGGGCGAATCAGAGGTCGTGTAGTTGACGACGTAGGCGAGGTCGCTGATGTCGATACCGCGGGCGGCGACGTCGGTCGCGACGAGGTAGCGGAGCTTGCCCTTCTTGATCTTGGCGATCGCCTTCTCGCGCGCCGACTGGGGCAGATCGCCGGAGATCTGGTCGATGTTGAAGCCGCGCTTCTGGAGGTAGGCCGTGATGAAGCGGACGTCGGCCTTCGTGTTGCAGAAGATGATCGCGCTATCAGGATCTTCGTACTGGAGGATGCGCGCGAGGACCGCTTCCTTGTCGGAAGCGGGACACATGTAGTAGAAGTGCTCGATCTTCTGGGGCGAGCCGCCGTCGACCTCGATCGTGACGTCCTCGGGCTCGTGGAGGAAGAAGCGGGAGAGCGAGCGGACCTTCTCGGGCATCGTCGCCGAGAAGAGATGCGACTGGCGCTTCTTCGGAAGGAAGCTCGCGACCTCTTTCATGTCCGGCCAGAAGCCGAGGGAGAGCATCTCGTCCGCCTCGTCGAGGACGAGGACCTTGGTCCTCGAGAGATCCATCCGATCGTTCTTCAGGTGATCGAGGATCCGGCCGGGCGTGCCGACGATGATGTGGGCCCCCTTCTCGAGGCCTTCGAGCTGGGGGCCATACGCGACACCCCCGTAGATCGGCAGGGTTCGCACGCCGCGGTACTGGCCGAGCTGGTCGAGCTCGACGGCGACCTGGTTGGCGAGCTCGCGGGTGGGAAGGAGGACGATGGCCTGGGTGTCGGTGCTGGCGGTGTCGATCGCTTCGACGAGCGGGATGCCGAAGGCGCCGGTCTTGCCGGAGCCGGTCATGGCCTGGACGATCAGGTCGCCCCCCTCTCTCATCTTGGGGATCGCAGCGGCCTGGACCGGGGTCGGGGTGTGCCAGCCGAGATCGCGGATCGAGCGCTGGATGTCCTCGGCGACGTCGGCGAAGAGTGCAGAAAGTTCTTGAGTTTCAGTCATATGCGGGCGGCACCGTACCCCTCGCCGGGGGCCTTTGCAATCGGGTGGGCCCCTTCGTCCCCGCAGGCCGTGCTAACGTCGCGCCGATGTCGACCATCGGCCCCGAAGACGTCGCCTACGTGGCACAGCTGGCTCGCCTCGCGCTCACCGAGGACGAGGCGCGGGCGATGGCGCGAGATCTAGAGCAGATCCTCGGCCACGTGAAGTCCCTCGACGCCCTGGACACCGAAGGGGTGGAGCCAACGGCCCACGGTTTCGAGCTGGCGACGCCAATGAGGCCAGATCACCCCGCCGAGCCCATCGACCCGGAGCTCGCGGTCTCGAACGCTCCGGCCGCCCAGGGGACCGCCTTCCTCGTCCCGAAGGTTCTCGAGGAGGAGGGCTAGGAGGATGGGCCAGGCAGAGGATCTCCTCGCGAAGGGCCTCGCGGATCAGCGCGCGGCCCTCGACGGCGGCGACGTGTCGGCTTCGGCCCTCGTCGACGCGAGCCTCGCGCGGATCGAGGCGACCGCCTCGCTGTCGGCGGTCGTGTCGACGCGACCGGACGCGGCGCGTGCGGAGGCGGAGGCCGCCGCCCAGCGGATCGCGGAAGGGGGCGCTCGCTCGGTCCTCGACGGCGTGCCGATCCTGCTGAAGGACAACATCGTGCAGGCGGGCGAGCCCGCCACCTGCGCGTCGCGCATCCTCGAGAACTTCGTCTCGCCCTACGACGCGACGGTGACCGAGAAGCTGCAGGCCGCCGGTGCGATCATCGTCGGCCGCGCGAACATGGACGAGTTCGCGATGGGCTCGTCGACCGAGAACACCATCTACGGTGCGGCCCACAACCCGTGGGACCCGACGAAGGCCTGCGGCGGCAGCTCCGGCGGATCGGCCGCGGCCGTGGCGGCGGGGCTCGTGCCGGTCGCCCTCGGTTCGGATACCGGCGGCTCGATCCGGCAACCGGCGGGCTGCTGCGGCGTCGTCGGCTTGAAGCCGACCTACGGCCGGGTCTCGCGCTGGGGGCTCGTCGCCTTCGCGTCGTCCCTCGACCAGATCGGCCCCTTCGGCCGAAGCGTCGCCGACTGCGCCGCGACCCTCGAGGTGATCGCGGGGTACGACGAGCGCGACTCGACCTCGGTGCCCGAGGACGTCCCGAAGTGGACGGCGGCGCTCGACGGCGAAGTGGCGGGACTCACGATCGGGCTGCCCGAGGAGTACTTCGTCGAGGAGGGCGTCGACCCGGGCGTCCTCGCGCGGGTGCGCGAGGCGATCGGGGAGCTCGAGAGTGCGGGCGCAAAGACCGTGCCCGTTTCGCTCCCGCATACCGAACACGCCATCGCGACCTACTACGTGATCGCGACGGCGGAAGCGTCGAGCAACCTCGCGCGCTTCGACGGCGTCCGGTACGGGCGGCGCGCGGATCGGCCCGAGGATCTGCAGGACCTCTACATGCGCTCGCGCTCCGAGGGCTTCGGTCCGGAGGTGAAGCGTCGGATCCTGCTCGGGACCTACGTGCTCTCCGCCGGCTACTACGATGCCTACTACGGCAAGGCCCAGCGCGTGCGTACGCTGATCCGCCGCGACTTCGACCGCGCCTTCGCGTCCTGCGATCTGATCGTCACGCCGACGATGCCGGAGACGGCCTTCGGGCTCGGCGAGAAGAGCGACGACCCGCTCTCGATGTACCTGTCGGACGTCTACACGACGTCGGTCAACCTCGCGGGGCTGCCGGGGCTCTCGATGCCGTGCGGGCTGTCGAACGGCATGCCCGTCGGACTCCAGCTGATCGGCAAGCCCCTCGACGAGGCGACGATCCTCCGGGTCGGCGATGCCTTCGAGCGGCTGACCGATCACCACTCGCTCCGTCCGCCGGAGGGTGCCTAGGCGATGTCCGTGCTCCCCGACGACTATGAAATGGTGATCGGCCTCGAGGTGCACACCCATCTCAAGACCGCGTCGAAGCTCTTCAGTCCCGCGCCGGTCCGCTACGGCGAGGAGCCCAACCATTCGGTCCACCCGATCGACCTCGCGCTTCCGGGCGTCCTCCCCGTCCTGAACGAGCGCGTCGTCGAGCTCGCGATCCGGCTCGGGCTGGCGATCCACGCGACCGTCAACGAGCAGTCGATCTTCGCGCGCAAGAACTACTTCTATCCCGACCTGCCGAAGGGCTACCAGATCTCGCAGTTCGAGGAGCCCGTCGTCTCGGACGGCTGGCTCGACATCGAGGTCGAGCCCGAGGCCGAGGGTGGCGGGAAGGGCAAGAAGAAGAAGGGCGCCGCGCCGGAGCCCGTGCGCAAGCGGATCGGCATCACCCGCGCCCACATCGAGGAGGACGCGGGGAAGTCGATCCACGACGTCGCGATCGCGGGCTCCGAGGACTCCTGCATCGACCTGAACCGCGCCGGCGTCCCGCTCCTCGAGATCGTCTCCGAACCGGATCTCCGTTCTCCCCAGGAAGCGAGCGCCTACCTCCGCGCCCTGCGCTCGATCCTCCGGTACATCGGCGTCTCCGATGCCGACATGGAGAAGGGGCAGTTCCGGTGCGACGCGAACGTCTCGATTCGCAAGAAGGGCGCCGAGTTCGGGACCCGGACCGAGACCAAGAACCTGAACTCGTTCACCCACGTCGAGGACGCGATCGAGGCGGAGGCGATCCGTCAGCTCGAGCTGATCGAGGACGGCGGCGAGGTCGTCCAGGCGACGATGGGCTACGACCCGGAGCGTCGCCGGACCCACGTCCAGCGCCTCAAGGAGAACTCGGACGACTACCGGTACTTCCCCGATCCCGACCTGATCCCGCTCCGGATCCCGGCCGAGAAGATCGAGGCGGTCCGGGTGGCGCTGCCCGAGCTGCCGGAGGAGAAGCGCGCCCGCTTCGAGTCCGAGTACGCCCTCTCGGCCTACGACGCGGGTGTCCTCACCGCGAGCCGGACCCTCGCCGACTTCTTCGAAGAGACGGTGAAGGGCTGCGGGGCGCCGAAGGCGGCGGCGAACTGGATCACCCGGGACGTGCTCCGCGAGCTGAAGGAGCGCGAGTGCGAGATCGAGGATCTCGCGCTCACGCCGGCCGCGCTCGGTCAGCTGATCGGGCTCGTCGAGGAAGGGCGGCTCACACAGAAGAGCGCCGCGCAGCTCTTCCCGGATCTCGTCGCGAACGGCGGGGACCCGGAAGCCATGATGGTCGAACGGGGCCTCGAAGCCGTCTCGGACGCGGGGGCGATCGAGGGCTTCGTCGACGAGGTGATCGCCGCGAACCCCGACGTCGTCCAGCAGGTCCGGGACGGCGACGACAAGCCGCTCAACTTCCTGATGGGTCAGGTCATGAAGGCCAGCCAGGGCAAGGCGGAACCGGGGCAGGTCCGGAAGGCACTGGCGGAGAAGATCCGCGGATAGCCTCTCTTC
>Ga0180429_10001909_pt1 | contig 17470 bp, 14 predicted proteins | sample SS_ome_FD_132428 | JGI IMG/M metagenome (GOLD analysis project Ga0180429, IMG submission 132428) | Hypersaline lake sediment archaeal communities from the Salton Sea, California, USA - SS_1_S_1 metaG | ecosystem: Environmental > Aquatic > Non-marine Saline and Alkaline > Hypersaline > Sediment ...
CCGAGCCTCTTGTCCAGCCAATCGGATGCGTCCTGAACCTTGTCCCGGTGATTCGGGCATTTGAAACGTTCTTTCATGCCGGCCAGCACCCTGCGGGCACTGTCCCAATCCCCAATCCTCGCCGCAAAGTAGAACACGAACTGGGCCTGGGTGATGTTCTTGATTTCTTCAATGCCCTGCCCTACCCGCGGGCCCCCTGCCGGGAGGGGAATATCCCTTCTGGCAAAGACGGCGGCCGAGGGGCCGTAGAAAGCGATCTTCCAGTCCGGTGCGCGCAGAAACCACGCAACCAGCTCGCGGCATTCGAAGCGAACGCAGCACACCTCAAAGGGAAAGTCACGCAAGAAGCCCCGGACGTCTCGACCTGCATGAAAGGCCCCGTACCGACCGAGCCACGCCTTGAAAGGGAACTGGCGGGGATCGATCATGACCTTCGTGTCCGGCCAGAGTGCCCACAGAAGGTAGCCCCCACTGGTGTAGTCGTTTCCCAGCCGATAGGCGGAAAGGTGGTCCCGGATGAAATCCGCCTCTTCCACAGGGCTCTGGGAGGAGACACCGAAGCCGAACCACCTCGGCCCGTAAGGCTTGCACACGGCGTCAAAGCCGGCCCTGGCCCCCAGGAAGACACTCGCAAGGGCAATCGCACTGCCCAGCCCCAAGGCGAGGGCGCGCCTCTTCGGCCAGAGCCAGGGGGCCTTGCCGGCCAGGAGATGGACCGCACTCAGCGAAAAGACCGGGGCCCAGTAGTAGGTGACCCTCAGGAACCGTGTAAACAGAAGGGCAAAGGCGAGATTGGACAAGAGGATGGCCCAGTCCGGACGCAGACGCTTCAGCTTGCCCGCCATAAGAACCAGCAGGGTCGAGGCGGCCAGGGCCAGATAACTCATGTAATGAAAGTGCGACGCCCGGGGGTCGAGGACGGACAAGTAGGCCTCGATGGCCCCGAAGTAGCTCTCGCTCGCGGAGAGCAAGGAGGACAGGAGATACCCCGGATACCGCCAACCGTACGGAGTCGCAAAAAGGCTCAGACTGCTCAGGAACAGGGCCAAGAGGAAATGTCGCCGCACCCCGGGGGAGAGGGATTCTTCAGGAGACAGAAGGACATTCAACCCCTCGCCGATGCCCATGACCAGCAAGAAAACCGCGCCGAAGATGAACCCGCCGTGGCTGTTTACCCAGAGAAGCATCAGCACGGGAAGAAGATAGCAGGCACGACGAGCCTTCTCGCCGTCGGACTTGATCCGCAACCAGACGAGCACGGTCCATGTCATGTATACGTAGGAGAAGATCTCGGGCTTGATGTAGGCCGCGTTCTGCGACATGAGCACGCCGAGAAGACAAATCAACCAGGTCAGGGGATGACGGGCCACACCCAGGCGGCGGGCCTGGCACCACACCGCAAGGACGAAGAGCAAGAGGCACGCGTAGCGAAAGGCAAACAGTACCGGAAGGTTTCCCGCAGCGTGGAGAAGATACAAGAAGATCTCCGCAAGCCATGCGCAGTAGGTCCTCGAGTTCTCGGTCGGCGTCCAGGTAAAGGCGGAGTGGTCCGTTACGAGGGTTCGGTGCTCGATCAGGTAGCGGCCGTAAGCCATCTGCCACCAGAGATCCCCGTCCCGCACGGGCTCTGCATAGCGGATCGCCAGGGTGAGCAGCACCAACACCCCCAACGCCCAGGGCCAGAGCCAGTGCCAGTGCCACTCGTTCTTTTCTTCTCTCGTCATGGTGTCAGCCATTGTCCCCGTTTGCGACAAGCGCCATCATAGCCCCAATGGGCAGGGGTGTCGAGAGGATGGACGTGTGGGAAGATGGGTATTAGCAGTTAGGTATTAGGTATTAGCTCCCAGCCACCCCACCGACAGAATGCGCTCCATGGTGGGGAGGGGTGGGCTAATACCTAACACCTAATACCCGAAAGCCATACCTGCATTGCAGGCCGTGGTACTAACTGGACAACGTCCAATCCCGATACCTCGACCGAATCTCATCCGCCGTGAACACCTCCGGCTCGTTGTCGACTTCTCGTACCAGATAGGTCTCTTCGGAGCCGATATCCCCGAATCGCTCCTGGGGAGCGATTTCCGGAAGCTCGCCAAGGGCGAGGCGCAGGTACAGTTCCGCCATGTTGTGGCGCCCAACGGTATTGAACAGGGGGGTGATCATGAAGAACCGGCCGATGTTGATCTCGGTAACACAAGGAACGCCTTCCCGGTCCTCCTTGAGATCGATACAGAAGAGGCCCGTCGCTCGAGGGTCGACGGCACGCACGGTCGCCACACACAAGTCGTTGATCCTCGGATCGTCGAGGGTGCGCGCAACACGGGGTGTGGAGCTGGAGCCGCTGGGCATGATGCCGCCAAAGAGGTAGTCGAGGCGTTCGCAGGCCTTGGCCTGAACGAGCTCTCCCTCGTGCCAGAGGCTCTGCACCGCGTAGTCCCGGCCCGGAAGGCATTCGCAGAGCACGAACATTCCCTCCGGCACGCCGCGCATCTCTGTCCAGTAGTTCACCCAGAAGTCCACCTGGTCCGGGTTCTTGACGGGAAGGGAGCCTTTCGATCCGCCGCCTCGGCGCATCCGGCACCAGAGGCGATCCGGGTGGCCGAAACGCGCAAAGATCTCCGATGCCGGGTCCGGGTCTCCGATCGGGTAGGTCCCAGGGACACGAATCCCCTGCGCCGCCAGATGCCGGGTCAGGGCCAGCTTGTCCTGACAGAGTTCGATCGTTTCGTGTGCGGGCAGATACGTACGCGCTCCGAGGCGGTCCCGCGCCGCGGACACCGCCGGCACCTCGAGATCGTTGTTGGGAATGATCAGATCGATCGCCTCCTCGCCGACGATCCGCTCGAGGGTCTCGAGGTAGGCTTCTCCGGAATCGACGCGGGGAATCAGGTAGTTACGGTCCGCCCGGGACCGGGCGAGGTAGTAGGGGTCGATGCTCGTACCGACGAGAAAGACCGGAAGACTGCATCCTTGCAGTCCCTTCATGAGGTTGTTCGACGCCCCGCCACCCGCGGAGGTCACAAGAATCCGTTTCAAAGTCAACTCCTTGAAAGCTTCTTTTTCCCTAGATATCCGAGCTGGAAGAGCAGGAAGAGGATAAGGGTTGCGGAAATAATATCGTAGGCCATGGCCGGAATGAGAGAAACGGCGAAGAGGTTGGGCCAGAGCGTGACCACCGCGTAGGGTTCCGGCCCCAGAGCCATGGCAAATCGAAGCACACAAGACCCGAGTATGATGACGAGATACCGATCGATGTCCCTGGCAGAATACAGGAGGAGAAAACCCAGGATCATCAACTCCACGGCTGCAAGCTGGTAGAACAGGGGAAGCCCTCCCGGCAGCAGCAGGTAGTCGGTTATGTACCCCGCGAAAAAGAACATCACGGCGAGACCCATTTCGAACCATCCCCCGAATTTCAAGAGTATGATCAACCCTTTCTCTTGGGCCTTCTTCTCCACGGTTCTCCTCCCTCTTCTACGGATCATGGTGTGCCGGGGCTAGGCTCGGACGGACCTTCCGACCGGCTTCTGCGCAACCCCCTTCGCCTCCCCACTCTGCACGAGGGCAAGCTTGAAGGCGATGGGGCCGACGATCTGGTTGATAACAATGACGGCGAGCAACAGGGTGAACAGGATTTCGCCCCCCTCCGGATACCTTCGAGGAATCAATCCGGCAAGGCCGATCGAGACGCCTGCCTGAGTAATGAAGCTCATTCCGTAGAGATTTCCCCTTCTGAACGGAGCCCCGAGAACCCTCATGGTGCCGTGGCAAGCGAGGAACACGCCCAGAATCCGAATGCCGGCATAGAGCATCGCCCACTGCCACATGGACCCGAGAGCCTCGAGGCTCAGGCCCGTGCCGGCCAGGGCGAAGAAGACAACGAAGATCGGCAGGAAGGATTGATCGATCGTTGTCTCGTAGAACGCGCCCTTCTTGAACAGATTCTGGAGAAAGAACCCGGCACTCATGCAGATCAGGAGAGGCTCCAGGTGAAGGGAGAACCCGATGACGCCCTCCGAGGTGCCGGCCAGGGCCTGCGTAAGCCTCGTGACGACAAACGCGACGCACAGCAGGAAGAAGATGCCTTCCGTCTGGATGTACCTGACGTAGACGCTCATGAACCAGGCCAGGAAGAAGCCGAGCAGAAGAGAGAGCAGAAGCTCCGCAGGTATCTTGACCCACAGGTCATCCACATGTGTGACGGCCTCTGCACTGGTTGCGCCCGCCAAGGCGAGAAACAGCGAAAAAAGTATGATTACGAGGATGTCCATCACCACCGTCACACACAGGACGGACTCGGAGAACTCTCCTCTCGCCTTGCACTCCTTGATCACGGCCAGGGTCGACGAAGGGGAACGGGCAATCGCCAGGGTGCCGAGCAGGGCCGCCAGAATCCACCTCTGTGCCGGCGGCAAGGCCGGCAGGAGCCCGAGTCGGGGAAGGGCGAAATAGAGAAACGAGAAGATCGTGCAGAAGACCGTCACCGGGATTCCCACGATCAGGCCGGACAAGACCCGCCATTGTTTCCGGAGATCCTGCATCCGGAGCTCCAGACCTGCCGACAGGGCGATGAACGCCAGCGCGAGCTCGTCGATGAAGGCCAGGGACACCAGCGATTCGCGCGAAAAGTATCCCAGCACGTCCGGCCCGAGGAGAATGCCGGCGAAAAGATAGCCCGTGAGCTTGGGCAGGCGGATCCTGGCGGTCCACTCGCCGAACAGGTAGGCGGCGAGCAGGAGGAAACCGAAGTTCAGGGTGAGCTGGACCTCCACGAGGGAGAAGGCCTGGGGAAATCCCTTCAGAAGGACCCCCTGGAGCAGAACCAGAACGACGAGAACGAACAGATGGGTCATTTCTCTTTCGTAACGTATGCCAGCCCGAGAGGACTGATCAACTCGTTTAGCAAGATGGCAAGGAGCAGCACGGAAAAGGTCACGTTCAGAATGGGCAGGGACGAGGGATCTGCTATCCAGAGATGAAAGTGCACCGCCAGTGCCACCCCGAGGCCCGCCTGAGACAGCAGGCCCCAGCCCATCGTACGGGTCGGCGGAATCTCTGCTTTCGGGAAGACCCGCCGCAGAAACACCCCCCCCGCCAGGCCGTGCGAAAGGGCACGAATCAGGGCATAGGCCACCGCAAGGAGGAGGACGAGGGGGCTGCCGATGTGAAGGTACGCGCCCGCGATCATCAGGAAGATCAAATAGAGAGGCCTTTCAATACGCAGCAGAAGCCGGTAGGTTTCTTCACTCTTCAGGCTGAGATTTGCCAGTATCATGCCCGCCACGAGGTGCAGCAGCAGCGGGGAAATCCCGAGCAGGTAGGCCATGCCGCCGCCAAAGAGCACAAGCCCGATGACGATCAGGATCTTGTCCACCTCCCCAAGCCGCGTACGGAAGAGCATGAGGAGGAGAAGCCCCATCAGGACCCCGAGCAGGAGACAGACGACAAACTTCTGCAGGGGGAAAAGAGGGGCCCCGATCCCCCCTTGAGCGGGCTGGTAAAATCCCACGAGGAGACCGAAGAGAACGATGGCGATCACGTCGTTGGCGCTGGAGACAAACTGCAGCATGATACCCAGGGGACGCTTCTGCTTCGAGACGTGTTGCATCCAGAGGGCGATCGAAGCCTGGGCCGTACAAAGGGCCGTCACTGCGAGCACCGCCACGGTCAGGTGAAGTTGTGGGTCAGCCGGAAACCAATGGCGAAACAGGCCGTAGAGACCGGCCGAGACAAGCGAGAGGACACAACATCCGTAGAGAAGGATCCAGAGGTAGCTGACACGGCCAAAGGTCCCGAGGGCCTTCCACTCGAGCTGGATTCCCGCGAGAAGCCCGATCCACCCGAGCCCGACAATCAGGAAGGGACGGACCCGGTCGAGGGTGGAGGCATCCAGGATTCCGAGAAAAGAATCTCCCAACAGGTAGCCGACCAGGAGAAACTCCGTGCCGGTGAGGAAGAAGAAGCTTCCGGCCCGGGAGGGAAGAACCCTTACGAAGCTCTTGCGGTGACCCGCGAGTGCGAGGACGGCGAGAAGAAGGATGGCTGCAATGGTCTTCAAGGCCGATGCTCCCTGGAGACTTTGTCGCTGCGGCGGAGAAGGCCCCTCAATCCGGCAGAGGCTTTGTCCCCGGGACGATGAGATGCTTCAGGGGCAGCGAGAAGAGAATCCCCCTCTTGCCGTTCTCGATCCCGCCTACGGTCCGGTCGATCGTTGCCAGGGCCTGCTCGAGAAGCTGTTCGTCTCTTATGACCGAGATGATGATCTTGTTGTAAGGCTTCGTCCCTTTCAGAATGGACCGGAAGCCGGCGAAGATGGGAATCTCCTGGCTCAAGAAATGCAGCATGCCCACAGAATCGAGAATGGATGCCCCGGTCACGCCGATCTCCAGAAGCTCTTCGAGAACCTCTGTCAGGTACTTGTCTCCATTCAAGATGTAGACAAGAAGCCACATGGTGCCTACGACTCCTTCTTCTCTTCTTTGTCGGAAAGGAGCCGAAAGGCCTCTTCCTTCGTGCGGGCCTTCCACAGGGACCGAATGAACTGCTCATCCCTCAGGATGCGCCCGAGGGTGGCCAGCGCGCCGAGGGAAAGGTTGGGGGTCTCCGGATCGCCGAAGAGCCCGATAACGACCATGACCGGTTTGCCGTCCACGGCGTCGAAGGGTATCGGCCGTTCGAGCGTAATCACATATGCGTGAAGGCCTTTGATGCCTTCCACGAGGGTGTGGGGCACCCCGACGGCGTTGCCGATCCCGGTGCTCATCGTCTGTTCGCGCTCGAAGAGGTTCTCCCGAAGTGTCTCCTGCGCGATACCGATACCGCTCTCCGCAACGACCATGGAGAGCCAGTCCAGAACCCCATCCTTTGTCTCGAGAGGACAACGGAGGTAGATGTGTTCCGGCTTCAGGTGTCGAACGAGCGCCAAACCTGCCTTCCCCATCCCGTAGGGGTTATTCCTCTACCAGCACGAACTGCTCAATGTCCCGGACCGAACCCGTCCGCTCTTCCCTCCAGATCGGTTCGAATTTGAGCCCGATCTTGATCTTGGACTCGTCGTCGATCGGAAAGTAGTGCTGAAACAGGGTGTCCGATCCATCGATCTTGAAGAATCCATACCCGAAAGGCACGGGTCTCAGGTCCCCCGTCTCAGGATCGATGTACGGAAAGCGTATGATGGTGAAGGTATCCAAGGTGGCGCGAGGGCCCACCTCGACCTCTTCCTCCATCTTCACAAAGCAGGGCCCGCAGACCTCGCGGGGAGGGACGTAGACCTTGCCGCACTTCGGGCATCGAACCCCGACAAACCTCTTGTTCTTCTGCATCTCTTCCAGAAAACGGCTCCCATAACGTCCCACACTGTAGAGGAAAGGCTGTTCCGCTTCCTTGGCCGAGTGAATCGTAAGGAGGCCTTCTTTCTGAAGCTCTTGCTCCTTGGAGCTTTTTTCTTCCGGGCTCATTGTGCACCCCTTCTCTATTTGGGCTACTTATTTCCGTATGCCCACATGTTTGTCCAAAGGAACCCCCCTCTATTCGGGCTTGTTCTTTCCGTATGCCAGCATGTCCGTCCACAGGCAGCCTCCAAAGCCGGTCGCGATCGCCAGGTTCACGTCCGGCACCTGCCTCTCCCCGGCCTTCCCCTGGATCTGAAGGGCCACCTCCGCAGCCCTGATCAGGCCGGTCGCACCAATGCAGTTCGTCGAGACCACGCCCCCCGAGGGGTTGATCGGAAGCTCCCCTCCCAAGTCCGTAACACCATCCCAGACGAGCTTTGGGCCTTCCCCCTTCTTGCACAGCCCCATGTCCTCGGTCCAGATCAGGCCTGCCCAGGAAAAGGGCTGATACATCTCGATCACGTCGATTTCCTTGAGGGGCTCCTTGATGCCCGTCTTCTTGTAGAGCTCCTGTGCGGCCCTCTCCATGGAGAAGAGGGAACCTCCGGCGAAGTCCGCATCGCTCACGTAGCTGAACATGTGACGGCTCGCTACACCGTGCACCCACGCCGGCTGCGGACACATCTTCTCCGCGAGTCCTTCGGCAGCATAGACAACGGCGCAGGCACCGTCCGTTCTGGGGCACATGTCCAGCAGGCATACCGGATCCGCCAGCATCGGGGAGGCCAGAACCTCCTCGATGGTCACTTCCTTGCGCAGGTGCGCATACGGATTCAGGCAGGCGTGACGTCGGTCCCGCACTGCGACGCGAGCCGCATCCTTGGGCGTCGCCCCGAACCTGTCCGCATAGGACTGTGCGGTCACGGAGAGGCCGGCGATGGCGCCCGCGAAAAAGGGCCGGTCCCAGATCGGGCAGAAGGCGGTGTTGATGGCCCCCGTGGTATCCGACTCGGAGTTCTTCTCCCAGCCGATGACGAGCACCTTCTCAAAGGCGCCCGAGGCCACCAGGTGGTGCCCTGCAATCGCCAGGGTGCTGCCTGTGGTCCCGCCGGTGGTGAGCTTGATGGTCGGCTTCATGAAGCCTCCGCAGCCGTCCACGCTCCAGCAGTCCACGTAATTGATGCCTTCAAAGTGGTCCATATTTCCGATCACGACGGCGTCGATGTCGTTGATCGTCAGATCCCCGTCCTCGAGGCAACGGGTCACCGCCTCATTGATGATCTCCTGGCCGTTCACATCCCGTCGAATCGACCGGTGGTGCGTCTGGCCCGTCGCGACAATTGCAGATCTCCTTGCCATATCAATTCCCCCTATACTTCTGAGAAACCTATTCTTTCCCGAGGATCCAGACGCAGTGGGACTGGCCGGCCACACCGTTCACCCCGTGGGCCAGGGCTGTCCCCACGTCCTTGTCGACCTGCATGTCTCCTGCCTCTCCACGAATCTGGCGAACCGCTTCAGCGATCCGGATCAACCCCCCCGCAATCACCGGATGAGATGGCAGAAGCCCACCGGAAGGGTTGACCGGCATGTCGCCCGCCTTTCCGGTGGCCCCGGACTCGGCCAGCTTGCCGCCTTCCCCTTTCTCACAGAAGCCCAGGCCCTCGGTCCACATCAGTTCCTGGTAGGAGAAGGCGTCGTACACCTCGGCAACATCGATCTCCTTGCGCGGATTGGAAATGCCCGCAGCCGCGTAGGCCTGTTTCGCCGCTTTCTCCAGGGCCGCGCACTCGGCCAGGTCCCGATCGCCCAGCAGGTAGTTGTCCATGCAGAACGAAACGCCCTTGATCCACGCCGGCTTCTTACCAAACTTCTTCGTCTTCTCCTCGTTGGCGATAACGACCGCCACCGCACCGTCCGAAACCGGAGAGCAGTCGTAGAGTTTCATCGGTTCACAGATCATGCGCGAGCCCATCACGTCCTCTACCGACAGGTCGAGCTGAAGGTGCGCGTTCGGGTTGTTCAGGGCGTTTCGATGATTCTTCGAACTTACGACCGCACATTGCTCTTCAGAGACATTGTACCGGTTCATGTACCTCCTGGCCTGCAGTGCACACCCTGAGACCATGTCCAGCCCGAGGCTGCGTACATAGATCGGGTCAAAGGCCGCATTTGTGATGTAGGGAGAGACGCTCTCCGAGCCTTTCGTGTAGGCCGTGACCAGGGTCGTTCCGTAGTGGCCGGAAAGGGCACGGCACCACCCGTAAAAGGCGCCGAACGCTCCGTCTCCCTCCACGCAGGAGACGTTCCGGTCATAGCCACCGCTCACGTCCCCGGTGGCCATGGAGGAGATAGTGCGCCCGTCCCAGAAGTCATTCGAAGTGGTGACGATGTTGTCGATATCTTCAATCGTGATTCCGGCATCCTCCAGGGCGGCGACCACTGCAGGGTAAACCAGCTCGGCGTAGTTCGCCTCCTTGACCCGGCCGGCTGCCTTGGTCATCCCAATACCGATGATGGCGGCTTTGTCCATTTGGCACCTCACTGTTCGTTCAAAAGAGGGTTCAGACCGGTTTGAAATACTCGACGTCGAGGATCTTGCCCGTGCGTTCCTCTGCAAACACGGCCTTCACCCGCATGCCCTCCTTCACCTCCTCCGGCTTCACCTCGCCCACGATGTGCACAAGGCCCGTGTCCGCGCCGTCGAGCTTGATCACCCCGTAGACGAAGGGGGGCTCCACGGGCAGGATTCCCGTGTCTCGCCTCACGACGGCATAGGTCTCAACGACCCCCTCGTCGGACACGTCCACCCATTCCCCTGTCTCCACGAAGCAGTAGGGGCAGGTCTTCCGTGGGGGAACGAGCACCTTTGTGCACTTCGCGCACTTCTTCCCCACGAATTTCGTCTCATTTTTCAACGAGAGCAGGAAATGGCTGGCCGTTTCTCCCGCCTGCCAGGCATAGGGCACCTTGATCCGGCTCTCGAGGACCCTTGGTTCCACACTGTCCCAGACGTTCGACATCGCTACCCTCCGTTCCGGTCGTTCTCGACTTGCAGGAAATTACACAGAAAAAACAACATACATTCAACAAGTTGCGGTCATCTCGCGAAGACATGGGTTAGTATTACTTACCCGAGAAAAAATACACTCTTTTTGAGGTTTTTTCAAGAACTTTCGGGAGGGAACAGCGAGGAGGCCCTCCATGCATCAAGGGGCATCCTTGCCTTTGCTGAAATCAAACCGGAGGGCGATCTGGACGAACAGGAAGGGTTCCTGCCCCATCAGGAAGGAGGCGCCCGACTCCGCCGTGGACTGCCCGTTGATCTTCAGGTTCGTGTCCTGATAGTTCCCAAAGAAGTTGTAGAGGAACCCGGTGCTGAAGTCGAATGTCAGATCCGAGCTCACCTTGTAGCGAACCCCTCCCTCGATCCCGCCGCCAAAGGACAGGATGACACCTCTGGGGTCCACCTCGACTGAAAGCAACCCCTCCTGGAGTGAAGTCGGTTTCGGATCGACGTAGTTGGCGCTGAGGCGCACGGCAGGGCCTGCCCACACCCGGACCCTCTCTTTCCTGACGAACCCATACCCATAGGTACCCTTGGCGGCGAACCCGAATCCTACAGTGTCGTAGATGTCCGAAGAGAGGACATCGAGCCCGAAACCGAGCCCGCTGGACGCATTCGATCCCTCGATCTTCGCGACCACGATGTCCAGCCCGAAGTTGAAACGCCACCCGAACCGATCTTCCGGGGTGGAAGCGCCGTCGTGCAGGTATCCGAAGGTGAAATGGTTGTGCCGGAGGTCGATTTCCAGGTCCTGGAACTCAGGCAACAGGCCTTCAACCTCGCCGGGAACCCCGACCGTTGCCCACCCCCGGCCCCATCCGTAGAATCCGTACCCTTCGCACAGGGCTTCGGCTGGAATCAGCAAGAACGCTACGACCAACCCGCAAAACCAGTGGTTCCGCCTTTTCATCTCAGATTTCCTCACCCATCCGAGGGTACCCAATAGGAAGCCATGCACCTGTCGACAGGCCTACCATCATATTCTCCTGTACTGCCCTGTCAATTCTGTGATCCCGGCCCTTCCATGATTACTCCGGCCAACACTTCGCTCAGATCCTGGATCTTGTATGGCTTCTGCACCACACCGACGAACCCGTACTCCCTGAATTCGGACATGACCGGATCCAAGGATCAAATATCTTGTGCAGGTATTTTCCCGATATTCCGATCCCTTGATCTGTTATGGAGATCTTGACATATCTGCCAGCCTCCAGTGGCAAAGGGCTCTTCTGATCGATCATCACGTTTTCCGTGCAGATCTTGATCGTCCCGCCCTCGGGCATCGCCTGATCCGCGTAGATCACCATGTTCTGGATGACCTGACCGATCTGCCCTTCGTCGATTTCGCAGGGCCAAAGACTCTCTTCTATGGAATACTCGCCTCTCCCCATCTCGTTCCGGGGAGAGGTCTGGCATTCTTGCGATTTCGTTCTGCACAATATGAAGCATGGAGAGAGGTTACGGTGAGGGCACTTCTCGTCTGGTCGGAATCCTGAGGACCTGGCCGACGTAAATCTGATTCGGATCCTTGAGGCCGTTGAACGCAGCGACCTCGCGCCAACCGATCCCAAAAAGAGGGCCGATGTCGTAGAGAATATCCCCGGGCTGGACCGTATACGTGGTCACGCCGTCCCACGTCATGAGGGTCCTTTCCGCATCCCCGGACGGGATCTTCAGTTCCTGACCAGCGGAAAGGCCGGACGGGTCGTACATGTTGTTGTGCCTCATCAGGGCCTGCCAGGGCACCCCGTACCGTAGCCCGATGCGGTAGAGCGTATCGCCCTGCTGCACGAGGTAGGTCTGTTCTTCTCCGGATGATTCGCTGTCACCGTCCGCGGCTGCGGCCGTCCCGGTAACGGATGTCTTCACCCGGGGAGCGCGCTCTTCGGGCGCGACCGGGATCTTCAGAACCTGGCCCACGTAGAGGTCTGTCGGGTCTCGCAGGTCGTTGCATTCCATCAGGGCTTGCCAGGTCACTCCGTACCTTCGTCCGATACGGTAAAGCGTTTCATCTCTCTGTACGGTGTGGTTCACTTCCTCTGCCGGTTCCGCCGCGTCCGGTTCTCCCGGCGGTGCAGTCGCGCCGCCCCAGGGGATCAGGTCCTCATCGATCCCCTTCTCCTTGGAGGCCTTTGGTACGGGGCGGGCCTCTCGGCCCGGCGGGACTTCTGCTGCCCTCGCCTCTTCCACGGCGCTCTTTGCCAGGCTCCTGACCATCCAGTTCCGGTTCTGTTCGGCCACCAGCAGCGCTTCCAAGGCCCGCGAGTCTCTCTTCTTCCGCAGGGCATCCACCGCAGCCGCCCGCACCAGGGGGTCCGGGTCTGCCTCCAGGACCTCGATCAGGGGCTCCAGCGCCCTTGCGTCCTGTATCCTTCCCAGGGCGGCCACGGCCATCGTCCGGACCCCGGGATTGTCATTCCCGAGGGAACCGATGAGCGGATCGACCGCAGGTGCACCCAGATTTACCAGGGACAGCATCGCGGCCTCTGCCACCGAGGCCGGGGACCCCTCTCTTTCCGGGCTTCGAACTGCAAGGCGCGCATTGTCGTTGAGCGCTCGGATCAAGGCGGGGATCGCAGCAACGGCCTCCTCACCCATTCCGCCCAGCTCCTGGGCCGCATTCCTTCGTTCCACCGGATCGAAGGAACGCAGTCTTTCGACCTGTTCCTTCACCCCGTCGGGCGCATCCGAAAGCAACCGTTCTTCCGGCCCGGCCGACTGCGCACAACAGCATGCCAATGGGACAAGGCTCACCAGCGCCAGAAATCCCAGGATGAATCTCACCTTATTCATTGCAGCGACCTAAACGTCTAAGGTTTCCCCTTCCGTCCTCGCAATCACCACGGCCCCACAAGAATCGCTCCACACGTTTACCGTCGTGCGGCACATGTCCAGAATCCTGTCCACCGCAAGGATCAATCCCACCCCCTCCAGGGGCAGGCCGACGGCCTTGAGGATCACAACCATCATCACCAGCCCGGCCATGGGAATCCCCGCAGCGCCGATGGACACGAGAAGCGCCGTGATCACGACGATGAACTGCTGGCCAAGACTGAGATCGATTCCATAGGCCTGGGCGATAAACATGGCAGCCACGCATTCGTACAGGGCCGTCCCGTCCATGTTGATCGTCGCACCGAGGGGGAGGACAAAGCTCGAGATCTTGTTCGATACTCCTGCATTCTTTTCCACAGACTCCATCGTCAAGGGGAGCGTGGCAGAAGAAGAGCTTGTGGAGAACGCGGTGAGGAGGGCCGCGGCCATCGCCTTGAGGTGCTTCACCGGGCTCACCCCTCTTCCCACAAGGGCCAGCAGAACGGGGAGCGTTATGCAGGCGTGCACGAGGAGTCCTGCCGCCACCGTAAGCGCGTAGACACCCAGGTCCCGAAATACACCCACGCCGGAAGTCGCAACCAGCTTGGCTACGAGACCGAAGACCCCGATGGGAGCGAAGAGAATGATGAAATGGGTCAACTTCATCATGATCTGGAACCCCGCCTCGAAGAGGCCTTTCATCTGAACGCGGTGCGGGTCCGGCACTCTCGTGATGAAATACCCGAAGAGGATGCAGAACACGATGATCTGCAGCATCTCCCCTTCCACCATGGCGCGAACAGGATTGGCCGGAACCATGCGCAAAACGATGCCCAAAATCGTCGACCACGGTGAGCCGCTGTAGTGCTCCTGCATGGTTCGGGCCAAATCCTCGGTCGGCGCCTTCAGGCCCAGGTCGGCACCCACACCCGGTCCGATCAGGTTCACCAGTGCCAGGCCTACCAGGATCGCGAAAAGGCTGGTCGTGACGTAGTAGCAGAAGGTCTTGAGCCCGAGCCTCCCGATGTTCTCCGCGCCACCGATGTTCGCGATGCCGCTGACAATGGAGGTGACGATCAGGGGCACGATGATCATGTTCAGGGCCTTGAGGAAGAGGGTGCCCAGCGGCTCGAACAGAAGGGCCTTTTCCCCCAGGACGGCGCCAACGCCCACGGCCAGCAGGAGGGCGATCAGGATCTGCCAGTGGAGCTTGATGCGCTTCATGGATGCGCCCCGATTCTTCTACACATGGCCTAACTTATTTATTTAACAACAATTCTTCGTTCTTTGCAACCACATTGGATCAGGTGCGTGCAGGCAGGACGATCAAAGGGCGGGGGCCTCGAAGAGGGAGTCGATCTTGCTGAACAATGGGGACAGGTCCTTCGACTTCTCCATGCAGGCCTCGATGCCGAGGGCTTGGAGTCGGTCGAGTTGACCGAAAAGCGGGTAGCCCGTCAGAATAATAACGGGAAGATCGCGGGTGTCCTTGTTGTTACGTATCCAGGCCAGCACCTCCTGGCCTCCTTTGTCGGGCATGACGACGTCGAGGATCACCAGATCCGGCACACTCAGTTTCAGTAATTCCATCGCCTCTTCGCCGTTTTCTGCAAGATAGACAGGGTAGCCCAGGTCTTCCAACTGCATCTGAAGGCTGTTCCGGACACCGGGATTGTCGTCCGCCACCAGGATGGAGCGATTCCGGTCTTCCAGGAGTGTCTGCACCTTGAATATCAGTTCTTCTTCCCTGAAAGGCTTCCGCAGGAGCCCGTGAGCGCCCGGCAGGACACCGCTCTCCGCGCTTTCCACGACCGAAACGATGAGTACGGGCACGTTCTCCGTGGCCGGGTCTTCCTTGAACACTCCGAGAAAGTCGTCCTCCCCCAGTTTCGGCATCAGCAGATCGAGCAGTATCAAATCGATGCGCTGCTTCCGCGCAACCGCAAGCGCCTCGTCTGCATCCGACGCCTCCAGAACCGCAAAGCCTTTCCGCTCGAGTTGAGAGCGAAGCACCCTTCTCGTTTTCAGGTTCTCTTCTACGACCAGGATGGTCTTCCCGTTCCCGTTCGGTGCCGGCGGCTCACCGGCCGGCAGGTCCTCGCACTCGCGGTCGGCATCCCCCGTGGCGGCAGGCAAGGTAAAGGAAAAGGTGCTCCCTTCCCCCTTCCGGCTCTCGACCCAGATGTTTCCCTCGTAGTGGGTAACGATATCCCTGCAGATGGGCAACCCCAATCCGGTGCCTTGCGGCTTGTCTCTCAGAGTATCGCTCGAGACCTGGCGAAATCTGTCAAAGATGATCTCAAAATCCCTCTCGTCGATGCCGATGCCCTGGTCGGACAGGCTCACCTTGATCCACGCAGAGGCTTCTTCTGTCCGCCTGCCCTCGAAGGTGTCCACCTTGACAACGATCTTCCCGCCTTTGTGGGAGAACTTGATGGCGTTCGCCAGCAGGTTCCTGACGACTTGCTGGATTCTGTCACGGTCTACGAAGACAGGCGGGAGGTCCGGTGACAGGTTCAGGGTCAACAAGAGAGATTTTTCTTCGAGGAGTCTCTGATGTGCAGGCAAGATGTCGTGGATGATCTCCTCCAGGGACACGACCGCATCGTTCCAGACCATCCCGCCCGCTTCCATCCTTGAGAGGTCGAGGACGTCGTTGATCAGGCGTGTCAGCCTCTCGCTCTCCGAGTTGATGATGCCGAGGAATTCCTTTTGCGTGTCCAGGTCCTCTTGATCATACTTCAGCAGAATCTCGGAGAAGGACCGTATCGAGGTCAGGGGCGTGCGCAGTTCGTGAGAGACGGAGGAGAGAAAGGAGTCTTTCATCCTGTCCAGCTCCGTGAGCTCCTCGTTGTGCCGCTTCAGTTCGTCCTCTGCCTGCTTGCGCTCCGAAATATCACGAGCAATCCCCTGAATCGCGTAGGGCTCTCCGGCCCGATAAAGGACGCACGACTCAGTCTCGACCCACACAAAACCTTCGTCCTTTCTTCTGAGCCTGTATTGCAGCAGCTTTTCCCGACGCCCTTTTTCTTTCGTGTCCTCCATGTAAGCCATGGCGCTGGCCAGATCTTCCTCATTCAGCAACGACGCAAAGTTGAGCGACTGTATTTCCTCCCTCGAATAGCCGAGCAGGTCCAGGGCCGCCTGGTTCGCATCCAAGAAATTCCCAGCGAAGTCGTGCAGATACACGGCGAAAAGGCTTCGGTTGAAGAGCGCGCTGTACCGCTCCTGGGTTTCCTGTATCTTCTCCCCCTGCTCCTGGATGATCTCGTTGGAACGGGCAATGTCCTTGAGATCCCGGCAGGCGAAAACGAATCCCAGTGCCTTCCCCTTCCAGTCCCGAATGGCGGACACGTTGCAGGAAATCGGTACCGGTCTTCCCTTTCGGTCTTGCAGGGAAACGACGCCGGACTCCACGTCCTTCTGGGAGCGACGGAGGCTTCGAACCAGGCCCCGTGCTACCTCCACGTACTCGGGCTTCACGAAGCCAGAAAAATGCTTCTGGAGAAGGTCTTCATTCGTATACCCGAGAAGCTCCCCTACCTTCGGGTTCACCATGCGGACAAACCCGTCGACGTCCACGACGATGATGGAATCGGCGATCGTGGCCAGGACGTTCCTGGCAAGGGATTCGGGTGACGGGTTGAGGAGCTGGTACCGATAGATGGACCAGAACATCGTGGTCACGAAGAATACCACCGCCACGAAACCACCGGGGTAGAGCGGAATGCCGAAACAGGGAACGAAATCCACGGCGGCGAGATATGCGACGGAAAAGGCTACAATCAGCGCCTTTATCTGTTTCTTCTCGAAACCGGATCGTACCGTTCGGAGTCCTCGGAGGAGGGTCTTGAAGATGACCACCATCAGAAGACCGAAAAGGGCGAGGAAGGCAGCACTCAAAGGACCGTATCGAGGGTAGAAGCCCCAGGGATATTCCCACACGCCCGTGATGGTGGAGTTCCCCAGAACCCCTTCCAGGCCGAAGAGCAAGGCCGCAGAATATGCCGTCAGGATTCCGGCTCTATTCCGGGCCAGCTGTCGCGAAATCGAAGAGGTGAAGAGGAAGACCCCGGGACAGATGAAGACAACACCGATATAGGAGAACCGGTACCACTTCTCAGCCAGTCCGGGATCCCGACTGCAGAGCATGAAGCCGATGCCCAGTTGCCAGACCAGGGCATGGAGGCACATGAAGACGAAGGCCTGGTTCGTTCTTGCACGGGGGTTCAGGGAAAGGCCCCATGAGGCAAATACG
>Ga0180429_10001914_pt1 | contig 17449 bp, 13 predicted proteins | sample SS_ome_FD_132428 | JGI IMG/M metagenome (GOLD analysis project Ga0180429, IMG submission 132428) | Hypersaline lake sediment archaeal communities from the Salton Sea, California, USA - SS_1_S_1 metaG | ecosystem: Environmental > Aquatic > Non-marine Saline and Alkaline > Hypersaline > Sediment ...
TAATCGTTGGCCAAAGGAGCATCTGGCCCGCATCGGACACAAGGTACTGGATGATAGTGCCCTTATCCACTGCCTGCTCAAAGGGAAACAGGTCCTTACCCGGCACCCAACCATCAGCGATTGCTTTGTCCCAGGAACGTTTGCGTTCGGGCGAGAGGCCGATGATGACGTTGATGCCGTTGTCCTTCATGTTCAGCGCCTGAGCAGGGCCCTGGACGCCGTAACCCAGGACGGCAACTACCTCATCCTTGAGCACCTCGCGGGCTTTCTCAAGGGGAAATTCCTCTCGGGTGACAACATCCTCTACTGTGCCGCCAAAGTTAATCTTAGCCATCAGGTTCTCCTTAGAATATTGACTGTGTATAATGGGCGCCGCTGCTGCTGCCGCGCACCATAGCGACTCGACCGGTTCGCACCAGTTCCTTGATTCCGAAGGGGCGCAGCACTTCGACCAGACCGTCGATCTTGTCCTCGGTGCCCGTCACCTCAACCATGAGCGTATCCAACGCGACATCGATTACCCGGGCGCGGAAGGTGTCCACGATTTGGAGCACTTCAGAGCGCTGCGTGCCGTCTCCGGTGCTGACCTTGATCAGCGCCAGATCGCGTGCTACATTGGGTTCTTCAGTGATGTCATCGACCTGGATGACGTTCACCAGTTTGTACAAATTCTGAACTACTTTCTCGGCGCCGGCCTGACTGGATTCCACGACAATCGTCATGCGTGAGACCCCGGGAATTTCCGTATGGCCGACGGTCAAGCTCTCGATGTTGAATGCCCGCCTGCGGAACAGGCTAGCCACACGGTTCAGCACACCAGGTTTGTCCTCGACGAGTGCGATCAATGTGTGTTTCATAGCTCCTCCTTACCTCACCTATTCCTTTGACTCGGCGCCCTCAGGCGTGGGACGGCGGATCATCTCGTGCAATGCTGCGCCGGTCGGCACCATCGGGAATACGTTACCCTCATCACCTTTCTGAACGACCTGAAACTCGATGAAGGCCGGCCCGTCGTGCTCGCGGGCTTCAGCAATTGCCTGATGGCTTTCCTCTTGCGTTGTGGCTCGCCAACTACGAATCCCGTAGGCCCGCACAAGCTGCATGAAATCCGGATTCATCAGGTACGTCGACTCATAGCGCTGATCATAGAAGAACTCTTGCCACTGGCGCACCATCCCCAGGTGGTTATTGTTGATCAGCGCCATGCGCAGCGGCAGTTTCTCTTGCATAATGGTACCCAGCTCCTGAGCCGTCATCTGGAAGCCGCCATCGCCCATAACAACCCAGATCTCTTTTTCCGGTTCGGCGAACTGTGCTCCGATGGCAGCGGGGAGACCGAAGCCCATTGTTCCCAGGCCGCCCGAGGTGACCAATGGGACCGGTTGGTCATAGCGATAGTACTGTGCCGCCCACATCTGGTGCTGGCCAACGTCCGTGACCATGATGGCGTTTCCCTCGTTAGCTTTCCAGATCTCGTGGACTACCTGAGCGCCAGTGAGATGGCCATTCGTCGGACGATTCACCACATCTCGGGAATGGGTGTCCGTCAGCCACGTGTCGATCTGCCGCAGCCATGGCTCGTGAACTTTCGAATCCACGACAGGCAGCAGCTGATCCAGAACATCTGGCAAGTTACCGAGGATGGGGACATCCACCTGGACGATCTTGTTGATCTCCGCGGCGTCGAGGTCGATGTGGATCTTGCGTGAATTTGGCGAGTACCTTTCTAATCTTCCAGTGACGCGGTCATCAAAGCGCATGCCCGTGGCGATGAGTAGATCGGCCTCCTGGATCGCCATGTTGACGAATGCCTCACCGTGCATGCCCATCATCCCCAGCGCCAATGGATGCGATTCCGGGAATCCGCCCTTTCCGAGCAGCGTCAGGGCCACAGGAATCTGTGCCTTCTCAGCCAGGGCAAGCAATTTTACGGACGCATTTGACATGACAACGCCGTGCCCGGCAAGTATGACGGGACGCTCTGCAGCGTTGATGAGCTCCGCAGCTCGCTGGATCGATTCCTCTGCTGCCTTTCCGACGGGCCGGTAGCCGGGAAGCTGGACTTCGTCGAACGGCGGTGTGAAATCGATCTCGGCCTGCTGAACGTCTTTGGGGAGATCGATGAGAACCGGGCCGGGGCGACCGCTGCGGGCGATGTAGAATGCTTCGTGGATAATTCCCGGAAGGTCTTCTATGTCAGTGACGAGGTAGTTGTGTTTCGTGATCGGGAGGGTGATACCAGTGATATCTGTTTCCTGAAAGGCATCGGAGCCGATCAAAGACGTGCCCACCTGCCCGGTGATGCACACGATTGGCGACGAGTCCATTGCGGCGGTCGCGATGCCGGTCACCAGGTTCGTGGCGCCGGGCCCGGAAGTGACTATGGCGACCCCAACCTTGCCAGAGACGCGGGCATAGCCGTCTGCGGCGTGAGCGGCGCCTTGTTCGTGGCGGACCAGGACGTGGTGGATATTGTAGTCCTGGCGGGGGTGGTAGGTATGCATGATCGCCCCACCCGGAAACCCAAAGACGACTTCCACGCCTTCGTGTTCCAACATTTCCCAAACGATTTGTGCCCCTGTTCTTCTCATATCTCCTCCTAGTCTGATCCAGCAGGCCGAAGGGCGGCGCAACTTCGAGGTACAAAAAAGCAGCCCGGTTGGGCGGCTCTTGACCTCTGCCTGGTTTGCCGTTAGTCTGCTCTGACTGCGGCTGTCCCAACCCCCGGTAGCCCCTGACTAAGCAGGAGCACGATAATAACCAGGACAAGCAAGCCGAACAGAGCACTGCCTGTTTGGGCAGACTCAGCGATTATCCTGAATACTGTCTGGGTGAAGGAACTACCACTCACTGTTACAGTCCTTAACGGTTGGTAAGATAGCAGCTGGCTCGTTTCGCTGCCTTCACAATGTACTAACTGTCAATTATACACACCTCACGAGAAATGTCAAATTTCGTTCCTGAAAAAACTCTGATCGCTGGACAGTCCCCGGCTTCTGCGGTACAATCCACACCATTCGTTTTAGAGTCTTGCGTCTTCGTATGTGAGGCGTGTTCTCCGCACAGCGGACGGGATTCAATTAGGGTATATCATGGATTGGGCAATTCTTCTTTCGACTTTCGGGCTGACCTTTGTCGCCGAGTTGGGCGATAAGACTCAGCTCGCGGTATTGACTCAGACGTGTAAGTTCAGGCGTCCGTGGCCGGTATTCCTGGGGGCAAGCCTGGCGCTGACGGCTGTCACGGCAGTGGGCGCCCTGGGTGGCCAGGTGGTTGGGCAGTTCATCTCGCCACACGCTATCCAGATTGTGGCGGCTGTGGGCTTTGTTTGTATGGGTTTGTTATTGACGTGGGAAAACATCCGGCACAGAGCCGGCTCAGATGCAGATGCGCAGGTGTGCGGTCTGGCCGAGGCTGAGTGCACGGATGATTCTGCCGGCGCCAGGCGGAACATGAGCCGGCAGGCGTTTTCCTCAACATTCGGCCTGCTGTTTCTGGCTGAATTGGGCGACAAGACGCAGCTGGCTGTGCTTGGCCTTGCCGGCAAATATCGCGCACCGTGGATCGTCTTCCTGGGTGGCGCGCTGGCGCTGACCGCTGTGACCGGGCTGGGCGTGGTTGGCGGGCAGGGGCTGTGCCGTGTGCTTCCAGAACGGCTGCTGCGCTGGTTCTCCGCCGCTGCCTTCATCGTCATCGGCGCCCTGATGGGCCTGGGGGTATTTTAGAAATTCCATGCCAGACCTGCCGCCTGTCCACGCACGATAGGACCCCGAGATTCCACCCTCAATCCTCCGAAACTCTTGAAAACGTCCATCATTTGTGCTATTATTACGCAGGTGGCTTTGATGCGAGCCCTGGCATATGGCTCCGACTACTATGAGACCAACAGGATTGAGATATGTACCCGGATAGTGAAATCCTCTTCCCGTCCCGCTGTATTCCCCAGCTGAGAGATCTGCGCAAGAAGGAATGGGCAATCCTTGTCCAGCGTATAACAGTCCTTCCTGATGGTCACGAGGATGTGCTTGCATTCTCTCTGATGATCACCCGGATGGCAAGCTGTCTGACGTGTGATCTGGATAGCTATCGAGCGTCATTGGGCTGTTGCACATGTGCGCAGCGAACGGTCGTCGGCTTCAAAGGGCCAGATAGGGAGCTTGTCGTCCGCTTTGAGCAGGCGCGTGAGGAAGTCCGCGAGTTCTTGGAGAGCGGAGATCTCTCTGACGCCCTTATGCAGTTGGTTCAACAAGACGAGTAGAGCGCTGTAACATCATCTATGCGCAGAATCCTCCTCGGTCTTCTCTGTGTCCTTTCGCTGGCCGCTCTGGCTGGCTGTACGGTCTCGCCTGGCAATCTCCTGTTCGACATTACGGGTGAAGAAGACCTGCCTCGCCAGATACGGGCACTGGGACAGCTGGCCCTCAACCCACTCTATCCCAGCCCACAAACAGCGGCCGTTTCTGCGGTTGCGAATGCCGGGGTGAATCCCTTTGGCATCAATACATTCCTCGAACAAGAGGTCGAGGAGTGGAAACGCGAGGAATCGCTGCGCTTGATCTCCGAGGCAGGTTTCCGCTGGATCCGGCAGGAGTTCCCCTGGGAGGACATTGAGATCCACGGCAAGGATGATTTTGAGGATCGCCGTCACGAGCCGTATCGGTCGGCGTGGGACAAATATGACAACATCGTTAGCCTGGCTGGACAGTACGACATCGAGATCATCGCTCGACTGAGCAACCCCCCTGCCTGGACCCGCCTGGATGGCGACGAGCGCGGCACCTATGCACCGCCGGACGATCTGTCCGATTGGGGCGACTATGTGGAGGCCGTCGTCGCGCGTTACCGGGGAGAGATTCGCTACTATCAGTTGTGGAACGAGCCAAATATCTATCCGGAATGGGGCGAGCAGCCGGTGAATCCTGAGGCCTACGTTCAGCTTCTGTGTGAGGGATACGCGCGAGCTAAGGCGGTTGACCCTGATGTGGTGATTCTAACCGGGGCACTCGCGCCCACCGTCGCCCAGGATCCCGGTCCGGGACCGGCGCTGGGGTTGAGCGAGTTTATCTTTCTCCAGCGCATGTATGATGCTGGGGCTGCTGCCTGCTTCGATGTCCTGGCCGTAAACGACTACATGCTGTGGTCTGGGCCGACCGATCGCCGTATGAGACCGCTCAATATCAATTTCTCCCGTCCGATGTACGTACGGGACATCATGGTCAAGAACGGTGACGCGGCGAAACCGGTCTGGATCAGCGAGATGAACTCGAATGCGGTCCCGAACGATCCCAACATTCAGGGGTGGGGCGCCTTTGGGCAGGTGACACTCGAACAGCAGGCCGAATACGCCGTGCGCGCCTACGAGCGGGTGCTGGAGGAATGGCCCTGGGTCGGCGTGGTTAACTTCTGGTTCTTCAAACGGGCGTCGGATGCCGAGATGAATCAGGTGTGGTACTATTTTCGGTTAGTCGAGCCGGACTTCACACCGCTGCCGGTCTATGACGCTTTAAGAGATTACGCGACCGGTGTTATCCCGACGTTGTACTCAGGCGTGCATCAGGAGGATCACTGGGCGCTCTATTACGATGGAGCGTGGGAGCGTATTGATGACCCCTCTGCGAGTCTCGGTGCGTATCAGCGGGCTTTGAGCCCCGGTGCGACGCTTCAGTGGATGTTTGAAGGCACATCTCTGATATTGGTTCCAGGTCCAGGGCAGGCCGAGATTGAGGTGCAGATCGACGACGATGAGCCGGAGCGTATCCTGCTGAAGGGCCAACCTGTGCGTTTGCTGCGCCAGGCGACCAGCGGGAGACACACGGTGACGGTAACAGCCCTGACGGTCGATGTCGATGTGGATGAGATTGTCGTGGGTCGGGCCTGGAACCCGTCATTATGGGTCTTGGCTGGCGCTGCAGTCGTCGTGGTGTTGCTGCTGTGGATGGCTGCTCCCCGGCGACGTCGCCGGCGACGGTGATGAAACAGCGGCGCGCAATTCTGCTTCTGGCGGCCATACTCCTGCTGGCAGCCGGCCTGCGGTTCTACCGGCTGGATGCCCAGAGTTTCTGGAACGACGAGGGCAACTCCGCGCGCATCGCCGAACGTCCCCTGTCGCTGATTATCGCCGGCGCCCGCGGGGACATTCACCCGCCGGGTTACTATGTACTTCTGCACTACTGGCGGGCGCTCTTCGGCTTCAGTGAGTACGCACTGCGCTCCTTCTCCGTTTTTGCCGGCGTGGTGCTCGTCGCGCTGACCTATCTGCTCGGTCACAGGCTCTTTGGCCGCAGGGCTGGGCTTCTGGCCGCTCTGCTTGGCGCCCTGGCCCCCTTCGCCGTCACCTACTCTCAAGAGACGCGCATGTATGCGCTGCTCGCTGTGTTATCGGCGGCGTCGACCGTTATGCTGCTCGAGCTGCTGCCTGTGTCCTGGGATAGTAGAGACGCAGCATGCTGCGTCTCTACAGCCAACGGCCAATCTGCTCGTATACCCCTATTTGGGAGCCCGAGGCTAGAGGCCCGAGGCTACAAGCCTCGGCTACAGTGGGCTTACACAGATGCTGTGGGATATGTTCTGTTGGCAGCCGCCGGGCTATACACGCAATACACGTTCCCCTTCATTCTGCTCGTCCACAACGTCTTCTTTGTCGTATGGTGGCTGGTCGTTGGCCGTCGAGCGTCCCGGCGCTGGATGTGGGTCATACTCTGGGCCGGGCTGCAACTGGCAGTCGTTGGGCTGTATGCGCCCTGGCTCGGGATCGCAATCCGCAGCGTCACCGGCTGGTCGGCGAGTGGCGGTGACTATGCGCTGGGCGACGCATTACGTGACGTGCTGCGCGTGCTGACGACAGGGCTGACCCTGCCGGCTGATAAGGCCCTGCCGGCGCTTATCAGCGTCGTTCTGCTCTGCGCCGTGGGATTGGCCCCGTTCCCTCGGCCGCAGAATTCCGTATCCTGTGTGCCTGGATCCGATGCGGCCAATCCCCAGAGGTCGGCACGCGCCCCATGGCTGTGCGGGCTGCTGTTGATTGTGTGGATCGTCCTGCCTGTCGTCCTGATCCTGGCTTTCCGCCTCTATAAACCGGCCTATCTGAAGTTTCTCGTTGTGGCTCTGCCTCCGCTTCATATCCTGGCTGCGCGGGGCATCGACACTCTGATCCAGGGAGCGTATCAGAACCGTTCCAGAGCCAGGCGCTGCTTGCAGGCAGCAACCGTGGTCCTGGCGGCCGCGCTTATCATTCCGATGATACGTTCCTTGCACAATCTCTACTTCGACCCGGCCTATGCCCGCGATGACTATCGCAATATCGCGCGCGATATTGTGGTGATGGGACGTCCCGGCGATGCTGTCCTGCTGAATGCCCCCAATCAGTGGGAGGTGTTCACTTACTACTATCCAGATCAAAACGTTTACCCTGTTCCCTATCACCCGGACGCGGCCGACGTTGAGTCCTTTCTGACGCCTCTCCGCACGGAATACGAGCGACTGTTTGTGCTCTACTGGGGCGATGCCGAGTCCGACCCGATGCGGCTGATCGAGTCGACGTTGGCTGAGTCTGCATACCCGGCTGGCGATCGCTGGTACGGAAGTGTGCGGATGGTTACGTACGGCCTGGCTCCACTCCCAGACGAGGCTGATGTGGCGCTTGGATCGGAGTTCGGGGGCGTGTTCCGGCTTCGGGGCTACGCGATCGTGGGTGGGGATTTTGCGCCGGGAGAGATCGTGCCGGTGACACTCTTCTGGCAGCCGGTAGCTGTGGTCGATCACCAGTATAAGGTCACGGTCCAGCTGCTCGATGGCGCCGGCCAGCTCGTGGCGCAGCACGACGCCGAACCTGCCGGTGGGTTCCGACCGACCGACACATGGGCGCCTGGCGAACTCATCGTCGATCATTCGGGCGTCGCTCTGCCGGCGGATCTCGCGGGTGGTGAGTATACGCTCATCGTAGGAGTCTACCACGCGTATTCGGGTGAACGGCTGCTGGCGCAAGATGGCGTGGATCGGGTCGTGTTAGAGGCTGTGACGATTGGATTCTCAGAGTTATGAGGAGCATCCTATATAGGCTGGCACTGTTTGTCCTGGTGGTCTCATTCCCGCTATGGCTGAGGCCAAGCGACAGGCCGTACCTGGACGTGGTACTCCGAGGAGACACGCACGCCGACCGAGGCGAGCGAAGCGCGGCTGTGGGCGCTTATCTCGAAGCGACCGCTATCCTTCCCGGTGAACCCGATACCTACGTGCGCCTTGCCCGCTCCTACCTGGATTGGGGGCGTACTCCCGCGGCGGAACGGGCGCTGCTGCAGGCGCAGTTGGCCGGCGCGAGCGATGCAGACGTGGCCAGGCTGCGTGTGGCGACCGCTGCCCAGCGTGGCGCGTGGGCCACGGTCGTGCGCCTCGCCGTGCCACTGCTCGACACATTCCCCGCTGACCGATCGCTGCAGCATACACTAGCCACTGCATATCTGGAACTTCGGGCGTGGGATGCCGCCGAATTCCAGTATGGGCTGCTGGTCGGTTTGGATCCCGGAGACACATTGGCGCAGGAGCGCCTGGGTATCCTCACACTGGGTAAACTGGATGCTCCACGGCATCTGGCGCTCGCGGATACGGAGCTGGCCGCCCGCATCCTCGACGTGCTGGCCGATCCCCGCGCCGCGCAGGATCCCAACGCCTTGCATCTGGCGGTGGGGCGGGTGTTGTTGGATGCGGAGGAATGGCCGCTGGCCGCCCGCGAATTCGAGCGCGTACTGCACGTCAACCAGGGGCCGCCGGATGCCTATGCGACTCTTGGTTTCGTGCTGGATCAGATGGGCTATGTCGACGATGCCCAAGGGGTGCTTGAGCTGGCGGTGAACCTGGCGCCCGAATCGGCGCTGGCGCACACGCTGCTGGGTGTGCATCATGACTTGCTCGGCTACGTCCGGGCAGCGCGGGCGGAGTACGAAACAGCCTATGACCTGGATCCCGAGAATGCGGCACTGTGCGTTGAGATCGGGGGCACCTGGGTCGCGGAGCGTCAGTACACGGTTGCGGCGGTGTGGACTGACGAGGCTGCCAGGCTTGCACCCGAGAATGCGGAGGTATGGCAGGCGCTGGCGTCCTTCTATTTGAATGGCGTGCTCGACGTCGAGGGACATGGTGTCGCGGCAGCTGAACGGGCGGTGGAGCTGGCGCCCGACGACCCGGCGACCCACGAGCTGCTCGGGCGGGTGCGGCTGGAGCTGGGCGCGTATGACGTGGCGGAGGGGGAGCTCAGACGGGCGCTCGCGCTCGATCCGGGACGGGTAGCAGCGCAATACTACCTGGCGCAGGTCTTGGAGGCACAGGGCAGACGCGTGGATGCCGGAGAAGCATTCGCCCGGGCGCCCGACCTGGATGTCGCCGGGCAATGCTGTGTGCTTCTGAGCCGTGCTATGATGCGTGAGCCGGTGCCAGGTGCCTTTGACTGTCCAGAAACCTCAACGCAAAGACGCTAAGGTGCAAAGGGGCAGAACATCGTGGTATTCATGCTGATACGCAGAATGCGGGATGATAATCTGCACTGACCGACGCGGGAATGAAGGAAGCTCGGTCCGTGCCCTATGCTCGCAAGTCAGCGCATATGGGTGCGGCCAGGGGCGCCATCAAGATCGTGGGCGAATCTCTGGCGCAGCTCTGCGACAGTTTCGAAGATCGCGGTGATGTTCTCGACGGGGACTTTCTCGTCCATGTTGATGCAGCAGACGCCGGTAAGCCACGGATTGGCGCTTTCCGATACAAGCTGCGCGATCGTGTCGTGGACCTCCGCCGGAGTTTGGTTGATGATCTCAACCGGGCTGAGGCGGATGTTCAGAAAAGTGCGCGGCAGGTGCTCACGCAGAACCCGAACGTCGCCACCCCAGCCCACGTCCAGAAAGTCGAGGTGCGGAAGCCGGCCGAAGGCTGCCGCGAACCGGTGCGGATCCTTGCCGCAGAAATGGATGCCAAAGGGCCGGTACTTCTTGCTCCACTCATAGTCCGCTTCAGCGAGGAACCTCTCGTAGTCGTCGACGGAGATCATGGTGTGTGCGCATTCGGAATGGAGGAAGTTTGGTTGTTTCCATATCGTAGTTCCCGCACATACCCTCCGGTGCTCGCACCCATCACGCGCTCGCGCCGAGCTATGCGTCGAAGAAACGCGGCAGAAACGCCTTGTTCGCAAGCAGCAGATCGTCAGCCAGCTGGCCGATCTCGGCGAAGTCAGCGCCCGCGCTTATGGGATCGAGTGCCAGCGTCTGAATGAACAGCTCGCGGCTGCCCTCAAGTGCGGCCTTGACGGTCAGTTCGTGGACATCAGCGTGCAGGCGACACAGGCTTCCTACCGGTCCGGGAAGCGTTCCCGACGGTTTTGGCGCGATCCCTTGGACAGATACAGTGGCGAGAGTCTCCACGATGACATCGGGGGGCATATTGGCAATCTGCCCGTTGTTGGGGACATTCACGATCGCGGGAACGCTCGTGCCGGTGATGATCGCTTGCATGATGGCCGTCATTTCCTCCGCACTGCGCGTCCAATCTACGGTCTCAGCGCCTGCCGCAATCCTCCGGATGGTGGCCAGGTTCTTCTCAATCGTATGCCGGCGCTGGTCGACGGTTGTCTTCAAGACGCCGTATTTCATACCAAACCCGTTGCGCAGGTTGCACAGGCTTGGCCAGAATTCGATCAGGTGACGGTCGCCGGCTAGCGGCAGGTAGCTAAACTGACGGCAGTAGGCGAGTTTGGCCTCGTTGTTATTGCGCCATGCGCTCGGCGGAGCCCCGGGCTGATCAGCTGGTGTGGACCAATGCGTTTCGGCATACTCGCGAATCTGCGGAATTACGTCCGCGCCGTTGAGCCGGGCGGCTGTCAGCCAGATGAAGTGATTGAGGCCCGCTACTGTGTAGTCCAGACCCTGCTCGGGAAGCCAACGGTACAGGTAGTCGAGCACATTCATGTCGGTGGGTTTTTCGAGACCGATGATCCGCCCGGCATGGGAGGAGAATGAGTGGAACTCGTGACACATCCCAATGACCTGCACCGTGGCAGACGCCAGATTCATAGCCCGAGTTACGGCGCTCATCGGGTTCGTGACGTTGAGCAGCCAGGCGCCGGGACATTCCCGCTCCATGTCCTGCACAATCTCGTAGGCCACCGGCGCGGTTCGGATGGCCGCCGAGATGCCGCAGGGCCCAACGGTCATAGAGACCGGCTGCCGGATGCCGTATTTGATGGGGATCTCCAGGTCGTTGAAGAAGGCGTCCATTGTGCCGGGACTGAAGGTCGTCATGACGAAGTCGGCGCCCTCAAGAGCCCCGCGCCGCTCGGGTGTCACTGTCACGGCGTACTCTTTGCCGCGCATCTGGTTGAAGGCGCGCACCATATTCGCCACAGCCTGTGCATGCTCCACGTTGGGGTCGACGAGCCGGATCTCGCCGCCCTCGGCCTCGTCCAGCAGGAATACGTCGCGCATCAATGTGCGCATCCAATTGACGCTGCCGCCGCCGATCACGGTCAGTACGATCTGCATCACAGATACGTCCTGAAGAACTCGAAGGCCCTGTTGTTGGCGAAGGCGTGCGGCCCGGGGTGAATATCGGCCCACAGAGCGTCCGCCGCCCCTGCGGCCTCATAGATACGCTTGACCCCCGCGTACCCTTCGAGCAGGTCTTGAATATAGAAACAGTTATCGTAGATGCCCATCTCAAGCAGCAAGGGACGCGGAGCGATCAACCCCGCGATATCATCCGTGTCGAAGTAGCGGTGGATTCCGGGCACGATCTGTGAGCCACAGAAGTTTGCCCGCTGAATTCCAAAGCCGCGCCAGGGGTTGATGTAGCCGCTGATGTCGGCTGCCTTGATGCGCGGCTCGATGGCAGTGGTGAAGGTGGTCATTGTGCCACCCTGAGAAAGCCCCATCATACCGATACGGCCCGGATCGACCTCGGGGCGAGTCTCGAGGTAGTCGATGCAGCACATCATATCCCAGATATTGAGCGTCAGCGGATAGATGCCCAACAGCGCACCCTTGACGAAGTTGACGTTGCAGGGATCGCTGCCTGGAAACGGATTGAGCCCGTCGCGGCGTTCGCCGAAGACCCGCAAATCGGGCGAGATCGTCAGGAATCCGGCTTTGGCCATCAGCTCACCGTAGTTGTAGTTGTGCATGCGGATGTTTTGCTCGTGTTCGGGTGAGGAGCGCACGCCGGCGACGGGATCTTTGCCGAAGGGGCCGTGGCCGTGCGAACAGAGGATGGCGGCATGGGTGCCATCAGGTTTCATAGTTTTGGGGCGCAGCACCTGGCAGGGAACCGACATCGCCGCCTCGGAATTGAAGACGACGCGCTCGCGGATAAGGTCGCCGTCCTCGACCGATGACTCAACCTCGGCATCAAGCGGCACGCGTTCGGGGAAACGCCCGAGCAGCTCGTGGTATTTGGGCAGCGCTGCCTCCCGCCACGTGCTCCATGCGGCTGCATCGTCCCCTCTGAACCGCAGTTCGGGTTCCAAGTCCTCAACCAGACGTTCCCAGTAGACCTGCATCGAGAAGTTGCGTTTCTGGTGTTTCACATTACCTCCAGCCGAATTCGTAGCCGGCTTCATACATCGCGACGACGTTCTCCGCTGGCCCGACGGCCTGGATGTTGTGGCACGGCGCCAGGATATAGCCGCCGTTCGCGCCGAGGATGCGCAGGTTGTCCTGGACCTCCTGGCGCACCTCCTCGACCGTGCCAAAGGGCAGCGTGAACTGGTTGTCCATCGCGCCGTGGAACACGAGCTTGTCGCCGAAGTCCTGTTTCAGTCCCTCGCGCTCCATACCCTGGGAGCGCCACTGGATGGGATTGAGGACATCGATGCTGGCGTCAATCATATCGGGGATAATGCGACGGCAATTGCCGTCGTTGTGGTGGAAAACGAAGGCCCCGCCTTCGTGAACAAGATCTATGATGCGCTTCATGCGGGGCAACAGGAACTGGCGGATGTGCTTGGGCGAGAACATCAGATCGTTCTGTCCGCCCATGTCCTCGGCAACGTAGCTGATCATGACTTTGCCGGGGATTTGCTCGTAGATGCGGCGTGTGTTCTCGTAGGCCAGGTTGAAGAGCTTGTCCAGGACATAGTGCACCATGTCGGGATTTATGACCATATCCATGAGCGCCTGTTCTTGCCCACGCAGACTTTTGTAGGTCAGAAATGGTTCCGACCCGCCGCCCTGAATCGGATAGTCGTCCCACCCCTTGATCTGGTCTGGAACGCCGCTGTAGTCCCACCAATCGGGACTGGGCCAGGTGTAGTGGCTCTCGATCGCGTTCACTGAGTCGAACTCCGCGAGTGGATGGTACACGACTTCCTCGTACGCGCCGCTGCCGTAATCGACGGTGCTGTAGCGGCAGCCGAAGATGTCGGCGCCCGGCTCGGGTGGGGGGCCGACGTAACGTGGGCCAACCCGGATGACGAAGTCGACGTGGAGCTGCTGGAGCGCCTGGCGCAGGAGATCGTATGCCTCGTTCTCCCCTGTGGCCGGTGAGGTGGCGTGCATATCCGCCACGAGTTGGCGCTCGCTCTTGCGACTCAGTCCGAGGTGTTCGATCAGCTTGGCGGTGGCCTCGGGCGTGGCCCAGTAGTCCATCGGCACGCGATCCGGCGTCCGCCGGGTCAGAACGGCGAGCCAGCGCTCACGGGGTGTCATCGTCTCTTTAGGCATACTTCACTCCTTTTGGGTCGAGCTTGCCGCAACCTAAAGGTCTCTGTCTCACGCAACCGGCAGTCCCAGCCGTTCGAATTGCTCGGCCGGTGCGTCATTCTCCTGCATCAACCTGACCATGTGCTCGATCATCATCTGCTCGACCTCTGGGTCATCCAGCGGATGCTGCTGGGCCGGGTCTCTCTCAAGATCGTACAATGCGGTTTCGAACAGGTGGGGACTTGCCGCGCCGCGCCCGGCGATCTTCATGACGGGACATCCTTTCGTGAAGGAGAACGGCTCGACCATCACCGTATCCTGCAGTTCGTCGACATCAAAGGGCTCGCGCATATGCGTGGGCATCAGTGTGTACTCGTACAGCGGGGCGTTGTCCTTGGAAGCTGGCGCACGCATATACACGTAGCGCCCGTCGGTGCAGTTGACCTGGCCGCCGTGCAACCCAAACAGCGCGGCTTCGCGCACCGCTGCATCGCTGGCGATGGTCTCGCGCAGGGGCAGACCCTGCATGTCGGGCGGTCGCTCGACGGCGAAAAACTCCAGGAGCGTCGGGGCCAGATCGATGGTCTGGACCAAGGCGCTGCGGTGCTGGGCACAGATGCGCGATCGCGGATCCCAGATGAACAAGGGGGAGTGGGCGATCTCACCGTAGAACGGCTGCACGCACTTGGCCCACCAATCGTGCTCGCCCAGCAGGAAGCCGTGGTCGGTGTTGACGATCACCATGGTGTCATCCCACATGTCCAGCTCGTCCATTATGTCGAGTACCTTGCCCAGGTACTCGTCGCACATGCTAACCAGGGCCGCGTATTCAGCGCGCACGTGTTCCACCAGCTCCGGATCCTCCTCGACCGGGCGGTAGGGCGGCCAGTCGAAGTGCGGGCCGCTGTACTCGTGGGGATACAGATCCTTGTACTTCTGCTGCGTGAAGAACGGCTCGTGCGGATCGAAGGTCTCGATGTGGAGGAACCAGTTGTCCCCCTGGTGGTTTTCCTGGATGAACTCCAGACCCATGGCGAAAGTCTGAGCCTGCGGCTGGCAGGTCTCATCAGGCATATGGGTACGGTTGATCCAGTCCTGGCGCCAGTGCCGGGGGGAATGCGGGCCGATCGGTTCGGGCAGGTCCGGGTCCGCCACCCGTCCCTTCCAGAAGTCGCCTTCCTGCCCGCGTGATATCTCCCAGGTGTTGTAGCGGTTGTGGTAGGTCGCGCCGCCGTCCTCCCAGTAGTGATAGTGATCGCTGACGAGGTGCGTGTACACGCCGTTCTTGCGCAGAATCTCCGGCATCGAGTCGTCGAAGGGCTCCAATGGCCCCCAGCTGCGATGGAGGAAGTTGTAGCGCCCCGTGTGCAGCTCGCGGCGGGCGGGCATGCAGGGCATGCTGCCCACATAGGACTGGTCAAAGGTCACAGTTCTCTCGTACAGCCGCTCGAAATTGGGCGCGTGAATCCACTCGCAGCCGTACGGGGGAAGGAAATGTCGGTTCAGCGAGTCGAACATCACCATGATAGCTTTCATTCTGTCAGTCTTCCTTTCACGTGGACTGGTCTGGAGTATACTGTACGGCGACAACCGCGCAAGAGTTCAGAGCTCCAGACCGAGACGTTCATACTGTTCAGGCGGCGCGTCACTCTCTTTCATCAGCCGGATCATATGGTTAATCATAGTCCGCTCTATCGCAGCATCTTGGATGGGCCGCTCCTGACCTGGATCTGTGCTCAGATCGAAGAGCAGAGTCCCGAAGTCGTAGGAACTGATCCAGGATGTGGCCTTGATCTTCAGCATCTGGCAGCCCTTCGTGAACGCGAACGGCGGCGCCAGCTCCAGATCGTCGAGACTGCTGGGGCTAAACCGGCTGCGCATATGCGTGGGCATCAGCGTATAGTTGTACAGCGGATGGTTCTGGGCGTCTGCTGAGGCGCGCATGTAGACGTAAAGCCCATCGGTGCAGTTGACGTGCGCCCCGTGCATTCCAAAGAGGGCTGCCTCTCGCACAGCGTCATCGCCCGCGAGGGCGCTTGCCAGCGGAATACCCTGCATATCGGGCGGGCGGTCGACACCGAAAAACTCAAGCAGCGTCGGTGCGAGGTCGATGGTCTGGACGAGCCCGGGGCAGCGGGCTCCCTGACGAGCGGATCGCGGATCCCAGATGAACAGGGGGATGTGGGCCAGTTCGCTGTAGAAGGGCTGGATGGCCTTGGCCCACCAACCGTGTTCGCCCAGGAGCGTGCCGTGATCGGTGTTGACGATCAGCAGCGTGTCCTTCCAGAGGTCCAATTCGTCCATGGCGTCGAGCACCTTGCCCAGGTGTGCGTCGCACATACTGACTAAGGCTGCATAGAGGTAGCGGCAGTGCTGCACCTGCTCCGGCGTCTCGGTCACGCGTGCGTAGGGCGGCCAGTCGAAGAACGGCCCCGTATATTCGTGGGGGTACAGCGCCTGATATTTCGGCTGGGTGTAGAAGGGCTCGTGCGGGTCGAAGGTCTCGATCTGGAGGAACCAGTTGTCCTCCTGGCTGTTCGTCCGGATGAAGTCCAGCCCGCGGGCGAACGTCTTGTACTGCGGCTGGTCCTCCTCACGCTGCATGTAGTGGCGATTGACCCAGTCCTGGCGCCAGAGACCACCGGACCCCTTGCTCAGTCCATCGGACGCTCTGCCGACGGATTCCGGGACGACAGGGTCTTTGACGTGTCCCTTCCACTTGTCGCCCTCTTGCCCCCGCGTGTTTTCCCAGGTGTTGTAGCGCTGGTGGTAGGTGCCGCCGCCGTCCTCCCAGTAGTGGCCGTTGTCGCTGACGAGGTGGGTGTACACGTCGTGATCCTTCAGGATCTCTGGCATCGAGTCGTCGAAGGGTTCGAGCGGCCCCCAGCTGCGGTGCAGAAAGTTGTAGCGTCCGGTGTGGATCTCGCGGCGCGCTGGAATCGTGGGCATACTCCCGACATAGCAGTTGTCGAACGTGACGCAGCGGCTGGCCAGCCTGGCGAAATTGGGGGCGTGCACCCAGTCGCAGCCATAGGGTGGCAGGTAGTGCCAGTTGAGCGAGTCGTACATCACCATGATTGCTTTCATGCTCTGGTGTTCCTTTCGTTGGGCTGATCCAAAGTATACTGCACAGGCGTCACAGCACAAGAATATATGTGCCAGGTAGAGACGCAGCATGCTGCGTCTCTACCTGGCACATAATACGACCATTTTCGTACCACATGGTGTCCTCACGCGGCTGGCCTCCCGGTGTTTCTTGACACTCCCATGGTGGGGTGTATCATGGTTTATGGGATTTGGCGTTGTTCTGCGAAAGGGGGGAACACGGTGAAACGGCGACTGTATGGACTGCTGGTTCTTGTGTTGTTGGCGCTGCCCGCCCTGGGATGCGCGGCGACCCGGCCGCTCTTGGGGCCGACGCCGGAGCTGTATACGCTGATGCCGTCGATAACGCCCGTCACGCCGAAACCGTCGGATACACCTGCGCCTACACAGGAGGATACGCCGCTCCCGAGCGAGACGGTGGCGCCAACTGACACGGCGGCCCCGACCCAGACGCCCGTCCTGCCGACGGGGCAGCCGACACTCACGGACACTGCTGTGCCGCCCACGGATACGCCGTCGCCGGCTACGAGCACTGCAGTACCCTCAACAGCCACGACGGCGCCAGCGACTGCGACCGCAGGCGCCGAGGGACCGGAGATCGTGAAATTCCAGGCAAATGTGATCGAGGCGGATCCCGGAGCCACCGTGACGCTGTCATGGGATGTCCGGAA
>Ga0180429_10001915_pt1 | contig 17444 bp, 16 predicted proteins | sample SS_ome_FD_132428 | JGI IMG/M metagenome (GOLD analysis project Ga0180429, IMG submission 132428) | Hypersaline lake sediment archaeal communities from the Salton Sea, California, USA - SS_1_S_1 metaG | ecosystem: Environmental > Aquatic > Non-marine Saline and Alkaline > Hypersaline > Sediment ...
ATCATTGACCATTCATCCCATTGTCCTGGGAACCAAAGTATTTGACAAGAGCATGATGACCTATCAGCACGGCCAGGGCCAGACCTATACCATCCCTATCTACAGCTGGCTCATCAAGGGCGGGGATCAGACCATTTTAGTGGACACCGGCGAGATGCACCCCATTCAGTCCGAAGACCGGGAGGCAGCCATCAACGGCAGAATCTACACCTTCGAGAAAGGACTGGCCCGCCACGGACTGACCCCCAAAGACATCGATATCGTAATCCACACCCACCTGCACACAGACCACTGCGAAAATGATTACACATGCGAAAACGCCCGGTTCTTTGTTCATGAAAAAGAGCTGGAAGCGGCCCACAATCCGCACCCCCTGGATTACCGGTATCTGGAGGACTATATCGAGGATATTGAAGACAACGGCCAGATTCAGGTCGTGACCGCTGACACGGACATCGTTCCCGGCATCCGGATGATCCACACGCCGGCCCACACCCGGGGGGGCATGACCGTGCTGGTGGACACGCCCAAAGGCAGGGCCGCCATCACCGGATTCTGCATCATCGATGAAAACCTGAACCCGCCGCCGGAAATTCTGGGCATGGAAATGGCGGTGATTCCGCCGGGTACCCACGTGAATGCCTATGAGGCATACAATATTCTGGAAACCGTCAAAAAACAGGCGGACATTCTCATCCCCCTGCATGAACCGCGCTTTGCGGCCATGGACGTGATCGGCGCGTAATTTTTCTGATCTTCTTGATATAAATCAAGGAATAAATCTTCCCCCTTGTGCATCATAGATATCACAAGGGGGAAGATAAACCGGCAATCGGGTGACCGATTGTCTCTTCCACAAGTATCGTAAAAAAAAATCGTTTATAAACTTTTAGAGGAGATTATTATGCCCAAGGATATCCCTGTCACCAAACAGGTGCCGGCATCAGAACGGACCACATGTGAAGCCACCGGCCAGATGCTGGAAAAAGCCCGTAAAGACGGCGTCATTCTCAACCTGGACCGGGCCGTGGACATGAAAGCCTGCCCCATCGGCGTGGACTCGGCCTGCTGCAAGCATTGTTTCATGGGGCCCTGCCGCCTGAATCCCCGGGACCCCTACAAGAAAGTCGGTATCTGCGGCGCCACCATCGATACCATCACGGCCCGCAACCTGGCCCGGCATGTGGCCACGGGCTCGGCATCCCACAATGACCATGGCCAGCACATCCTTCACCTGTTCAAAGGCATTGTCGAAAAAAATATCACCGACTTTTCCATTGCCAATCCCCTCAAACTTCAACAACTTGCACAGGAGCTGGGCATTGATACCGAAGACCGCCTTATTGAAGAGGTGGCAAAAGATCTGTGCGACGAGCTGGAAAAGACCTTTTCCAATGTGGACGGTGAAATGCCGTTCATGAAACGGGTACCGCCCGCCACCCTGGAACAGTGGCGCAAGGACGGCATCGTCCCCCGGGGAGCCATGAAGGAAATCATGGAGATGATGAGCCGGACCCACATGGGATGCGACCAGGACTATACCAACCTGATCAAGCAGATCAGCCGAACGGCCCTGGCCGACGGCTGGGGAGGGTCCATGGTGGCCACGGAACTGTCCGACATCATGTTCGGCACGCCGTCTCCCATTCTGGCGGAAGTGAACATGGGAGTTCTCAAGGAAGACCATGTGAACGTCATTGTCCACGGTCATGAACCGGCCATGTTCGAAGGCATGCTGGCGGCGGTGAACGAACCGTTCTTCATCCAGGCCGCCAAAGACAAAGGGGCCGCCGGCATCAACCTGGTGGGCATGTGCTGCTCCGGCGCGGAGATGATGTCCCGTCACGGGATTCCTCATGCCGGCAACTTCTCTTCCACAGAAGCGGTACTGGTCACAGGCGCGGTGGATGCGATGGTGGTGGATATCCAGTGCATCAAACAGGGACTGGCCCAGGTGGCCCAGTGTTATGACACGCATCTGATCACCACCAGCGACCGGGCCCATATCGAGGGCGCCACCCACATTCAATTCGACGAAACCGATCCCCGGGCCTGTACGGATGAAGTCCTGATCAAGGCCATCTCCCGGTTCGGGTCCCGAAGCAAACCGGTGCAGATTCCCAAACAGGTGCAGAAGGGCATCCAGGGATTTTCCCATGAATACATCGAATACATGCTGGGCGGCACGTTCCGGGGGTCTTACTCCCCGCTGAACGACAACATCATCAACGGCCGGATCCGGGGCGTGGCCGGGGTGGTGGGCTGCACCAACCCCAAGGTTCAGCAGGATTACGTGCATGTGGAACTGGTCAAAGAGCTGATTAGAAACGATGTGCTGGTGCTGCAGACCGGATGCTCCCAGATCGCCCTGTCCAAAGCCGGCTTTCTGACGCCGGAAGCCGGCGCCCTGGCCGGACCGGGACTCTCCGAGGTGTGTGAGACCGTGGGCATGCCCCCGGTGCTGGGTCTGGGATCCTGTGTGGACAACACCCGGATCCTGATTGCGGCCTCCGCCATGGTCAAGGCCGGCGGCCTGGGCAACAGCATTGCCGACCTGCCCGCGGCCGGGTGCGCACCGGAGTGGATGAGTGAAAAAGCCCTGGCCATTGGTCAGTATTTTGTGGCGTCCGGGGTCTATACGGTGTTTGGTGTGGGTTTTCCCGCCCTGGCCGGCACTCATTTCCATGATCTTTTGTTCAACGGACTGGAAAAACAGGGATACGGCAAATGGGGCATGGCCACGGACCCGATCGAAATCGCCAGATTGATGATCGACCATATTGACAAAAAACGCCGGCAACTGGGCATTGACAAAGCCCGGGAACGCGTGCTGGTGGATATGAACGACCGCCGGGCCATGGCCTGATACCCTTTGCAAAGCCAACCCCCTGGTGGAAAGTGTCTGACTGGCGGACTGTCGGAGTCACGTTGTGAATTCCAGGCCGCCAGCCAGGCGCCCCCACCAGGGGCGGCACTCTACCGAAGCGGTCCGCTGCCGCTTTGCCAAACTTCCATTCTTCCGGCATTGGGGGGAATCTGCCCCTGCCGCCCGGTGAAAAAAAATTGACATCCCGTACAGGGCCTTATATAAATAAGCGGACAGACAATCAAAAAAGGATCCTGTGCATGGGCCGCAAAAGCATCTCTCACATCCGGAAACCCGAAATCCTTCGCCATACCTATCAAGTGGTGGAAGATGAAGGGTTCATGGGCATGACCATCGGCAAGATCGCCAACCGCATGGGGGTCAATTCCGGGCTGCTGATCCATTATTTCAAGAGCAAGGAAGGCCTGATCATGGAAATGGTGGATTATCTGTTCAAAATTTCCATGGAATCCTATCTTGCGGAACTGGAAAAACACACCACCCCAAAAGACCGGTTCCAGTGTCTGATGCACATCCTGTTCTCCACCAGCGCCAAAGGACCCCAGCGGGATGCGGTGTTCTGGTCCTGCTATGCCATGGGGTTCAGAAATCCCGATATCCGGGACCGGATCCAGGCCATGCAGAAAAAATTCATCGCCTTCGGCATCAAAGAGATCACCGCCTGGGAAAATGCCGGTCTGGTCCACGTGCCGGACAAGGAAAAAGCGGCCGCCACCATTCTTGCCCTTTCCGAAGGCTTAGGCATTCTTCGCAATTCTTTGAAACACCTGGATTCCCTGGAGCAAATCGCCCGGTCCATGCGGCAGAGCGCCCTGGAGGCCCTGGGTGCCGGGTCCGCATGCCTGGAAAAGGATGTTCAGGAAACAAAAAGCGCTTAAATCAGCAGGGCCAGGGTCAGCGGGATAAAAGACAGCAGCGTGGAAATCATGATGGCCCCGGATGCCAGTTCCGTATCTGAATTCAACTGACCGGACAGCACGTAAATGGCCGTGGATGTGGGCAAAGAAAAAAAGATCATGCCCACGGTAAAAGCCGGGCCGGCCACCTGAAACGCCTTGAGCAGAAAAAAACCCGCCGCCGGAAGAAACACCAGCTTGATGCCTGCCGCCACAAGCGACACCTGTGCATGATCGGCCAGCCCTTTGAACCGCAGGGACCCGCCGATGGAAATCAGGGCCAGCGGCAGGGTCACAGCGGTCATCAAAGAAAAACTGTTGCTCACAAACACGGGGAATACCAGATCTGACCGGGAAAATAGAAATCCGGCCACACACCCGATGATCAGGGGATTGGAAACCAGAGAACGGACAAAATAGCGCAGGTTTTCCCGGATGGACGGTTTGCCGCCGGAATACCACACCAGCACGGAAACCGACAGGACATTGATCACCGGGATGACCACCCCGGCCAGAATCCCGAAATTCCGGACCCCTTCTTCTCCCAGCACCGCCAAAACCAGTGCCATGCCGATATAGGTGTTGAACCGGAAGCAGGCCTGACAGAAAGCGCCTGCCTGAAACGCGGAAATCCCGAAATGACGAATCGCCGCAAGGCTGACGGCAAATGCCAGACAAACACCGGTCAGACCGGCCAGGACCAGGCCCCCACTCACCCCCTGGTCCGGCGTGCCGCTGCCGATCTTCCAGAACAGCAGTACCGGAAAAAACACGTAATATACCAGGCGATCCGACATGGCCAGAAAGCGTTGATCGGTCATGCCGGAACGTTTCAGGCCCCATCCGAGCAGCAGCAGGAAAAACAGGGGAAACAGGGTATTGAGAACCAGCATGTCAGAGAAAAAAAACCCGGTTTTCCGTGACGCTCAGAAACCGGGCGCCTGTGTCCGTCACCTGGATGACACTTTCAATGCCTGCGGAAAACCGGTCCTTGAAAATGAACTTGGGTTCCACGGCAAACACCATGCCGGGCATCAGTTCCTGTGGATTGTTCCTGGACAGAACAGGGGGCTCCACCAGTTCCAGGCCCACACCATGCCCGATGAACCGGGATTTGAGCCCGGGCAGCCCGAGAAAGGTCTCATGCAGGCCCAGTTTCCCGGCCCGGTTCACGGCGGCGGAGAACACCTCGGCCGCAGAAATCCCCGGCGCCATCCTGTCCTTTACATCGTGCAGGATATCGATGGCCGCCTGTCCGGCCTGTTTGGCTTCCGGTGGCAACGTCCCCATCACCAGCATGCGGGTCTCGTCCATGTGGTATCCGTTGACCATGGTACCCAGATCCAGGAGTATGGGTTCGTTTTTCTGAATCAGTTTGTGCCCGGCCCCGTATGGATAGGCACTGCACGTGCCGGTGCCGCACACCGGGCTGTCCAGGGCCCCGCCCAGGCCCCCGGAAACCCCGCTCATCAGATGATGGGAAAACCCTTCGGCCCGGTAGTGACGGACCAGCAGCTTGCCGGAATGACCATGGGCACGGGCAAAGGCTTCCACCCGGCCGCAGAACGCGATCTCCGATTCGCCGGGGGTCATGTGTTCACGGACAAATGAAAACGTGTCTCTGGACAACCTGGCTGCGACCGCCATCCGGTCGATCTCCCAGCCGGATTTGATCATTCGGCAGTCCGTGATCATCGATGTCGCATCCGTCATCACCGCGGGGGTGAACAGGGTTTCGAAAAACTGAAAATCCCGGACCGGCACCACATCGAATGCCAGGCCCAGTGAGGTTGGCAAACGGCCGTGAACCGAATGGATCTGCTCGGGTATCCGGGTGATGGATGCCACCGGGATCACCTGATCGATTCCGGTTTCCGCCACCGCCCGGGGCAGGTACCGCCTGACAAACAGCAACGGGTCATGGTCCACCGGGACATACAGATAGGCATCCTGGGCTGTGCCGGAAAAATAATAGATATCGGGTTTGTGAGTTAAAAAGACCGCACCGGTGCCGGTGTTTTCCATGCGGGTTTTCAGGGCATGAATCCGGTTCGATATTTCGGACACAGGGACCGGTGTTGAAAATGCGCTATTGTTCATCGTCCACCCGCATGATGGGTTCAATGGCTTTGCATTTTTTGTCCGTCATCGACATAAATTATCTTCTGGTTTTTATCTTCTTGATATTGAACAACCTATATCAAAGTGTTGCATAATGCAAAAAAATATTCCAGGCTCATAAATGATTTCACACAGACCTTCAAAATTCTCATCCCTGCATATCCTCCCGTTAATTGACAATTGAGTCGGAATCATTATGATAGTTGATAATTTTAATTCCAATTGAGGAGAAACAAATGCCTGATTTAACCGCTGTCATGGAAACCAGCAAAGGAACCATCCGCCTGAAACTGTTTGCCGATCAAACCCCTGTCACCTGCGGCAGTTTTGTCAACCTGGCCAAACGGGAATATTACAACGGACTCAAATTTCACCGGGTGATCAACGACTTCATGATCCAGGGCGGATGTCCGTTCGGCAACGGCATGGGCGGACCGGGATACGAGTTTGAAAATGAGTGCAAAAAAGATCTCAAACATGACCGGCCGGGAATTCTGTCCATGGCCAATGCCGGGCCCGGCACCAACGGGTCCCAGTTTTTCATCACCCATGGTCCCACACCGCATCTGGACGGCATGCACACGGTCTTCGGCGTGGTTGAAGGCGACGCCGACCAGAAGGTCGTGGACAGCATCGCCCAGGGGGATACCATTGAAAGCGTCACCATCCAGGGGAATGTGGGATCTTTGTTCAAAAAGATCACGCCTCAGCTGGATGAATGGAACAAGATATTGAACAAAAAGTTTCCCAAACTGCCCAAAGCTTAGTCACGCTAAGTAACACACGATAGAACCGCCGGACAGACGATTCTGTCCGGCGGTTTTGTTTCGGTATTTCAGTTTGATAATTTCTCTGAATATCAGGACGTCACCGTATCGATATAAAAAGGAATCACATGCAGAGATCTTTTTTTCTCACAGGTCTGTCCCAGGCGCCAGTCCTTGACCGGGACCCCGGCCTCCTTGATTTTCTGAATCATGCCCTGGATATCGATGAGGGGATGCCTTGCAAACACGTTGGGCAACCCATAGGTGAGGCTGCACACCAGGCATTTGCCGGGCCGCTGGGACAGGTGAAACCCCAGTTCCACGGTACCGGGTCTGACGGAATCGCAATTCAGACGGATATCATACGCCCCTTCCGACACATCCCCGTAAAGTGCCTCGAAAAAACGGTCGCTGGTATGGGGAGGCAGCAGCGTGTCACAGAATTCCCGGGTGAAAATGTTTTTAATCGCATTCTGATCCATCCGTTTCACCAATCCTCAACTTCTTAAAAATGGTTTTATGATAAGTTTTTCTTCTATAATAAACCGGATGGTAAAATCAAGGTTAAAAACCGGTTCTGTTGAAACCCGTCCGGCATCCGGGCAGGATGCCTGCCCGCTTTTTTGATTTGCTGGCCGATTTTCTTTATGGTAAGGTAAAAAAAATCCGGCAGGTATTGAACTGCCCCAAAAATTTGTTAGACTGTGGATTCCGCCGGTAACAAACCGCTCAGCCAGGTGGAATCCACATGAACAACCATGGGAAACGATAATATACATGGAAACTCTTGCACCTTCCAAAGGCTTTAAACTGAAACTGGCCGGCAAGCCGGATACCAGTGTCATCCGGCTTGCCCGACCCGCCACGGTGGGCGTTTCCGCCCAGGACATCCCCCATATCCGGCCCAAACTGCTGGTCAAGGAAAAAGAGGCGGTCAAAACCGGCACCCCGCTGTTTTTTGACAAACGGGACCCGGCCATCCAGTATCTGTCCCCGGGAACCGGCACAGTGAAACAGATCCGGTTCGGCGCCCGCCGCCGCCTGCTTGAGGTGGTGATCGCCCTGGACAGCATGGACGACTTTGTCGAGTTCGGGCCGTTACCTTCGGCAGACCTGGTCCATTTGCCGGATCAGGAACTGATCGACCGGCTCAAACAGGGCGGTGTGTGGCAGTCCCTGCGCCAGCTGCCGGCCAGAGACACGGCGGACAGCGGAACCGCCCCGCCCCTGATCATTGTCTGCCTCAACGGCAACGACCTGTTTTCCCCTCATCCGGGACGGTTGCTTGAAGACAATATCCCGCAGTTCGAATTCGGTCTGGCCGTGCTCAAGCGGTTCTGCGACCGCATCATTGTGGCGGCCCGGACCAGTTCCATGGAACAACTGAACCCGGTCAGACACTTGATCACCCACCAGGTATCTGATTCCTATCCAGCCTGGGACCCCGGTGCAATTTTGTACCATATCAAGGAAAAGGCAGAAGAAAACACGGCCTGGTTCATCCATGTTCAGGACCTGTTACATCTGGCCCGGTTTCTGAAAACCGGGCGGTATCCCGTGGAAACCATGGTGACCGTCACCAGGGGGGAAGACAAAAAACCCCATATGATTGCCCGCCGGGGCGCGCCTATCCGCCTGCTGGCCGGCAACTTTTCTGCCGGCAGTCTGATCACCTCGGGCCGGTTCAACGGCCGAAAAGTGGACCCGGACACCCATCTGGGCTTTTTTGAAAACACCCTGAACATCCTGCCGGATACGCCGGAAGACGAAATGTTCGGGTTTCTGCGGCCGGGACTGAACAAACCCACGGTTTCCAGGGCGTTTCTGTCCTGTCTGACCGACCGGGAAGTACAGCTGGACGGTACCTTGCACGGGGAAGAGCGGGCCTGCATCAACTGCAGCTATTGTGAAGATATCTGTCCCGTGGACCTGATGCCCAGCTTCATCATGAAGGCCCTGCACGGTGACGACATAGAAGAGGCCCTGGAGCTGGGGCTGCTGGACTGCTGCCGGTGCGGGCTGTGCTCGTTTACCTGCCCCTCCAAGATCGAACTCACCCGGATCCTGTCCCAGGGCATGGACACCCATCACAAGGACAAACAAGGATAGCGATACCCTATCATGAATCCCATCAAAAAGATCTTTGACCTGCTTGAATATGATTTCAGTGATGCCGGCAAATTCGGCAAACTCGGGCCCTTGTTCGACGCCACCAAAACCTTTTTCTTTCTGCCGTCCCCCAAAACCCGTCTGGGGCCGTTCATCAGGGATCACCTGGATCTGAAGCGCTACATGAGCGTGGTGCTGCTGTCTTTGATGCCGGTATTGTTTTTCGGCATGTACAACACCGGGTACCAGTCCGGTCTGGCCAGGGGAGAATCGCTTGATTTCTGGAGTGCTTTTCTGTCCGGGGCCTGGGTGGTGCTGCCCATCATCATCGTGTCCTATGGGGTGGGGTTTTTCTGGGAAATCCTGTTTGCCGCCATCCGTCGCCATCCCATATCTGAAGGATTTCTGGTCACCGGCATGCTGTTTCCCCTGACCCTGCCGCCTACCATCCCCCTGTGGCAGGTGGCGTTAGGCATCTCCTTCGGTGTGGTGATCGGCAAAGAGATCTTCGGCGGCACCGGGCGGAACATTCTGAACCCGGCCCTCACCGCCCGGGCGTTCGTGTTTTTTTCCTACCCGGTGACCATGTCCGGCAATGTCTGGGTGGCCGGGGCCACCGGGGTGGACGGCATCACCGGCGCCACGGCCCTGGCGGTCACGGCCGACGGCGGCAGCAGCCTGACCGCGACGCTGGCGGACCAGGGGTTTTCCCTGCCGCATCTGTTTTTCGGGCTGGTGCCCGGCAGCATCGGAGAAACCTCGGCCCTGTGCTGCCTGATCGGGGCCGCCATCCTCATGATCACCCGCATCGGCAATTATCGGATCATCCTGGGAGGCATTGCCGGGCTGATTCTGACCGCTCTGCTGACCTGGCTTCTTCCCGGCACCTACGGCACCTGGGCGGATGCCGGTCCGATTTATCATCTGTGCGCCGGAGGATTTTTGTTCGGCATCTCTTTCATGGCCACGGATCCGGTCTCTGCGCCCGGCACCAATCCGGGCCGGTGGATTTTCGGGTTTCTTATCGGATTTCTTACCGTGATCCTGCGGGTGGCCAACCCGGCTTTTGCCGAAGGCGTGATGCTGGCCATACTGTTCATGAACGTATTTGCACCGCTGCTGGATCATCTGGTCATGAAACACCGCATTTCAAAGAGGATTCCCAATGTCTGACAAAAAAAAATCCAACCGGTCATTCAAGAACAGCCGGGTATATGTGGTTTTCTTTGCCCTGACCGTCGCTCTCGTGTTCAGTGTACTGATCACCTCCGCCGCCACGATGCTCAAGCCTTTGCACCAGCAAAACCGGATTCTGGACAAGAAAACCAACCTGCTGGAAGCCGCCAACCTGTTGCCGGAAAATGAAAAAATGACCCCAGAAAAGATTCAGGCCATCTATGACACCCATATCCGGGAGGTCCATGCCGATCCCCGGGGGCAAATCCTGAGAAGCGCCACCGGGGACAGTCTTCAACTGTACCTGATCCATACGGATCAACAGGTGCAGGGCTATATCGTTCCCATCAGCACCCGGGGGCTGTGGGGCAAAATCCATGGGTACCTGGCGTTTGAAGCAGACGGTGAAACCGTGGCCGGATTTTCCGTGTACAGCCATTCCGAAACCCCGGGACTGGGCGGGGAAATCGAAAGCCAATGGTTTCAGGACAATTTCAAAGGAAAAAAAATTCTCAACGCCCACAATCAGCTGGTTTCCGTGAGTATTGCCAAAGGCAGAACCGAGAACCTGCCTGAATCCCTTCAGGACCATTACGTGGACGGCATCTCCGGCGCCACCCTTACCGGACGATACCTCAGTGAAGGACTGGAGGAGACGTTGACGCAATATGAACCGGTTTCCATCACTTTCCGTCAGAAAAAAGGAACCCAAACCCATTTAGAAACCCTGTTGGATGAATAAGGATATTTTCATGCAAAACGATCTTTCTCACTACAAGGAGATTCTGGTCAAAGGCATCTGGAGGGAAAACCCGGTGGCATACCAGGTGCTGGGCATCTGCTCGGCCCTGGCGGTCACGGTCAAAATGTCCACCGCCCTGGTCATGAGCATCGCCTTGACCCTGGTGGCGGGATTTTCCGGTTTGATCATCTCCAGCCTGCGCCACTTGATCCCCTCCAACATCCGCATCATCGTGGAATTGACGGTCATTGCCTCTCTGGTGATCATCACCGATCAGATCCTCCAGGCGTACTTATATGATATTTCAAAACAGCTGTCCATTTTCGTGGGCCTGATCATCACCAACTGCATCATCCTGGGCCGGGCCGAGGCGTTCGCTCTGGCCAACAACCCGGCGGATTCCTTTGTGGATGGCATTGCCAACGGCTTAGGCTACAGCATGATCCTGATGGCCGTGGCGTTTTTTCGGGAACTGCTGGGATCCGGACATTTTTTCGGATTTTCCGTGATTCCCCGGTTTGTGTATGACATGGGGTTCCAAGATATGGGCATCATGGTACTGGCACCGGGGGCGTTCTTCATCATCGGCCTGCTGGTCTGGCTCAAAAACAGCCTTCCCGGCATATCCCACGAGAAAAAGTAAGGAGCTGGCATGGGCGATCTGCTGAGTCTGTTTATCAATTCCGTGTTCATCGGCAATATTCTGCTGGCCTATTTCCTGGGCATATGTTCGTTCATTGCCGTATCCAAAACCCTTGAAACCGCCACCGGCCTGGGACTGGCCGTGATTTTCGTTTTAACGGTGACCAGTCCGGTGAACTGGCTGATCTACCATGGACTGCTGGCTCCCGGGGCCCTTGCCTGGGCCGGATTTCCGGAACTGGACCTGAGTTTTCTGAAATTCATCACATTCATTGCGGTGATCGCCGCCATGGTTCAGGCGGTAGAAATGGTGATCGACCGGTATTCGCCGCTGCTGTATGCCACATTGGGCGTGTTTCTGCCCCTGATCGCGGTGAACTGTGCCATTTTAGGGACGTCCCTGTTCATGGTGGAACGCAATCACACCTTTATCGAATCCGTGGTGTTCGGGGCCGGGTCCGGCACCGGGTGGATGCTGGCCATCGTGTCCCTGGCCGCCATCCGCAAGAAAGTCAGGTACGCGGATGTGCCAAAGGGCCTGGACGGGTTCGGTTTCATCATGATCATCGCCGGGCTCATGGCCATGACATTCATGATGTTTTCAGGAATCACCCTATAGATTTTCAAGGAGCACACAGTGATTTACCTTATCAGCCTGTTGATTTTTTCCGGTGTGATCATCGTCCTTGTGTTCGTGCTGCTGTTTGTGGAAGCCAAAGTCACCACCCAGGGCAGCCATGCCATCACCATCAATGACAGCAAAGAGGATACCCTCACCGTGTCCGGCAACCCCACGCTGCTGTCTGCCCTGTCCCGCAATGACATTTTTCTGCCGTCCGCCTGTGGCGGATCCGGTTCCTGCGCCATGTGCAAATGCAAGGTGACCGATGGCGGCGGCGCCATCCTGCCCACGGAACTGGCCCATCTGTCCCGAAAGGAAAAACTGGAAGGCGTAAGGCTGTCCTGCCAGCTCAAGGTCAAACAGGACATGGCCATCCAGGTGCCGGAATCCATTTTCGGCATCAAAAAAGTCAATGCCATTGTGGTCTCCAATGACAATGTCTCCACCTTTATCAAGGAGCTGGTACTGGAGCCTGAAGAGTCCATCGAATTTGAAGCCGGGTCCTATATTCAAATCGATGTGCCGGAATATGAACTCACTTTCAAGGATTTTCACATTAACAGCAAATATGTGAGTGAATGGAAAAAATACAACCTGTTCGATCTGGCCGCCAAAGGGATAAAACCCGGTTTTCGGGCCTATTCCATGGCCAACCCGCCCCATGAAAAAGACATTGTCAAGCTCAATGTGCGCATTGCCACGCCTCCGCCGGGCACGGAAAGCATTCCGCCCGGATTCGGGTCCTCTTTCATCTTCGGGCTCAAACCCGGGGACAAGGTCAAGATTTCCGGACCCTACGGCGATTTCATGGCAAAAGACACGGACAAAGAGATGTGCTTTCTCGGCGGCGGGGCCGGCATGGCACCGTTGCGCAGCCACATTCTTCATCAGCTGGAGGGCATTGACAGCAGACGGAAGATCACCTTCTGGTACGGGGCCAGGTCGGTCAAGGAGATGTTCTATCATGAGGAGTTCCTGGACCTGGAAAAACGGTTTGACAACTTCACCTATCACGTGGCCCTGTCCGCTCCGGAAAAAGAGGACAACTGGAACGGGCTCACCGGGTTCGTCCATATCCATCTCATCGATTCCTATCTCAAGGAGCATGAGGATCCCACGGAAATCGAGTATTACCTGTGCGGTCCGCCACCCATGATCGATGCGGTGATTGACGACCTGTATGAAATGGGCGTGGAGGATGACATGATTTTCTACGACAAGTTCAGCTGATGGACCGCGTCACATTTCTTGGCAGGCAGCTGAAAAACCCCCTGGTTTTGGCCTCGGGCATCCTGGGCAACAATGCAGGGATTCTGGAGCGGGTTCACAAGGCCGGGTGCGGGCTGGTAACCATGAAATCCATCGGACCCGGGCCCCGGGACGGTCACAACAACCCCACGGTGATCGACCTGGGATTCGGCATGATCAACGCCGTGGGACTGCCCACGCCGGGACATGATCACATGGATGCGGAATGGCAGGCACTGTCGGGCCGGACATTTCCCCTCAATGCCAGCATCTACGGCGGGTCTGTGGAAGAGTTTGTCCAGGTGGCCCGGTTCGTGTCCGAACAGGGACCCGAGTTTATTGAAATCAACATCTCCTGCCCCAATTCCGACCGCCACGGCATGCTGTTCGGCGTGGATGAAAAAGCGGCCTTTGCCGTCACAGATGCGGTCAAACGGGTGATTGCCGTTCCGCTGATCGCCAAACTCACCCCGGCAGCCCCGGATATCGGCAAAATCGCCCGGGCGTGTGAAGATGCCGGGGCCGATGCCATCTGCGCCATCAACACGGCCGGACCCGGCATGGTCATTGACATTGAAGCCCGGATGCCGGTGCTGGCCTTCAAAAAAGGGGGTCTGTCCGGCCCCATGATCAAACCCGTTGCCGTGCGGTGCGTGTATGACATCTACCGGGCCGTGTCCATCCCCATCATCGGGCTGGGCGGCGTCACCACCGGGGAAGATGCCGTGGAAATGTTCATGGCCGGGGCCACCCTGGTGGGTATGGGATCGGCCGTGCGGTACCGGGGCATCGAGGTATTCGATCAGGTGAACCGGGAACTGGCCGACTGGCTGACCGACCACCATGTCACCCGGGATGAAATTATCGGTGCAGCCCATGACAGGAGGCACACCCCATGATCGCCGAACACACCCCTCTGATGATCGAAATGGCGGAAAAAACCGTGCACAACAGCGTTTATACCACGTTGTTTTTTGATTTTGCCATTGATTTCCGTCCCGGCCAGTTTGTGATGCTCTGGCTTCCGGGCGTGGATGAAAAACCTTACAGCCTGTCCTATCACTCCCCCACCCGGTTCGGCATCACCATCGAGGCCAAAGGCCGATTTTCCCGCCGGGCCGTGGCCCTGGCCCCCGGGGGTCTGATGGGAATCAGAGGACCGTTCGGCAACGGGTTTGATATCGTTTCCTCGCCCCATACGGCCGTGGTAGCCGGCGGCTGCGGCATGGCACCCCTGGCCCCGCTGGTGACAAAACTCCACCCGGACCTGTGTTTCATCCACGGGGCAAGGACAAAAGAATTCATCCTGTTTCCGGACCGGTTCGACATGACCCGGCATATCTCCACGGATGACGGCAGCCTGGGGCATAAAGGGCTGGTCACCGATCTTCTGGCCGCCGAGATTCAGTACCGGAGGGTACAGAACCAGCCGCAGTTTGACATGGTGTATGCCTGCGGCCCGGAAATGATGATGCACGCGGTATTCACCCTGTGCGAGTCTCACCGCATTCCCTGCCAGGTGTCGCTGGAGCGGTATATGCGCTGCGGGTTCGGGGTGTGCGGGGCGTGTGTGTGCGGCGACCGGGTGGTGTGCACGGATGGGCCGGTGTTTGACTCAAAACAGCTGCGGAACATGGCCGACTTCAACCGCACGGCCCTGCTCAAATCCGGCGGGGCCGTGCCTTTGTCCGACTATGTTTCCTGGCGCTGCCAATGATGCGGCACCACAGCATATCATTTTATAACCCACTGAATATAAAACAACTATCCTGGCCCAGAGGGCCGGATTTTTCATGTTAAACAAATTCAACACCCCAAAGGACGCAAACCCACGATGACCGACAAAGAATCTTTCATCCGCTTTCTGGTGGAGTGCAATGCCCTGAAATTCGGAGAATTTCAACTCAAAAGCGGCCGCATCGCCCCCTATTTCATCAATACCGGCATGTTTGACACCGGCGGCAAAATCACTCAGATGGGGGTTCATTACGCCAAAGCCGTGCACCAGTATTTCAATACCGGATTTGACGGCATTTACGGTCCGGCCTACAAGGGCATTCCCTTGTGCGTGTCCACGGCCATGGCCCTGTCCGGCATGGGGCATGACACCGGATATGTGTTCAACCGCAAGGAAGCCAAAACCTATGCCGACAAAAGCAGCACCGTGGGCATGGCCCTGACCACCGACACCCGGCTCATCCTGGTGGATGATGTGATCACCTCGGGCAAGGCGATCCGGGAATCCTTAGAGATTCTGAAAACCAGCGGCAATCCCCGGGTCAAGGGCATCGTCATCAGCGTGGACCGCCAGGAAAAAGGCACCACCGACCAGAACGCCCTGGCCGAGGTGGCCGACACGCTGAACATTCCCATTTATGCCATCGTCACCCTGGCCGATATCACCGCATTTCTCCACAAAAAAGAAATCAACGGCCGGGTGATCCTGGATGATGCCATGATGACAAAAATCGATGCTTACCTGGCCCAATACGGCAGTTCATGATCCAAAAGGTGGATTTTGAATCTATTTAAGACACCGCAGGGATGTCACATCCGCATATGATTGACCGGTTGACCGACATTTATGAGCTGTATGACCGGATCATCGGATCTACGGCGCTGGCATGCGGCCCGGGGTGTGCCGGCTGCTGTACCTGCAACGTGACTCTGACAAGCCTTGAAGCCCGGATGATGACCGACCGTCTGCCCTCACCCCGGCGAGAGATCGTTCATGCAGCGATCCCCCACAGGTTTCCGGCAAAGCGGTATATCCCGAAAATGAGTACCAACCGGTTTGCCAGGCTGTGCATGGAAGATGCCGACCTGCCGGAAGAAAAAAACGATCCCGCATGGGGCCAATGCCCGCTGCTGGAAAATGACCTGTGCACGGCCTATGATGTCCGGCCCTTCGGATGCCGGGCCATGGTCTCGGAAACCCATTGCAGGGACACGGGCAGCGCACAGATGCCCTCCTGGGTCCTGACGGTAAACAACGTGTTTCTCCAGGCCATCGAACACCTGGATCAGGACGGATATTCCGGCAATCTGTCGGACATGATCCCGCTGATTTTGTCCGACAATGAGTTGACCCATCATGACATGCAAGATCATGACTTGAAAAACAAAGAATTGTTCGTCAAAAACGAACCCATAAAATATCTGATGATCCCGCCGGAACACAGGGAGCGGATGGCGCCTATTGTCAGGAATCTGTCAGATCTGATCAACAACGGCCCGGACACGGGTCATGGGAACCGCCGGTAATGCAATGACTGCCGCATCTTGAAAATCATAGCGCAATCGCGTACAGTCATCCCATGAAAATGTGGTTTCCGACATTCTGTCTTTTGCTCCTGATCTGTCTGACCGGTCCCGGATGTGCCGTCAGACAGCTGATGCCCATGGCAGATATCCAGATGCTGCCCCAGGATGCCGGGGTGTATCTGGCACACGCGAAAGACCCGGTCATCGATCCGGCCCGCCAGGCCCACTATTTTCAACAATTCAAAGACCGGTTTTACAGGCCCTGGCAGCGGACCGTTCCCAAGCATTCCGCAAAGATCGTCTTTTCCGGACTGAAAAAATACAGATTAAAGCGTCTATATGGGGAAAACAACCGGCCGCTTCCCCCGGATTTTCTGAATGTCATGGCCCGGCAGTCACAACCCGGCACCTATCCTCTGCTGCACCATCCGGCCATCACCGTGATCCACGCTTCCATCCGGGTATTCCCCACCCACAAACCCGTGTTTTTCGGCCCCCTGCACCCGGGTCGCGGATTTCCCTTTGACATGATGCAGAACTCCCTGGTGCCGGCCGGCACCCCGGTGCTGATCACCCATGAAAGCGCGGACCGGCAGTGGGCCCTGGTGGAAACCGACTGGGTGGCCGGATGGGTCCGACAACCGGAGATCGCCACCGTGGATGACGCATTCATGGCTGCCTATGCCGCATTCCCTCTGGCAGGATTCCGGGCTGATCAGGTGCCGGTCATCCCCCGGGATGGCCCCCCGATTTTTTCCGGCCGGGTGGGCATGGCCATGCCCATGAAGGTGTCGGCATCTGATACCGGATTTGTCACGGTCCTGGCCCCGGCACGAAACCCCCGGGGCAACGCGGAACTTTTGGATGCCAGGGTACCGGAAAATCAGATTCAATCGCTTCCGTTTCCCGCTACCCCGGACCATTTTGCTGCCATATTGAACGCACTGATGGGACAGACCTATGGCTGGGG